>FWWL01009140.1_pt1 | contig 12238 bp, 15 predicted proteins | sample 2228331 | NCBI WGS metagenome assembly FWWL01 (sample SAMEA103939775, study PRJEB20133) | metagenome | reverse complement strand
GTAAATCGAAGGATTGATGATACTAATAAAAGGATTGATGATTTAAGGGATTTAATCTATATTTTGATCGGGGCTGTTATAGCCCAGACAATAGGAGTGATAGGTTTTGTTATCTGGGATAGGCGGACAGCCCTTCAGCCTGCAATAAGGAAAACCAGGGAACTTGAGGAGAGAGGAGAGAAGGTAGAGAGGGCCTTAAAGGAGCTGGCCAAGAAGGACGCTCACGTGCCTGAAGTATTAAAGAATGTAGGTCTTTTGTAGGGAAAGATTTACCGCATACTTCTGCGATGGAATTACTTGGAAGTTCGGCTTATGGGAGAATTTGGATAGTTTTTTCTACAAAAGTTTTGGCTATTTTCTAGTTAATCTATTACTATCTTTTTCCAAAAAAGAGAATCTCAAAGGACTCTTATTCAGTCCAGAGTAGTATAAAATTATACACTTTCTTGACAGAATAGAGATAACAAGTTAAAATTTTAACAGAAAATACCTTTTAAAAAGGGATGGAAGAGAATCTTAAAAAACAACTTTGGGAACTTTTAGAACCGTTAATTTTAAAACAAAAAATGGAACTTGTGGATTTGGAATGGAGAAGGGAGAGAATAGGTTGGGTTCTTAGACTCTATATAGATAAACCAGGAGGGGTTACTATTAAAGACTGTGTTAAGATAAGTGAGATTGCAGGAAAATTTTTGGATAAAAAGAATCTTATTCATCATTCTTATAATCTTGAAGTTTCAAGTCCAGGGATTGAGAGACCTTTAAAGAGTAAGGAGCATTTTGAAAGATTTGTGGGAGAAAAGGCAAAGATAACTTTAAAGGAACCTTTATCTGGAAGGAGGAATTTTACAGGAATTATTTTAGGGGTAAAGGGTGAAACTTTACAACTTTTAGTAGATGAAGAGGTAAGGGAATTTTCTTTAGAAAAGATTAAAAAAGCTATTCTTCAACCAGAAATAACCTTTTAATTTAAAGGAGAGATAAATGCAAAATGCTAAAGAATTAAAAAAGATTGTTGAGACTTTAAGTAAAGAAAAAGGTCTATCTAAGGATATTGTAATTGCCTCTTTAATTGAGGGAATTAAAGCGGCGGCTCAAAAAAAATTTGGTCCTGATACGCAAATAGAGGTGAAATTTAATGAAGAAACCGGGGACATTGAGATTTATCGTTTCCGCGAAGTGGTGGAAAAGGTAAAAAATTTTAATAAAGAGATTGATTTGGAAACTGCTCTGAAAATATCTCCTAATGTGGAAATAGGAGACATTATTGGAGAAAAGGTTAATTTACAGGAGTTAGGAAGAATTACTGCTCAAGTGGTTAAACAACAATTTTCTCAAAAAATTAAGAAAGCGGAAAGGGAGCTTATTTATGAAGAATTTAAACATCGTTTGGGTGAGATTGTAACTGGGTATGTTCACAGATTTAATAAGAGAAATATCATTTTAAATCTGGGAAAGACAGAGGCTCTTCTTCCTGAAGAGGAGCAAATTCCTAACGAAAAATATCACAGAGGAGATCGGGTTAAAGTTTTAATTATTGAGGTCCATCGTCATAAGGATCCTCAAATAGTAGTGTCTCGCTCCCATCCTATTTTAATAAAAAAACTTTTTGAGAAAGAAGTCCCTGAACTTAAGGAAGGCTTGGTTAAAATAGTGGCTATTGCCAGGGAGCCAGGCTCAAGAACTAAAATAGCTGTTGCCTCTACGGATCCTAACATAGATCCGGTAGGAACCTGTGTAGGAGTAAGGGGATCAAGAATCTTGGCGGTTTTACAAGAGCTTAAAGGAGAAAAAATAGATGTAGTCCTCTATGATAAAGATCCAGCCCGATTTGTCTATAATGCCCTTTCTCCGGCTGAGCCAACTAAGGTTATTGTAGATGAAAAGGCTAAAACCTTGGAAGTAATTGTGCCCGATGATCAGCTCTCTTTGGCTATTGGAAGAAAGGGGGAAAATGTTCGTTTGGCCTCTAAGCTTTTAGGTTGGAGAATTGACATTTTAAGCGAAACTCAATATTTAAGAAGACAAGATCCTGAGTTCCTTAAGCTTTTAAAAATTACAGGACTTTCTGATGAAATAGCTGGCTATCTCTATGAAGCTGACATAAAAGATCTAAAAACTTTAATAGAAACTCCGCTTGAAAGGATAGGGCAACTTACTAAACTTCCGGAAGAAGAAGTAAAGGAGATTTTGGAAAAGGCTAAGAGAGCTCTTAGTGCCTAAAAAAAAATCTTTTCCTGAAAGAACCTGTGTTAATTGCCGACTTAAGGCTCCTAAAAAGGAATTAATAAGACTTGTGGTTAAAGAAGGAAAGATAGTTTTAGATGAAAAAGGCATCTTACCTGGGCGGGGGGCTTATCTCTGTTCTAACTGTGTCTTAAAAAAAGAAGACTCTAAGGTTTTAAAAAAACTTAAAAAGGCTTTAAGATTAGGATAAAAAATGAAAATCTTTTTATTGGGAGGCACGGGTTTTATCGGCTCCTTTTTAACTCGGTATTTTCTTAATAAGGGAAATAAGGTTTTCTTACTGGTAAGAAATTTTAAGAAGGTAAGAAAGTTACCTCCTGGCATAGAAATAGTTTTGGGAGATCCTCTTAAAGGTGGAAATTGGCAATCTCTAATTCCGGAGTGTGATCTAATTATTAATTTAGTTGGAGAGACTATTTTTAAACGTTGGACTCAGGAATATAAAAAGTGCCTTTGGGATTCCCGTATTTTATCCACCCAAAATGTTGTGTCAGCCCTTACAGAGAAAAATGTGCTTTTTAATGCCAGTGCGGTAGGTTATTACGGCGATAGAGGTGAGGAGGAACTTACCGAGGAAAGTTTGCCTGGTAATCTTTTCGTTTCTGAACTCTGTAAAGTCTGGGAAGAAGAGGCTAAAGAGGGAGAAAAAAAGGGAGCTAAGGTAATTATCGGACGTTTTGGCATTGTTTTAGGTCAAGGAGGAGGAATGCTTTCGGTTATTCTTCCTATATTTAAATTAGGCCTTGGGGGGAAACTCGGCTCAGGCCATCAGTGGTTTCCCTGGATTCATATAGAGGATTTAGCAAGGGCTATAGATTTTCTCTATAACGAGAAGGCTTTCGGAGTTTTTAATATTACCTCTCCTGAGCTTATTCGGAATCAGGAGATGACCCAAATCTTAGGGAAACTTTTAAAAAGGCCAACTCCTTTTCCTGTCCCTAAGAGAGCTATTAAATTTTTATATGGAGAATTAGCTGAAGTAATTATGGCTAGTGCTAAAGTTCTTCCTAAAAGGCTTTTAGAATTAGGCTTTTCTTTTAAGTATCCTTTCTTTGAGCAAGCCCTTAGAGAGTGTCTTTCCTAAGGTTAAAGTCTATTTAAATCAAAGAGGGAACCAAAGATACCTTCTTCATCTTTGTAATATCTACATCTTTTTTGGCAGAAAAATTTATAGGTAAGCGCTCCTGTTATAAAGCCTCCTAAATGGGCAAACCAGGCAATCCCTCCTATTTCTCCTGGAAGAACTAAGGAAAAAAGTCCGCTATAAAATTGGAGCAAGAACCAGAGCCCTAAATAGAGAAAGGCAGGAACTTCAAAAAAGAGGGGTATAAACAGGAGGGGAACAAAAATCAAAATCCTGGCTAAAGGATACATCATAAAATAGGCTCCCATAACTGCAGAAATAGCTCCGCTGGCTCCTACTAAAGGTATTACTGAGTCGGAATAAATTAGGCTATGCACTATTGTAGCTAAAATTCCTCCAGTTAAATAAAAAAGCAAGAACCTAAAGGATCCTAACCGATCCTCTACATTATCTCCAAAGATCCAAAGGGTCCACATATTTCCTATAAGATGAAGCCATCCACCATGAAGAAACAAATGGGTAAAGAGGGAGAGGAAATTTTGATAATAATTAAAGCCTGCTAAAATGGAAAAATAGTCATCCAAAAAACGAGCCGGCACAAAACCCCATTGGTGAAAAAAAGTAATTCTCTCTCTTTCAGACAAAGAAATTTCATATAAAAAGACCACTATATTGATAACAATAAGGGTCCAAGTGATAATAGGGGGCTTCCTTCGGGGATTAAGATCTTGTAAAGGAATCATCCTAAGGATCCAATAAGGGCTCCTCTAACTTTTTTTCTAAAGTCTTCACTTTTTTCTACTAATTTCCAAAATTCTTCAGAATCTTCAGGGATTTTAGAAAACTCATAACCTTCCTTTAAATTTTTTTTAAAGTTTTCTAATCCTTCTTTTCCTTCAGAAAGGAAAAGTTTTCCCAAATTTAGGAAAAGAGAGGAGTCCTTAGAGAGGGCATAGAACTCTGCAGACCTTAGAGCATATCTGTTTCCATTAAAGGAGAGACTAATTCCTCCGTTTTCTTTTAAGAGTTCTAAGGCTTGACAATCAGTAATAGAATCTCCGCAATAAAAACCCTTAGACAGCTCTACATTAAGCCTTTGAGAAATCTCTTGACAAACCTTAGCTTTTTCCTCCCCTCCGATAGGATTTACCTCCCTTAAGAAAATTCCACAATCAAGATTCCAGATTATTTCAAAAAAGATCCTTTCCAGCCGATCCAAGGCAGATAAAAGATCTTGAGGAAGGTCTTCCGGAGTTTTAGCTGATTTGGGAAGTTCAATTAAAGGTAGATTTAAAATTTCTTCATAAAGTTTTTCTAAAATTTTTTTTTCAGCTGGGCTAATTTTAATCTTATCTAAATCTACCTCTGTGCCAAAGATGTTTTCCATAGGGAAGTCTAATCTCTGAGCTAAAGCCAAGAGATAGGGACGATAACTGGTGCTAATAATAAAGGTAGGAGCCAGTTTATTCAGACTTGGAAAGACCTTTTCTACTTCAGGTAAAATTAAAAGAGTTTTTTCAGAAAACTCTTTTAAAAGTTGATTAGAAGCTCCATAAAGCCTTAAAAAAGGAAGGATTAATTTTAAAGTATCTCCAGCTTTATAAAAAGGTCTTTTCTTAATATCTGCTAAGTAATCATCAAAGCGAGAAAGTTGGGTAAAGAAATAATCTCCCTTAGGGAGAAGGTAAGCTGTAAATTCCAAGGCATTGTCATTTAAAGTTATAGGACCTTCGCAATCAAAGGCTAAAAAAGACATATTTCAATTCTAAAGGAAATTATTTAGAAATTCAAGGGGTTAGGAAGGGCTTCTTTTGGAATTAGCCTTAGGGAAGTTTTAACTGTTGCCTTAAGGGATGAATGGTCTCTATCTATTATGCAAACCTCCAAAATCCCAACAGGGTCAACTTTTATTAGTTCCTAATCAAAATATTGAATCTTGACTTTTAAGAGAAAGAAGCTTAACATATTATTATAAATTAGATAAGGGGTGAAATTATGAAAATAAAGGTAGAGATTCATGGCTTAGCTATAGATCCTATCTCTAATAGTCCGGTTATGCTTCTTAAGGAGATCGGGGGGGATAGGATTCTTCCTATTTGGATTGGGGTTTTGGAAGCTACTTCTATTGCCTCCAAACTTGAAAACATTCAATTCCCCAGACCTCTCACTCACGATCTTATGAAGAATATTTTAGATATTTTAGGTATTCGGATTCCTAAGATAGAAATTATTGATCTTAAAGAGAATACCTATTATGCTATTATTACCTTAGAGATGCAAGGAGAGGTTATTGATATAGATGCTCGCCCTAGTGATGCAGTAGCTTTAGCTTTAAGGACTGGGGCTGAAATCTTTGTTAATGAAGAGGTTATCAAAAAAAGTCAGACCTTTACAGAATCACCCTTTAAAGAAACCAAAGAAGAAATAGTTGGTGCTACAGAAGAAGAAAAAGAAAAATTAAAAGAACTTTTAGAGAGCTTAGATCCTAAACATTTTAAATATAAAATGTAAGCTAAAGAATATCTTATTCTGGATTAATCTTAAGGTTTCAGTTTTTGGGGATTCGAAGTGCTGAGAAGATAGGAAATTGACTATGTTTGATTTTCATTGTCATTCTGTATTCAGTGACGGAGAGCTTATACCTGCTGAGATTTGGAGAAGGGTCAAGGTCTTAGGTTATTCCGCTATTGCTATTACTGACCATGCAGATCCTTCCAATCTTGAATTTATTATTTATAATCTCTTAAAAATTAAGTTTGCCTTTAAAGGATTGAAGCCATATTTGATTGTAGGAGTAGAATTAACCCATTGTCCTCCTGAGTTGATTCCTGAGCTTATTCAGAGGTCAAGAAACCTTGGAGCTGAGATTGTAGTAGTGCATGGAGAGACTATTGTAGAGCCTGTAGCTTCTGGAACAAATAGAGCTGCTATTTTAGGGGGGGCTGATATCTTGGCTCATCCTGGATTAATTCAAGAAGAAGAGGTGCGTTTAGCTGCTGAAAGAGAAGTTTTTTTAGAGATATCAGGAAGAAAGGGGCACTCCTTTACCAATGGTCATGTAGTAAAATTAGCAAAAAAATATCAAGCTCCCTTAGTGATTAATTCGGATGCCCATTCTCCTTCAGACCTTCTTACTAAAGAATTAGCCCAAAAAATTGCCTTAGGTGCTGGTTTAACTCCCGAGGAAGTGGAAAATCTATGGATCCTTGCCCAACAACGCTTTCTGAAAACGGTATTTTAGAAAAATTGAAAACCCTTTTTCTGCAAAAGGGCTATCCAAAAGAAAGCCTCTCCTTTAATAAAATTTTATCTTTCACTTTAAATTCTTTAACCTTTGAGATTTATCTACCTTTAGTTATTCGGGAGAAAGAACCTCTGTTAATTGTAGATTATCATCCCAGTAAAGGTGGCCTTTCTTCCTTTGAAAGACCTCTTTTAGCAATAGCCCGGCTTTTTTTTGAACCTATTCCTTTTTTTGCCTTGCTTACTAATTTAAGGGATTATCTCCTGATAGAAGTTTATCTTCAAAGGAGTAGTAAAGGAACTGAAGAAATTATTCCTGATTATAATTTTCTAAAAAGCTATAAACCTTCCTATTTAAAGCCCTTTAAAAAAGAAGTTGAGGCTAAGATTCTGGCCTTTTTCTTAAGTGGAGGCTGAAGTAACGAAAGGTGTAAGTAGGTTACTTATTCTTGGAATAAAGGCGTTGTCGTATACTTTCATAAATGGCAATCCCTACAGCTTGAGCTACATTTAGGCTTTCAATTCGGCCTCTTATAGGAATTTTAGCTAAAAAGTCACATTGTTCAAGGATTGAAGGACGGATTCCCTTTTCTTCATTGCCGGCTACTATAACTAAGGGCATAGTTAAATCTAAATCATAAATAAGGGTATGGGTTTTATGGGTTAGTCCTAAAATCCAAAGCCCCTTTTTTTTAAAAAAGGATAAAGCCTTTTTGAGATTAGAGACCTTAGAAATGGGAAGGTTAAAGGCCGATCCTGAAGAAACTTTTATCACTGTTCCGGTAATTTCACAGGCCCTATGTTTGGGAATAATTATTCCATCAATTTTGGCAGCATCAGCTATCCTTAAAATATTACCTACATTCTGCGGATCCCATACTTCATCTAAGACTACAACTAAAGGGTTTTCCTCCTTTTTCTGCCACCTTTTTTCAATCTCTTCTAAATCGGCATAGTTAAAAAATTTTAAATAGGCTACTACCCCTTGGGTGTTTACCTTAGGAGGAACCTTAGAAGGAGAAAAGGGCTCTTTACTCCAGATCTTAACTGGAATGCCTAAAGCCTTAGCTTTCTCAAGGATTTGAAATCTTCTTCCTGAAAGGCTTTTCTTCTCTATTATGATCTCTTCAATAAGTTCGGGATTGGTTTTTAAAAGTTCCAAGAGAGGGTTTACTCCCCAAAAGACCTTTTCAGACATTTAAAAATTAAAGTCTTTCCTTCTTCTATAGGGGCGACAAAGCTCAGCTTTAATAATAGAAAAAAGCTCTTCTTTAGTCCTTTCTAAATCGTCATTAATAATAAGATAATCAAAAAAGGAACTAAAGGCTAATTCTAATCGAGCTCTTTTAAGTCTTTCCTGAATCTTTTCCTCAGTTTCCGTTCCTCTTTTCCTCAATCTTTCTTCTAAGATTTGTAAATTAGGAGGGGCAATAAAAATAGTTATAGCTTGAGGCCCGAAATATTTCTTTAAGTTACTTACACCTACCACTTCCACATCTAAGACTAAATGTTTTCCTTGAGAAAAGGCTTTATCTATCTCACTTTTAGCTGTGCCATAATAATTAGAATGCACCTCAATCCATTCCAAAAATTCTCCCCTCTCCAGCATTTTAAGAAAAGTTTCCTTAGAGATAAAATAATAGTCTAATCCATCTCTTTCTCCTTTTCTGGGAGGACGAGTAGTATGAGAAACGGAAAAATAAAATTTTTCAGGATCTAATTCCTTTAAAAGGGTGCTTTTGCCTGCACCCGAAGGACCAGAAATGATTAAGATTAAATTTTTCAAAGTTATTCTTCCTCTATCTTCGGAATTTCAGAAGAAAGTCTTTGGCTTATTGTTTCGGGTTGAATGGCTGAGAGTATGATATGATTACTATCAGTAATAATGATAGACCGGGTTTTTCTTCCTTGGGTAGCATCAATTAGTCTTTTCGTTTCTCTAGCCTCTTCCTTTAATCTTTTCATTGGCGCAGAATTGGGATTAACAATAGCAATAATTCTATCTGCCACAATAAAATTACCAAATCCTATATTTAAGAGCTTTCCTCCGCTCATAAATCCTCCTGATTTTGAAAGTATATTTAAAATTAAATCAAAATTATAATCTAACTTTAATTATTGTCAATTACCTTAGTTTTTTGAACTTTTTTTATAATTTTTTTAAAAATTTTGTTGCTTCTTTCTTTAAGAATAATGAAAGGCCCTAAAGCGATGTAGAGAGCGACAAAGACAAAAAAGAGAAGAGGGGGGTTAGAGGCAGTAAGGGTGAGCATTAGGATAAAGAGCACTAAAAAATAGAAGGTTTGCGAGCTTTTAATTTTGATCTCTTTGAAAGCCGGATATTTTATGGAGGAGACAAAAAGAAAGGCTAATAGATAGGTTAAAGTTAAAAGACTCCAGTTCTTGTAAGGCAGCTCTATGTTTAAATTCAAGAGTAAAAGAATGGTAGAGGCTACAATGGCTGCTCCAGCTGGAGAGGGAAGACCTTCAAAGTAGTGGGTTGAACTGGTTTTAACATTAAAACGGGCTAACCTTAAGGCTACACAGGCAGTATAAAGAAAGGAAGCTAACCAACCCAGTTTGGTAAACTCCTTTAAAGAGAAATTGTAAATTAATAGAGAAGGCGCCATACCAAAGGAGACCATATCCGCTAAAGAGTCGTATTCTTTTCCAAATTTACTTGTATTTTTAGTAAGCCGAGCCATTCTTCCATCAAAAATGTCAAAGATAATAGCTAAGAACAGAGCAAAGCCTGACCTTTCGTAATACCCCTGAAAAGAGGATATAGTTGCATAAAAACCACAAAAGAGATTTAAAGTGGTAAAAAGATTAGGTAAGAGGAAAATCATTTAGTTTTTAGAGGAAATTTTCCTAAAACGGTCTCTCCAGCTAAAACTTTTTGTCCTTCTTTTACAAAAATTTCTGCCCCTTCATAGGGAAAAAAGAGCTCCACCCGGGAACTAAATTTAATAATCCCTATAAGATCTCCTGTAACTATATCATCTCCTGGCAAAACAAAGTTTTTGGTTCTTCTGGCTATAAGACCAGCTATTTGGACTACCCAAAAGGGCACTCCGTCCTCTCTTTCAATAAGGTAAAAGGTTTTTTCATTTCTTTCCCAAGCTGAATCCAAAAAGACCGGGTTTTTTTCACCTTTAATTTGGAGCACCTTTAATACCTTTCCTGTAATCGGACTTCTATTTAAATGGACATCCCAAAGACGCATAAAGATTCCAATTCTATAGAGAGGACCTTCATACCAATCAGGAAGCTCTACTACTTTACAACAGACAATCTTTCCGTCAGCCGGGGAAATAATAAGCTCAGGTTCATAAAGGGGCTCTCTTTTAGGATTGCGGAAAAAGAAGCCATTAGCTAAGGATAAACCTAAAAAACCTAAGGCCAATTTAGGTTTCTTAGCTAAGGTAAAAAAAGCTCCAGCTATCAGAGGAGCTAAAACATAGGGTTTACCTTCTGGATGAATCATCTATTTGCTCCTACTCTAACTAATAGCTGTAAAGGCTCCTTTTTTGGGTTTGTTTTATTTTACGAGACCTTAAGGCCAACAAATCACTTAACCTCTTGCAAACTTGGAAAAAGAGACTCATCGGTATGCGGTAAAAAAAGAGCGGAGATATAATAATCCATATAGGCTGGATGATTAGAAAGTTCCACATGGGTCATCATTTGGGTAATTCTCCTTAGAGCTTCCAATTTTTCTTTATATAATAACACCCTTTTAGCTCCTTGCAAACTGGTATTTCCTAAAAAGTAAAAACGGTCCCGAGGAAGGTCTGGTAAAAGGCCGATGGTGATGGCATCTTCAAGATCTATATAGCTTCCAAAAGTTCCGGCTAAGAAGACCCTTTCTAAATCATTCATACTTAAACCCACTGATTCCAAAAGAATCTGATAACCCGCATACATAGCTCCCTTGGCTCGGATAAGGTTTTCAATATCATTTTCCGTAAAGACTATATCTTGCCCAGTGGCTGAATCTTCTTTAAAAACTAAGATATATTCATAACCTTCTTCTCCTTTTCTTAAACGGGGATGCTTAATATCTCTTTTATATTTTCCAGCTTTATCAATAAGCCCAACCCTAAGGAGGTTAGCTAAAAGGGAAATAATGCCGGATCCGCAAATTCCTTTAGGCTTCTTTTTTCCAATGGTTAAAATCATAGGCTCAAAGGTTACAGGGTCAAGGCTTACGCTTTCAATGGCTCCAGAGGTAGCTCGCATTCCCCATTTTATACCTCCTCCTTCAAAGGCTGGCCCAGCTGAACAGGCTGCACACATCAAGAAATCTCTATTCCCTACCACAATTTCTCCGTTAGTTCCCAGGTCTATAAAAAGAGTTAAAGGCTCCTCCTCTGCCATAAGGCTTGCCAATACTCCAGCTGTAATATCTCCCCCTACATAGCTTGCCACAGAGGGTGAAAAATGAAAAATAACCTCCTCCTTTAAAGGAAATCCCAAATCCCTGGCTCTAAAAAAAGGGTAAAATTTAGCTACCGGCACATAGGGATATTCCCTTAAAAATTTGGGTTCAAGCTCTAAAAAAAGATGAGTCATCACCGTATTCCCTGCCAAGGAGACCCAATTAATTTCCTCCCAATCCCTTTGAGCTTCCCTTAAAAGCTCCTCTATCAATTGAAAAATTTTCTCTTTCATTTTGGAGGAAAGAATTCTTAGTCCCTCCTTCTTTCTGCAAAATTCAATCCTGCTTATCACATCCTCTCCATAACTAATTTGAGGATTATAATCAGAGGTATAGGCTAAGACCTTTCCTGTATTTATATCCAGGAGTTCTAGTTGAAGGGTAGTTGTTCCAAGATCTATGGCAACCCCTAAATTTTTCTGAGTACTATCCCCTGGTTCAAGGTCAAGGAGAAGAAAGGTTCCCTCTCTTTCTAAAAGGGTAGCTGTTATTTTAAAATTTTCAGCTCTAAGTAAATGAGGAAGCCTCTTTAAGAGGGAATAGGAGATTTCAACCTTCTCAATCTTTTTTGTTTTAAGAGCGCTAAGTAAGCGCTCAAGATCAGGAGTGTTTTCTTCTATGGTAGGAGAAGGGAGTTCTAAATAGATCTTTCTTAAAGGAGGATTAAGGCTAATTTTTTCCTCTCGAGCTAAAGCCTTAGCCCTAACCTTTCTTAAAAGAGCCCTTCTATCATATTGACTTTCTACCGGAATTCGGATCACCACATCCGTTAAGGGATACAAAGTGCAAGCTTTATAATAGATATCATCAATCCTTTCTCCAGAAACTTTACCATCCTCAACTAACACTTTACATTTATTACAGGTGCCTAAACCTCCACAACTGGCATTAATATGAATCCCAAGACGCATAGCTAATTCAATAATCGTCTCCTTAGGCTCAATCTCAGAAGCTATATTATAAGGAAGGAAAAGAACCTTTGGCATAAAAAACTCCTCCGAGAGAAATTTTTTTTATTTTCTCCTTTTTCTTTGAAATACTATATTCCTTGTTTTTATTTTCACAATTAATAAATGACCCCTTGGTCCTTCGGTATCCCAAGCCGTTTTTTTGAGCTGAAAGGCTTATATTTAAAACTTTCTCTAAGGCCTTAAAGCCTAAAATGTCTACATTTTTGAAAATAAAAATTTATAAAAAAAATTTAAAAATTCTTAAAAATTTTT
>FWWL01009139.1_pt1 | contig 12239 bp, 9 predicted proteins | sample 2228331 | NCBI WGS metagenome assembly FWWL01 (sample SAMEA103939775, study PRJEB20133) | metagenome | reverse complement strand
AGGGGGCTTCGCCCCCTAGTAATACCCCCATCTTGAATTAGAAAGTAACTTCCTGCCCAATTCCCCTTTAGTTACTTATAGGGGGTTTCACCCCCTAAGTCTACCCCCATTTTAAAAAGTATCTGATGAATTCCCATTCTTTCCTTGAAGTTAGGTAGCTTTTGTTTGCTTTTAGCAACCTATTTATAGCAACTCCCGCCCACCCTCCCTAAAAGATTTCATAGGGGGCTTCGCCCCCTAGTAAAATACCCCCAACTTTTAAAGTAGAAGTAAACACTTTTTCCTTTAAGCTAGATATTCACTTTTATGGTTTATTTAGCATTTTACTTAGAGTAAACCTCCATTCTGCTCTTAAGTTAAGTGTAAGGGCTTCGCCATCTAAGAATATACTGTTCTCTAAAAGAGTAACCTAATCAATAGGTAGTTCTACTCTCTAAGATTACCTTCTAAGGCAAAACATTTTCAATTAGTTACAAAATTCTTTAACTTTAGTTTTCCTCCGTGAACTAAAATTTGAAAAACTAGTCGTATATTTCTATCAAATCTAATCCTTTGTTCTTGATGTGAGTTTTGACAATTTTTTGAATCTCTTTCGATGTTATTCTTCCGATAGCACCTTCTATAAAACCTTGAACTATAATTTTTTTGGCATCATCTTCGGAAAGACCTCTAGTTCTAATGTAGAAGAGTTTCTCAGGATCAAGTTGCGTAAGCGAAGCAGCGTGCCCAGATTTAACGTCAAAAGATTCTATTTCTAGTGAAGGTATACTATCTGACTTACACTCTGGAGACAGGTGTAGAGCATGTCCTCCTAAGAAAGAATTTATATGCGTCAGATTTTTCTCAACCTTAAGAATCCCGTTAAAGTAAACTTTGGCTTTCTCATCCAAAATACCTTTGACAATTATATCTGCACCTTGTCTTAAGTTTTTATGTTTTGCATTTACTATCAAATCATACTTTTGATTGCCTTTTTTGTAGTATATACCAGTATACTTTAACTCAACATCTTGCCCAACTATATCAATAGAATTGTCTTCTCTTACATAAGATGCCCCAAGAGAAATAGAATTAAATTCAAAATTATTCTTTCCTTGATTCAGAACTTTTCTAGAAACAAAATAATCACAGTTATCAGAAAGATTTTGGAAAATGTTGTAATGTATATTACAACCTTTAGAAACGACAATTTCTGAAAGTTCCTGTATACTACTTGGAATGTTACTATCTGATCGAGTATATTCAATTATTTCTGTGTTAGTATCCTCGTCCACAAAAACCATAGAGTAAAAAGCCCCTTGTGTAGGTTTTGAAAAATCCCTCTTTATAACAATTCCGCCAGACGGAGAGATATTCTTTGGTATGTATACAAGAAAACCGCCAACCATATACAGGTATGCAAAAGAGATAAACAGTGAATCGTTAGGCTTCATGAACTTGAAGAAATTTTCTTTCACAAAATCGTCTTCGGAACTAAGAGACATATTTAAATCTTTGACAAATAGACCTTTATCAATGTATTTCTCAGGTGAATTTATGTAAACTTTCGTAACATCTTGAATATCTATAACTATCTTGTCTTCTGTAATTTTATTGAAAAATACTTCAATACTTATGGGACTTAATGGGAAACTAGGAACTCTTGTAGAAAAATCAATAGCATATTTTCTATTGGACTTTGATATTATAGGAAAGTTCAAATTGCCCCAGCTTTGTATTTCTTTCAAAGCAATTTCTTTAAGTTGATTATACTTTCTAATGGTTTTTTCAAGTGAAACAATATTATCAAGCATTTTCTTCTCCTAAAAGTTTTAGTATTTAGGTTTTCTAGATCCAACATCTACACTTTCATCAAGCTCCATTTCAATCAGTCTGTTAAGCTCAACAGCATACTCAAGAGGTAAAGCTTTAGTAAACGGTTCGATAAAACCATTGACTATGGTAGTTATTGCTTCATGTTCAGATAGACCTCTACTCATTAAATAGAATAACTGCTCTTCACTTATTCTACCTGCTGTCGCTTCATGGCCGAGAGAAACTTTATCTTCGTTTATATCTATATGAGGCACAGTATCAGACATAGACTTTTCGTCTATCAATAATGCATTACAAGAGGTATGATTTTTCGAATTTACTGCACCTTTTTCGATCTTGACCAGACCTCTGTAAATGGTATACCCACCACTTTTGCTTATGGATTTGTTAGTAATCTTAGAAGTAGTATACGGCGCAGCATGAATAACTTTAGCTCCTGCATCCTGTACTTGACCAGCACCAGCAAAAGCTATGGAAAGTATCTCTGCTTGTGCTCCCTTCCCAAGCATGTATACCGCAGGATATTTCATAGTGAGTTTGCTACCCAAATTACCATCAATCCACTCAACTCTAGCATCTTCATAAGCTACAGCTCTCTTTGTTACAAGGTTATAAATATTTTTAGACCAATTCTGAACAGTAGTATACCTTACATAAGCCCCCTTGTGAGCTATTATCTCAACAACCGCGGCATGAAGAGAATCAGAAGAATAAATCGGAGCTGTACACCCCTCAATATAGTGAACAGAAGCACCTTCTTCTGCAATTATCAATGTTCTCTCAAATTGCCCCATGTTATTAGTATTGATCCTAAAGTAAGCTTGTAAAGGTATATCCACATGAACCCCTTTTGGCACATATATAAAACTACCACCACTCCAAACAGCACTGTTTAAAGCAGCAAATTTGTTGTCGTTAGGTGGAACAACCGTGCCAAAATACTTTTTGACTATATCCGGATATTCTCTAACAGCAGTATCCATATCCGTGAAAATCACACCCTTAGACTCCCATTGATCTTTTATGCTATGGTAAACAACTTCAGACTCATACTGGGCAGTTACTCCCGCTAGAAACTTTCTTTCCGCTTCAGGAATACCTAACCTATCAAAAGTATTCTTTATATACTCTGGCACTTCCTCCCAAGATTTACCTTGCTTATCAGTAGGTTTTACATAGTAATATATGTCATCAAAATTTATCTGCTCAAGAAGCCATGTGGCACCCCAAGTAGGCATTTCTTTTTTCTTGAAAATTTCATACGATTTTAACCTAAACTTTGTCATCCAATCTGGTTCATTTTTCATTCTGGAAATTGTCTCAACAACCTTTTCATTTAAACCTTTTTGCGCTTTGTAAACATAAAGCTCTGGGTCCTTAAAGTCATACTTGTAAACATCTATACCCATCTCTTTAATTTCTCTTCTAGACATAAAAACCTCCTTAAAAATTAAAGTCCAAAACTTAAACTTTAGCTTCCTTTATAACCCAATCATAACCTGTTTCTTCAATCTTCTCCGCAAGTGAATAGTCACCAGATAAAACTATCTTACCATCAAACATTATATGAACAAAATCAGGTTTTATGTGCCTCAAGATCCTAGAATAATGTGTGATAATTATAAAAGACCTGTTAGGATTTCTATATAAGTTAACTGCATCAGATACAGCTTTAAGAGCATCAACATCAAGTCCTGAGTCTGTTTCATCCATTATAACTAACTCAGGTTCAAGTATCATCATCTGTAGCATCTCAGCTCTCTTTTTCTCACCACCAGAAAAACCTTCGTTCAAGTACCTACTCAGAAAACTATCCTCCATCTTAAGAAGACTCATCTTTTCTTTAACCAGTTTTCTAAATTCCATAGGCGGAAGAGGCTTAAAATTGTCAGAATACCTGTAACTCATTATAGCATTATAAGATATCCTAAGAAAATTCATAAAACCAACACCAGGAACTTCCTCAGGATACTGAAAAGCTAAAAAAATACCTTTCTTGGCTCTCTCATCAGGAGGTAACTCAATTATACTCTCACCTTTGAAAATAATATCACCACCGTCAACTGAATAGATAGGATTACCCATAATAGCATTGGATAAAGTGGTTTTACCCGAACCATTAGGCCCCATTATAGCATGCACTTCACCACGGTCAACCGAAAAACTAAAACCTTTTATAATCTCCTTTTCCTCTACACTTACTCTCAAATCCCTAACCTCAAAAAATCTATCCATAAATTCCCCCTAAACTTGTAGACATTAACATTATAAAAAAATTATAAGAATAATAACATAAAAAGTCAAACTTAATTTTGTTTGATTAATCTAACAAATATACAAAAACATTAATATTTAAAATTCTCGATATTTACCAAAACACTGAAGTGATAAAAAGTATGGCGAAGGTGTGTTTTTCAAAAAGCTCACTCGTAAAGAATAAGACAAAAGCATCATAGTAGTTTTTACATGTTTATTTTGAAATTTTCGAGAATGTATTTTTTGATATTGTCTCTCATTATTTCTATTCTTTTCTCAAGATCTTCATCTATTGAATCAACATGAAAATCTAGAGGATCGAAATTCTCAAATACGTACAGTGAGATATCTATTATTTGGGGGAACTTTATTTTACCTTTACTGAATAAATCTAAACATATTTCATTTGCGAGATTAAGTACTATCTTTTTGGAAGTTGTGGAATCATCAACTATCCTCAAGTATCTGAGGATCTTAAATCTCTCAAGATCACACTCTTTGAACTCTAAAGTAACATTTAAGGGAATTTCTTCGTAAGGTTCTTTTTTTAGAGATGGTATTTCAGGGTAAAACATAGCACTAGCTATAGGATATATCATCAAAGGTTTGTAGAATATTGACCAAATTGTTTTGTCCTTTAACATAACCATGCTATGTATTCTAGATTGCGGGTGTACCACAACTTGTATGTTCTCTAAAGAAACATCAAAAAATACTTTTGCCTCGAAAACTTCGAGAAACTTATTGAACATGGTAGCACTATTCAAAGTAACTACTTTACCCATATTCCAGTTTGGATGAGCTAATGCCTGAGAAATATCAACGTTTTCTAATTCCTTCATATCAGTATCTAAAAAAGGTCCTCCAGAAGCTGTTAGAATAATTTTATCTACATTTTCTCTTCCAACTCGCTTTATAATATTAAAAATTGTATTATGCTCACTATCTAACGGTATGATTTCAATTCCTTTCTGTTTAGCAACTTCAACTATTTTCTTACCCCAAACAAAGATACTTTCTTTGTTGGCAGTTAGCACTTTTTTGTTATTCTTTAACCCCTCAATAGTAGGGAATACTCCACTGAACCCATCCACCGCTACTATTACAATATCTACTTCTTCATCTCCACATATCTTTTTTATCCCAGAGTAACCAGAAAATATTCTCTTATCATCAAAAAATACATCCTTTCTAAATTCTTCAAAGTGAATATATACATATTTAGGTAAAAACTCATTAATTTGCTGATTCAAAAGACCTGTGTTTGACCTAGCACCCAAAGATACTACCCTGAATACATCAGGGAATATCTTAACTACTTCCAAAACCTGCCTTCCGATAGATCCAGTAGAACCAAAAATAGCTAACTTTTTCATAAAAATATTATAAATTTCAAACTTTCATACTATCTATGAAAATTTTACCCTGTTCAGGAATTTCTATTTAACAAAACTAACATATCTTAAACTGTTCTGATGTCTTAAACTCTATAGCTACAGTTATTACGGTATAGACAAAACCTACACTTGTCTAACGAGGGAAGTGGTACAAAATTTTCTTTTTTTATTTCATTGGTAACAAAATCGATTTTGCTCAATATGTCATCTAAACTAAAAGGTAAAGAAATATAACTTCCATTAGAAAAAGAAAAAAGACTAACTTTATCCACTTTCTTTAAGTATGATTTTTCGAAAATATAACCATAGAAATTAAGTTCAACCCAAAAATCACTTATATCTTTATAAAAACTTTTTTTGTATTCAACAATTTCAAACAATTCACCATGTCTGTAGACAGCATCCAAGTGTCCTTTAAGATAAAATATCTCATCATACTTAACCACAATAAGAACCTCAGACATTACTCTGCCATTTAAAACAGTGGGAAAAGGCTCCTCTAAATTTCTCTCTTTCATTTTAACAAAGTTAGTGAAATTTTTTACTCCTTCAGAAAGACCTTCTTCTATACTTAGTGACATTACATACTTATCGATATTTTCCGTAGTTCTGTAACTTACATTTATAACTCTAGCTATGTTATGTAAAGTATTGCCTTCTAGAGATTTTGATGTGACTATAGTTTTTCTACCTAGTTTCTTTTTAAGAAACCATGTGTAAGGACACTTCAAAAAATCTATAAATTCTGTTTTTGAAAGATAAATCTCATTACCCCTTTTTTGATATTCCTCAAAAAGAGAATCTTGAGAAACTCTCATACGTAATAAATAAACATCTTAAGTAAAATAAAACAAATTAGAGAGAGTCCTGCGATTTCTACTTAAGAATTTTTCCTAGCATCCATCTAGGGCAACTCCCGCCCACCCACCCTAAAAGATTTCACAGGGGGCTTCGCCCCCTAGTGATACCCCCGAGGCTAAGGAGGCTAGGCCTCTTTTCTAAGATAGTGTCTTAGATACCCCCATTTTTTTAGAAAAGTGCCTTAGGCACCCCTAAGCATACCCTCATTTTAGAAAAGTGCCTTAGGCACCCCCTAAGATTACCCCTTTTCAAATAGGTTAATCATTTTCTCCATCTTTAGCAACCTATCTAGGGCAACTCCCACCCACGCTTTAGTTACATATAGGGGGCTTTCGCCCCCTAGTAATACCCCCATTGTTTAAGGAGATTTGCTTTAGGCACCATTTTAAAATTAGGATAGTATTTTACTCAGACTAAGAGATTTCACCCCCTATTTTAAGAAAGTGTCTTAGACACAAGTGCTTTAAGCACCCTTAGGTGCGGGCCATTTTTATTTTCTTGGGAGGCTTTGTCTATCAAACTTTCCTTTTACCGTTAGAGAATTTTTTCTTAAATAGAAATTTCTGTGTTGTGCTTGTGTTTTAGCTTTACTAAGCTAAAATATAATATCACTTAATCCCAATAACCTAGATATCCTATATATACCCATTGATAGTTTTCCTCTAAACGAAACAACGTATCTTGGTTTTGTGTTTCTGGAGTTTATAACCTTTAATATTACTTTAGATACTCGTAAAGGATGGATATAAGCAAGATAAGCTTTTTCTAAAAGTTGTAAAACTTTATTTAGCCTTTTATGATATGGGCTTTCTTCAGCAGTATGAACGTGTTTTTTTGCATTTTCAAACCATTTGGTCTTTGTCCCCGTAGGCCATATTGAAACTACATCTATACCAAAAGGTTTTAATTCTACCCTGAGCGTTTGGGTAATCATTTCAAATGCTGACTTTGAGGCGCTGTACCACCCAAAAAAAGGTATAACTATCTCAGATTCAACAGATACGATGTTTAATATCTTGCCTTTTCCCTGTTTTCTCATCACAGGTATTAACTCATTTATGACTCTAACTTGTCCGAAAAGGTTCGTTTCAAACAATTCTTTTGCCTTTTCGATAGGAGTTTCTTCTATGCTTCCTATTATACCAAAACCACTGTTGTTTACGAGAACGTCTATTCTACTTTCTTTAGAAAGAATATACCTTATCGCTTCTTTTATGCTTTCTTCATTTGCTAAATCTAAATAAACCACCTCTACGCCTTCCTGAAGAAGAGATTTGTTGTGATCAAGGTTTCTCGTAGCTCCATACACTTTAAACCCCTTTCTGCTCAGAAATAAGGCAGTTTCTCTACCTATTCCAGAAGATATCCCAGTTATTAAAACTACATGTCTCTCCATATTTTATATCCCTCAGTAAACGAGTAATCTTAAGAAAATTTTAGAAATATTGTATAATATCAATCTGACTTTTCCTGATTTTGTGTTGTATTTTGCAAAACTACATTGCTCAAGGACTTTTTTTTGTAATCGGCTATGAGAGCTTCTACCATCTCATCTATTTCACCATTCATAAAAGCTTCTATATTGAAAATGGAGATGCCAATCCTATGGTCAGTTACCCTATTTTGAGGGAAATTATATGTTCGTATTTTTTCTGCTCTTTCCGCAGTGCCTATTTGTTTTCTTCTTTCTTCGTCTTCCTTTTCTTTCTGCTTTTGTTTTTCGTATTCCAAAAGTTTAGCTCTTAAAACACTCATAGCTCTTTCTCTATTTTGTATTTGAGATCTTTCGTCTTGACATTGGACAATTATTCCAGTTGGTTTATGAATAATCCTAACAGCTGACTCTGTCCTGTTGACATGCTGTCCACCCTTGCCACTAGCTCTAAATGTCTGAACTTCTATATCCTTAGGATCTACGTAAACATCAGATTCTTCTGCTTCGGGAAGAACCGCAACACTTGCTGTGGATGTATGGATTCTACCACCTGATTCGGTTATGGGAATTCTCTGAACTCTATGAACTCCACTCTCAAATTTCAAATATTTATAGGCCATCTTACCAGTCACCGAAAAAATTATCTCTTTAAATCCACCAAGCCCTGTTTCGTTGTAATCTATTACTTGCGTTTTCCATCCTTTTTTCTCAGCAAACTTTGAATACATCTTGAACAAGTCAGCCACAAACAAAGCAGCTTCTTCACCACCAGCTCCTGCTCTTATTTCTACTATTACGCTTTTAGCATCATCCATATCGGATAACAGAAGATCTTCTGCTTCTTGATCGAGTTTTTCTATATTTTTTCTGGCTTCTTCAATCTCCTCCTTAGCTATCTCAATCAACTCTTCATCGTTTTCTTCTTCAAGAACTTTCTTAGCTTCGTTATACTTTTTTATCTCCAAATCAAATTTCTTGAATAACTCATAATGATCCTGAATTCTTTTCATTTCTTTGAGTATAGACGAGTATTTTTCAAAATTCGTTGACGGAGATACTTGTGAGAGTTCATCTTCTAGGGATTTATATTTCTCGTAAAAGCTTCTTAAAGCGTTGTAGTATTTTGACATATATAAATTATCCCATCTCAAATTATTGACTTTCCACTTTCAAAATATCAAAGCAAGGAATTTCTACTTAAGAAAAATTCCTTTAACAAATGCATAAAAGGAATAGGAGCAAATTAAGGGTTGGGTGGGGGTTGCTCACTTTAAAGGTAAAACTTATATAAGGGGGTAACCCCCTTAAAATATCTACCCAATTACAAGTAAAATCCTATCAAACTTCTTATTTCAAAATCTACTTTGTCTCTAAACAACCTTATCTTTGAACCTATATTCCACCTTCTTTGATCATCACCAAGTGAAAATACAGGCCCAACATAAAAAGCTGGTTCTTTTCCATAAACATATTTAGATGTAAACTCAAGTCCAATATCCAATAAATCCCTAAAAACGGTGTATGAAACTCCAGCGTTTAATCCACCCTCATACTTAGGTTCTGAAGATAATTTAAGCACAAGTTCAAAAACAGGATTTATAGATATATTCAATTGATCATTAAACGTCTTTGAAATAATCAGCTTGTTCTCAAATTTGTGTACATCTAAAGCGGGTACCCCTTTGTATTCCACATACAGTTGAGGATCAAAAATGAAATCATTTTCAGACACTAAACCATACCTAATCCTTACCTTAAATCCATCATACCTAACATGATTGGAAACTTGAGAGAAAATATTATAAATCGCCAAATCTAACCTCTCAGCAATGCCACTCGCTAATTCAAATTGATGTTCAACTTTATCAAACTTTCCATACTCCAGAAACTGAAAGGATGTATAATACTCAACTTCGATAGGTCCAATTGGTTCAGAAACATAATTATATGTGTAAACATACGGCCTCTTGTGAGAAAACACATGCGAAACGAAAAAAGTCGTGGCCAAAAATGTCAAAGCAACCAAAAGTATATTTTTCATAAAATCCTCCTCCTGATTTTTTAATAGATTATAATAAAACAATATTTTAATAATCAATTATTATTTATATAGACAAATTAATTTTTAATAATAAAATATAATTTGATATATAGAAACAAAATTTAATTATCAAACTTTTCGTTTTTTTAGAAGTATGAAGTCCCTCGAAGGAAACAATTAGGGGTGAGTGGGCAGGAGTTGCCCTAGATAGATTGCTAAAGAGCATACAAAATTTATTTAGCTTAAAGAAGGAGTAATAATTCGCATCAAAGAAGAAGTTTGCTCTCTTAGAGAATAGTGATGCCTATGGCACTGTGTTTAAGACACTTGTGTCTAAGAAACTTTCCTTAAATAATGGGGATACACTAGGGGGCGTAGCCCCCTGTATGTAACTAAAGGGTGGGTCGGGTGGGAGTTACTATAAATAGGTTTCTAAGCAAATAGAAATAACTACTTAGCCTATCTATACAGCTTGAACGAAAACAAATTACTTACCTCTTAAAAAACGGTGGTACATTAGGGGCAAAGCCCCCTACAATTAAGAAAAGAGTCCTAGCCTCCTTAGCCTCAGGGTGGGTGGGAAGGTACCCTAAATAGAATGCTAAAAAGCATACAAAAGTTACCTAATCCAAAGAAGAAAAAAGAGTCTTAGACTCGGGGGTAATCTTAGGGGGTGAAACCCACTATAAGTAACTAAGGGGCGGGCGGGTGAGAAGATACCCTAGATAGTTTGCTAAAAAAATTCTTAAGTAAAAACCTCTTGTGACTTTATTAGGCAAATTGTAAGATCTGGAGTTTCTAAATAAAATATAAATATGTCTATAGAATTGGTAGCAACAAATAAAAAGGCTAGAAAAAATTACGAAGTGATAGAAAGCTATGAAGCTGGAATAGAACTAAAAGGTAGTGAGATAAAATCTATAAGAGATCATAGAGTTAACATAGATGATGCTTTTTGTTTGGTAGAAAATAGCGAAATATTCGTTCATAACATGCATATATCTCCCTATCCTGCTTCAAGTGTGTTTAGGCCAGATCCCTATCGAAAAAGAAAACTTTTGCTTAGAAGAAAAGAAATAGATAGAATTTCAGGCCAAGTATCTAGAAAAGGTTTTGCGTTGATTCCTCTTAAGGTTTACATAAAAAACGGTAAATATGCAAAACTTGAAATAGCCTTATGTAAAGGTAAAAAGTTACATGATAAGAGGGAAGATCTGAAAAGAAGGGATATCGAACTCGAGATACAGAAAGAACTCAAATATTTTGGTAGATACTAAACCTATTTAGAAGATTTATAGATGAGTTTATTAAAGAAGTCATTATACTTGAAATAATTCTTTCTCCGTAAACCCTAATACAAAGCGTAGAAAAAAAGTTAGTAAGATATGTGTTTTTCTTGATCTTCGTTAGATCGAATCTAATACAAGTATACCGGCGAAATATAGTGGATCTACTTTTGTGATACCTCTTAAAAGCAAGGGTTTGAAAATTTTTCAGCAAACTTATTTCTAGATTGTTTCTATATACAGGAACTTGTTTAAAAACCGTTATACTTGAATGAAAAACCTTTTGGAAATATAGTGAAGAAAGAATGTATTTTTGGTATCTTCTAGTACTACCTTAAAAATCTGCTTTATGAGTACTTTTAGAATGTGAAGCCTTCTAGAATAACAATTAGGATGGATTACTGAAAAAAAGAGTTTGAGAATAAAAAACTTCTCTGTTAGAAGATGGACGAATAGTGGGGGTATTCTTAGAGGGCAAATTTCCCTATTAGTTAACTTTAGGTTGGATAGTAAGTTACTTTCTAATCCAATCAAGATGGTAATATTACTATGGCGCGAAACCACATTAATTAGTTTTACTTTTTTGAAAAAGAGAGTACTCTTAGAGGGGCGCCTAAGGGTGCCTAAGGCACTTTCTTTAAATAATGGGAGTATTATTGGGGTGTAGCCCCTATAATTAAGAAGAGAAGCTTAATCTCAGGGTGGACGGGTACCTAAGGCACTTTTCTTAGAAACGGAGGTATTACTAGGGGGCGGAAGCCCCTTACTGTTAACTTTGGGGTGAATAAGGATATTGTCCTAATTTTAAGATGGGGGTAATCTTAGGGGGCGAAGCCCCCTATAGATAACTAAAGGGTGGGGGGGCGCCTAGGGCGCTTTCTCTAAAAAACGGGAGTACTCTTAGAGGGCTCCGCCCTCTAGAACAACAACTTAGGGTTGGGTGGGAATTAACCCTAAATAGTATGCTAAAAAGCAAACAAAGGTTACTTAGCTTAAAGAAGGAGTAATAATTCGCATCAAAGAAAAAGTTTGCTCTCTTAGAGAATAGTGATGCCTATGGTGCTTTCTTAAAATAAGGTGTAAAGCCCCCTACAATTAAGAAAATTAAGAAAAGAGGCCTAGCCTCCTTAGCCTCAGGGCGGGTGGGT
>FWWL01009135.1_pt1 | contig 12242 bp, 6 predicted proteins | sample 2228331 | NCBI WGS metagenome assembly FWWL01 (sample SAMEA103939775, study PRJEB20133) | metagenome | reverse complement strand
GCGATAATAACTTTAATTTTATTTAGAAATATAAGGTTTTTTTAATATGTTAAAACAAATAATAGATAAAATACCAGTTAAGCCCTATTATCAGGATGAAGATGTAGTTTTGTATTGTGGGGATGTTTTACAAACATTAAAGCAAATGCCAAATGATAGCGTAGATATGGTAATTACAAGCCCACCTTACTATTGTTATTCCGAAGATACGGAAATATTAACTATAAACGGATGGAAAAACATAAACAAAATAGAAGTGGGGGAATTGGTGTTATCGGTTGTTCCCGAAAATCTTAAACTTGAATATGTAAGGGTGGTATCAAAAGATAAATGGTTTTACAATGGTAAATTAGTTCATTTTTTAAATAACCACATAGATTTAATGGTTACTCCCAACCATAGAATGTTAGTTTATTATAGGAAACCTCCTCAATCTGTTTACTTAAGACAAGAATATTATAAGCGGAGCAATAAGAAAACATTTTTTGTAGAAGCAGAACATATTAAAAAGGGGTATATCACCCCCAAAACTGGTTTTATATGGAAGGGAAAACGGAAGAAATATTTTATTTTATCCTCTCTTAAAACTACTTATAATAAACAAGAAATTTTTTTTCCTGAAAAAAGGATAAAAATGGAAGATTGGTTGGCGTTTTTTGGATTGTGGTTGGCAGAGGGAAGTGTAAGAGGGAGCAACGGAGGAAAAAGAAAACTCTATGAAATTTCCTTAAAACAAAAGAAACCAAAAGATGATTATATCAGAAATATATTAAAGAGACTCCCGTTTAAATTTAATGAATATACGAACAAAGGAAATGTTGTTTGTTTCTATATCTATAATAGACAACTTTGGGAATACTTAAAACAATTTGGGAATTCTCACCAGAAATATATACCTCAAGATATTAAAAATTTATCGGCTGATTTGTTAAAAATTTTATTGGAGAACTATTTATTTGGCGATGGGTGTATAAGAAAACAAAACACCTCTAAAGAACAGGTTTCTTGTTATTCTGTTTCAAAGAAACTAAAAGACGACATTGCTGAAATAGCACTTAAAATTGGTAAAAATGTATCAATAAAGGGTAATCACCTTGTTCTTTTGAGAAGAAAAACAATAAAACTATTTGAGACAAAAAGATGGACTCAATACTGTGGTTATGTAGTTGGTATAGAAGTAGAAAAAAATTATACTTTATGTGTTAGAAGGAATGGAAAAATAGTTTTTTCAGGGAATTCTCTTCGCAATTATCAAGCTGAAGGGCAAATCGGATTAGAGCCTACTTTTGAGGAGTATTTGGATAAAATAATTGAAGTAATGAAAGAGTTAAAAAGGGTTATTAAGAAAACTGGAAGTATTTGGGTAAATTTTGGTTCATCTTACTCAACTGGAGATGAAAAAAATCGGGTAGTAATAAAAGAATGGTATGATTAAATTGATGTTTACCCATATATATGCTATAATAGATATATGCCTAAAATATATTCTAAAAATTGTGCCAAGTGTGGAAAACATTATAAAGGAATTGGCAAAAAGTATTGTTCTCGGCAATGTTATCTTACTTCTTCATCTATAGGAAGATATGAAAGAACCGCCGAACACAAAAAAGTAATGAGCGAGAGATTAAAGGGCAGAGATGTTTATTGGATACGTGGGAAAAAAAGACCAGAACATTCAAAATTTTTAAAGGAATGGTGGACACCAGAAAGAAGACAATTGAAAAGTCAACAAATGAAGAATTTTATTATTTCTAATCCTCATTATATTCAAAAGTATTCAAATTATGGTGAAAAGAATCCAATGTGGCGGGGCGGAATTGCCAGAAGGGGATATAAGGAATTTTATCAACTATTAAAAGATAGAATTAAAAAACGAGACAATTTTCAATGTCAATTATGTGGAATGTCAGAGGAGGAGAGTATTAAACAATTTAAACATAGATTAGGTGTGCATCATATTGATTATGATAAAACCAATTCAAATGAAATAAATCTAATTACACTTTGTAATAGATGCAATTCAAAAATAAATTATGAGAGAGAAAAATGGAAAGAGTATTTTCAAAAAATTGCAAACATTTGTGGGAATGGATAACCAAAAATCATCGTAGATGTGAGAAGTGTCGGTAGTTGCTAAAAAATTGGGTAGAAAAGGTATAGGGATTGATATTAATAAAGATTATTGCGAGATAGCGAAAAGACGAATTATAAATTTACCAAAACAGCTGTTTTAATATGGAAAACAAATTAACAGACGCCTTAATCCAACAAATGAGGCCATTATCATCTATTAATAAAATACTTAAAAAAAAGAAACCAACCCCTTCAAATTCTACAATCCCCGTTAAGCCTAAAAAAAAGAAAATAAAGAAAGTAAAAAAAACAAAGCGAAAAAAACTTCCCTCAATTAAATCGTTAAAAAGAAAAGCGGATAAATTATTTAGTCTTTTTATTAGAAACCGTGATAAAGTTTGTTTTCTTAAATCAAAAGATTGTAAAGGAGCGATCCAATGCGGGCATCTTATTAAAAGAAGCAAAATGGCTACAAGATATGACGAGTTAAATTGCCACGCCTTATGTGAATACCACAATTATTTAGATAATTTTGAACACGATTTATATGTGGCAAGGTTTATTGAAAAATATGGTAGCGAAGCCTATTTAAGGTTGGTTAAAAAAAGCAGAAGGTTAGTAAAGGCTAACAGATTGTTTTTTGAGAAGATTATTAAAAAATATGAAAGACTTAACAATTATTTTACACCCAACATTGAGACCGCTACCCGACGAAGATGCTGTTTGTAAAGTCTAATGTATTCAACGCCACTGTCTATATTTGGCAGTGTTATTATTTCTCTTTTTTGACCGTTAAATACTAAAACAGGAAAAAAGACTTGTGGTTTTTGGACAAAACCCTCTGTGTGTCCGTATTCATCATAAATCTTGAATGTTCCTGTCTGAACTACCGTTAGCCTTCCGTCTCCATATTGCATCTGTTCATACGCTCCCAAATGTTTATCTCCTGATATAACCAAATCCACCTCTTCTCCAGATAGTCTTACTGCCTGCTTGCCTGCGTGAGTGTAGTTGAACGATGAGTTATATCTTGCTATTTTATGATATGGTTTTATACGGTATGTTATATTATCAACGGTTAAGTTAATTGTTCCTCCAGACCGAAGTAAAGGAATACCAGTTTGTGAGGAGATGATTTGATAAAGGTTTAATCCCGCTGTTTTCTTGACAAATTGTTCGTGGTTGCCTGAAACCATTGCTAAAATACTTCCTGAATACTCTTTTAAGAACGATATAATTGCCAAAAACTGCTCGGTAGGATTGGCAACATCATCAAGCATTGCGTCAGGATGTTTAGCTGGAGCAAAAAAATCACCTAAATCACCAAGTAGAATAGTATAAATGGGATGTTTTTTTATGGCGTCAAGGTGTCTTTGTAAAGCGTCGTAATCTGTCCCCTCTGCCCCGATGTGTAAATCAGATAACGGCACTAACATAAACGGAAGCCCACGAGTTTTAACGCTTATATCTAAACTTTCCTTAAATGGTATTTCCCGCTGTTCTTTTGAGGTTTTTAATTTTGAGAGAAAAGAAGACCAGTTGGTTTCCTGAACCTCTGGTTTTGAAACAATTGGCGCTTCTTTATTCATTTTTGTTTTTAAGTTTATAATAATGATAATTAAATTCAATACTTTCCGTAATTACTTAATTTTTTTTAACATTCTTAAAACATTGTCAGACAGTAGTTTTTCTTTTCTTAATTCTTTTACTATTTTTATATATCTTTCTTTATCTTCTTTTTTTAATTCAGACAAGATATAAACTTTTTCTTCATTGGTTTTAGCAAAAATAAAGCTTTCAACATAGGGATCGTCCTTTTCTAATTGAATGGCAATTTTAAATCTTTTTATTAAACTTCTTTTTTGTTCTTTTATTTTGTCTTTTGGTTGGTTTCTATCAACATTTTCATTCAAAATATTATTTAGAGCATCATAATAAGATATTTTATTTTCTTTGTATTTTTTAATATTCTCCCTAATGCTTTCTTTTAGTTTAATTTTCTTTTCCGCCTGTTCTTGTTCAATTTTCTTTAACTTTTCTTGTAATTTTTCTTTTTCTCCATAATCTGAAATTTTTAGCCAACGAGATACGATATCACCAAAAATCGGAACTTTCTTAATTTCTTGATACCAGTCTCCTTTGCCATTTTCCTCAAACACTCCCCATCTTCCAAAAACTCTACCCCCTAATTTTTCATAAGTCCATTTAACCATCGGAATAAGAGAGTGTTTAAAACCCGCTTTAAATTCATTTTCTGGAATGACATTTCTACCATAGAAAAAGTCATAGGGATTTTTTTTATTGAAATAAAGCATCCAAGCTGACGGAACTTCAAAAACAGGATTTAAGGTTGGCAGTTGATCAGCTCCATAAGTAAATAGGCTCAATACACCATCTAAATTCTTTTCTTTAGAGCCAATTTTATAAACCAATCCCCCAATAAATCTTCCCACCTCATCTTGAGGAATTCTCAAATAAACAGCCTTACCATCTTTTTCTCCTAAAGGAATAATGTTATAGTTAGTTTTATCGTATTCAGATATTTTCTCATATAATTTTTTCAAGTCATCTCCAAAAAATCCAGCCAAAACCAACAAAACAAAAAGTTTAGGAACAACATTGATTAAAGCAGTTTTAACCCAATAGCCCAATCTTGATCTTGGATGTGTCATCGCTTCCAAATCACCAGCCCAGCTTTGAATGATTGCATTTGAAAAAAGCCAGACATTGTTAGACAAATAAGTTCCCTTACCTTTTTTTAAGAAGTCTGGAGATCCCGCTTGAGTTCTAACAATGTGTCCAATTTCAGCATCACTTAATTGTTTTTCTTTTAAGTATAAAAAGCCAGCAATTTTAGGTAAACTTTCAATAGTATTACCTATACTTGAAATAAATTCAATAGGAAAAGTTAAAATCTTTTTAAGATAATTTTTATCTTGATTTTCAAAATATTCCAATCCTCCTTTTTTTAATGCTAATTTTACAAGAAAATCTGTTTCCTCAATATCAAAACCTTTGATTGTATCATTAAAAGTAATTGACAATATTCCTTTTTCCTCCATCTCATTTACTAATTTACTATCTATATTAAAACCTCTTTTTACAGCATCAGGAATAGCCTTTCCATAAAAAAGCAATGCCTTACCAAATGAAAGATTAGGAATTGTTTTCCAAAATCTTAAAAAATCTCTTACTACATTGAAAGTCTGGAAGCCAACATTTAAAGTCGTAAATATTGGTCTAAACCATTTTGAGTTTAGGAAGGATAAAGCTTTTATAACCAAAAATTGATCGTTAATATCTCTTTTTCTGAAAATCTCGTAAATGTAAGGATCAACATCGTAGCCAACTGCTTGTCCTTCTTCCATAACAATTAAAGTTTTATAATTTGGATCAGTGCTTTCTTTTACCTCATAAAATTTACCATTAAATTTTCTGTCAGCCAACCTTACTTCATCTTTGAAGATGTCTTTGTTTTCTTTATAAAAATTAATTATTTCTTGTTTTAGTTTATTTGAATAACCCCATCTTAAAATTTCAACTGTTTTAAACAAAGTTGAAGCAAAAGGATTGGCTACTTCTTTAAAAGTTCCTTTTTTACCCTTTAAACTTGCTGGAACATAATCGGATAAATAATCAATGACTTGAAATGTCGCATAAGCTGGATTTAGCTTTAACTCTTCGACTATTTTAGGATTATAAATACCTGTTTCAACAGCAAAATCTAATACTTTATCATTTACTGCTTTAAATTTTTTCTGAAGTTCTTCCATTTTTTTGACCGTTTCTTCTCCGTATTTTTCTTTCATATAAGCAATTTGTTTTTCCGCTGTTTCTTTAGTTTGTCCTAAGGGATTGGCAATCTCTCCTCTTTCATTAATTATCCTTTGAAGCAATAAATACTGTCCAAAATCTTCATAAGAAATATTGTTTTTAATTAACTCATCGGCTATTGGTTGAATGTTCTCTCTAAAAAACGCTGATATTTTTCCTGATACATAATTACCTTCTTCATAAGCATAATAAGGATTGTCGTCTGGTGCAATTTTTTTACCTTGTTTTATTGCTTTATTAATATCTTCTTGAAGTTTAGCCCCAACATCATAAAACTCCATTTTTAATTTTAACCACAAGTTTTTGTCTTTGTTTCTTTTTTCAGCCATTAAAAATTCTATTCTTTCATCTGCTTTTTTAAACATTTGTTTTATTTTTTCTTCTCTTTGTTTTAAAAGTTCATTTTCTGATTGATTTAATAATTGCCAAATTTTAAAAAACTCTTCTTTAACTTCTGGTTTTTTATCTAAATTGTCAAAGAAAGACTTCCAAAAAATAGGTGCTTCTTCTTTTAATAAATCTGGATCATTAATTAAAATTGATATAGCATCAGCATAAAGTTCAGAAGAGCTTTTTCTATATGTTAATAATGAAGTAGTTGCATCATCTGGGATTGGTCTCCATTTGAAAGACAAGCCCTCTAATTCTTTTCTTACTTCTTTAAGTTTAATTTCACCCTTTTCATTTGAAAAAGTGTGTTTTAAAAATGATTTTAAAGATAAGATTCTTCCTAAAAGATTGCCTCTTTTTACTTCATTATCTGGCAACCAATCAACAAGATGCCCTATTTCGTGAGCCAAAGTTCTTTTTGCTATTTCTGTATCCTTAAATATGTCTTTACTTAAAGTAATGCCTAAATTTTCTTTAAAAAATCCTAATAAGTTATCTCTTAATTTTCTGATTTTGGGATATTCGCCTGATAAATTTTTAGCAATTTCAACCATTTCAGGTAAGTCTATTGGTTTAATGTTTGATACATATTGATTTAGTTTTTTACTATTGCTTTCTATTTTTAAATCAAAATAACCTTTAGTTGCTTTTAACCTTGTTCCCTCTTCCCTACCGATGGTTTTGGTAGTAGGGGAGGGTAGGGGAGTGGTTTCCAAAGGTTTAGTTTTAATAGTGGGTTTGGTTTCTGGCTTGGCTCCTTTTACTACTTGGTTGTAGAAGTCGGTAAGTTGCTCTTCAAATGTGTCCCATTGTGGATATTTACCAGTTCTTTTTTTAATAAGATCTTTTATAACATCTGTTTTAATTTCGTATCTTCTAAATTCGGTCTTTGTAGTAAAATCTTCTTGTTTTAAAAATGGTTTATATTTTCCTCCTTCCGTCAACTTAATTAACAATTCATCAATTTGTTCTGGAGTTAATCTTTCGTAAAAAGTTTCAGTATCAACAATACTGGCGGCATATTTTTCTTTTATACCCTCTAAAAAATTATTTAACTCTTCTTGAGAAACTTTTCCTGTTTGAGAAGATTTTGTTTCAGATTCGATTTTTGGTTCGGGTTCGATTTTAGCTCCTTCCGATACTAATTTATGGATATCTGAAAGGAGGTTAGGGTTCTTAAAATAATGACGAGCTACCGCAATTTCTTTTGTTTTCTGTGGAAATATCTTTTCAATAAAATTCAATGCGGCATCAAGGCTATAAAAAGTTAAACCATTTCCAGAAAGAATTTGCTTTAACCCTTCTGGTTCTTTTTTACCCCATTCCTTCATTTCCTTTGTTAAATATCTTGGTGTTAAAGGTCTTGAAAGCACTCCACTTTCTCTTTCTATCCTAACAATAAAATTATTTCCTATTTTATATATGGATGCCGAGATTGTTTCCAAACCTATTTTTATAAAATTATCAAAGAAGAATCTTATTTCTTCTACGGTTTTCTGTGGAGATAAAATTTTTAAAATAGATAAATCTTTAATTATAGGAAGATTATGCTTTACTTCAAAACTATCAAATTTCTTTGCAGTTTTATATTTCTTTGCCTCTTGTGCAAGAAATTCAAGCTCTTTTGGAATAGTTGGAATAACAGTTGTAATAGTTGGTCTAACCTTAATCGTCGGTTTCTCTTTTTCAGTTCTTTTTAACTCTTTATTTTCTTTAATATAATCTTTTTTTTCACTTTTTTCAAGAGGTTTTCTTGTAATTCTAATATGTCCTTCGTCATATCTTATAGGCATCAATAAACCAACTTCTTTATTATTTTTTTCAATAATTAATGGTTTGTCTAAATCTTTAACTGCTTTTAATGTATAACCCTCTCTTAAAAGCCATTTATAATATGAAGCATTTATTGCAACTGCCTCATCTAAACCAATATCAAAAAAAGCTAAATCTATATCTATTCTTGGATCTTTTACATAACCTAAAAATATTGGTTCAATTCTTTCTCCTTGAGGTTTTATTTTACCAACTGTTTCTTTAGTTATAGTTTGTTCTCGAATATGTTTTCCTTTTTTTAATATTAAATCATTCCACTCTTTAACTTCTTTTTCTGATCTATCTTCAAGTAAAATAACACCGTCAGTATAGATATTTGGATTGTTTTCTATATTATAAATTACACCTTTATTAACAGCATTTATTGAGGATAATTTTCTTGGAACTTTTATTTTAACATCTTCTGACAAGTCAAATTTTCCAACTCTGACTTTTTCTGTTTTTTTTATTTCTTTTATCTCTTTTGTTTCTTTTTCTTTTATAAATTCTTCTGCTGTTAAATCAGTTTTTGGTTTTGTTTCCTCTTTAATTTCTTCCTCTTTTACTTCTTCCTTTTTAACTTCTTCATCTTTAACTTGAGCACTTTCAACTGGTTCAACTGTCTTAACTTGAGGTTCAGCAACTTTTGTTTCTTCTTTTGTTTCAATTGGAGCTTGGATAACTTCTTCATCTTCTTTTGCTTTCTTAATTAACTCCTCTTTTTTTATTTCTTCTTCTTGCTGTCTTTGTTGTAGTTCTTCTTTTATAGCATCTGGAAGATAATCAATCTTATCTGGATCTGTAGGTTCAGCATCAATTTTATTCCAAGATTTATTTTTATTGTTAAAGTCCGCTACTTTTTGTAAAACCTTATCTGAAACATTAGCAATTCCTTGAAAACCCGCAATACCCAATGTTTCAACCAGTAATCTTTGTCTTCCTTCAGGTGTAGTAAAAGGATTTTTATATTCTCTTTCTTCTGCTTTTGCTTGTCCTAATTCGGCAATCTCTTCCTCAAAAACCTCTCCTACAATTCCATTCCAACCTCCTGCTTTTTTTATAAAACTTAACAATTGCCCTTCAGTTTTTATTCCATTTCTGACTATAAATTTAGATAAAATTGATTTTTGAATAAGTTTTATTGGCTCTTCAACTAATCCACCCATACTTTCAGAAGCATACTCTATAGCACCTGTTAAATATGCTTTTTTTAAAGCTTTATTAAAATCTGATTGTTTGTTTAATAAATCAATAGCCTTATTGATATTAACTTTTTTAACATCGTTTATTTCATAAAAGTTAGGGATAAGATAATCTTGAATTCTTGCTCCAATCATTGGCACATTTAAAGTTGCTCCCGTTAATCCTTTGATTGATCCGCTTAATACTTTTCCAGCTAAATTATTAGATAAAAAATTAGCAATTTTAGGAGTTTTAGATACTTTACTTACTAAAGGGATACTTTTTAATACTCCACCACCAACAGAAGACATTAAAGCATACTCTACAATAAATTTTGGCATACCAACAACTACTTCACCAACCAATTCTCCAACATCCTTATCAATAATGTTTTTTAAAGTTTCTGTTCTTGTCTTATGAATTAATAACTTTTCTCTTTCATTTAAAGGCTCACCCTTAACATATTTTTCTAATGTTTTTTTTAATTCTCCAACTTTATTATCCTGAATAAAGTCTTTAAATTTATTAATAACGGTTTGAATTAACCCTTTTTGCTCGTCGGTTCTTGATAAAATTTGTCTATAAGTATTTTCCGCTTCATCTAATATCTGTTTTTTATAACTTAATTCCTGAAGTTTTTTATCTATCTCTTTTCTTTTTTTAAAATCAGTAAAAGAAGTTTTAACATATTCTTCTTGAAGTTTTTTTTCCAACGCTTTTATATCCCCCAATTTCTGTTTTTGTATTTTAACCTCCTGATATGCTTTTTCAACATCTTTATAAATATCTTCACTAACAGTTAATGGTTTTTTTTCTCCAAATAAAAATGTTTTGGTTTTTTCAATAATATTTTTACCTATATCAAAAAGACTTTTTTGAGTTGTTTTTTGCTCTTTTAATTGTTTCTCTTTTTTTCTTATCTCTTCTTCTTCATAATAAGGAATGTTAAATAAAGACCCAATGTCCCCCCCCGCCTTTTGAATATCACCATACAAAAGACCGCCTCCTGAACTAATATTAGTTTGAGGCTTTGTAAAACCTAAATTTTTATAATCATCTTGAGTTAATAACCCCATATTACCATTTCCATTTTTTATATCCTAATACCCCAAAAACATTAGATAAATAGTTATCGGCTACATAAGGATCAGATACACCAGTCTGCGACATAAACATTTCTAAAGCTTTAATATATTCTTGCTTTGATAATCTTTTATCAGGGTTAACAAACGTTTCTTTTAACTTATTGTTTATTGTCTGATAGGACGAATCAACTTCTTCTAAAATTTCCGCTCCTTTTTTAAATAGATCTCTTTGTTGAGTAGGTGTAAATGTTGAAGATGAAGACGAGCTTTTAGAACTCTTGGCTATTTGTCCTAAAGAATTTTGATTAATAATATTACCAGTATTAGCATCAATTACAACTACCGATACATTACCATTATCATCTGTTTCAGTAATTATTTTTGGATCAACTTGTTTTTTCTTTTGAATTTCAATTATTGATTGAATAAAAGAGGTAGGAACTCCTAAAGATACAGCAAAATCAGAGATTTCACTTGCTGAAGCATTAATCAAAGCCCCCATATCTAAAAATTTATTTAATAAGTTTAATTTATCTTTATACTCTTGACTATCAATATCATATTGTTTCATTTCTAAATTTAACTTGGTTTGAGCATCGGCTAATTTTAATTGAAGTTGGTCGTTTAAGGCTTTAATATCTCTTTGATATTGTTCTTCAAGTTTAGCAATTCTTCCTACTCTTGTTGCTTCACTATAAAAAGGATTGTCGTTTATTTCAGAAGTTGCTTTATTATATGCTTCTTGTCTTTGTTTAATTTGATCTTTTAATTGTTTAATTTCATCACTTTCAAAATACTTATTATATAAATCAGTTAGATTAATGGTAGGTTTTTGAGGTAAAAGATTACTCATATTTAATCCTGTTTGTATTGGTTGTGTTGGTGTTTGTATTGGCGAAGGTGTTTGAGGTAAAGGAGGCAAATTAGTTTGTTGCCTTTGTTGCTGAATATAATCCCAATTTACTGGATTTGTTTGTTGAATTACTTCTTTTGATACGGGTTGACCAGCTCCAATTTGATTAGAATAAGGGTTAATTACTCCTGGTTCTGATAATACCCCATTCCAATATTGTCTTCCTTGATACCAGCCTCCTTGTTGAAACCCTCCTGGGGGAGGTTTTATTCCTAATTCTTCAGGCGTATATACATATGTTCCGTTTACTAATTGCGGCATAGGTTATTTAAAATAATCTTTAACTTTTAAATAGGTCATTTTAATAGTTTTTTCTTGACCTTTTCTTTGTATTTGTTTAGCATAAATGTTTGCTAATATATCTTTTGCTTTTAATTCTTCAGCTTCTGCCTCTTTGTAATTAATTGATGAAGCAATTAAAGAATATGCTTTTCTTAAAATGGCTTCATTTCCTGATAAATCAAAATTGTAAAAGATTGTTTTATCGGTATCATTTACTAACTTTGGAGGTTGAGCATATCCCCAGACAACAATTTCTTTCCCACTTTCTTTAGGAATAGGAAGTAAAAAGTATTGTCTTCCATATTCGGAGTAATAAAATTCTCCATCTTGAATATCCTCATCTTCAATCTCAATAAACTCACTAAAAATCTTTTCCTTATAATATTTTCCATCTACACTAACTTTAAAGATAGATTTGGTTATAAACTCTTCTGGATAGTCATAGTATTGCTGATTGGCAATGGTTGTAGTAGATTTTGCTTTTTTTAATTCTTCAAAATCATATTGCTGGCAACACCAAATGTATGCCTCATTAACTTTTTTTTTCAAAATATCGGTAGTAAAAGTTGTTGAATGATTAGATGTAAATAATTTGTCTTTTAAAGAATTAACAATATCTATAAATGTCTCCATAGAAAATAAGAAAATTATAAAATTAGGAAAATTAGGAA
>FWWL01009134.1_pt1 | contig 12242 bp, 11 predicted proteins | sample 2228331 | NCBI WGS metagenome assembly FWWL01 (sample SAMEA103939775, study PRJEB20133) | metagenome | reverse complement strand
AAAAACCTCTGATGGGTTTTATGACTCCTGTTTTGTCCTGAATATATATACGGTGTGTGAGACCTGTCCCGGTGATACAAAAGAAACAAAAAGCGATGGTCTAACGATATTGACACATAACGGTAAGGAGGTAACATATTCGAGATATGTGCTACCGGACCCCAAAGGCAAAGGTGATTCAAAGTCTCCTCCCAAGCCTATTGTTGGTCGTCCAGAGAAGATCAAAGCATCAGAATGTGGAAAATGTAAGCGCATCGAAAGGTTCCGTGAACTTAACACCTGTACTGAGACAGGAGAGGTGTTGCCGGGTGGGCCGGTGACTACCCCTATATTGTGTATCACCAAGACGCCCTCCCCCACCCCTAAATGCCCACCCGAAAACCCTGACTGTATGCAGACGGCTACCCCTACCCCTACCCCTACCCCTACACCTACACCTACGCCAAACCCACCTTGCACCACTCCGCCCTGTGAACCCACCTGCCCAGGCGACTTGGAATGCGAGGTTATCGGGGAAACCTTGTCATGTTTCTGGAACGGCAGCGACTTTCAAGAGCGCACCCGCGTCAACGTCTCTCCAGATTGCCCCACCGTCCGCCGCGAACCCTATCCCATCGCCCTCGTCGGCGTGCCCACCCAATTTACACTCTACCGCAATTGCCCTAAGAACGATCAAAAAGTTATCAGCCAAGGCGCTTATGAGCTCAGCGAAGATCACAAAACCTTCCGAATTGTCGAGCCATATCTATGCAGCGAAACCCACGGCAAGGTGAGCTTCTACGTCTATTCGCTTGAAACAACGTCCAAACTCCTTTGCGCCACCGGCAAGAACGCCGCAACGTGGACCATCTACGACAAACAGTCCAACATCGGGAAAACAAGCGACGATTTCTTCACCCCCTACTCCGGCGACGGTTACGAAGAACAGGATTTGACGCTTAGAGGGCGCAATATCAGCGAGATCATGCGCGCCACCGAAGGCGACATGACCGTCCGCCAAACGCGCCAGGGCGAGAAAGTGCGCCATATCTTTGAAAGCACCTCCGAAACCGAAGACAACCAAAACCCCATGGGCGCACCAGACCCGTTCAACCCATCTACGCCGATGCGTGGCTTCCGCGTCGACGTTAAAAGCGCCTTTGATACCGAAGGCTCGGGAACAATGAGATTCATTAAAGTGAGGCGAGAATGCTTCTTCGAGGCTAACGGTCAGGAATATAGCATTGAATGTGAGGAAGACCTGTGCCGTTACAACACAGGACCTGAGAAGCCCTCAACATGCCCGCGCAACAGCGACGGCAGATGCCCTGCCGGGTGTATTGAGCATGCGAGAATTGTGAAGTACTTCGTTGAGGACCCCGGCCCCGTCAACCGGACACGCACTGCCGGCCCTATCTACAAAGACGGGGCTGTTGAACGATTTAACCGAAACAACCAGGTCTGCGGGCCTTTCCGTGTGCCCGTCGCATCCGCTCAATTCTCCATCCGACCTGGACGCTAATCCGCTGTCTGCCACCTGGCGAATGCCCCACATGGGTGTTCGCCAGGTGTGCCCCATTCACGTCTCCCTTATAATGCCGCTACACTGCGCTTGATATGCTCGCTTCATGTGTTTAAGCCGTTCGTCACAACAGGGATGCGCACTTAGCAATACTTGTATGATGTGTACATGGCTTGTCCCACGCACGCTATGTCATCTCACCATCCTGTAACCACACTCCATACGCGCGCTTTGCTCTTTGCCCTGCTTCAGGTCGTCCCCCCGTCAGCGCGTTTGCTGGGCTTTTCATACTTGTCCGCCGCCCAACATCTCCCCCCATCCATCGCCCATCGGCTGTTGCAATCCCCTCACCCTCACATACGCAGCCGAGTGGTACGACACCAGCTTATCGCGCCTCATCAACTTGACCCACTATTGAATGACCCCGATATACAGGTGCGCGCATCACTCGCCGCTTCACCTCAACTCGCCCCTCACCAGATCGCAGCACTTGCACACGACGAAGCCTGGAAGGTGCGCGCTGAATTGGCTCAACGCCCTGACCTGCCTCTCAACATCTTGACCGACCTCAGTAAAGACCCCCACGAGCTCGTGCGCGTAAAAGCCGCAAGCAACCCTAGCTTGCCAACGCACTTGTTTGACGCCCTGCTCCGAGACCGCTCTGCCTACGTCTCGGCAGCGCTCGCAGCACGTCCAGATATACCACCTCACCATGTCTCCACTTTGTTGCAACATAACCACCCAATGGTGCGTCGCGCCCTGGCAGGCAACGCCCACATAGCCATACAGATGCTTCTGCCTTTGCAGCATGATATTCCGTCTGTCCTCGAAGGTTTAGCCGCTCATCCGGATTTGCCTGAACCACTGGTGCGTGAATTGGCGAAACATTCATCCCCCGCCGTTTGCACCGCCATCGCTAAACGCCCCTCGCTCCCTTTTGACTTGGTCGAGCAAATCGTTAAACATGAATCCGTGATTGTGCAGGTAGCCCTTGCCCAATATGTCCCACTGAACCACTCCCTCCAGCACACGCTGTTTAACTATATGGATGACTCCATTCACGCTGCCCTTGCACAAGCCCCTCACTTGTCTGAAGACTTGATGCACAATATCGCTCGGTCTCCATTGGTATACGTGCGACGCGCACTCGCCGCTCGCCCCTACTTGCCACTCCCCGTCGCATTTGTCTTGTTCCAAAATGATAACGACAAAACGATGGATTTGGAAATGCAAGTCTCCACCGCGCTCGCCCTAAACCCCACTATCCCACTGGTGTTTTGGTTGAAACTGTGGCACGCCGAGATCGCAGAACCTATGTACCCGCTGCTCGCGCTGTGTGCGCGTCCACAATGGCAGGACACGATTGCCATACCCGCCAGCCTCACCACTCGCCGATCGCCGGTCAGCAAACTGCTCCACGTCTGCGCCGCCGAAAAATTAGACAAAGATGACTGCCTGTCTTTTGTCGCTGAGGTGGATGATGCATCGGCAGCAATGCTGACAGCGGCTTATATCGCCCGTAGTAAGTCGCCATGGTTTAATTACCACCTGTATCAATCTGCTTTGCACTACAAGGACTTGGGTTTGGCGTTTATGACGGATGATGGCGACAAAACAATCACCGCATGGATTTAACCCCCCGCGCGCTTCATCATCTGAATTTATGCGCGCCACATGTTGAGCGTCGCACTGACACCGCACAGCCCCCCCCCCCGCGCGCTTCATCATCTGAATTTATGCGCGCCACATGTTGAGCGTCGCACTGACACCGCACAGCCCCCCCCCCTAGCGCGTGCACGCGATAACATGTCACGGCAAGCACGCGAACATCCCCCCCGGTGCTTGTGCGATCGACATGGGGCGGGCAACTAAAACGCGCACGATACGTGGGTATAATGCATCACCGAAATATGGTTCAACATGAGAACACCCCTTGCCCGGAGCACTCCCCCTCAGATTGCCACGCGCATCTAGCCGACGTGCCCGGCGACCGCCCATCTCATGCATCCTCCTCGTCTGCAAATCAAAATACAACAGCGACAGCCCCTGCGCCTGACCAAACCGATGCGCCCAATCTCGCCCAAAACACAACGCCATCTCAGCCTCACCGTCAGTTGGCGGAAAACGCACGCCACCTGTGGCTCCGTCGCGCCATCCCCCTCCTTGCCTTTGTCTTGGGCTTTGGCTTCATTGTGTTTGCCTTCTTCTACACCTTATTAGGCTCCCCCTCGTCTTATCCCAGCAGATACAGCCCGACAGGACAAGTTTTTTTTGATTCGCACGGCGCCAATACAGAATCAGAAGAGCTCATCGAGGTCATCAACGTCTTCGCAACCCCTGCCCTGTTTCGAGGCGACATCGTTGACGCCCGCCTCAACGAAAATCAACTGTATATGACCCTGCGCGTGTATTGCGAGAAGAGCATCCCACAGCAGCCCGACGCAGAACTCCCCTGCGGCTTGCGCCGAGAACATGTCGTGATGCGCGATGTTTTGGGCGGGCTCAACCCGGCGGTTTCCGTCACAACCAAACACGCCCTGTCACAAACCGAGCACACTCCACTATTATTAGACAATCCAGACGACTACACCGGCCCATACACGCTCACCGCTATGTTCGCCTTCCGCGGCGTTTACCCCAGCTGCGTCATGTTGTTCTCCCCAGACGAGATTAACACCGATGTTAATCCAGAACAGCGGCTGTGTGACTTGTTCTACTAAAGCGCCGAAGCGCGCGACCATGCGCGTGAGGGTATCCAAACACAGATCGCATTAAACGAACGCGAGCGAGCATCGCTGATAAGCGATAAGTCCGACCTCATCACAGGTGCAAAGCGCGCCTGAGATTATGCGCGCTCTGGCACGTCGTTATCTGAACTACCATCGGCGCACGCTTAGGATTCGTGAGAACCTGGCATACATCCGTGAGATGCGCCATCCGATGATGCGCCGACGCGGTGCGCCAGAAAGCCATGCCCTGTTTGCGGCCCAGGACGCCCACGAACATGAACCGAAGGAGAGGCGATGAGCGGCAAAGGCGCACAGACCGAGGCGTCCTCCTCACACGCACAACGGGCTCATGCGCGATCTGTTTTGACGGGTTGTGCCGTCATCGCCGACGGCGGAGCAATGCCCTTTCGCGCGCCCGCAACATCACCTGCGGTGATATAATGTGCGCGCCATGATCTCAACAGATGACCCAAGCACGCTCCCATATGCCGATTCAGAGTCACTCCAACAATTCATCAGGCAGCACGCCACCCCTGAGTCACGTGTGTACTTCGCCGTCTTGTCCGTCCTGCGAGCCAAAGGCGTGTGCTTGTTGGAGAGCTTAGACGCCCATCCCCTCTGCGAAGGCTTGCACCGAGTTGAGATCAGAGATATCGCGCAACGCGTCGCGCGAGAACAAGGATGGTCGCACCTTGAAACCCCCATCGGCCTGCTGGTGTGCTACTCCAATCATTCCCGCGTCGCCTTCCAACAAATTGAGCGTGAAATCTACGCAGCATACATGGAGCACATCGGCACGCCCATCACACAAGCCATCCAGCTCGTTCAACTCGCGCTCTCGGCTTGCCCTCATCACCAGCAAGTAATATTTGACTGGCAGCCGATCCTGGTTCAAACGCTCGCATACGGATACTCTTACGATCAAGTGGCGTATTTCCTCTCGCGCCCTCGACGCGGTAGACCGCCCAAATACGTGCAGCGCGTCCCTCACGCCAACCCGCGCCCAATGTCCATCGCTCAAGTCGTGGACGCCCTGACACAAATGATGTCGCTCACCGAGCCCGCTCGCCCTACCGATTGGTGGCGCTATGCACGGCACGGCGCCGACCAAATGCCACAATACTGGCGCGAGTATCACGCCCTTTCCGGCTCCCATCCACATTATCTGTCCACGTGGTGTATGCAGCTTGCAGCCGAGATCATCGGCCCAACCGCAATGTCCCCACTGCTCAAATGCCTGCATCACTACGGATGGGTCAGCGAACACCATAACTGGCAATACCATGTGGGCTGGTTCTCATACGCGTTGGCGCTTGCACGGTCCCAAAACATCACCGCATTGATCCCGCAGCCCTCACCAAACGAGACACCTCGTCAGCACATCAACAGCACGCCCCATCCTCATTCCCAGCCTCAGCCCCTATCATCCGCACAACACCTATCTCCTGAAGACGGAAAACAATCGGCGCGCCAATCGCAGAACATGCCGCCAACGCCGCCTCATCACGCGTCAGCCACAGCCTCGCAGTTATCACAGCCCGCCTCCAAACCTCATCCAATTCAGCCCGTCAACGAAACCGCGCGTGTAGCCTTTCAGCTATACTCAGATTTGATTCACCCTCGCATCAGCGATCATATGGCAGCGCAGATTAATCTCTTGGCTGCACAAATCGAGGATGTTGAAGTGTGGCGCTACGCGTTCGCATGCGCCGAAGAACGTAACGCGCGCAACTGGGCCTATGTGCGCGCAGTTGTGCTTGACAAGGCGGGAATCGCCTCGAGCGCCAAAAAGGCATTATCGCGCCGCACGCCAAGCCCCCCGCCGGTCTCACGAGCCGTGAGCTCAGCCACATCTCATGTCGGAAACGGCAAACACTTCAGCAATCTGCATGGCAATTATCGCATCCGCCGCCCCGTCGTGGACTATGACGAACGCAGCCGCGAAGAAGCATATCGCAAGGCGCGCGAAATGCTCGCCCAATATCATCCCTCGTCCCAGCCCGCATCCCACCAGCCGCCGCAAACGCACACAACGCAGCCGCCCTCAGACGCCAATCAACAAACCTGAGCACGGCACCACGACTCGGCGCGTTCATCCGCCCGCATCATATGGCAAGCGCGCGCAACTGGGTGAACACCGTCGCAATTGAAGCACCAGATAGCATGCCGACGCATGTCGCCGCCGCCTTGCTTGACATCACGGCGCGCCGCTACTTGCCGTTCTGGCATCCCGTCTTGTTGTTTGTCCCCTCTGGTCTTGTGCGCCATGTGGAGCAACTGTGCAAAGATTTGCCCCCTGTGTTGCAATGGCTCTCCACGGTGCAAGCCTGCCCTCCCGTCACATCCCCCCGTGGCAACAGCGCCTATCGCTCAGTCACTCAGCATCTTTCGCGCTGTCAGCTCGTGGCGGGACAACCGGTGACCATAGAACATCCGCCTGGTGAGGTGCGGTTTTCCCTCCCACCCCCTGTGTGCGAATTCGCCCATGCCGGCATCCAGGCATGTACGATGCCATGCCTGTGGCAGTTCAGCAACCCATATGAAGAACGCCTGCACGCTTTGATGCAAACATACCCCGCGTGCCTGCGCATATACAGCTGCGCACACCCCTTGCCTCATCTCTCCGTCCACCCCTGCGCATCCAAATCCCATTGCCTCCAACATGTTTCGGATGTCTACCACATTACCGCCACACAAGAACAAGAGGAAGGCGCACGGGAGGGACGGTGGCTGTTGTGCTCCTGGGATCCCTGTATGTTGTGTCATCGCCAAGACGTGCAGCGATGGATGCGATCAATCCCACAGTTGTTTCATCACATGTATCAATACGTGACATCTACTCTGATGACGACGATGTTATAATCCCCCTCGATGTTCAGAGAAAAGTCCTCACTCGCAGCACTTTGGGTGCTTGTTGTGATTAATCTGTTGCATCTGCCATTGTATGGATTGGCGGGATATTATGTGTACACCCAATTGCAAGGCGCGCAGACGACGACACCCGCACGCCTCGATAATTCGCCTGACACTCAGCCATCGGCTTCTCAGCAGACGCCAACGCCAACATCGGATAGCGCAGCACAACCGAGCGAATCGCCCGTCAGCGATGATAACAATAGCGTCGCTGAAGAACCATCCGAGCAGCTCCCGCAGCGTGCCTCGCTTGACGACTTCAACTGGGTGCCCTCTTACCGCATCTTGGGCAACCTAGACCCCGCATCTCCACCCAAAAACTGGTTGGTGATGTTCTTTGACCCTTTGTGCGGGTTCTGCCAGAAATTTTATCTCGAAAGCTTTGATCTGTTAATGTCCGAGCTGACCGAGAACAAGGTGGTGATGTATGCCCACCTGCTCACCGTCAGCAGCGGGAACCCCACTTTGTTGAACACGCCCGTCATGGCGCTGGAATGTGCCGGCAAATTGGGGGGCGCCAACACCTTTTGGCAATACCTTCAGCGCTTAAAATATGAAGGATTGCAGCAGGTCAATGAACTGGTGAACGCCGCCAAAGACCTCAACCTCAACGAGGATGCCTTCCGCACCTGTATGCGCGACACCTCGGTAGCCAATGCGCTGGTGCAGGAGTCGGATAACGTGTACGCGCGCTATCCCTTCCGCGGCACGCCAGCCTTTATACTGAACGGCTGGGGCTTGGTTGGAGCGCAACCTATCGACGCCTTTAGACCTTACATCAACACCGACGCAAGCACACCCGCACAGTCGCAGTAGGCTTGTGAATATCCCTTGCGCCGGGCGCACCATCCTTGTGCCATCCAACCTCGCGTTTGCAATCCCATACCGCGCCCGCGTCACCTCTCCCCTATGACGCGGGCGCGATCACGCCACGTCCCTCCTTGACGGGCAAATATGACTTCAACGACGGGCGCGGGTGACTTTAAAGGCGTCTCATATTATCGTGAAGCGCCCATCGCCGATATCGTGTTGTCACCCCTGCTCACGCGCGGGCTGGCAGCTCTGCAGATATCTCACACACAAGGGCCTATCACCGTGGCGCGCGCCTTGCAGCATATCCACACAATCGAGCAACGCGCCTTGCACGATGCCGCGGCTGCATCACAAAACGACAACGCATCTACATATGGGTTTCCATCTGAATATCTGGCGCAAACATTGGCCGCACACCTGTGGCTTCAACAATGGATATTGCCGCTTCAAACATCACTCCAGCAATACGGCTGGCTGAGCTATCCCGTATTGCTGCGCGAGCCGCACACGGAGACGCTTATCTGCCTCAAAGGGGCATCCCGTCTATTAGCCTGGCTAAACCTCACAGGCACAGGGACAGCCCCGGCTATCGTGTTGCCCCAACCCCCACATTCATCCACCTGGTTGGAACTGAAATGGCGCGCGCAGTTTAACATGCAAGGCGCCACCCCAACAGACTTGATCTTCTATATGCTGCGGATGTGCTATGTAACATACGGCGACTCCGCCACACCAAAGGAAATCAAAGCCGCCGCCGGCGCCTGCGCCCGCCTCACAGGATACCGCCTCGTGACCGACCTCATCCCTGTGGTGGAGGCGCTGCTCGCTGCGCCCCATGCATGGGCGGAATTGCTGATGCGCATGTCCCCTCGCCTCTCCTTGTGGCAACGTTTCGCGCGCAGCCCCTCGCTGTTCATCGAGACGATTGCCTCGCACCCTGACGTCATCGTGCGCGCCACCGACCGCATATACACCCGGCCCATTCACATCTCTCCCCCGGCAACAGACGCCTCTTCAGCGTCCGCCACATCCCCTGTTGAGAACTATATCATTCCGTTGCTGCGCCTGCTGCGCGCTCACAACTTGGCACACTGGTTGCGACATCCTCAGCACGTCATCTGGCGATATCTGCTTGTGCTTCATCAACACATCGATGACTGGCTTAACGCATGGCGCGATATACAAGCCCATCGCTAGATCAACGAGCGCTCAACAACAGAAACAACAAGAGCGTTGGTTCAACGCGCGATCAACAACAACGTTGATCCGCTGCAGCCGCCGCTCTTTAGGTAAAGCACCCGCATAATTGTCGTCGCCCAACAACGGATTTGGTTTGAACTTTCGTTCGTCAATCGCCTCTATCGGTGACAACGGGTGTGCTTCTCGATAGGGATAAGGAGCGCCAACTCGCGTGCGCATCGCAGGCTCGACTCATCAATTCAGCCCGTTGGCTTGATTTGCTGTCTTGGCAAACTCTTCAACAAAGACTTTTTGCCCCGATGCGCAAGCGCCTCGATACGGGGACACGCGGTCCGCAGACGCGTCAGGTCCGTCTCAGCATGTGACCACTATTCCAAGGCGCGCAATTGCCCCAACAACGGCCACCCCCCACCCGCTGACGAGCACGCGAGAAGGCGGCGTGTTATCCTCCCCTCCTCTACCCCCAAAAAAACGGTCAATAGGTTCATGCGGCATTTATGCTCCCCTGATGTGCGCACGTCACAAGCGCTTTGTACAACTCTCGCATACAACCCCTCTGCTTGGCTTGAAGCGTGAATCGGTTGTTATCTCTGTTTTGTCCGACGCCGTTCTTAAATCAGGTTCGCAGGCTAAGGTTGTTGTATAATATCAACCGCGTGGTGGTGTAGAGACGGGGTACTTAGCACTGGAAATGTTGAGGTCCCTTTCTCGTGTGTTCCCCACGCTTTTTTTTATCACGCTTCGTGAACATGCGTTCGTTGAACGCTTCGCATCGTCAATCGCAAAGCGAAAAGGATAAAGATGAAGAAGGACAAGCCCCAAACGTTTGCACCTTATTGCCCGAATTCGCATTGCCGATTGATGCTCGCCGTCGGTTGGCGTTCTCTACAGCCCAATCGCAAAACCCATTTTATGCCTAGTTGCCCCTCGTTGATATAATTAACTAAAATGAACAGAACGCTTGTCACGTGGATAGCGCCTGTGCTTGCCCTTGTTTGCGCTTGCAATTCCTCAAGCGTTGGTGCCCCACTTCAGTGGGCTGTCTTGCCCGGTCAAACACAAGTGCCCGCTGCGACTTTGCAAGCTTTCTCGTGGTCAAATCGGTCTTACGTGCTTCATTTGCACGTCAAAAACCCGTTTGACCCGATACATATATGGCGTTACTTCGACACCCGCGGCGCACTTTGTGCCGCTCGATTCAAACGCGGCTTGATGAATGTCGTCGCAACTAAACAGCCCAATTCAGACCAATGGACAATCGAGACGCGCGTGTTTACGCGCACTCATGTCCATACCGGCACATTGTCTCTAGCGCTGGGCGCAACATCTGAAAAATGGGTAAAAGACTTGTTTGCTTGCAACCCTGTTTGCCAACACCTTCAGAGAAGTGGGTGGACGCAAGTTAATGTGCTGTCGCAGTCCGAAGGAGGCATACTACAAGCAGACGCAGCAGCGTATTTGCAAGACAGCGTTGGTTATGTTGAGATGAGCTATGCCTTCGCCCCTCATTTGCTTGATTTGTGCAAAAATCCAACAAAAGAGCTCTTTGCGCCGATATGGCTGAGGCGTCCTTTCTGAGGTTGGCACAGGGCTCGCTTACAGGCACACAATGGAAATAAAGGGCAGCGAGGGGGGGGAACTGGCGATTAAATACAAAAATACGCCTTTGCATATTTGTGTTATCATGCGCCGACAACGGTAAGTATGAGGTCCACTCGTTCGTATCACCGTGGCAAACGCGGTCGCAGATCGCTCAGCGATACCACACAACGTATCGCAGAATTCGTGAAAATTTATCAACAGAAATACGGCTATTCTCCAACCATCCGCGAGATCCGCGACGCGGTAGGGTTGCGCTCGATCTCTACGGTGGTCTATCATCTGCAAAAATTGGAGCGGCGCACCGTAGTCGCCCGCAAGCCGTTTATTGCAAGAGGTTCTGTGATGATTAGTCTGCTCACCCAGCCTGATGAGTCCGTTGTTCACTCACTTCGCAATAAGTGGCAACAAGCGTTGTCCGCTTGTGAGCAGCATAACGGCAAGCAGGTGAAGCCTCAGTATTCCGACATACTGCTCCGTATGCTCGAATATATTTTTTATCACCTACACACCTATGGCACTTCGCCGTCCATACGCGAAATGCAACGGGCAATAGGCACTCGTTCTCACACAGCCATATATTATTACTTGCGACGCCTTGAAAAGCTTAATTTGGTTCAACGAATGCCGTGCCGTTCCCGCGCGCTTGTGCCAGTAATGTGATTTTTGCGTTAAATGTTTTAACCTTTTGTGCCGTCGCAGCGGTAGTCGTTCGGCAATCGCCTTGCGGATGAGCCAACATCATCACACATAGCCGGTTTTTGGCTGGATTCTGTCATTTTGCCACGCATCCTGCTTATCATTTAATACATGGCAGACAATCTGTATTCGTTTCATGTGCGTGCTTGCTCGCGCGCCTTTCTGCTGCATTTCGTTTTGCGCACAACGACGCCTTTGAAGAGACGGGTTGTGTGGGCATGCGCATAGTCGCTCTCTTTGGATGTGTCTTGTAAACATAGCGCTTACTTGAAATGGTGTGGATATGAAGCAGCCTAACGCCTTTGCGCAGCCATCAAATGTGTGCGTGCAAGCCTCTGTTTGCACATCCTTGTGGGATGCGCCCAGCGCATCATCGGGCACATCTCACCTGCCGTTGCACGCCATGAGCAGCACGCCCAAGCCCGCGGCGCGACCACCCGCCGCGCCCTCTCGCGCAAGCACCCGTCCCGACGCGACAAAAAGTAAAACTACCGCTCGAACCGACACGGACGGCGCACCCAAGCCCGCGGCGCGACCAACCGCCGCGCCCTCTCGCGCAAGCACCCGGTCCGGCGCGACAAAAGGTAAAACTACCGCTCGAACCGACGCGGACGGCGCACCCAAGCCCGCGGCGCAACCACCCGCCGCGTCCTCTCGCGCAAGCACCCGGTCCGGCGCGACAAAAAGTAAAACTACCGCTCGAACCGACGCGGACGGCGCGCCCAAGCCCGCGGCGCGACCACCCGCCGCGCCCTCTCGCGCAAGCACCCGTCCCGACGCGACAAAAA
>FWWL01009129.1_pt1 | contig 12243 bp, 9 predicted proteins | sample 2228331 | NCBI WGS metagenome assembly FWWL01 (sample SAMEA103939775, study PRJEB20133) | metagenome | reverse complement strand
GTGCCTCGTTCAGGTACAGTATCAGGGCAAGAGTTGGCTGGTGTGTCACATTATGCTGCCATCTTTAACATGGTGACGAGTTGTAGGGGCGACGCATGCGTCGCCCCTACTGATCGTGCAAGCAAGCACAACCCCTTCACAGAGTTTGGCGTGTGGCAGCATGGCTGCCGCATGCGTGGCACCCCGTTGACAACATCATCCAGTAATGATGAAACAGGTGCTACTTGCCTTACACGTTCGGCATGCGCGTGGCGCATCGTTTGGCGGGCAATCCTGAGTCCAGGGGCAGACAGAATGCGCGGGCTGACACGCCTTACGCCGCATCACGATACCCTGGAATATCCCGCTGATTGCCCTTCCTCCACCACGTGTTCAGGCGCAGAAAGCATCGATGAGTAAATGCCTGCGGAATATTGTGAACGTGGGCACCAGTTTGCGAAACCGATTATTGCCCTTTGCAATGCGCTATACGCCACACCATTGCGCTGGTTGATAGCAGATAGATCGTGCGACAATTCTGGGTTGTTATATCTTAACAAATATTCTCTGAGAGAATGATTATAATTCAAACATCGCAATTTGAGATATAAATAAACAGATAAAAACAATAGTAAGTAAATGTTTTTAATAAAACATTTTTTAGCACACAAAATTATTTGATTTTGGTGCCTTATACATCTTTCCTGATTATTACGTTATCGGAGTGACGTTTGTCAGGACCCTTTCTCAGCCTGGGCTGAAGGGTAGTCCGTCACCCATGTTCGTCCTGTTATCAATTCCCATCTTCAATCGCATCTGACACAGTTGGCTCACAAAACCATCGTGAGGAGAGCTTTGCATGGAACCGGAAATGCAAGCGTTTGTCAATTCGTTGCGCCACAACCTGACTGCCGAGGATGTGGTCAACCTCGAAGCCTGCATGGATTGCAAGATGTGCGGTGAAGCATGTGCATGGTATCTGGTGACCGGTGACGAGAAACTTCATCCCACGCATAAGACCGGTCTGATTCGCCAGATCTATCATCGCTATATGACGGTGGAGGGGCGCATTGGGGGTGCATTGGGGTTAGTGCCAACTCCCACAGTCGCCGATTTGCGGGAGAATATGCAATATTTCTGGGCATGTACTGCCTGTGGACGTTGTACGCTGGCCTGTCCATCCGGGATTAGTATTCGCCGGATTGTTCGCCTGGCCCGCGCCGCATACGCCGATTCTGGTCTGAGCCTCACCAATCCTACCATTCGGTCAATTATCGAAAATACCGATCGACATCGACATAGTTTTGGGTTAACCATGCCCCAGGTCATCGGTCGCGTCGGTCTGTTTTTGCGCAGCGAGGATTTGGAGGTGCCGGTTGACGTGCATGGGGCTGACATGCTCTTTGTGTGCCCGGCAGCCGGTAATACGAAAATTCCTGATTACGGCATTAAACTTATCAAAATTCTGAATGCGGCTGGTGTGAGCTACACCATTTCGCCTTATGTGATTGATACTGGCACTGAGATTGACCATATTGCTGTGCATCATAATCTTTCAAAGCAAATGTTAGAAGATTGGGAACAGGAAGCGGATCGGCTGGGCGTGAAGAAAATTCTGCTCGTAGAGTGTGGCTGCGATACCCGCACCCTTTACGCTGAAGCCTCTGAAACCCTGGTCCGGCCTTTCCGTTATCCGATTGTTAGTGTTGATGCGCTGATGCTTGATTTGATCAAGCAGGGACGGCTACCGGTTGAAAAGACTCATCTGAAGGTGACGCTGCACGATCCCTGTTATGCGACCCGTCTTTCTGGTCTGGGCGATCTGTTCCGCGAATTACTGAATCTCGTCACCGACAATTTCATCGAGATGACTCCCAACCGCGAACACAATTATTGCTGCAATGGTGGTGCCGGTGGGATGCGGTTACCAGAAAACACCGCGACTCGTCGCAAGATTTCGGTTCTGAAGGCCAACCAGATTCGTGCCACCAATGCCACATACGTGACATCACCGTGCGTGGTGTGTACGCTGTCATTGGAAGATACCTGTCAGACCTACGGCCTGTCACCGCAAGGCGAACGCATGGCACTGGTGTTGTTTGAGGTTGTTTACGCCGCAATGGAGCAGGCGCTTGCCAAACGGGGGGAACTGGATCGGATGCGCATTCCGGTCGAATTACAGAATCGTGATCACGAGTTTTTCGTTGCGCACAGTATTGAGGGTCGCCTGTCAATGTTGATGCAGCTTCCCGAATTTCCAGCCCTCCTTGATTGGCTTGAGCAGGATGATATTGTCAGACGATTCAGCAAGGATCATCCTCACGTGTACGACCTGTTACGGGCATGGCGTGAAGTCGTAACCGCACCAAAACAGCGCTCAATCACCGCCGATTAGTATGTTCGCTACTCGTAAATAGAGGTGTCCTATGCTTATCACGTTACTGAATATGATTGCCCCAATTGCACTAACCGTCTTCGTGGTCGGTGTTGGCTTACGGCTGGGCCGATTCGTTATGGCATTACTGACGAAGCGCCGTTTTCGGGGAATATCACCGACATTCGAGTCGCCACCGCCACGCCTGGGCTTTTGGCAATCGTTGGCTGCGGTTCTGTTTGGGCCGTATCAGCACTTTTATCGCCGTGCCAATCCTGTCTGGGGTCGCGGCTACCTGGCTTATCACGTTGCGATTATCACCGAGGTGATCGGGTACTCGATTTCGGCACTCATCGTCTTCGGAAACATCTTGCTTGGTCGACCGATCCCGGATGTGGCGTTACACTTTGAGCACAGCTTCAACTATACTCCGGCCAACCTGCTGGCGATCATCTTCGGCAATGGCGAAGAGCTACAATCACGCTTTCTTTTCGGTGATTTTGCTCCCTACTTTGTGGGTATTACCTGGGTGGCAGTCATGTTCGCCGTTATCGGTAATCTTCATCTGATGATGGTTTTACTCCGCAGATGGAGTGGCGCGGTAGTGAATGATATTGATCCTCCCGCACATCGTATTCGTACTCCCGGACGGCGACCGTTTGATCGGGTCTTGATTCGGACAATTATCTTCTGCATTATCTGGACAGAGCTGCTGGCCCGGTTGCAGCTTGTGCCTGGTATCGTGTATGTTCACAGCCTGCTCGGTCTGGCCTTGTTCACCCTGTTGCCCTTCACCTACCTGTTCCACATGGTCTACAACTTTTTGGCGGTCTTCTACGCAACCCGACGGCGCATGGCGCGTACCATTGCGTAACTGATGTTTTCAACGGGCAACACCCTCCTATGGCAGGTGTTGCCCGCTGTACGCGAGGAGTCCTGGTGTCGTCTGCGCGGGTAAAAAGCTGTTAGGTTGTTCTACCCCTCCTCACCCACCCGTCCGGCACCGGCGTAAATGTTGAACGAGCTTCCCCGCAGAAAGCCGATCAGGGTCATATTAAAATGCTGGGCCAGGGTAACTGCCAGGGTCGAGGGGGCACCGACGGCGGCGACAATCGGAATCTGGGCCATCAGCGCCTTTTACACACGCATAGCAAACATCGAGTTCAGCGTTGCAGGTAGTATCGAACGTGTCGCCGCAGCTCAGCTCTTTCTGCACCGGTACCGTGCATTCCCACTGTTCACCAGACCGGTGCGCGGTATCGGATGTGATCGGTTTGTTGCCGTCAACGTGGTAGCGATGTACCTCTTTCCGGTCGCATCACCTGCCTGCAACATCGCCATAGGTTGCCGGGATTGTTCCGATTTGCCCAGATGGTGCGCAGAATCTCCTGATATGCGGTTCGGTTTAACCGGATCCAGACCGTTCTGACCCACGTTGCGGAATGCTCGCTTCGTCGCTTCGTACCGTCTTTCAGCAGTTTGTCTGGTTAGGGGATACTACAAGTATCGTACCGGCAAATACACAAGAGGCAGGTATGTTTGCTGAAGTATTTGTTCGACATCCGTAAAAGGTCGTGTGACCAGTGTATAGAACTAATCTCTTCACACAACGCCATCGTGATGAGTTATGGTAGTGCAGGTATATATGTATTACGCTACTGTTAATGCACGCCGACATCCTGTAGACAGCACTTACCCGACCTCTATAATGGCAGAGGTAGCAGCGTGTTTCCTTTGCTCGAAGCCGAGAAACCCAAACTGACGCTACCACAGGGTTTGTGGTATAGTACGCTACGGCAAGACAGGTTCAATTCTATTGCGGCAATAGAACGTATCTCACGAAACAGTACGGTTGCGATGCCTTGCTGTAGCGCAGGCTGATACACGTTGACAACGTACCTGAGACAGCATATCCGGCTTTCAATACGCAGAAGAGTAAGGTAGCAGCATCTTTCGCATCCACCGTGCTTAACGACAGGCGCGTGTCATGCCGGTCATGAGTATGATATATATTCTCGACATGATCATTTGAAGTTGTTACTTGTATCAAACACGTCGTTACCAATGTATATTCTGATAACGATCATGTGGCTTGCTAATGATTAATGAGATCACTTCCGGTCATCGTGCATGTAATAATTTTTGCGCACGAAGTAGTATTTCCTGCCATAATGCTACCCTAATGTTTTTGTCTGAATAGCGTGGAGCAATGTTTATGGACAATTCGGATAATCGTGTACATGTCAGTACGCCGCCACGTATTCAGTATCTGAAAGTAACAAACTTTCGAGCGCTCCGACATGTGGAGTTCAATAAATTAACCCCACTTACAGTGTTATTGGGACCAAACGGGAGTGGCAAATCCACCGTTTTCGATGTGTTCGCATTTCTCGCTGAATGCTTTGAATTGGGTCTCAGACGCGCCTGGGATAAACGAGGAAGAGCACGGGAATTGCGCTCTCGCGATGCGGATGGACCGATTACTATAGAAATCAAGTACAAAGAAGCAAACTATCCTCTTATTACGTACCATCTGGCTGTAGATGAGAAGGCTGGTGTACCTGTTGTCGTTGAAGAGTGGTTGCAATGGCGACGAAGTTCACGTGGTAAGCCATTTCGGTTTCTTGAGTATCGCGAAGGAAAAGGGCGGGCAGTAAGCGGTGAATTGCCAGATGAAACGGATCGCCGCGTTGAGATTCCATTGAAAAGTGCCGACCTGCTGGCAGTGAATGCGTTGGGACAGTTTGAAGAGCACCCTCGCGCCGCTGCACTGCGCGACTTTATTACCGGCTGGTATGTATCATATCTCTCAGTGGATAACGCTCGTGGACAACCAGAAGCAGGCCCGCAGGAGCGTCTCTCGCGTACTGGTGATAACCTGGCAAACGTGATTCAATTCCTGGCAGAACAATACCCGGATCGACTGGAACACATCTTTACTGTTTTGCGACGGCGCGTACCGCAGATCGATAAAGTATTAACCGACATTATGCCGGATGGCCGGTTATTGTTGCAAATCAAAGATGCCCCCTTCTTACATCCGGTACTTGCGCGCTTTGCCTCAGACGGAACCCTGAAAATGCTGGCATACCTGGTCTTACTGTACGACCCTGCACCACCACCATTCATTGGGATCGAGGAGCCGGAGAATTTTTTGCACCCGCGTTTGCTTCCTGAACTGGCTGAGGAATGTCGCAATGCCACGAGGCAGACCCAGCTCCTGGTGACGACTCACTCGCCGTTCTTTCTCAATGCGCTACGCCCTGAAGAGGTTTGGGTTCTGTGGCGAGATGAGCATGGATATACCCAGACAACGTGTGTTGCTACGATTGCGAAAGCCGTTGAGTTCGTTAACCTTGGTGCGCTGTTAGGCCACCTTTGGCTGGAAGGACATTTTGGGGTTGGCGATCCGTTAGTGAATAAGGGCATGCCTGCCCGGTAACCTGGAGGAAAGCGATAGTAATGACGCAGCATCTTGAGTTCTTTGTGGAAGAATCATCGATGGAAGCCTTTTTACAGGGGTTGCTTCCAAGGTTTTTGCCAGAGAGCCTGACATTTGCGATCTATCCATTTCAAGGAAAACACGATTTGTTAAGTAAGCTGGAAGGGCGTCTTCAGACGTACAGGAGATTACTACAGGATTGGCGGTTGATTGTTGCTATTGATCAAGATGATGAAGACTGTTATCGCCTGAAACAAAAGTTGGAGTCAATCGCTACAAGAGCAGGCTCACCGACACGGACAACCTCGAAGTCAGAGTGGAAAGTTGCGAATCGGATAGTTGTTACAGAGCTGGAGTCCTGGTATTTCGGTGACTGGCACGCAGTTTGTCAGGCATATCCAAAATTGCCACCTCAACTCCCAAATGCTCGCCGGTGCCGCAATCCCGATGCCATTGCGGGTGGTGCGTGGGAAGCGTTTGAACGTGTTCTGCAACGTTACGGTTATTATCCAGGTGGCCTGGCTAAGATTGAAGCAGCCCGACTCATTAGCGCATATTTCGATCCCAATCGCTGTTGTTCGCTAAGTTTTCAACATTTCTGGCAGGTTGTATTAAAGTAGATTACGAGGTCACATACAGACTCCCTATTACTTGCGGGTACGACCGGTTAGCACAGATCGCTATCCGGGACGGTTTCTACCTGTCTATCTGACACCGTACAAGCTTTGCCTGTCTACCGGCAAGAACAAGCATAGACTCCTTCTCGGACCTGGCCGAAACCGGGGGATGACACCTCTCACTATCGGCAGGCCGGCCCCACCGGTCTTCCCCAACGCGAGGTGGGGTTTCAACCCACTGTCTCCCCAACTTCCTGCTCACCTCCGATCCGCCGTCCGCTTGTAACCTTTCGGCGGCTGATTGCATCACCTTATATAGTGGGTGAATATACAGGTAATCACCGGACAGGTAGGAGCATTATCTTCATCGAACATACGGAGAGGCGTTATGAAGCAGATTGTCGTGATTGGCGGTGGGGCTGCCGGTGTGGAAGCAGCAGTTGCTGCCGCCCAGGGCAACACAAAGGTAACACTGGTCAGCGAAGGGCCAATTGGCGGTCGTACCGGTTGGGATAGCCTGCTACCGAGCAAAGTATGGCTCCATGCCGCTGAGGTTGCCGGTATCGCGACGGCGGCAGCCGGCGAGGGCGTGGCGGTTAACGGGGTGCAGGTCGATCCGACAGCCGTCTTACAACGGATCAAACACGTTGCAACGCGATGGAGTGATCACGAGCAGCAGCGGTTGCAGGCGGCTGGCGTAACCGTTATGCAGGGGGTTGCCGCCTTCAGCAGTCCTCACGAATTGACAATCCAGACTCAGGCAGGCCAGCAGACGATAACCGCCGATGTCATCATTATTGCGACCGGTTCTGTTCCCCGCTTCCCCCCGACGATGAAACCGGACGGGCAGCGGATCATCGCGCCGCGCTTTGCCAGCCATCTCCATACCCTTCCCGACGACATTATCGTAATCGGTGGTGGCCCGACCGGCAGCGAATTTGCCTCGCTCTTCAGTCGGCTGGGTGTCAAAGTGACCTGGCTGGTCGGTAGCCCTGGCGTTTTGCCGATGTTTGCCACCAACGCCCGTTCAACCCTGGCCGCAGCGATGCAGGCACACGGTGTCGAGATACATCAGGTTGATGTCGAACGGGCCGAGCGCACGGAAGAGGGGGTAAGCGTTCTCGCGGCAGATGGCACTACCTATACGGCGGCCATGGCATTCCTGGCGATTGGCCGCACACCCGATCTGAGCCGGCTCAACCTCAGTGCCGCCGGCCTGACCGTTGAGGCGAATGGTCAGCTAACCGTTGACAACTACGGACGCACGCCAGTCAACCACATCTTCGCGGTCGGCGATGCGGCGGGCGGGCCGATGCTGGCGAACCGTGCGCTGGCGCAGGCGTGGATCGCCGGGCGCACCGCTGCCGATCTGCCGGCACCGGGGTATTGCCCGCACACCATCGTGCATGCCGTCTACACTGTGCCTGAAGTTGCCCAGGTGGGACTGGTCATGGATACAGAGCTGTCACGTATCCGCGCTGAATATGGCTCGTCGCTCAAGTCCTACCTTGGTGCAGAGACATCTGGCTGGATCGAGCTGACCTTTGATCCGATCACGCGCCAGGTTCGCGGTGGGGTAGCAGTGGGCGATCATGCTGCCGATCTACTGGCCCCGGTTGCCCTGGCGATCCAGACCGGGGCTACCCTGGCCGATCTGGCAGCCGTCTTTGCCGCCTATCCAACGTTAAGCGAGACTGTTTTTGCCGCAGCGCGCGCAGCAGGGTGATAGGCTGAGATCCTTATCAGACTGGTCACCGCGCACCGGTTACTTCAAGCCGGTGGAGAGTGGTACCCTTCCCAGCAGGGGCGAGGCGCGGGAGAGAGGAGAGGTGCGTGCTCTGCATTACGTCCCTCTCCCTATTCGCCTGCTTACGATGGGTTCGGGTAGGGACAGCAAATATGCGCTAATATCAAATCTGGTGTCGTAGCGTGTATAACCCGTAATCCGATAATCACCCTGCCACCACACCTGCACACGGAAGTGTGCAACCAGCGTTCCTACTCCCCACACAGTAGTCACACGTTTCAGCGAGGATACCGTTGCCAGACAGGATTGCCCGTGGCGCATTGTTTGGAGTGCGGCAGCCATGCTGCCGCGCCAGCCGTGCTGACGATCAGGGGCATGTTGTAGCGGTTTTCACGCGAGTCATGGGGATACTGTGCGGGTAGATCGCGTCCGTCGGGTCTGATCATCCGTGATGAGTCGACGGCTCGTGAGCCGTGGTGTAGGTTGTGGAGCACACGTCCGGCCTGCCTATCAGCCACTTTTCGCTCTCGTCCGATGACGAATGATGGACTACTCAGTCGGCAAATCTCATCACTGGGTCGATGCGCAACAATGCGTCCATCAGCAGTGATGCACGGTATCGATGAAGATGTGATCCAGTACAACGGCTATCGTATCAGGCAGCCCCAGCGCATGCTTCTGATCTCCCCTCTCCCGCGCGCCGCAGCGCGGGAGAGGGGCCGGGGGTGAGGGCGTTCAGAGCGTCCTCACGTCCTATCTCTTGCCCAGGCGCATAGATGTTGTGTCCGCCCTTGAACCCCAACGGGGTGTGGCGCATCACTCTGCTGCAACCAGCACTGGCGTATCACGCTCGTTCATGTCACGCCAGTGCTGTACCTGAACGCGACTGCGCATGAATTCAGTTGACGGCGCCGACCTACCAACGACTCGCCGGTGTCGCACCCGGTGGTGCGCCAGCACAGTTCCGATAGCCAGAATGATGCGCACTATCAGCCGAGACTTGATATACGTCGTGCCCTCTCCTCGTGCTCAGCGAGTCGTCACCGGCTGCGGATGGCTGGCTTCGTAGGCGATAATCGCCTCTTCCTGTTGGAGCAAGAAGCCGAGTTGATCGACCCCATGCAGCAGGCAGTATTTGCTGAAGGCATCAATCGGAAAATGCACCTGTCGGCCATCCGGTAATGTCACCGTCTGTGTTGCCAGATCAATCGTCAGATGCATCTGCGGATCAGCCGCATAACGGGCAACCAGTTCATCGTAGACCGCCTGGTCAATCGTTACCGGCAGCAAGCCAATCTTGAGCGAATTACTGCGAAAGATGTCGGCAAACGATGGTGCCAGCACGGCTTTGAATCCGTAGTCCTGCAATGCCCAGGGGGCGTGCTCGCGCGAGCTGCCACAGCCAAAATTACGCCCACTGATCAGAATGGTTGCCCCGGCAGCTTCCGGTCGGTTCAGCGGAAAATCGGGATTGGGTGTGCCGTCCGCCTGGTAGCGCCACGCCTCGAAGAGACCGGCAGCCAGACCGCTGCGGTCGGTCACTTTGAGAAAGCGGGCTGGGATGATCTGATCGGTATCAATATTCTCTACCGGTAACACGACGGCTTTGCCGGTAATGGTTGAAACTGGTTCCACGAGAGCCTCCTCTAGTTCAACAACGTGCGCGGATCGGTAACCACGCCTGTGATGGCTGCCGCTGCTGCGGTGAGTGGACTGGCCAGCATCGTGCGTGCTCCCGGCCCCTGCCGACCCTCAAAGTTGCGGTTCGAGGTGCTGACAGCGTATTTACCCGGTGGCACTTTGTCGTCGTTCATACCCAGACAGGCGCTACAACCGGCTTCACGCCATTCGGCACCGGCTTCTTTGAAGATGCGATCTAACCCTTCGGCCTCGGCAGCGCGTTTAACCTGCTGCGATCCGGGAACCACCATTACCCGCACGCCGGGGGCTACTTTGCGGCCACGGAAAAACTGGGCTGCCTGCCGCAAATCTGACAAACGCGAGTTGGTGCAGGAACCGATGAAGACGACATCAACCGGGTGGCCCAGGAGCGGTTTGCCGGGTTCAAGCCCCATGTACGCCAGCGCCTTGTCGAGCGCCGCCCGGCTCCGAGCATCGGGCATATCCTCCGGGTGTGGCACTGGGGCGTCAATGGGAATGCCCATACCGGGGTTGGTACCGTAGGTAATCATTGGTTTCAGTTCACTGGCCGAGAGGGTTAACTCGTGATCGAAGGTTGCCCCCTCGTCACTAGGGAGTGTTCGCCAGCGTGCCACAGCGGCCTCGAAATCGGCACCCTTCGGCGCAAAGGGCCGGCCAGCGATATACTCGAAGGTCGTATCATCGGGTGCGACCATACCGGCCCGTGCCCCACCTTCGATGCTCATATTGCAAATCGTCATCCGCTCTTCCATCGACAGCGCACGGATCGCTTCACCCATATACTCGAAGACGTACCCCGTACCGCCACCGACCCCGTATTTGGCGATCAACGCCAGAATGATGTCCTTGGCGGTGACCCCTGGCCCCAGCCGGCCATCAATCCGCACCGCACACGTCTTGGGCTTGCGTTGGAGCAGGCATTGGGTTGCCAGCACGTGCCCGACTTCCGAGGTGCCAATCCCGAAGGCCAACGCACCAAAAGCGCCGTGCGTGCTGGTGTGACTATCACCACAAACGATGGTCATCCCCGGTTGCGTCAATCCTTGCTCTGGCCCAATGACGTGCACAATACCCTGATTCTCATCACCTAATTCAAACAGTGGAATCCCAAACTCGGCGCAGTTTTTTCGCAATTGTTCAAGCTGGCTGATTGCCATTGGATCAACGACGGGAATAATGCCCAGATGATTTCGCGGCGTTGTCGGCGTGCTGTGATCCATCGTCGCCAGCGTCTTGTCGGGTCGGCGAACCCGCAGCCCGCGCTGGCGTAATTCAGTAAACGCCTGCGGTGAGGTCACCTCGTGAATGAGGTGCAGATCAATGTAGAGCACGGCAGGCGTTTCAGCGGTTTCTGGTCGTACCAGATGTGCTTCCCAGACTTTCTCAAACAGGGTGCGCGGTTTATTCATCTTTGCTCTCCTCCTTGCCGCAACCTACGACGCATGATTTCCGTTAGCGCCACGCCAGCGCGGATAGCTACCAAAGATTTTCAGCATGCCCGTATGCAGGCGAATGCGTTCGAGGGCACGGGCAACGTGTGGTTCGCGGCGGTGTCCGTTGATGTCAACCAGAAAGATGTATTGACCAAGAATCGCACGGGTTGGGCGCGATTCGAGCTTCGTCATATTAATATTTTCGACGGCCAGCTCCTGGAGAGCACTGACCAGACTGCCGGGTCGATCCTCGCGGGTGAACCCAAAACAGAAACTGGTTTTGTCATCACCGGTAGGCGGAGCATCCTCGCGGGCCAGGACAATGAAGCGTGTGACATTGTGCGGGCTATCGGCAATCTCACGGGCCAGAATCGTTGCACCGACCAGTTCGGCTGCGCGCAGTGTGCCAATGGCCGCCGCCGGACGTTCATCGGCCATCGCCTCGGCGGGAGCAGCCGAATTGCTCAGCGAAGCGACGGTAGCCACGCCGGGCAGGCAGCGCTCAACAAAACGCCGACATTGGGCCAGTGATTGCGGATGCGCGTACAGCACTTTAATATCGCTCAGTTGTAAACCGGGTCGGGCCAGCAGATACTGGCGAATTGGCACAACAATCTCGCCGGCGATTTGCAAATTCGTCTCGTGGATCAGCAGATCAAGCGTATAGCTGACACTGCCTTCCAACAGGTTTTCAATCGGCAACACCCCAACGGTTGCCGCTTCCGTTTCAATGGCTGTGACCACAGCCGGAATACTGGCCAGCGGCAGCAGTCGTGCCTCGCGCCCTGCGGCGTAGGCAAGCGCTGCTTCTTCGCTGAAGGTTCCCGGTGGGCCAAGGTAGGCAATAGTTTGCATACGTGTACTGACGCAGGTGTGTTGCAGGTGAGACGCCGGGTTATGCTTGTGGCATCCCGGTGTCGTGGTTAACCGATTCTGGCGGGAAGATACGCTTCCCGCCAGAATCGCACAAGATCATCTACCCAAGCGTA
>FWWL01009128.1_pt1 | contig 12243 bp, 8 predicted proteins | sample 2228331 | NCBI WGS metagenome assembly FWWL01 (sample SAMEA103939775, study PRJEB20133) | metagenome | reverse complement strand
TTGCTAATGAAGAATATAAACGTTTGCTTCGCCTTATGCCAAGAAGTGTTGATATTTTCCTTTCTCATGAAGCTCCTCCCTTTGAATTGAGTAGGGGGATAACTGTAGGAGCGAAGGAAGTCTATCTAATTATCAAATGGCTTCAGCCTCGCTTTGCCTTTTATGGACATTATGGCAATCCTCCTGAACCATTCAAAATAGGTGATACCCTATGTGTCGGAATGAACAACCGTAAAGCCTTATGTATTCCCAATCGTGATGGGGCAATGGGGATTATAGATACAAGTGAATGGACATTTGAATTTTTAATGGAACATGATTTGTAAAGAGTGGATGCGGAAAAGTGAGCAAGGGCATCGCAGGCGATAGCCGAAGAGTTGGCAGAAGCGGGGCAGGGAGCGAGAGCCGTTGAGGTCGCTGAACGCATCCAAATTGAGCGAAACGAGCGCTTACCCGTTATTGCTGCTGCCCTTGTGGAAGCGGGGGACAAGGAGAACTTCAAGCGGTTGTTACTCCCCTGCGCTTACTACTTGGATGCGGCTTACCGAATGTGCGGGTTGCTGGCAAAAGTTTATCCCCAGCAAGCCGTTGCGATTGCGGAGGTAGTAAGGCGTGAGGCGTGATGCGTGAGGCGTAAAGCGTGATGCGTGAGATCATAAGGCATAAAGCGTAATGCGTAAAGGCGAAAAGGAGGTAATGGTTCGGGTTGGCGTTTCGGCAAAATACACAAACCCATGCTACGGGCTTTAGTCCGTAGTTGGTGACCCTGTCCATGAGCGCCGATTTTAATCGGCGAAAAATTCTCATTGGTAGCGTCGCCCCTTGTGGGCGACGGTTATGGAACACTCGTCGGGGGCAAGCCCCGACGCTACCATGATGGAGCAACGGTCCTTCAATTAGGGGTTCGTTTCTTGACGCACTGCGAAAACAAAACCGCCATTCGGCACATCGGGAGATGTGCCCTCCAAGCAAAATTGGCGCATCAGGAAGTTGGTGCGTCAAAAAATGTGCCTTCCAATCAACTCGCCAAAGAAAGGGTGAGAGGGGATGAAGGTGGTGTTGGGACTGACGGTGATGTGCTTGGGGCTTTGCTGCTTTGGAGTGAACGCACAGAGTGAGGAAGCGACAGAACGAAGGTTGCAGTTGCCTGCCATCTTCGGTGACCACATGGTGCTGCAACGAAACATGCCCGTTCCCATCTGGGGATGGGCACCACCGGGCGAGGAAGTGGTTGTTCGGTTAGGGAAAATTCAGGTGAAGACGAAAGCGAGCGAAGACGGACGGTGGAAAGTCCAACTTCCACCCCAACCTGCCGGTGGTCCGCACGAGTTGGTCGTTGCCACGAAAACGGAACAAGTGCGCTTCCGCGATGTGTTGTTTGGGGAAGTTTGGCTTTGCTCTGGGCAATCCAACATGGAGTGGCCAGTGGCTGCTGCGATGAACCCAGAGCGAGAAATCGCTGCTGCCAACTTCCCGCAAATGCGCTTCTTCATCGTGGAGAAGGTCACCTCATTGGAACCGTTGAGCGATTGTAAAGGGCGATGGGAAGTCGTTAGTCCCGCAACGGTCGGCAGGTTCTCCGCCGTTGGCTACTTCTTCGGGCGCGAAGTTCACCAACGGCTGAAAGTGCCTGTAGGGCTCATCGGTTCCTACTGGGGAGGCACCCCTGCGGAAGCATGGACGCCTAAGGAAGGGTTGCATGAACCCCAGTTGGCACATCTGCTCGCTCGCGTTCCCAAGCCAGAAGATTTGCCGAAGTTGCAAGAGAAGTATGAACGAGCGTTGGCGGAGTGGCGAGAGAAAGCGTTGCTGCGCGACCTCGGCAATCAGGGCGAACCCCAAGGGTGGGCAAGACCCGATTTTGACGACAGCGATTGGGCAGCAATGCCCCTCCCGCAACCGTGGGAACGCCATCCCGACATGCAAATAGACGGTGCCGTTTGGTTCCGCAAGAAAGTTGTGCTCCCCGAAAGTTGGGTGGGGAAAGATTTGCTCCTGAGCCTTGGTCCCGTTGACGACCACGATGTCACCTATTTCAACGGCGAGCGCATTGGCGCGACAGGCGCCGAAACGCCCAGCAGTTGGACGGTGCCCCGCCAATATCGCGTGCCAGGTCGGTTGGTGCGAGCAGGCGAGAATGTGATTGCGGTGCGCGTGTTTGATGTTTGGGGCTACGGAGGTTTTACGGGAACGTCAGAGCAAATGCGCCTTGCTTTGACGGATGGCGACGGTTCCCTCTCACTGGCTGGTGAGTGGAAGTTCAAAGTGGAGTTCGCACGCCCTGCTAACCAAGTTCCGCAACAGCCACAACCCCCTATCAATCAGTGGACACCCACGGCTCTGTTCAACGGCATGATTGCTCCTTTGGTGCCTTATGCCATCCGAGGGGTCATCTGGTATCAGGGCGAGTCCAATGTGGGACGCGCAAGGGAGTATCAGCGCTTGTTCCCTGCGCTCATTCGTTCGTGGCGCCAAGCGTGGGGGCAAGGCGACTTCCCCTTCCTGTTCGTCCAACTGGCAAACTACCTGCCGCGACGCCCCGAACCGACGGAAAGTGCGTGGGCGGAACTGCGGGAGGCACAGTTGATGACTTTCTTGACCGTTCCAAAGACGGGCATGGCAGTCGCTATTGACATCGGCGAGGCAGACGACATTCACCCCCGCAACAAACAGGATGTAGGCAAGCGCTTGGCGCTGGCTGCTTTGGCAATCGCTTACGGTCAAAAAGTCGTCTACTCAGGTCCCATCTTCCGCTCTCTTCGCGTGGAGGGCAACCGCGTTCGGCTCTTCTTTGACCATGTGGGTAGCGGACTGATGGCGAAGGGAGACAAGTTGGTGGGCTTCGCCATCGCGGGCGAGGACAAGAAGTTTGTTTGGGCAAACGCGCGCATTGAGGGCAACACGGTCGTCGTCTGGAGCGAGAAAGTCTTGCGCCCTGTGGAGGTGCGCTACGGCTGGGCAGATAACCCCGAATGCAACCTTTACAACCGTGAGGGGTTGCCAGCATCGCCCTTCCGAGCGGTGATAGAGCGCGGGAAGAAGCCCAAAGATTTGCCGCCCATCATTTAGCGGAGGTGAAGCAACATGCGCCGTCGGCAATGGCTGTTGACAACCATTGCGGGAGCGGGGATACTGAGCGAACGCTTGCTCCAAGCAATGGAGCAAGGAGAACCCTCCCTTCGCGAGCGGGAGCAAGCCATAGAACCGCTGCTAAAAGAGTTAGAAGCGGTGCGAGGGCGTTTTTCCAATGTCCCTCGTTCCGATGGGCAGTTCCTGAACCTGCTGGTCAAAACTGCCCAAGCGAAGCGAGTGTTGGAAGTTGGCACTTCCAACGGCTACTCCGCCATCTGGTTGTGCTTGGCACTGGAGGAGACAGATGGACACTTGACCACTATTGAAATTGACCCTGAGCGGGTGAAATTGGCGAAGGAGAATCTGAAGCGAGCAGGGCTGAGCCATCGGGTCACCTTTCTGGAGGGCGATGCCCACAAAATTGTGCCCACGCTGGAAGGTCCCTTTGACTTTGTGTTTCTGGACGCTGACAAAGGGCGGGAGCACGATTACTTTGGCTACCTTTACCCGAAAAAGTTGTTGCCTGGCGCCATCATTGCGGTGCACAACGCCATTCGGTTCCGTCAAGCCATGCGGCGCTACTTTGAGTTGATGCAAACGCACCCCGAGTTTGACACGGTCGTGGTCAGCACAACTTTAGACGACGGAATTGCGGTCAGTTACTGGCGGCGGAAGAAGTGAGGGGCAACGGTTGTTCCACGAGCGCTGTCACGAAGCGGTCAACAGCGGCTTGCACTTGCGCCGTCGGCGCTGTGTAGTGGTTGACCAACACGGAGAAAACCAACTCGGTGCCGTCGGAGCGTTGTAGGTAGCCTGAAAGCGCTACCACGCTGCCCACAAATCCCGTCTTGGCGAAAACCCGCCCTTCTGCTGCGGTGTTGCGAAAGCGGCTGCGCAAAGTGCCGTCTTTGCCGGCGACGGGAAGACTGTTGCGGAAGGCATCAAACCACAATTGCGAACGAGCAACTTGAAGCAACTGCACAATAGCGCGGGGCGTCACCATGTTGAGGCGGGAGAGACCGCTGCCATCCACAAGGCGCACTTCCGTTGGGTCAAGACCCCACTCCCTCAGTTGTTGCGAGAGCATCTCCAAAGCACTGTTCAAGCGACCGCGCCCTGCCGTGTGGAGGGCGACTGCTCGCAAAAGCATCTCTGCGTAAAGGTTATCGCTCACCTTGTTGAGCCACCAAATCAATTCTCGCAGCGGTGGGGAGGTCACTTGCGCCAATGGCTTTGCGGCTGCGGGTGTTGTTCCAATGCGTGTCGCTCCTTCCACAACGACGCCCGCCTCTTGCAAGATTTGTCGGAAGGTTTCGCCAACATAGTGCGGGACGGAGGGGACGCTGAGCCGAACGCTCTCTGGTGGGTTGTTCAGCGGCACTTGTCCCCACAAGCGAACGGTGCGCTCCCACGGGTCGCGCTGCACTTGCCACACAGCAGCACCAGTTTTCACCGTGCGGATACGGTTGTCAATGAGCAACCAATCCGTTGGAGGCGTCAGAGTAACTTGGGCGTGTTGTCCTTCCGAAGGTGCTGGTGTCACCTGCAAAGTCACGCTGTTGCGGTCTAAAGCGATTGCCCACACCTCCGCTGCATAGCCGTAGTGGAGGTAGTCCCAAGACCAACCAGTGCCCCAGCGGTTATCTTCAAATGCGCTTACATCCACGACTAAATCGCCTTTGACAAAGCGGATACCTTTCTCTGCAAGGGCTTTCGCCAAGTTGCGCAACTGCTCCCGCGATAGGGATGGGTCGCCCACACCTTTCAGGTAAAGGTTGCCGTTCAGTGTCTCCTCTGCCAATTCCCCATCGGTGAGAAGCGGCGTTACGAAGGTGAAGTCGGTCCCCAGTTTTGCTAAGGCAAGGGCAGCGGTAAACAGTTTCGCATTGGATGCTGGCATGAAGCGCCGGTCTTCGTTGTAGGCGTAAAGGGTTTGGGGTGATGGTTCCGTTGTTTGCACCAACACGCCTACCCATGCCCCTCTTAAAGCGGGTTCTGCTAAGAGGGTGGCGAGGGGCGACGAGTGCGCCCCCGCAAAGTGGACAATGGACAAAAGGGCGAAAATGAGCCTAAACTGCCACCGTTGCACTTTGCGTCCCTCCTTCTCCACTCTTGACGCTGGCGCAAAGGGTTGGCAAGATTTTGGCAACTTAGCCGCACTAAGTGAAGGAGAGCGAAACGAGCGGAAAGGAGTGGCGCTTTTGCCCGATCACGACCGAAATTTGCGGCAACGATTGTGGATTGCCATCGGGCTGGGCTTGACCATCTTTTTGGCGGAACTGATTGGTGGTTGGTGGACGCACAGTTTGGCGCTCTTGAGCGATTCGTTTCATGTGCTCACGGATGTGCTGTCTTTGGGCTTGACGCTGGGGGCTATCTACTTAGCCTTGCGCCCACCCACTGACCGCCACACTTTTGGGCTCCACCGATTGGAAATTTTTGCGGCAGCCTTCAACGCTGGTTCGCTGCTGGTCATTTGTCTGTGGCTGGCGTGGGAGGCAGTGCAGCGGCTATTGAACCCCGTGACCATCCGCGCCAAAGAGATGATAGCAATTGCCCTCATCGGGCTGATAGCCAACATCATCACGGTTTTCCTCCTGCACGGGCACATGCGCCACAGTTTGAATGTCCGCAGCGCAGTGCTGCATGTGATTGGTGATACTGCCTCCTCCGCAGGAGTCATGGTAGCAGGGGTCGTTATGGCGGTGACGGGTTGGTTCTGGGTGGACCCCGTTTTATCGCTGCTCATCGTGGCGGTGATCGGTTTCCATGCCTTGCGAGTGGCGTGGGAAGCGGCTCACATCCTGATGGAGGGAACGCCGGCAGGGATTGACCCCCGAAAAGTGCGGGATGCGTTGGCAACGATTCCCTATGTCCAACAAGTGCACGATTTGCACATTTGGAGTTTGTGCTCTAATTGTCGTTACCTGAGCGCCCATTTGGTTGTGGATGAGAAGGGGTTGCAGGAACCTGATACAGTGCTCCAAAATGCCCAAGCGCTGTTGCGACAGCAATTTCACATCCATCACGCCACCTTGCAGATAGAGGGAGCGGAGTGTTCCGATGCTTACCTGTGCGAAAACCATCGCCACCCTCCGCCCCCGCATTTGTCGCAGCAAGCGGTTCATTAGCAGGTCGGCGGAAATCACCGATAGGGTGCTTTGCGAAAGGTAAAATTGACAGGGCAAAGCGATAGCCTCATAATCCCAATTGCAGCGACAAGCCGGTAATGAACTGTCTGGGGAGGCGAAGAGCCATGTTTGAAGAGCGGCGGCATGAGGATGGTGCCTCCAAGCCTGTGGACATTCGGGTCATTGGCATCGGTGGTGCTGGTGGCAACGCCATCAATCGGATGGTGGAGAACGACATCTCTGGCGTGGAGTTGATTGCCATTAACACAGATGTCCAAGCCTTGTCGGTCACCAAAGCGCCGAAGAAACTGCAAATTGGGGCGCGTTTGACCAACGGTCGGGGAGCAGGGGGCAATCCCCAAATAGGGCGACAAGCAGCGGAAGAGGACCGCCAGCAAATTGCCTCGCTGTTGGAAAGCGCGGAAATGGTTTTCCTGGCAGCGGGGATGGGAGGTGGCACGGGAACGGGTGCTGCGCCTGTCGTCGCTCAAATCGCTCGCGAGAAAGGAATTCTAACAGTCGCTGTGGTGACGAAGCCCTTCGCCTTTGAAGGGAAGCGGAAGATGGAAATCGCCCTGCAAGGGATCAACGAATTGCGCAATGTGGTGGATGCCCTCATTGTTATCCCCAACCAGCGGCTGTTTGAGTTATCGGACCGGCGCACCACGATGGCAGATGCATTCAGGTTAGCCGATGAAGTGCTCACGCAAGCGGTGCAAGGTATCACTGACCTTATCGTTAACCCGGGCGTGGTCAATGTGGACTTCTCCGATGTGCGAGCCGTGTTGGAGAATGCGGGCACGGCGCTTATGGGAGTGGGCTATGGACAAGGGGAGAACCGTGCTGTTGAAGCCGCCCAACAAGCCATTTCCAGTCCTCTGTTGGAAGCCTCCATCACGGGTGCTCGGAATGTCCTCTTCACCATTTTCGCCTCCCCCGACTTACTGGTGGACGAGGTGAAGCAAGCCGCCGACATCATCACCAACGCTGTCAACGCCAGCGACGCCAATGTGATTTGGGGCTTGGTTTATGACGAGAACCTGAAAGACCAAGTGCGGATAACGCTGATTGCGACGGGGTTTGGCGAGGCGCGACCAACCCCTTCACCACCTGCCCGGCTGCCATGGGAGCGCCGAGAGCGCGAACCTGTCGCACCTTCACCCCAGCAGCCTACCCCACCAGCCGAGGAAGCATTGGACGAAGAAACGCTCAACATCCCTTCCTTCCTCCGCCGCTCCCAGCGCTCCTAACCGTTGCTGCTCTATTCGTTGTCTAACCGTTTTGGGGGCTTGAGCCAAAATGCGACGGAAGAAAGCAGCAACCTTGTCTCCATGGCGGGTGTGGGTGCGTTGGTTTGTTATTGGCTGCCTCGTCAGTTACGCGTTGGCAGTCTTCGCCGTTGCTGGGCTAATCCACTGGTTGGGGCAAGATTTGCCCGATTTGGGAGATGTGTCTAAACTGCGGCTAAGTCAGGTTACCTACATTTACTCTGCTGATGGTGTGCTCTTGGGCACCACCATGTCCGTTTACCGCAAATGGGTGCCATTGAGCAAAATCCCTAAACCTCTTCAATGGGCAACCATCGTGGCGGAAGACCGAAAATTCTACACGCACCCTGGCATTGACCCCAAAGGTATCGCTCGCGCAATCTGGGCATGTCTCAAAGCCCGTCGGTATGTGCAAGGTGGCAGCACCATCACCATGCAGTTGGCGCGCAACCTTTACCTCTCCTCGGAGAAGACCATTCGCCGCAAGTTGAAGGAACTGCTGCTGGCGGTTCGGTTGGAACGGCAGTTCGCCAAAGACGAGTTGCTGGAACTTTACTTGAACACGGTTTGCTATGGACACGGCGCCTATGGGGTTCAAGCAGCCGCAGAAGTTTACTACGGCAAAGATGTGAGCGAGTTGACTTTGGAGCAATGTGCCTTGTTAGCAGCCCTCCCCAAACGACCCTCCTACCTCTCACCGTTTGTCAACCCCGAAGCAGCGAAGGGGCGCCGCGACTACATCTTGGACATGATGGCAGCGGAAGGTTACATCTCTCGTGCAGAGGCAGAAGCCGCCAAGCGAAAACCTGTCACCGAAGGATTGCGTCCAGCCCCTACCTGGCTCACCACGCCCCCGAAAGCCTTCCACTTTGTGGAGTTTGTCAAGCAGGAACTGGAGCGTCTCTTTGGGCAAGCCGTCACAGAACGGGGCGGATTGAAAGTTTACACGACCCTCAACTATCGCTTGCAGAAAGAAGTGGAACAGATTGCGGAGCGCTACTTGCGGTCCTACCGTTCGTTGGGTGCTGACCAGATGGCGTTCGTAATCCTGCACATCCCGACAGGGCGCATCTTAGCCATGTATGGGGGGCGCCCTTACCGTTTTGATCCGCGCACGGGCAAACGCCGCTTAGACCACTTCAATCGTGCTGTCCAAGCCTATCGCCAACCGGGTTCGTCTTTCAAGCCTTATGTTTACGCCGCTGCGTTGGAGATGGGTTTCCGACCCGAGAGCCTGTTCAACGATTCCCGCGTTTCCTTCCCCGTGGGCAACGGAAAGTGGTGGTCGCCCAAAAACTACGATGGACGCTATGGGCGCACCATGACTTTGAAAACGGCTTTGGCAACCTCCAACAATGTCATCGCCGTGAAACTCATCCGCGCTGTGGGCGTAGAGAAAACTGTTGAAGTGGCGAAACGGTTAGGCGTTCGCTTCCCCCCGAAAGTCAACCCTCTTTCAGCCAGTTATGCCCTCGCATTGGGGGCTATCGGTGTTACGGTTTTGGACCACACCGCTGCTTTAGCCGCTGTGGCAACGGGTGGGGAACGAGTGGTGCCAACGGCTATCAGCAAGGTTTATGACAGCGAAGGAAATTTGATTTACACCCCAAAGCCAAGTAGCCAACGAGTCTTGTCCCCCGAAGTTGCTCGTCAACTTCTAACGATGCTTGTTGCTGTGGTGACGGAAGGGACAGGGCGCCGAGCCAAAGTGCCTGGATACCAAGTGGCAGGGAAAACAGGCACAAGCGAGAATGTCAAGGATGTTTGGTTCGTGGGGTTTACGCCCACGATCGCCTGTGGAGTGTGGTTAGGGCGAGACGACAATCAACCCCTTCGCACTGGTTCAGGTGGTGCCCTGTGCGCTCCCATCTTCAAAGAGTTGGTCATGGCAGCGCTGAAGCATTACCCTGGCGAACGGACCTTTGCCATCCTTTCCTCCAACTCCGCTGACCGAGAAGCCTTTCGCCAAACCCAAGAAAGCGACCGAAGGATGAAACGCGTCGTCATTTGCGCGGAAACGGGGTTGTTAGCGACGGAGCATTGCCCTGTAACTTCTGCAGAGTTCCTCCCAGCGGGTCGGGTGCCGAAGCGGCGATGTTCTCTACATCGCGAAGCCCTTCAACCCGTTCTCATTTGCACTGTATCGGAAAAATTGGCGACGCCCAATTGTCCGCCGCAAAGCGTTATCACACGCACCCTCCCCCAAAGTGCTGTTCCTGTAGAAGCCTGCGATGTCCACACGCCCCTGCCGCCAACGGAAGAAGAGCAAGAGCATTAAGTGATGTGGCATAATTTGAACGCCCTCCACCCTGCTGGAAAGGGGGTTGCCGAAGTCGCTTTTGCAAGGTCCGCCTTAAGCGGGTGAAAGGAAGGGTGTCAGGGAAGCGCTGTTGAGACAGTGACAGTGAGCCGCGCAAGGGGGCTTGTAACCGATGCGTTGGTGGTTGCTCGTTGCTCTGTTGTTGGGGTTCGCAATTTTCAGGGGTTATTCCCAGCAGGTGGATGAAGAAGAGCCCTACCGGTTAGTGCCCGGCGACCTCGTCCATATCTCCGTCCTAAACGATGCGTCTCTTTCGGGCGAGCAGTTGGTTGGCCCTGACGGATACATTCGTCTCCCTTTGATCGGAGCCGTGCGAGCAGCAGGTCTGACGCTGGACGAACTAACGGAGCACTTGCGCCAAGCCTTTTCCCGCTTCATCCGCCAACCTCGCATTGTCGTCACCCTCAAACAGTTTCCCGCTTCTCTTCGGAGAGTTTTCGTTCTGGGCGAAGTGAAAAACCCAGGCGCATATCAGTTGCCTCCTGGGATTGTGCCCAGCGTTTTTGATGCGGTGGCATTAGCGAGTGGCTTCACGGACAACGCAGACTTGACACAAGTGCGCATTTTCCAACGAGACGGTCAAGCCGTGTTTTTAACCTTCGTGACTTACAATCCAGCGACGCAGCCGTTCGCCCAGGCGACCTCATCTGGGTGCCTCCCGCTTTCATCCGCGTGAGTGTTGTGGGGGCAGTGGAAAAGGGGGGTGTTTACTTTGTTCCCGTTCGTGGCACCCTCTTGGATGCATTAGCCGCTGCCGGTGGGGTGAAAGAACCCAGTGCCAACATCCGCGTTTTCCGTAACGGGGTTGAGTTGCTGAGCGTGTCGTGGACAAGCCTTCTGAACGGAGAAACGCCTCCTCTCCTTCTTCAAGAAGGCGACACTGTTCTTGCCTCCGTTCCTATCACGACAGGTGTTGTTGTCACTGGCGCTGTTTCTCGCCCGGGCACTTATGACCTGAAGGGCAACATCTCTCTGTTGGGGGCACTGGCGTTAGCCGGCGCCACAGTGGAACCGGGAAAGCCTCTGCGCGTGCGCGTGCTTCGGCAGGGGCAAGAAGTTCTGCAAGCCGTGTGGCAGGAAACAACTGCCCCTGTCAAAGAGTTAGCCCAACCTTTGCAGCCAGGCGATGTCGTCTTGGTGGAACCGATGGTGGTGCGCGCCACTCTGGTCGGACCCGTCCGAAAGCCGGGCACTTATTACCTCCCTGTTGGCTCTTCGTTGATTGACTTGCTGGCGAAAGGGGAAGAAGTCTTGCCCAACGCTGATTTAACAGGCGCTGTGCTTTTGCGCAAAGGCGAAAGCAAGCCCGTTGACCTTCTGAGCATCTTGTGGGAAAGCGACCTTACCGCCAATGTGGAACTGCAAGAGGGTGATGTGTTGCTCATCCCCGTCACCCGCAAAGTGTGGGTGGCAGGGGCTGTCCTCCGACCAGGCGCTGTGGAATATCAGCCCCGCATGACCGTTGTTGACGCTATCGGTGCAGCAGGAGGACCCGTCAGTCTGGAGATTTCCGATCTCTCACAAGTGCGGATTGTGAGTGGCAACAATGTGCAAGTGGTGAACTTGGAAGGAGCGTTTACAGGAGGCGATGTCCCAACTCACCCGCTAAAGCCAGGTGATGTCGTCTTGGTGCCGGAGCGGGCAAAAGCCTTCATCTACGGGGCGGTGTTCAAACCAGGCGCCGTTCGGGTGCAAGAAGGGGACACGGTTCTTACTGCCCTCAGTGCTGCTGGCGGTCCCATCCCTGATGCTCGTTTAGACGAAGTGCGCCTTATTCGTTTCGTCAACGGGGAAGCCATCGTGATGAAACTGGACTTAGGACGGGCGTTGTCGCGGGGCGATTTAACCCAAGCACCAGCCATGCAGCCAGGTGATGTGCTTTACATCCCCCCTCGCCGCCGCAGCCAATGGGATGTGACGCGTGTGATAGGTGTCACGACCAGTCTGGCAACGGCACTTTACTATCTTTCCAGAGCCCGTTGAGGGAGGTGACGCTCTTGTTAGAGTTTGGCAAAGCCAATGGGCAGGCGTGGTATGCGGTTTACACCCATGTGAACTGTGAAAGGCAAGTTGCTGTTGCTTTAGAAGCGCAGGGCTTTGATGTTTACCTGCCGCTCCTCCGCCAATGGGACCGACGACAAGGAACGCTCGTGTGGAAACCTGCCTTCCCCCGATATGTCTTCATCCACTGCTGCTTGACCCCCAGCGAGTGGCGCGTTGTTAAGAAAACGCGCGGGGTGATCCAGTTCGTGGGGATGGAACGCCCCACCCCTATCCCCCCCGAGGAAATCCGTTCCGTCCGCATCGTCTTAGAAGGGGCTAATGGGGAAGTGGAAGGGCATCCTTTCCTGAAAGTGGGCGACCCTGTAGAAGTAGTGGCAGGTCCTTTCAAAGGCGCCATCGGCTACCTTCTGGAGGTCTGCAAGCACCATCGGCTGCTGGTGGGTGTGGA
>FWWL01007747.1_pt1 | contig 12252 bp, 13 predicted proteins | sample 2228331 | NCBI WGS metagenome assembly FWWL01 (sample SAMEA103939775, study PRJEB20133) | metagenome | reverse complement strand
TTGATAGAGGGGAAAGGCGCTCCCCGACGGGGGGCGTTGATTTAAATTCCTGCCCCCCTCCATCAAGATCGAGCAACTGTTCTTCGTCAAATCCCGAACGCGTAACACGTCCCGATTTGCTTAGCTCCCCCTCACATGAGTGATTTTGAGTCGCATGTGAACCCCGAAAACCCTTTATTCAGAAAGACCCTATCTTGTCATAATTGGGGCTTTTGAATATACTCAAGAGCGGGGTTGGTTCTGGATTAAGGAGGTAGCGAGTATGGCAAAGCAGAGGATTTTGCTGGTAGATGATCACGAGGTGGTGCGCCTGGGGTTGAGGGCTTTATTGGAGCATCACCCACAATTTGAGGTAGTGGGTGAGGCAGGGACGGCGAAAGAGGCTTTGGAACAAGTGGCTCAACATCGCCCGGATGTCGTGTTGATGGATATTCGCTTACCGGGTGCTTCGGGGATTGAAGCCTGCGAGGAGATCACTCAGAAATATCCTGAAACCAAAGTGATTATGCTAACCTCCTATGCGGAGGACGAGATGCTCTTTTCGGCGATCCGGGCGGGGGCTTCAGGATATGTGCTGAAACAAATCGGTCGCGAGGACCTGATCCGGGCCATTGAGGCGGTCGGGCGTGGAGAAGCCCTGCTCGATCCGGCGGTTACCCAGCGAGTTTTTCAAGAAGTGCGCCGAGCGGTTCGGGAGGAAGAGGCTTCTGCTTTTGCTAACCTCAGCCAGCAGGAGAAGCACGTTCTGTTATTGGTTTCGGAGGGCAAGACCAACCGCGAGATTGCCAAAGCACTTTACCTGGGGGAAGGTACGGTACGCAATTATGTCAGCAGCATTCTTTCAAAATTGGGGGTCAGCAATCGTGCCGAAGCCGCGGCCTACGCGGTCGAACACAACCTGCGAGATTACCTTTAAAGAACAGGGGCTGATCTCCTGAAAAGGCGTGAAAAGGGCGGGGCCATCCCGCCCATTTTGTTTTTTTCTAGCCCATGGGAAACAGAGCATCCCAGGTTTCTTGCATCCAGAGGGCATCTGTTTCGAGGTTGGGGCTCTCGCAGAGAATGCGTCCGGCACAGCCGCGATCATGCAAGGCGGAAAAAAGCGCTTTGACGTTGAAATCCGATTCTTGGATGGGCAGATGATTGCGTTCCCCCTTGGTCGAGTACTCAATGCCGGAGAGGTGAATGTGCAGGCGCTGTAGGGATTCCTCCCCTAGCGCACGGGCGTAGGTCTCCAGGACGCGCATCCACTCAGCATAACTGTTCATGGAGCCATCTCCGGCTCGTGCATGAAGGTGGGCAAAATCCAGACAGGGTTGTACCTGTGGGACTTCATGGCTCATCCGGAGCACATCTTCCAGTGAGCCGATCATGGCTGATTTCCCCATTGTCTCCGGGCGGAGTGTCACCTGAACACCCTTGGCCTGGAGCTCTTCCACACATCCCTGTAACCGCGAGATCACCTTGCTCATAACCTGGGCAGCACTTTCACCAAAATAGGAGCCAGGATGAAATACAATATCGGTGGCTCCGGCAAGAAACCCGTAAAAAGCTGCATCCATTAGCCGCTGGCGGGATTTCGGCCATTCCTCATCCGAGGCATTCAGGTTGATAAAGTAAGGCGCATGGACGCTTAAGGCGATCCCGGTTTCTTTGGCCGCTGCTGAAATTTGCGCACATGTCTCGGGGGTGACCCGTACAGCCTGCACCCAGCCCAGTTCCAGGGCTGAAAGTCCCAGAGAAGCAATCTGGTAAACAGCCCCCACCGATCCCCCCGGCTTTTTGGGGGTGGAGAGGGGAGAGCCTACGGTACCAAAGCGGAATGGGCGCATGATTTTAAGTCCTTTCTAGCCCGAAGCGGGCGCAGTTTACCAGAGAGCAAAGACTTTTTGGAAAAGCGGAGGCCCCAGAATCAAAAATCCGATGACTGCTGCGGTGATGGCAGCAATCAGGACGGCGGCAGCCGCGGTGTCTTTGGCGATCCCGGCCAGGGGATGGGTATCCGGTTTGACAAGGTTAATGAAGGCTTCTAGCGCGGTGTTGAAGGCCTCACTCAGCCAAACCACGCCAATGGCAAAAGTCAAGAGTGCCCATTGAATCAGGTCAAGGTGTAGCCAAAAGCCCAGCGCAATAACCAATAAGGTCGCCATGGCGTGAATCCAGGCGTTTTTCTGGGTACGCAAGACATATCCCAGACCGCTGAAAGCGTGGCGGAAGGCCGGTAGTCGCGAACGAAGAAACCGGATCATGCGCTTGCCTTTCAATCAGGTAGGATTCGGGGATTACAACCCAGGGATTGAAGGCTTTCAGACTGAAGACGCCACATGATTTGTTTCTCATCTTCTTCGGCATGGTCGTAGCCCAGCAGGTGCAGGACGCCATGCACAACCAGCAAAGTCATTTCACATTCCAGGCTATGGCCAGATTTTTGGGCCTGTTCGTTTGCCTTTTCCCACGAAATGATGATATCACCGGCATAGAGGCGCTGTGTATCCGGATCAACCTCGCCGGAAGGGAAGGATAGCACATCGGTGGGAACATCATCACCAAGGAACTCGCGATTAAGGCGTTGCAACTCGTTGTTATCGCTGATGACTATGGAAAGGTCCACATCCTTGTTTTGGTGCTTCAAGACGGTTTCAGCGGCCTGGATAATCAAATCTTGATTTACCCGGTTTTCGAAAGGAGGTTCAATAATGAGGTTGATCATGGGGAGTGACTTTCCAGAGGGGATGGAGATTCTATGGGTTGAGTTTCCGGCTCATCCGAGGATTTGGAAATTGGCTGAACCTCGGGGTATTTGATCCGTGGATGATAGGCGTTAAGCAGGGTTTTGGTGAAGGATTCGGTAATCAGATAAAAATCGCGCAGGGTCAGGTTGGTCTGATCTAATTGCCCTTCGCGCTGGCAATACTCAATGGCTTTGCGCACCAGATTCCGGAATTCTTCTTCCTCGGTGGGGGTTTCAGCCCGGGCACGTGCCTCGGTCATGTCTGCCAGCATGAGGAGGGCGGTCTCGCGGGATTGAGGAGGAGGCCCTGGGTAGCGAAAGCGCTTCACATCCACCTGGGCGGGATCGTTGCCCGCTGCTTCAAGCGCACGGGCATATTGGTAGCGGGCGATCAGGGTGCCGTGGTGCTCACGGATGAAGTCAATAATCCGAGGGGGGAGGCGGTGCTTGCGCGCCAGTTGCACACCATCCTCTACATGGCGAATGATGATCTCGGCACTGGTGTAGGGATCCAGTTCATTATGGGGATTGGTCTTTCCCTGGACCTGGTTTTCAATGAAGAAGGCCGGATTAACAGCCTTGCCAATGTCGTGGTAAATGGCTCCAACGCGGGTTAGCAGGGTGTCTGCGCCGATGGCTTCGGCTGCTTGCTCGGCAAGATTGGCGACCTGAAGGCTATGTTGGTAGGACCCTGGGGCATTTCGCAGGACGAATTGAAGTAGAGGATGATCAGGTCGAAGCAGATCCAGGAGTTGTAGCGGGGTGATGACCCCCAGGGCTTGAGAGAAGAGAAATTGGAGCAGGAGGGTCAGGCTGGCCGAAGCAATGCCATTAATGAACGAAGATCCCACCAGGGTAGTGATGCCGATCCAATCCGCAAAAGGGTCGGGCAGGCGAAAGGCGATAATCATGGCGCTCCCGATCAGCCCAATGGCGATGCCTGCTCCAAAAAAGTTGGCTACCCGGCGGGCCTTTCCCAATGCCAGAATGCCTACCAGGCTGGTGAGGAGGTAGAACATGAACAATCCGAGTGCGTTGGGCAGATTGTAGGTCGAGAGCAGGCTCAGTACTAGTGAGAAAATGAGTCCAATCTCCAAGTTATAGAGACTGGCCACGGTGAGGGCGAAAGCAGGCAGAGGATATAAGTAGGGAACAACAACTCGATTGGGAATGATGATGCGGGCAGCATATAGGAATGCCAGGAAGGTGAGTGCCAGCAGCAAAAGGGCTTTAAGGCTTTCGAGCGAGGGGGCGCGTCGGCGGGTGAAATAAAGACCAATGAAAACGCTCAGAGAGGCTACCAGTGCAGTGGCCGCTGCAATCTCCCGGTAACGGTTTTCGGTTTCAACCAGGCCGAATTTCTCCAGGGCTTCCATGACAACCGGGGTAATCAGCTGACCGCGGCGCACGATAACCTCGCCCGCCAGGTAAGAACGTGTGACGGGCTCAACACGTTTGGCGGCCTCTTCGCGGGCTTTTTCGGTCAGTGCTTCGCTGTATAGGCTATTGGGCTGAACCAGGGGCGTTACCAGGTCCGCGACGATGCGAGCCTGTTCCTCAGGAAGGGTGAAACTGATCATCCCGGGGACACTCTGACGGGCTTCCTCCAGGCGATCCTCTCGAATGGTGCCCCGCATGACCTGCTCGAGGGTAAGCAAGGCTTCTTGCTGAATGGATTGCCACTGATTGTCATTTAGATCTATGATCAGTCGTGCCGTTTCCTCAGAAAGAGGAATTTCGGCCAGAGCCCGCAAGTCCTCAATCTTTTGTTCGGCCGAGGCATATGGATCATAACGAACCGTTGTGATGTAATTTAGAGCCAGTTGCAATTTTTCGATCTGGCGACGCGTGATAGAGGGGTCGGGAGGAAGGTAAACCGGGGCAACCGATTTGCGGGCTTCCTCTTGGGCTTGACGAGTCAGCACATCACTGACAAACGTCAAGTTCTTAGGAGCCAGTATGTCCTGGGTTGCAACATCGCCAACCTTAAGGCTCAAGTACGGAGGGCGGATGGCAATGGGAAAGAGCAGCGCCCCGAGGGAGAGAAGGCTGCAAAGGATCAACAGAGCGCGCTTAATGGCAATGCGATTAAGACGCTCAACCAGCGATGGAGGAAAATGCAAAGTCCTCATGTCTCCTTTTGTAGGAGTTCCCGCACAACCCGGCTGGCGGCTTCCCCACTGGCACGTCCTTGCAGGCGCGGCATAAGAATTTTCATCACTTTTCCCATGTCCGCCGGCGTTTTCGCCCCGGCCTCTTCAATGGCAGATTTGGCCATGGCAAGCAATTCTGCTTCCGATAGCGCCTGAGGTAAAAATTCTTGAATGACCTGGATTTCTGCCTCGGCAGCCTGCACCAGATCAGAGCGCTGGCCTTTTTGAGCGTCTTCGATGGTTTCACGGCGGGACTTAACCTCTTTATGTAAGAGGGCCAGAATCGCGTTATCATCCAGCCCACTCCCTTTCTCAACCTCCGCCAGGCGAATGGCTGAGAGGATCATACGAATGGTTCGCTTGCGAACTTCGTCACCGCTGCGCATGGCATCTCGCAGTGCCGCTTCGAGTTTTGCTTTTAATTCTCCCATCGCTTTCTCTCCAATCTCGATTAGCATTTATGGGGTCACTACAATAAGATCCCGGATTTGCTCGAAAATCGTCGGCCCAATGCCCGGAACATTCTGGATCTGTTCAATTGTATCAAAATTGCCGTGCTTCTGACGGTATTCAACAATGGCATCTGCCCGAGTTTTGCCGATCCCTGGCAGAGCCTCCAGTTGCTCGGCATTGGCATGGTTGATATCTACGCGAGTGGGGTTAGCCGCCGGTGCCTCTTCAGAACTTTCGGGAAGGACGGGCATCTCGATTATTGGGGCGGGGGGCGTTTCACCCTGATAGGGAATGCGAATTTTGACCCCATCATTCAAGCGCACTGCCAGGTTGATGGCTTCCAGGTCTGCCTGAGGAAGCAACCCGCCTGCAAGGGCGACGACATCTCGAAGCCGGCTCTCAGGCGCAATTTCGTAAACGCCGGGGGTAGCCACTGCGCCGGAAAGGTGAATCACCCAGGGGCGGAGGGTTTTGGTTGGAAGGAGGAGAATTGCTTGAGCCTTCGGTGGAGCGCTTACCAGCAAAATAAGGCCAGCGGACAAAAGTCCAATCAATATTCCTAAAATCAGGATCTGCCAGGATTTGAGAGAAGGGCTTTCCATAGAGAGGTGCCGAAAAAAGAAATGAGATGGGATCATCCTCAGTATAATATGTGCGGCAAGCCCGTCAAGGCTGTTCAGTGCATTGGTTTTTAACCTAATTCCTGACAATGCTATAACCGGGAGAACGGAATGGTCAAGACAACTTATCTGTCTTTATCCACTCGGGGGAACACGGACGTGCAGGAAATCACCTCGCTGATCTCGCGTGCTGTGGAGGAAAGCGGGATTGAAAATGGGGTTGTGGTGGTCTTTACCCCTTCCAGCACCAGCGCGCTCACCACTATCGAATATGAACCTGGTTGTATCAGCGATCTACGACAACTTCTGGAGGAGTGGATCCCCTCGGAGCGTGATTACGCCCATAATTACCGATGGGGTGACAACAACGGGCACAGCCATCTCCGAGCAGCAATGCTGGGACCCTCGCTGACCATTCCGTTTGTAGAACGCCGCTTGAGTTTGGGTACCTGGCAGCAGGTGATCTTTATTGATTTTGATGTGCGTCCACGGCAGCGACGACTGCTGGTGCAGATTCTTGGCGATTAAGTGAGTTCGAGGCAAGGGAGGTTTCAAGTTCTAACATGGCCTTGAAAGCGGCGATGCTAACCTCCAGCATGTCCAGGCTGGGTGGGCGGGTGGTCAGTTTTTGTAGCCAAAGATTAGGGCGAATCAATTGGCTAACTAGGGGGTTATCGAGATGATCGGCGACCCAGCGAATATATTCATAGGCCAGCATGGCAAGTATGGGGATGAGTAAAATGCGGCTGAGAATTAGCCACAGCCACGGTAGGTCCCCAAGGATGGAGAAAACCAGGACCGAGAGCACCACCAGAGTAAGGATGAAGGAAGTCCCACAACGTGGGTGTTCAAGAGGATAGCGGTTGATATTCTCCGGCGTCAATTCCGCTCCGGCTTCGTAGGCGTTGATGGTTTTGTGCTCGGCGCCGTGGTAGGCGAACACCCGTTGAATATCTGGAATGCGTCCGATCCCCCAGATGTAGCCGATTACAGCCAGCAAGCGCAGCACTCCCTCTGCGAGATTGGTTGCCAATCCTGAAAGCCCCAGCCAGGCCTGGAGGCCTTTGCCCAGCAAAGCGGGGAGCAGGAAAAACAGTCCCACCGCCAGTGCCAGGCTGACGATCAGAGTCAATGCCCAGGCAGGTCCTTCGATCTTCTCGCTCTCATCGTTGGCTTGCAGGTTGGCCGATATCGAGAGATAGCGCATCCCCAGCCCTAGCGCATCCCACAAAATCACTAATCCTCTTAGAAACGGGATGCTGGTCAGGCGGGTAAGGTAAATGCCCCGGAGAGGTTCGGATTGAAGGATGATCTCCCCCTGAGGGCTTCGCATAGCCGCTGCGACAGCGTGCCGGCCACGCATGAGGACCCCTTCAATCAAAGCCTGGCCTCCGTAGGCTGGGAGTTTTAGCGGCCGACTCATAGGGGCAACCTCAGACGCGAGCAAATTCGGGATAGCTCAGCAGAAATTCAATCACGGCTTGAATGCCTCGATACCAGGTGGGCAGGTGGAGCCGTTCGTTGGGGGAATGAATGTGATCATCGGGCAATCCAAATCCAGAGAGGGCTGATTCCAGTCCAAGGATGCGCTGCATCATGCCAACTACGGGGACACTTCCACCCTCGCGGCGGAAGAGAGGGTCTTTGCCCCAGACACTCTTCAGCGCATGTGCCAGCGCGCGGACCCCAGGATGATGGCGATCGGTAATCGAGGCCGGTGAACCTGCGAAGGCGGTTAATTCCCACCGCACTGTAGGGGGGCATTTCGCCTCGAGGTAGGCACGTAATTGTTGATGGACTTCTTCAGGATCCTGGTCGGGAACCAGGCGTGTCGAGATCTTTGCCATTGCCCATGCCGGGATGATTGTTTTAGATCCCTGGCCAGTGTAGCCCGAATAAAGCCCGTTGATTTCCAGGGTTGGCCGGGCGCCAATGCGTTCAATTGGCGTGTAATCCGCTTCGCCATAAAGGCGAGGCACACCAAGACTGTGGACCAGTTCTACCTCCTTAAAGGGAATGCGAGCCAATTCCCGGCGTTCTTCCTCATCCAGGGGGCGGACGCGATCATAAAAGCCGGGGATCAGCACTCTCCCAGAGGCATCATGCATTCCAGCAATCAGTTCACACAGCGCCTGAGCGGGGTTGTGCACCACACCCCCAAAAAGCCCGGAATGTAAATCACGTTCGGGCCCGTAAACACGGAGTTCGAACGCGGCTACACCGCGTAGCGCGTAAGTAATCGTGGGTTGGTCGGGAGCAATCATTCCCGTGTCCAGATTTAGGGATACATCCGCCCTAAGAAGGTGGCGGTTCTGTTCAAGGAATTGACCCAGGTTGGGCGATCCGATTTCTTCTTCTCCTTCAATGACCCAGATGATATTGAGAGGAAGAGAACCGGTCGTTGTGATGGCCTCCACCGCTTTAAGGGCCGCCACGACCTGGCCTTTCATGTCCGAGGTACCGCGCCCATAGAGGTGTTCTCCTTCTAACCACGGCGAAAATGGTGGATTTTTCCATTCTTCGTAGGGATCAGGGGGTTGAACGTCGTAATGCCCATAAATTAAGACGGTCGGGCTATCCAGTAGCGGCGGATCGGTGTAGGCAAAGACCACGGGATGCCCCGGTGTTTCAACCAATCTGGCGTTAGTGAAACCAAGGCGCTGCAATTCGTTAACCAACCAGCGAGCGGCTTGAAGAATATCCCCTTTGTGATCTGAATCAGTAGAAACAGATGGAATGCTCACAAATTCCATTAAGGCATTGAGAAAAGCCTGGCGGTGGCGCTCAATGTAATTCAGGGCTTGGGTTTTGTCCGACATCATGTTCAAACTCCTGTATCCAATCGGGATAAGCCGATTATAATTGAAAATGTAAGACAAAAAACACTTCCTCCATTTTGGTTTTGTGCTAAAATATATGCAGGAATCGGTGGTCAGTTCAAGCACTGCTTGACTGGCGTCGGGCAATCCCAGTAGCCCGTCGAAAAGTGCCGCCGGAGAAGGTCCACCGATCCAATGAATCTGTACTTACACCTGTCTGCTACATTTTCCCCTTCTTCCTTCGCTAAACCCGCGTTTTTTCTCTGACGCCCGTGAACATGACTAGACCACGGGCGCCTTTGTTAATTTGACCTGTCTGAGGTGATTTATGTTAATCACGAATGGTACTCTAATTACCTGGGAGTCCCCCAATCGTATCCTCGAGAACCATGCCGTATATATTGAAAATGAGCGCATTCAGGAAATCGGTCCCACCCAAACTTTATTAGCCAAATACCCTCAAGAAGAGCGCCTGGATGCAAAGGGTCAATATGTGATGCCTGGCAACATTTGCGCTCATACCCATTTTTATGGTGCTTTTGCCCGGGGTCTGGCAATCCCTGGGCCCGCTCCTGCTGATTTTCCCGAAATTCTGGAAAAACTGTGGTGGTCATTAGATAAATCGCTTTCTCATGAGGCTGTCTATTACTCCGCCCTGGTGTGTTTGGTGGACGCCGTACGTCACGGTACGACGACTTTGATTGATCACCATGCTTCTCCCAATGCCATAGCAGGTTCGCTGGATGATATCGCGCGTGCGGTGGAACAGAGTGGTGTGAGAGCCTCACTGTGCTATGAGGTCACAGACCGCGATGGACCCGAGCGCGCACAGGCTGGGATTGAGGAGAATCTGCGATTTATCGAATACGTCAAGCGCGAACGTCCTCTTGGTGGGCGTCTGAGCGCCATGTTTGGGCTGCATGCCTCCTTGACTTTGGGTGAAGCCACCTTACGCGCTTGTAGAGAGCGGGTTGGTGAGGACGTGGGGTTCCATATCCACGTCGCTGAACACCCCGTGGACGAGTATGATAGTTTGCACCGTTATGGTGAACGTGTGGTGGATCGCCTTTACCGACACGGGATTTTGGGGCCAAGGTCCATTGTAGTCCATGCAGTGCATGTGGATGTGCGCGAGATCAATCTGCTGGCCGAGACGGGTACGTGGGTGACCCACCAGCCGCGCTCCAATATGAATAACGCAGTGGGCATGGCCATGACCGAGGGAATGTTGCGAGCAGGGGTTAAGGTATGTCTCGGGAATGATGGCTTTTCCAATGCCATGTGGGAAGAATGGAAAGCGGCCTATCTTGCCCATAAACTGTGGCATCTGGATCCGCGCCGCATGCCGGCCACGGATGTGGTCAAAATGGCGATCTACAACAACGCGGCTTTGGCTACCCAGCAGTTCAATTGTGGACCAATTGGGGTCATTGCTCCTGGAGCGCAAGCCGATCTCATATTCGTGGATTACCATCCATTTACGCCATTGACTCCCGATAACCTTCCCTGGCACGTTGTATTCGGATTCCATGAAAGCATGGTTACCACGACAATTGTGGCCGGGAAAGTGCTGATGCGCGAACGAGAACTGCTCACGCTGGATGCAGAGAAAATCGCCTATGAGGCGCGAAAATTGGCGCCACGCATTTGGGAACGCTATCACGCCCTGTTCTAATCTCATTTCGGGAGCATAACACCATGGAAGAGCCACGAACGACACGCACAATTGCAATCGTAGGGGGTACCGGTAAAGAGGGTAAGGGCTTGGCCTTTCGTTGGGCGCGTTTCGGGCATCGCGTCATTATTGGTTCGCGGCAGGAAGCCAAAGCCCAGGCAGCGGCTGAAGAAGTGAACAGGCTGTTGGGGATGTCAGGTCAATCGGTTGTTGGGATGACTAATGAACAGGCGGCTCAAGCAGGCGAGATTGTGGTCCTGACGGTGCCCTATGCGGCCCACCGCGAGATGTGTGAGTTTATTAAGCCATTTGTCCAGGGCAAGATCGTCATTGATGTTACGGTTCCGCTCGTACCGCCCAAAGTTACCCGTGTTCAGATGCCTCCGGACGGTAGTGCTACAATGGAAGCACAGCGCATTCTGGGCGAAAATGTTCAGGTTGTGGCAGCTTTCCAAAATATCTCTTATGAACATCTGTTGCATGATGAACCGATTGAGTGCGATGTACTGGTGTGTGGCGGTAATAAAGAGGCCCGTGAAGTGGTGCTTGGTTTGGTAAAAGATGCGGGGCTGGTGGGCTGGAATGCCGGACCCACAGAGAACGCGGTGGTTGTTGAAGGACTGACTTCGATTTTGATCGGCTTAAATAAACAATTTGGTGTACAGTCGGCTGGAATTCGAATCACGGGTGTACCACGACCAGATTAAGAGACTCAAATCTGCCATGCCCGCCCCTTTGGTATTGACTCCCTTGCAAGGTATTCCACTAATTCGTCCAGGTGATGACTTGGGCGATATTCTCTGGCGCGCTTTGCTCAAAAATGAGATTGCCTTGCAAGCCGGAGATATCCTGGTCATTGCTCAGAAAATTGTTTCGAAATCCGAGGGTCGCCTGGTGAATCTGAGAGAGGTGGCGCCCTCGCCACAGGCAGTAGAACTGGCTCGTTTTACTGACAAGGACGAGCGATTTGTTGAACTTGTGTTGCGTGAGAGCCGTAAGGTTTTACGCTACCGGCCGGGAACGCTGCTTGTAGAGCATCGGTTGGGGTTTGTTTGTGCCAATGCGGGCATTGATCACTCGAATGTGGAGGGTCCTTACGGTAATCCGGAGGAGTGGGTGTTGCTGTTGCCTGAAAACCCGGATGCTTCGGCCCGGCGGATTCGAGATGCATTAAAAGAGCGCAGCGGGGTTTCAGTTGGGGTGCTAATCATTGATTCTCATGGGCGGGCATGGCGGCTGGGCACCGTGGGGGTATGCATTGGTGTGGCTGGAGTTCCGGCGCTGGTAGATCTGCGAGGCCACCCTGATTTGTTTGGTTATCAACTGAGAGTGACACAGGTGGCTGCAGCGGATGAATTGGCAGCAGCGGCCTCATTGGTTATGGGCCAGGCCGATGAGAGGACCCCGGTCGTCCATGTGAGGGGATTTCCGTATCCGTTGCGCGAGTCATCTTTCTCTGAGTTACGTCGTCCTGAAGAACAGGACTTATTCCGGTAGGAAGTGATTGGCTATGAACCTCGTAGCCCTGGCAGGCGGAGTCGGCGGAGCAAAATTAGTGGACGGGTTGGCGCGCTGCGTGCCGCCCGATCGCCTGACCGTGGTCGTTAACACTGGAGATGATTTCTGCCACTTTGGGCTGCACATCAGTCCAGATTTGGATACCGTTTGCTATACGCTGGCGGGTATAGCCAACCCGGATACCGGTTGGGGGCGTATGGGAGATACCTGGGTGGTTATGGAAGAAATCGGACGGCTTGGGGGACCAACCTGGTTTCACCTGGGAGATCGTGATCTGGCAACG
>FWWL01008221.1_pt1 | contig 12257 bp, 9 predicted proteins | sample 2228331 | NCBI WGS metagenome assembly FWWL01 (sample SAMEA103939775, study PRJEB20133) | metagenome | reverse complement strand
GCTCCAAGATCTCCTGCTTGTTGAGGGAGGGGATGGCCGCGAAGTCGAAGCTGTCCAGGCCCTTCAGCACGGGGAAGCGGGCCTGGGCGATGCGCTTCCGTTCGGAGTTGGCCTCGCGGTGGTGGACCTCGGCCTCCGCCAGCGCCAGCAGGTAGCGTTCGTAGGGCTGGTTGCTCTGAGACGCCTCCTGGGCGAAGCGACGGTAGTTGGCGGCGACGGTGGGCAGCTTGAGCCGCTTGAGGTAGCTCTTCAGGAGGAGGTCCGTTTCCACCGTCATGACCGAGAGAGCAGGAGGTTGTACTGGGAGAGGTCGCGTACCGGCACCTTCAGATTGAGCTTGGAGGAAGGTCTTAGGCCAGGGGTAGCGCCGTACGGCCCGGGCTTGGTGGAAGGCCCTGGGCTTGCGCAGCAGCGGCGGGACGTAGTGGTACGGGTCCATGATGTCCCGGCCACGCTCGTAGCAGCGGTGGTGGGAGGCGATGATGCGCTCGCCGGCGGCGATCTCCACGCGGTCCACGTAGGCGTGCACCAGCACGTTGCGTCCAGCGTAGGCCACCGGCACCGAAGTAGCGGTTGCTGTCGAAGGAGACCAGGCAGGAGAGCGTCGCCCTGGCCGGCCGGGTGACGCAGCAGAGCCGGGGGCGAGGTGGTAACGGCAGTAGATGGCTCTTCTCCTCTTCCCAGGCCTCCGCCACCGTTCGGTCTTGCCCCGGGAGCCGACGACCCAGGCCGCCCCGACAGCGCTCCCGTAGGAGGTCGTTCAGCTCCTCCAGGGATGCAACGCGTGGTAGGGGCACCAGGTAGTTGCGACGGACGTATCCCACCAGGTTCTCCACCAGCCCCCTTCTCGTGGGCCTCCCGGGGCCGGCAGAAGTTGGCCTCGAACAGGTAGTGGGAACGGAAGGCCACGAATCCCAACTGCTACTCCCTGCTCGAACCCGTCAGCACCCTCTTCACTGCCAGGGTCAGGTTGTCGTAGGTGATCCTCCTGGGAACGCCGCCCAGCTCTTCGAAGGCGCCCACATGGCCGGCGAAGAAAGCTTCCTGGCTCTGCCGCCGGAAGGCCATGGTGAAGGGCCGCTGGGAGTAGCACAGGCGGAAGCAAAACACAGGCGGAAGCAAAAGAGCTGGACCTTAGTCGGGCGGTCGTCCAGGTAGACATGAGCTTCGCCCCAGTCAACCTGGGCCTCACTGGGGCCGTGCTCCAAGGGGATCATCACCTCCGGCCGCGGCCGCTTCTCGCGCACGTACTGGCGAACGGTGGACTCACCGCCCTGGAAGTCGAACTCGGACACCAGAAGTTCGTGGATGCGGCGGGCAGTGTGACGCTGCTTGGGTGGCCGCTGCTGGTCTTCCTCCAGCCAGCGGTCAATGACCGCCAGGTACGGCCCCAGGACGGGTCGTGACCGGGGAGCCTTCAGGGTGTAGCGTGGAGGGCCAGCATCGCGGAGAGCCTTGCGAACGGTCTTGCGGTCATGGCGGCTCTCCCGGGCGCTCTGCCGGTTGCTCTTGCCCTCGATGAAGTAGGCCCGTCGGATCTGCTCGCGCTGGTCCACTGTAAGCACCCTTTACCTCCGGTCGCTGGATTGGCGTAAGCCAACCCTAGCGTAGCCGGAGCCCCTTGCTGGGTGGGTGACTTTTCGATCATCACGCCAGCTTCAGGGGTGGGTGCCTTTTACGCTAGCACTCACACGCCGGTCGCTGCCCTGCTCCGACGGCTGGCCCCGGGTCAACCGCAAGCATCAGTCGACGGAACCGAGATGTCTACGTTGTCTTCTTGGTAGGCGACATTGGGGCGAACAGGGCGGGCTGACGGAATCGGCCTGATTGGGGAGTCCCGTAGGCGTACAGGTGGCGAAGAATTCCTAGAATTCGAATTCGGAACGATGCTAGACGTCGTTTCCGTATCTCAGCGAGGACAATAGTTCTTTCAGGGCCGCACCGAATTCGTTCGCGTTCCTATACCGTTTGAAGGGGTCGAACGCCATCGCTGTCAACAGGACTTCGTCCAACTGCGGTATGTGGCGTAGGAGAAGCTTTGAGGGCGGCTTGATATCCTTACGGCTGCGACCTACCATCGTCTGAAACTCTGAGGTCGCGGAAACGGCGTCGGGGGACAGCAGTGGGAACGGGTGAATGCCGCAAGCGGCGCGGTAAAGGGTGACACCTAGACTGTAGACATCGCCGCGTTCGTCGAGAACACCCCAGGCCATTTCCGGCGCAGCGAATGCGAGAGTCCCTCCAGAACGGGAGAGTCGGGTAACCGGATCCAGGCGCGACGCAAGGCCATAGTCCGCGAGCTTTGCCTGCGGCTTCGCGCCCTGTCGAAATAGGAGTATATTCGCCGGCTTGACGTCCAAGTGGAGCAGCGGAGGATCCATTGAGTGAGTGCAAGCGAGACCCGCGCAGACCTGAATCCCAATCTGGACAGTCTCAATGACGGGCAGTCTTGTCACCGTCTCCAAACGGTCGGCCAGAGTCCCGCCGGGGGACCATTCCATCGTTACAAACGCGAAGGTGATTCCGCGCAGGCAGTCCACGTTAGCATCGTACAGTCTAACGATGTTCGGATGCGTTAGGTCCACGAGCGTCCTGGCCTCGCTGAGCAGCTCTTCGAGGTCGAGCTCGCCCGTCAGCGGGCGAAACGCCTTTAGGGCCTGACGGCCGAGATAGCGATGAGAGACAAGGTAGACCTCGGCAAAGGCACCGGAACCTAGGAAGCGCTCAACCGTATATGTGCCGCGGACGGTATCTCCGGGAGCTAGGAGAGGTGGGGTTGTCACAACTCTTATGCTCGGCGCAACCACATGAGTCTGGCCTCTGGGCTCTCGCGCTGGCTGTCTTCGGCCAGGTTCCACAGTTGGATGACCACCTGCTTCAATAGCGTACTGTCTCCGCTCTCCAGTGCCATGCGACCCTCCTTGATAAGGGTCGCGGCGGCCTCGGGATCGACGAATCTGGACTCCGAGGCAAGGTCTTGAAACTTTGCGATCCAGGCGCCAGGCTGCTGCCAATAGATGGCCTGCCCCAACTCCATCAATTCTTCTTCGACCTGCCTCGCCAACCTAGAATCACGTGAACCGCGGGCCGCCTGGGCGCGCGCCTGAAGCTCCCCATAAAGCGCCTCCTGTTGGGCGTCGCCAAAGGTTGCAACCACCTTCCCGACCCATTCCTCCATCTCGTTCATGGCCGAAATGGCCAGTTTGTGCTCAGCATCGCGCTCCATGTCTTCAAGCATCTGCCCCAACCGATCCAGCGCCCATCCCGCTCTCACGGCCGCCTCGTCATCGCCGCCAGCTGCCCTCTGAAGGTCCTCTTCCACCTCGGCTTCAATAGACTGAACGGCTACCGGCAAGTCACAACCGGCTGATGTCAATCGGTCTGCCACTTCACGCTCGAGCGCTAGGCGCTGCCTCAACTCGGTCGAGGACAGAATTTCGCCGGGTGTCATCTTGAACTCATTCTCAAGTGTTCGATCCAGCAGGGGTATATGGACGATTCCCCGCACGACGTCCGAGGTAGAAATCTTCAGCGTCACCTCCACGTCCGAGTTTGCCGGGAGAGGCCTCTCGATCATCTCGCCCGTAAGCCTGATGACGCCGATTTCCCGGCATCTTTGGGGCTTCTCACTGTCACCCTCCAAGAACACGACTTCAAGAGCGACGTCGGCAGCTCCATGGCCTACGCCCTCGGTCGTGCGGAACCGTTCGCGCTTCGTGAGTGGCAGGGGGTCGCCGCGCCTAGCGAGGATGTGAAACCGCGGTCCTCGCAGGGTTGCGACGGAGACCCCGATGTTCCTCGATAGCGGTGGGGCTGCAGCAGCTAGCCCTGACACGATTGCGAACTCGTCAGGCTCGACCGGGATGGGCGTTCCATTGGAATCGAGCAGCTCGATTCGGAATACGCTTCGACGGCCCTCACCGAGAGACACCCTCGTGATGACCCTGTTCTCCTCCACAACGATCTGGCCCGTCTGCCAGAGCCCGTCGGCTCTAGCTATTCGTATGGTGTAGCCATCGGGAAGGCGCGAACCTTCGCCGGCGATGCCCACCGGGACCGTGGGTTGATCACTTACCGGGCTGAATTCGATCCTGAGTCGCTGAACACCTGCGGAGCGTGCCCCGGCGCGGGCCTCCTGTCTTCTAATGATCGACGCCGCGTGCAGGGCAGCGCCCCGAGCCACGACGGTCATCGGATCAAGCCTAGTCTGAAGTATGTCCCCAAATTTCTGTTGCAAGAGATCCCGTAGCCGCGGCATTCGCGTAGGCCCGCCAACAAGGACGATACCCCGAAGATCTGTGGGCGTTAGTCCAGCCTCCGCTAGAAGCTCTTCGACTACTTCGATCGTTCGGCGCACTACTGCGTCGACGAGCGGATCTAGGTCGCCCCGGGATATGGTCAACACGTCTTCGACCGGCCGCCCCGACAGATCGATCACATTTCCCTCGAGGGGGACCTTGGTCTCCGTGACTCTCGATAGCCGCTTCTTGGCCTCTTCCAGAAGATGAAGAAGCTTGCGCTCTGCCCGATCCAGTTCTGCCGGCTCGACGCGACCCTCGAGTTGTGGACGGACAATCTGGTTGAGAATCGCTCTATCTATATCCCGGCCCCCGAGAGCATGCTCCCCGCGGTGCGCTCGCACGACCAGCTGTCCGTGGACCGCTTGGACGATCGCGGCATCGAACGTGCCACCGCCGATGTCATACACAAGGAACGGACGTTCGTCATCGGTCTTCCCCCATCCGTAGGCGAGACCAGCAGCTATTGGCTCCTGAACCAGCTCCGCGTATGCAAACCCGGCCTGTCGCGCTGCGGAGAGGGTGGCCGATCGTTCGCGCTCCCCAAAAACGGCCGGAATCGTTATGACCGCTGAATCAATCTCCTCATTCAGGAAGGCTTGGATATCTCGCCTGATAGACTGCAGTACCAGAGCGGATAACTGCTCCGGGTCATAGGAGACCCCGCTGGCCGGGAACATCCAAGTCTTGCTGCTTCCAATAAACCGCTTGAACCCCTCGACAGCATTGACGGGATCGGTGATGAGAACGTTCAGGGCAGCATTGCCCACCTCGATCTCGCCACGGCGGTTGATCGCCACGCAGGACGGCGTAAGATTGTCGCCCCACTCAACGTTGGGGACGACCTGAGGCTCACCGTCCACCATCACGGCTGCACAGGAATTTGTGGTGCCCAGGTCAATACCTACGTCAACCGTGCGTGTCATCCCGTTTCCCGTCGCCCTACGATTACGCTTGCAGGCTCAAGCATCGTCCCCTTCAACATTACGCCAGGAAGTACGGTTCTCTTAATGAGCAGATCGCCAGAGCCGCCCGGCTCGAGATGCGCAATTTCGACCCGTTGCCCGGGCTCGTATGTTTGTCCGGATGGATCCGTAGCTTCCAGGCCGAGTGATTCCAGCTCCTCACGAAGCCGCTCCAGCGTCGCCTCGATCTCTTCGGCCACCGGCTCCCCACGTGTCTTGCTTCTCTCAATGGCGGATCCGAGCCGCCAGACTTCGCGAGTGACTCCTATGAGAAACGGCTTGAGATTTTCGCGGGTCAGTTCGTGCACATTGGTGCCCCTTTCCAACGGCTGCGGTGTCCCGGTGTCACTTGTGATGCCCATTCCCTTTGACACCTAGAAAGTTCTATCGCCTGTCAACAGGGTCGAGATGTATTCGCGCACCGTCGGTTCGCGGTCTGTGGTTCGGATCTCCGACAGCACATGGACAAGCCGTTCACGGTCGGCCTCTCTCGCTGCCTTCAGGGCCAGCACTGCCAGGTGTCGAAGATTCGTGAGTTCATCGCGCCTGCCACCGGCCGCATTCGACCAAATGCATTGGAGCGTCCACAGTATGGCCCATCCGCCCCAGAGTCCGAGCAGGAGGTTCTCCGTCACAGCCAAGATGCCGGCGATGGCACGGTGGGCGGCGCACATCGTGATTACTCTTGGAATCCGCCAACTGATTACGACGAGGCCGACTGTATAGACCAAAACAGATCGCTTCACGGATTCGTTACAAACACCGCATACTTCACAAAAAAGTGGCAAGGCTTCCAAGCTCACTGGTTGCAAGGATGAGTCCGTTGCCGTGCTCTGTATCAGCTGGGCGGCCCGTTCATACCGCAACAAAAGCGGTTCGACAAATCTTTCCAGGGACGCGGCGTCGCGCTCCGCTAACGGTTTCATTGTGTCGGACAATGCCCGCTGGTCCGACTCAAGTCGTTCGACGAGTTTGGGAGAAGCGGCGAGACTCAGCGCTGCCTCCAACAGCTTCGCGGCCGCCTCGCGCTCGGAGTGCTCGTTGTAGAGTGTAATGGCCACGTCTCGAATCAAGCTCGCTCCCTCATCCAGTACGTTCTCTAGCTGGCGCGCTTCGATCTCGCTGAGTTCATCATGAAGATATCGACAGATGGAAAGGCCATCAGTCAGCGCTTTTGCCCACCGACGCGCTGCGTCAGGGTCATTTGCGATACGTTTGCTTTCAGCCTGGGCTTCAGCTAGTCGCCGCTGCGCGTCGAGGAGGGCTGCTTCGATCGTCGGTTCCATGATCCTCAGCAGGTCCTCGTCTTCCACGCCGCAAGCTTTTGCCGCTCGGTGGCGCGACAAGACGCCGTCGACATTGCCTGCGTTGACACTCCTCAGCGTCGCTGCCGCCAAGACGTCCAGTCCCAAAGCCCAAACCGCATTGGCGGTGGCACCAGCAGACCGTCGGTTGTCGGCGGGGAGTCCACGTAAGTACCTTGGATTCCGAGCCAAATCCCGCCAAGCCGAGAGCGCCCTAACGGTCCAGTGCTCTGCGGACTGAGGATCTCGATCCAGAGAAGCCGCAATGAGCAGGCCCAGCGCTAAGTCGTGTTGGCGGAGCCACGCCGCGTCTCCGGCTTCGAGCATCCTGTCTTGGAATCTTGCAACCATGGCCTCTTCATTGTTGACGACGCCCTGTTGCAAAGACTCGGGGGGGGCATAGAACCAGAGGACTTCGTGTTGAACTCGTTTTGAGGGGTCGAGGAGCTCGGCCTGGGCCCTCGTTAAGACGTCGAGTTTCGACTCCGCTTCGGGATTGCTGCCGAGTCTGGCCTCGATTCGAGCTTGCTCAATCGTTTCTCTAATCTGGCTGGCAGGCGCTCCGGCTGGCAGACGTAGGACGCGGAAGGGGTTAGACCAGAAAGGCTCGGGGAGAGATGCCGGCTGCTCGCTCCGTGCTCTCACTTTCGCCCTTGCTCGAGTTCGACTGGATGGGCGATGCGGCGCGTCTAGAACATCGTCAGCTCGTTGCTCTTCCAACACGCTTTTCCCGCGTCTCTTCATGATTCGGCGTTGCTCGATGCCCTGATTGGGGAAGACCTCTCCCTTGGCCGTGACAGATGGAGACTCAACGCCCGGGCATTTGGCGTGCCTGACCATCCCGAGCCTCGCCTCACGAGGGAGGAGTTTTTCACCACAGTTCTCGCACGTTCGCAAACGCATGTGGTTATGAAATAGGCATGAGTCTCTGGCTTCGGAACCAGTCCCTGCAGGGCGGTTGGCGCGCCGGGAAGTGCGAAGCCCAGCGTCCAGAAGAGAGCGCTGGAGGCTTGGATGCGCGAGCTGGAGCGAGCCCTCGGCAAGAACACGCTGGAGCTGGAGGTCCCGGCAGAAGCCCAGGGGACGCTGCCGTGAGAGCCCCAACGGTCACGCACTTGGTGGGCGAGGAGGGCCGTTCGGCCACCGTGGTGGCGCAGACCCTGAGGGTCGCCCGCGCATCGTCGTCCGTAGCCAGCTCCACGCACCACCCCATTACAGTGGCCGCCTCAGCCGTCTCGCCGTACTCGTTGTGAAGCCGGATCGCGATGGCCCTGAGCACGGACAGACCAGTCTCCACGGCTTCTGTCGCAGATTCATCTTCCCATTCTTCGTAGTTGACCAGAGCCTCGTATAGGCCGGACCCGTATTCATACAGCTCAACGGCATCGTGCGCAGACTGAACGGCCGTCGCGGCGTCGTAGATCACCTCTGCCAGCGGACCAATCGCGACGAGCCCCCGTAGGGTTCCGAGGTCCGACTCCAACCGCTCCACGGTCTTGCTGGAAACTGCCAGCTTCAGGGCAACCTCAACGAGTTCACACGCAAGTTGAGTCGCAGACAGATCAGTGTGTACGGGAATGGCAACGTCCCTGATCAGGTCAGCCGCTTCGTCCAAAACCTTGTCGAGCTCGCGTAATTCCAGATCAGCGATCTCCGCCCGAAGCTCCACTTGGGCCGAGAGGCTGTTCTTGAGTCTATCGGCCCACGATCGAGCCTCAACTGGCTTCCTGCCAACTTCTTCGCTCTCGGCCCTGGCCTCGACAACTTTCCGCTGTCCTTCCAGTACGGCGATTTCGATTGCCGGCTCTATTACCTTGATGAGATCACTCTCCTCAAGGCCGAAGGACTTCGCCCCTCGATATCGTGAGAGGACGCCATCCAGGTCGCCCGTGTTCATGCACCGGCGCGAGGAGGTCGCCAGAACCCCGAGTCCAAGTGCCCATATCGCCTCTGCTGTGCGCCCGTGAGACGTTTTGCTGCCGGTGAGGCTGCGGAGGTACGTTGGGTCGTGGGACACATCTCGCCAGGCGGACAGAGCTCGTACTGTCCAGTCTTCGGTAGCCGCTGGATCTAAGCTGTGGGCAGCTTCCACGAGTAGCCAAAGCGCCAAGTCGTGGGCTGTGCGGCTATCCCCCTTGGACTCACTGCCCGCGCGGAAGCGCGCCAGGGCTTGGTTCGTCTCCTCCAGACTGCCATCGAACAAGCCCGCCGGAGGGTCATAGAACCAGAGGTGGACTCGCTTTGAGGGATCCAGGAGCTCGGCCTGGGCCTTTGTCAGGGCGTTGAGCCTCGACTCCACTTCGGGATTGCTGCCGAGTCGGGCCTCGATTCGAGCTTGCTCAATCGTTTCCCTAATCTGCCTGCCAGGCACACCAGCCGGCAGGCGTAGGACGCGGAAGGGATTTGACGCAAAGGGCTCCTCAACAGTTGTGAGCCGACCGACTGTTTCAGCCTGTGTCCTGTCGGGGCGCTCAGGACCAGACCGCAGGTCGCGAGATCGCCTCGAATCGGGACGCCTCAGGACCGTCGGCGGGTTCTCTCCTGGGGAGGGAGTTGACTCAGTCACGTCGCGCAAAGTCTGCCGCCGTCAACCGCGTGCCGCGGCGGAAGCAAGTCCACACGTTGGGCGGGTTATTCTGGGCATAGTCGCTACAGGCTGTCAACAGCCCGCCTCTTTACTCGTGGATGATGCGTATGGTATCACCGCACATCGCATCCGTTCCACACTTCTGGCTCCCGTTCGCCCTTCGTAGGGCCCCTTCATCCCATGCAGGCCGCTGGGGGTGGCGGAGCATCGCCAGCGGGTCGTCGACATTGGCGCGGTGGTCCGCAAAAACGTCGCTCCTGGGATCTTCTGGACGACTGGCTGTTCGTGCCAAGTGCAGGTGTACTCATACGCAGTTATCTCCGGAGCAGAACCGTGTCATCTCAGTAAGCCTCTTGCCAACGGAGCGTATAATCGGCCCATCAAACGTGGTCGCCTCTTGTGACGTCAGCGAGGAGGCATCGTGGCGATATCTTCACACGCTCAACCTCCAGCGCGGTTCTGTACCGAATGCGGTGCACGCCTCCTAGACGGGCGATGCCCCGAGCACGACGTCCCATCGTCGCGCGCGTCACACGCCGCTGTCCTGCCGTCGCTTAGGCAGGTCCTTACGCTTACAGTGGTGAGTGGTGGTGTCTTGCTCGCCGTGGTCGTTGGGGGGTTCTTCCTCGTCAGCCGGCAACAGATGATCGACCGGCGGGTCAACGAGCTCGCCGCCGATTTCCGAGAGACGAGGATGGAGCTCGAGGCGGTGGGAGAACGCGTAAACCAAACGCATTCCCTCTCCGAGAAGGTCGGCCGCCAACTTGCGGAAGTCGAGGCACGGTTGAGAGAGACGGAGCGCAGACAGGCAGAGCAAAGCGACCTCACGGCGTTGGCATCAAGCTTGCAGCAAAGCGTCGTGACCATTGCGACGCCCTGGGTGCTCGGCTCCGGCTTCTTCATTGCGGACCGGCGGGGGACCGCGGTGGTCGTCACCAATTACCACGTAGTGGAGGATGTCTGGGTGCGAGGGGACCGCGAGGTAGATGTTCGAGCCAAGGACGAATCGTACGGCGGCCGTATCCAGGCTGTGAGCCTCACGCATGATCTCGCAGTCATCCAGCCAGAACGTTCCGCGGCGACGCTTCCAGTCCGGCTAGAGGCTCCGAAGATCGGAGAAACGGTGGTGGCCGTTGGCTCACCGCTGGGGCTCGAAGGCACCATCTCGACCGGGATCGTGTCCGGCCTCCGCGACCAGCGAATCCAGTTTACGGCGCCGGTGGGCCCTGGCAACAGCGGGGGACCGCTGGTGGACGAATCGGGCCGGGTCGTCGGCTTGATCGTGGAGAAGGCGGTTGGAGTGGGAGTCGAGGGAATCTCGTTCGCGATTCCCATGGAGGTCGTGTGTTCGACAATTACGTCATGCCAGGAGGCTCAGTAGGAACATGTTCTGCAATGCGTGCGGAGCGCGAGTGGAAGGCCGGTGGAACTATTGTCGCTCCTGCGGTGCTGACCTGATGACGGTGACGGCATCGGCAAGAGCCACGGAGGCGGACAAAGGAATAGGCGAGGCAGCTCTGGCTGTCGCGCCCAACGAAAGGGAGGAGTCAACCGAGGACGCATCTTTCGCGGCGGCGTCAGGCGAGCCTCCCATAGGTTCCCTGGAGGCGGCCGCTCCTCTCCTACGGCTGCTCCCGGGTATCAGCGAACGTTTCCGCCGGCCAGCCGGCGCGCCCCTGCTCGCTGTGGGAATCATCGCGGGAATCATTGGCCTGGGTGCGTTCGCCGTCTGGTGGCGTTCCGATCTTCGTGCTACCCAGTCGCAGCTTGCCGCAGTCGCCAACGAGCTCCGCTCAACCGAGGCAGAGAAAGCTGCTGTGGAGCTGCAATTGGACGAGACCACTTCGCGATTGGCCGCCGTGGAGGCCGACCTGCGATCGACCGAGGCCGAACTCGAAAAACGAACCTACGAACGGGACTTGTTGTCCGTCTACGCCGACCAGCTCGAGTCGGATGTCAGTCGTCTGGAAGGCAGTCTCAGTGAGACTCAGTCAGATCTCCAAGCCCAGCAGCAAACGACTACGCTGCAGGCCGGACAAATCAGGGTGCTTCGCGAGTGTCTTGCCGGTGTCGTGGAGGCTCTGTACTGGGTAACGTTCGAGTTTTGGAGCTTGGCCGTGTCTGCACTGCAGCGCGTTTCGAGCGCGTGTGATCAGGCGGCGCAGCTTTTCTGAGGCATTCTCTCTAGCTGGGGGTAAGGTCGACTCGGGTGTCTGTTCGGCAATTTCATGGCTCCGCGACCTGCTTGCGAGGAACGCTATCGCCGTTGCATTTGCAGAAGAGTGTTGCGCACCCTTGAGGAGGTAGACACCTCGGTTTTGTAGACTCAGGACGGCGGGGTGAAAGGAGGAAGACGATGAGTCGTCGTACACGCTTCACCCCGGACGAGAAGCTGGCCATTGTCCTCGCCGGCCTCAGGGGGGAGACACCGGTCAGCGAGCTCTGCCGGCGTCACGGCATCCAGCCCACGCTCTACTACCATTGGCGGGACCAGTTCCTCGAGGGCGGTCGGCGCGCGCTGGAAGGCGCGAAGGCGAGCGCCCAGGAGAGGGCGCTGGAGGCGCGGGTACGCGAGCTGGAGCGGGCCCTGGGCAAGAAGACGCTGGAACTGGAGATTGCGGGAAAAGCCTTGGGGATGCTCCGGTGAGAGCGCGCACCTCCGCGGGCAGGCGCCTGGTGCGTGAGGAGGGCCGTCCGGCCACGGCGGTGGCGCAGACCCTGGGGGTTGCCCGCTCCTCGCTCTACCGGCAGCCTCGGCCCCGCCGGGTTGCTCCCCCTGACCCCCTTCTGCCGGAGCTGGAGGCGTTGTGCGCGCGTCACCCCCGCTTCGGCTACCGCCGGATCACCGCCCTGCTTCGCCGGGCGGGCTGGCGGGTCAACCGCAAGCGGGTGCTGCGGCTGATGCGGGAGCGGGGGCTCTGCGTGCCCCGCACGCGCAGGCGACGCCCTCCCCGCCGGGGCCACATCGAGGTGACGGGGCCGAACCAACTCTGGCAGACGGACCTCACCAGGATCTGGTGCGGCCAGGACGGGTGGGGCTACCTGGTCTGTTACCTCGACTGCTTCACGCGCGAGGTCGTCGGCTACCGCCTGGCCCCGCGCT
>FWWL01009116.1_pt1 | contig 12263 bp, 13 predicted proteins | sample 2228331 | NCBI WGS metagenome assembly FWWL01 (sample SAMEA103939775, study PRJEB20133) | metagenome | reverse complement strand
GCCCGCAGGATGGGCACCAGCTCGGGGCGCACCAGCTCCGGGGGCGGGGCCTTCCCCTCCCGGAGGAGGGCCCGCACCCGGGTCATGCTGATGGCAAGGCGCTTCTCCATGTGTCCCTCGGGGCAGGTCCTCTCCGAGGCCATCCCCCCGCAAAGGGGGCAGTGGAAGACCGCCCCCACCCGCACGATCTCGATCCCCACGGGGGGGAGCTGGTCAAAGATGCGGTGGGCGGCGTAGGGCTCGTAGAAGTCCCCCACCCCCGCGTGGTCCCGCCCCACCAGGAAGTGGGTGGCCCCGAAGTTCTTCCGCACCAGGGCGTGGAAGACCGCCTCCTTGGGCCCGGCGTAGCGCATGGGGGTGGCGAGGCCGAAGAGGGCCACCCTGTCCGCCGGCAGGAAGTGGGCGATGAGGTAGCGGTAGGCCTCGAGGACCGTCTCCGTGGGGAAGTCGTCCGCCTTCTTGGCCCCCAGGATGGGGTGGACCAGGACCCCGTCCGCCATCTCCAGGCCCAGCCGGATGAGGTACTCGTGGGCCCGGTGGGGGGCGTTGCGGGTCTGGAAGGCCACCACCCGCTTCCAGCCCCGGGCCTGGAAGTAGGCCCGGGCCTCCTCCGGGGTCTTCTCCAGGGGGGTGCGGGGCCGGGGCTTGAGGAGGGCCACCCGGCCCCCCAGGGCGTAGGGCCCCTTGGCGTAGAGGCGGGCCACCCCGGGATGGGCCTCGCGCTCCGTGCCGAAGACCGCCTTGGCCAGGGCCCTTAGGTCCAGCTCAAAGACCTCCTCCACCTCCAAAACCCCCACCGCCTCGCCCCCATGCAAGAGGGCCACCCGGTCCCCCGGGCCCGCCTTGGGTTTGGTGCGGAACTGGAGGAGGATGGGGATCGTCCAGACCTCCCCCGTGGGCAGGCGCATCTCGTGGGCCACGGAAAGCGCCTCCTCCCGGGTGAGGAACCCCTTCAGGGGGTGGAAGGCCCCCGTGGCCAGGTTCTCCAGGTCCAGCCGCTCGTCCTCCCCGATCTCCACCGCGCCGTCCCAGCTCATCCCGCCACCTCCAAGGCCTTCAGGCGTTCCACCAAAGGCTCAAAGGCCCCCACCACCGCCCCCACCAGGAAAAGGGCGGGGGGGCGCACCGCCACCTTCCCTTCCGCCACCTCCCCCAGGGTGGCCCGGAGGCGGCGCTCCTTTGGGGTGGAGGCCCGTTCCACGAAGAGGCAGGGCTCCAAAGGGCTTCGCCCAAGCCGAATGAGCTCCCTTGCGATCCAGGCCCGCCTTCCCGCCCCCATGAGGACCACCAGGGTGGGCACCCGGGCGAAGGGCGCCAGGTCCGGGTACCCCCCGCCCTCCAGCACCCCTGAGACCACCGCGAACCCGTGGGCCAGGCCCCGGTGGGTGAGGGGCACCCCCGAGGCCAGGGCGCTGGTCACCCCCGGCACCACCTCGCAGGGGACCCCGTGGGCCAGGAGGAAGCGGAGCTCCTCCCCGCCCCGGCCGAACACAAAGGGGTCCCCCCCCTTGAGGCGCACCACCAGGGGGTAGGCCCGGGCGTACCGCAGGAGGAGGCGGTGGATGGCCTCCTGCTTTTCCCCCTCCCCCTCCTCCTTCCCCACGTCCACCCGCTTGCCCCGGACGAGCCCGAGGATGCGCTCGTCCACCAGCCGGTCGTGGAGGACCACGGGGGCCTCCTTTAGGAGCCGGTGGGCCTTCAGGGTGAGGAGCTCCGGGTCCCCGGGGCCCGCCCCCACCAGGTAGACCCTACCCATGGGCCACCCCCCGGTAGACCAGCTGGCTCCCGATGAAGAGGAGCCAGAGGAGGAGGGCCACCCTCAGGGGCTCCTTGGGCAGGCGGGTGGCGAGGAGGGCCCCAAAGGCTCCCCCCAGGACCCCGCCCAGGGCCAGGGGGAGGAGGAGGGCCCCCTCCACCGCCCCCAGGGCCAGGTGCACCCCCCCGCCCAAGAGGGCCAGGAAGAGGCCGAAGAGGAGGTCCGTGCCCACCACCTTCTGGGGGGAAAGCCGGGTGGCGTGGAGGAGAAGGAGGGTGCCGAGGGCCCCGGCCCCCGCGGAGGAGAAGCCCACCTCGAGGCCGATCCCGAAGGCCCCGAGGGGCAGGAGCCAAGGCCTCTCCCGCCCCCCCGCCCGCCTTAGGCCCACAAGCCCAAGCCCCGCGGAAACGACCACCGTGAGGCCCACCAGGAGGAGGACCAGGTCCTTGGCCCCCTTTAGGGCCCAAAGCCCCAGGCTTCCCAGGAGGACCCCGGGAAGCCCCCCGAGGAGGAGGAGGCCGAGGGCCCGCCCCGCCACCTGCCCCCGGAGGAGGTACACCCCGCCCGCGGGGACCTTCACCAGGAAGCCGAAGAGGAGGGCCGTGCCCACGGCGGCTTCCGGGGGGAGGCCCAGGGCCAGGATGAGGAGGGGCGCGGTGACCGTGCCCGCCCCCACCCCCGTGACCCCGATGGCGAAGGCGATGAGGAATCCCAGGACGAAGGCCATCTAGCCCTCCTTTGGGTGCAGATGGATGCCGCACTCCAGCTTCCCCTTGCCCGCCCAGCGGCCCGAGCGGGGGTCGGAGGGGTCCAGGGGCTTGGCGGTGCAGGGGGCGCAGCCGATGGAGAGGTACCCCTCCTCGTAAAGGGGAAGGAGGGGGAGGTCGGCCACCGCCAGGTAGGCGAAGACCTCCTTCAGGGTCCAGTCGTAGAGGGGGCTCACCTTGGTGAGCACCTCCCCGGTGGGCAGGCGGGCCTCCTCCAGGGGCTTTAGATGGGCCCGGGTGGGGGACTGCTCCCGCCTTAAGCCCGTGAACCAGGTGTCGTAGCCCCTCAGGGCCTGGAAAAGGGGCCGCACCTTCCGTAGCTCGCAGCACCGGTCGGGTGCGGTCTCGTAGAGGCGGCCGAAGCGGGCCTCCTGCTCCTCCCGGGAAAGCTCCGGCGTGAGGTTCACCAGCCGGAAGCCCAGCCTCCTTTGGAGCTCGTCCCGGTAGGCGTAGACCTCGGGGAAGTGGTAGCCCGTGTCCAGGAAGAGGACGGGGATGTCGGGCCGGGTCTTCAGGAGGAGGTTTAGAACCACCACGTCCTCCGCCTGGAAGCTGCAGGTAAAGCAGGGGGCCTTGGCCCCTTCCAGGGCCTTGGCGATCCAGCGCTCGGCCGATCTCACCTTGTCCACGGCACCACCTCCTTCAGCAGGGCTTCTATGCGTACCCTCGCCTTTTGAGCCCCTTCCAGGGGGTCCAGGTCCAGTTCCTCCAGCACCAGGTCGGCAATCCGGTACCAGAGGCGCTTGCGTTCTTCAAAGCCCGGGATCTGGGCGATCCTCGGCCTGAGGGCCTTGAGGTGGGCCACCGCCTCCCCCAGGGCCTCGGGGAGGAGGAGGGCGAGGCGCTCCCTGAGCCGCACCGCCAGGGCCGGGGCCGCCCCCGAGGTGGAGAGGGCCACCACCAAAGGCCCCCGCCTGAGGACTGCGGGCAGGATGGCGCTGGCGTTTTGGGGATCGTCCACGGCCACCAGGAAGACCCCCCGGGCCTCGGCCTCCCGCCGGAGGCGGGGGTTCAGGGCCCGGTCCAGGCTCACCACCAGGAACTGGCCCTTGAGGTCCCCTTCCCGGTAGCCCCGCCTCTCCCAGCGGAGGAGGCCCCTTTCCTCCTTCTCCCCAAGGCCCCAAAGGTCCTCCCCCGGCCAGAGGACGGTGACCCGGGCCCCCGCCTCCAGGAGGGCCTGGAGCTTGGCTCCCGTCTCCGCCCCCCCGGCCACCAGGAGGACGGGCCTTCCCGTTAGGTCCAGCATCAGGGGGAAGTAGCCCATACGGCCTCCTTGCGGAAGGCCTGGAGCATGGCCCCAAGCCGCTCCGTTTCCGAGACGAAAAAGCGCTCCACCCCCCATTCCCTTAAGGCGTCGGCGGTGACCCGGCCCACGGCCAGGGGGAGGACGCGGGTGTTGAGGGCCTCCCGGAGGGCTTCCGGGTCCCTTGCCCCCTCAAAGAGGAACTCCACCTGGAGGGCGGCCACGAAGGCCACGGCCTCCACCTCCCCCCGGAGGACGGCCTCCTCCAGCCGCCGGATGCCCTCGAGGTCTGGGAGGTGGCGGTAGGGGAGGAGGGGAAGCACCTGGAAGCCCCGCTCTTCCAGGGCCCGTTCCAGGAGGGGCAGGGGCTTGCCGTAGAGCTGGAGGGCGGCCCGGCCAGGCCCTTCTGGAAGGAGGGGGAGGAGGCTTGGGGAGGTCCCGTCCCCGGTGGCGTGGGGGGGAAGGCCCAGGGCCCTTAGGGCGCGAGCGGCCTTCTCCCCCCGGGCCAGGCGGTGGGCCTGCTGGAGAGGTCGCTTGAGGTCCAGTCCCAGGGCCTCCCCGGCCTGGAGGAGGTCCTTAACCCCCACCCCCGTGGTGGCGAGGAAGAGGTCCACGCCCCGGGCCAGCGCCTCCAGGGCCTCCGTGTACTCGGGCACGGGGATCCTTTCCGTGGCCTGGACGGGAAGGAGAAGGGGGGTGAAGCCGAGCTTTTCCGCCAGGACCTTGAACTCCTCCTTCCTGCGGAGCCCCGCGTAGGCGATGCGCACGCCCCACCTCCTACACCGCGCACTCCCCGCGCCCCAAGGAGACGCTGAAGGCCTGCCCCTCCGCCCCCAGGTCCTCGTAGAGCGCAGGGGCCTCCTCGTAGGGGGGGATCTCCTGGAGGTCCGCCAGGAGGGGCTTGAAGGAGGCCGTCCCCACCCGGTCCAGGAAGGCCTGGAAGCTTTCCCCGTTCTGCCGCTCCGCTTGGTAGCGCTTTAGGATCCTTTCCACCGCCTCCGGCACCCTGCGGGCCGGGACGCGGCCTATCACCTGGCCGAAGCGGGCCTCCCCTTCCCGGGTCCCGCCCCCGAGGAGGAGGGTGTAGTGGGGCACTTCGCGCTCCCCCACCTTGCGGCTTGCGCCGTAGAAGCCGATGTCCGCGATGTGGTGCTGGCCGCAGGCGTTGGGGCAACCGGAGATCTTGAGGCTTAAGGGTCGCAGCGCAGGGTCCTGGGCCAGGGGCAGGGCCTGGAGGCGCTCCTCCAGGGCGGCGGCCAGGCCCCGGGAGCGGGTGATGGCCAGGTTGCAGGTGTCGGCCCCGGGGCAGCGGGTGATGTCCAGGAGGGTGTGGGCCCCCGCCTGGGCCAGCCCTGCCTCCAACAGGGCCTCGTAAAGCCCCCCTAGGGCCCACTCGGGCACGAAACGCAGGAGGAGGTTTTGGCTGATGGCGCTCCGCACCTCCCCTGCGTAGGCCTCGGCGATCTCCGCCAGGGCCCTTAGGCCCTCGGGGGTGATGTCCCCCAAGGGCAGGCGGACGGTGACGGTGTAGAACCCCTCCTGCTTCTGCCGGAAGAGGTTGGTCCGGCGCCACGCCTCAAACCCCGGGGCGAAGGAGAGGGGCTTCCTGGGCGGGGTGGGGAGGGCGGGGGGTGGGGGGTCCTCAGGGGGGGTCCAGGCCTCGAGGTCGGCCCCGCTGGCGGTGAGCTTGACGATCCGCCGCTCCTCCCGCACCGCCTCCCGGAACTCGGCGATGCCCCAACGCTTCACCAGGAACTTGAGCCGGGCCTGGGTGAGGACCTTGCGGTTGCCGTAGCGGTCAAAGAGGCGGATGACCGCCAGCATGGTGGGGAGGAGGTCCTCCTCCGGGGTGAAGGGCTCCAGGAGCTCGGCCCCCATGGGCGCCGCCCCCAAGCCCCCGCCCACGTAGATGCGGAAGCCCCGCTTTCCCCCCTCCACCGCGGCCACCACCCCGATGTCGTGGATGGGGGTGCGGGCATGGTCCGTGGAGCAGCCCTCAAAGGCGATCTTGAACTTGCGGGGTAGGTTCTGCCCCACGGGGTGGCGGAGGAAGTAGCGGTAGGCCCGTTCCGCGTAGGGGGTCACGTCAAAGGGCTCCTCCGGGGAGACCCCCGCGTAGGGGCAGCAGGTGACCGCCCGGATGGAGTGGCCGCAGGCCTCGCGGGTGGTGAGGCCCACCCGGTTCACCGCCCGGAGGACCTGGGGCACGTCCCGGCGGTGCACGTGGTGGAGCTGCACTGCCTGGCGGGTGGTCACGTGGGCCAGGCGGTTTTCCGCGTAGCGCTCCGCCACCTCCGCCAGGACCCTAAGGCCTTCCGGGGTGATCCGCCCCACGGGGAGCTTGATGCGGATCATGTGGTGCTCGGGCCGGCCCCGGATGCCGTAGATGCCGTTTTTGAGGCGGTAAACGCGGAAATCTTCCGGGTCTTCCTCCCCCGCCTCGAGGCGGGCGATCCTGGCCTCCAGGTACCGGATCTCCTCTTCCGCCAACCGGTCCAGCATCCCTCCACCTCCCCCGCCCCTGGGGGGCGGTTGGGGTTCAGTATACATATGAGCCTATGAAAGTCAAGGGTATATGGCCTTGTGGCCCACCCCCCTTTTCCACCCGATCCCTCTGCTATAGTGGAGGGGACAGGCTAGGGGTGCCCCAATGGAGGGGCTGAGAGCTGGGTCCTTCCCAGCAACCCTTGGAACCTGATCCGGGTAATGCCGGCGGAGGGAAGCCTATGCGGAAGACTCCCCACACAACCCACCCCTTCCTCAGGCCGCGTGGGCCTCGGCCATGCCGCCGGCCTGAGGGGGTGAAAGGTTGCTCGGCAGGCTCTATTTGGTGGTGACCCCGCGCCCGGGCTGGACCTTTGAGGAGACCTTGGCGCGCACGGAGAGGGCCCTGGCCGGCGGGGTGGAGGTTTTGCAGCTTAGGGCCAAGGACTGGGAGGCGAGGCCCACCCTGGCCCTAGGGGAGAGGATGCTGGCCCTGGCCCGGCGCTACGGGGTGCCCTTTTTCCTCAACGACCGGCCCGATCTGGCGGCCCTCCTGGGGGCGGACGGGGTCCACCTGGGCCAGGGGGACCTGACCCCGGAGGAGGCCCGGCGGTTCTTCGGGGGCCTCTTGGGCCGCTCCACCCACGCCCCGGAGCAGGCCCTAAGGGCCCTTAGGGAGGGGGCGGACTACCTCTCCGTGGGGCCCATCTGGGAGACCCCCACCAAGCCCGGGCGGAAGGCGGCGGGGCTTTCCTACGTGCGCTGGGCCGCGGAAAACCTGGGGGAGAAGCCCTGGTACGCCATCGGGGGGATCAGCCTGGAGAACCTGGACCAGGTCCTGGAAGCAGGGGCCCAAAGGATCGTGGTGGTCCGGGCCATCCTGGACGCGGAGGACCCCGAGGGGGCGGCCCGGGCCTTCCGGAGGAGGCTCTATGGTCTTCCTTAACGGCAAGCCCCTGCCCCTCGAGGGCAAGACCCTGAAGGAGGTCCTGGCGGAGCTGGGCGTGGAGCCCGAGCGGGTGGCCGTCCTCCTCAACGAGGAGGCCTTTCCCGGCCACGCCCTCCCCGAGCGCCCCCTGGAGGAGGGGGACGTGGTGGAGGTGGTGGCCCTGATGCAAGGAGGCTAGATGGACGCCTGGAGGGTAGGGAAGAGGGAGCTTAGAAGCCGCCTCATCCTGGGAAGCGGCAAGTTCAAGGACTTTGGGGTCATGCGGGAGGCCATAAGGGCCGCGGGGGCGGAGGTGGTCACGGTCTCCGTGCGCCGGGTGGAGCTCAAGGCCCCGGGGCACGTGGGCCTCCTGGAGGCGTTGGAGGGGGTCACCCTCCTCCCCAACACCGCAGGGGCAAGGACGGCAGAGGAGGCCCTGCGCCTCGCCCGCCTGGGCCGGATCCTCACCGGGGAGGACTGGGTGAAGCTGGAGGTCATCCCCGACCCCACCTACCTCCTTCCGGACCCCCTGGAAACCCTCAAGGCGGCGGAGCGGCTTCTTGAGGAGGGCTTCACCGTCCTCCCCTACATGGGGCCGGACCTGGTGCTGGCCAAGCGCCTCGCCGCCCTGGGCACGGCCACGGTCATGCCCCTCGCGGCCCCCATCGGCTCGGGCTGGGGGGTGAGGACCCGGGCCCTTTTGGAGCTCTTCGCCCGGGAGAAGGCCCACCTCCCCCCGGTGGTGGTGGACGCGGGGCTCGGCCTCCCCTCCCACGCGGCGGAGGTCTTGGAGATGGGCCTGGACGCCGTCTTGGTGAACACGGCCATCGCCGAGGCGGAGGACCCCCCGGCCATGGCCGAGGCCTTCCGGTGGGCGGTGGAGGCGGGAAGGAAGGCCTACCTCGCGGGCCCCATGCGCCCGAGGGCGGGGGCGAGCCCTTCCAGCCCCACGGAGGGGGTGCCCCTGTGACCGAGGTGGCGGTGGTGGGGGCGGGGGTGGTGGGGGCCCTCGCCGCCTACGAGCTCAGGAAGAGGGGCCTCGAGGTGGCCCTCCTGGACGCGGAGAAGCCGGGAGCCGCCACCCTGGCCAGCGCCGGCATGCTCGCCCCCTACCCCGAGGGGCTTTCGGGGGAGGTCTTGGAGGCGGGGCTTTTTGGGCTGGAATACTACCCCGAGCTCCTTAGGGAGCTTGCAGGGAGGGGCCTCGAGGTGGAGGCGGGCTTCGGGGGCACCTGGGTCGTGGCCCTCTCGGAGGAAGAGAGGGTCTTCTGGGCCGCGGAGGAGCCCCCGCCCTACCCCGTGCGGGGGGCCCGGGGGGCGAGGCGCTTCCCCGGGGGGTATGTGAACCCCAGGGACCTGCGAAAGGCCCTCCTGGAGGCCCTTAAGGCCATGGGGGTCCCCCTCCTCCGGGCGGAGGTGGAGGGGGTGGGGGAGGGGAGGGTGGTCTGGCGGGAGGGCTTCCTAAAGGCCCGCACGGTCCTCCTCGCCGTGGGGGCCTGGGGCGGGCGGTTCGGCCTTTCGGTGCGCCCCCTGAAGGGGGAGGCCCTCCTCCTCTTTGGCCCCGCCCCTCCAGGCCCCCTCTTCGCCGGGGAGGGCTACCTCCTCCCCCGGGAAGGGGGGGTTTACCTGGGGGCCACCGCCCGGGAGGGGGTTGCGGACGGGGTGGACCTCTTTGGCCTTAGGTGGCTTTCGGACTACGGGCACGAGCGCTTTCCCCCCTTGGAGGGGGCGCGCTTTAGGGAGGTCCTCTGGGGGTACAGGCCCCTGGGGGAGCTCTTTGTGGGTGAGGTGGAAAAGGGCCTCCTGGCCGCCACGGGGCACGGGCGGAACGGCGTCCTCCTGGCCCCCTGGACGGCCCATAGGGTCCTTTCCCTTTTGGGGGTGAAGGCATGACCCAGCTGGAAGCGGCAAGGAAGGGCATCGTCACCGAGGAGATGGCCTACGTGGCCGAGCAGGAAGGGGTTTCCCCGGAGTTCGTGCGGGAAGGGGTGGCCGCGGGGCGGATCGTCATCCCCAGGAACCCCAACCACACCACGCTGCGCGACTTCAAGGGCATCGGGGAGGGGCTTTCCGTCAAGGTGAACGCCAACCTGGGCACCTCCTACGACTACGTGAACCCCGAGGAGGAGGTGGAGAAGGCCCGGGTGGCCATCCAGTACGGGGCGGACACGGTCATGGACCTCTCCACCGGGGGGGACCTCAAGGCCATACGGGCGCGCATCCTGGAGGTGGCCACCGTCCCCTTGGGCACCGTGCCGGTCTACGAGGCGGAGTTTAGGGCCGCCCGGCGGAAGAACTTCTTTGACATGTCCGCGGACGAGCTCTTCCAGGTGATCGAGGAGCACGGGAAGGAGGGGGTGGACTACATCACCGTGCACGTGGGGGTGACCCTGAAGAACCTGGAGACCTACCGGAACACGGGGCGCACCACGGGCATCGTGAGCCGGGGGGGCGGGCTCATGGCCGCCTGGATGCTCCACCGGGGGGAGGAGAACCCCCTTTACGCCCGCTTTGACGACCTCCTGGACATCGCCCGCACCTACGACATGACCCTCTCCTTAGGGGACGGGCTCCGGCCCGGCTCCTTGGCCGACAGCACCGACCGGGCCCAGGTCGCCGAGCTCCTCACCATCGGGGAGCTGGTGGAACGGGCCCGGCGGGCCGGGGTCCAGGCCATGGTGGAGGGCCCGGGGCACATCCCCCTGAACGAGATCGCCACCAACGTCCAGATCCAGAAAAAGCTCACCGGGGGGGCCCCCTTCTACATCCTGGGCATGCTCCCCGTGGACACCGCCGCGGGGTTTGACCACATCGCCGGGGCCATCGGGGGGGCCATGGCGGGGTGGCTGGGGGCGGACATGCTCTGCTACCTCACCCCGGCGGAGCACCTGGGCCTGCCCACCCCCGAGCACGTGAAGGAGGGGGTCATCGCCTTCAAGATCGCCGCCCACGCCGCGGACGTGGCCCGGGGGAACCCAAAGGCCCTGGAGCGGAACCGGCGGATGTCCGAGGCCCGTTACCGCCTGGACTGGGAGGGGCAGTTCGCCCTCGCCCTCTTCCCCGAGGAGGCCCGGCGCCTCAAGGAGGAGCGGGGCTCTAAGACCAAGGCCTGCAGCATGTGCGGCCCCTTCTGCCCCATGAACCTGGTGGAGGCGGTGCTCCGGGGCGGGGCGCGGATGGAGCTCCCTGTAGGCTGAAGCGGTATGGACCTCCTTGCCCGTTTGGAACGCCTGCCCCTGGGCCGGCCCCACCTGAGGCTCCTCCTTCTCCTCGGCCTGGGCTGGGCTTTAGACGCCATGGACGTGGGGCTCATCGGCTTTACCCTCCCGGCGTTGATCCGGGAGTTCGGCCTGAGCCCGGCCCAGGCGGGGCTTTTGGGAAGCGCGGGGCTTTTGGGGATGCTCCTGGGGGCTGCCCTTGGGGGGCGGCTCGCGGACCGCTTGGGACGGAAGGCGGTGGTGGGCTACAGCCTCTTCCTGGCAGGGGCAGGGAGCCTCCTCACCGCCTTGGCCCCAGGGGTGGGCTGGCTCTTCCTCTTCCGCTTCCTCACCGGGGTGGGCCTGGGGGCGGAGCTCCCCGTGGCCGCGAGCCTCATGGGGGAGATGAGCCCCCGGGCCCACCGGGGGCGGATGGTGGTCCTCCTCGAGGCCTTCTGGGCCTTGGGGTGGCTTCTTGCCGCCCTTTTGGGCTACCTCCTCGTCCCCTCCTGGGGTTGGCGGGCGGCCTTCCTCGCCGGAGCCCTTCCGGCCCTCTACGCCGCCTACCTCCGCCTATCCCTTCCCGAGTCCCCCCGCTTCCTCCTGGCCCAGGGGCGGGTGAGGGAGGCCGAGGCGGTGGTGGCCGCCTGGGAGAAGGCTTTTCCCGGCCCCCTTCCGGAGCCCGTTCCCCTTCCCCCTCCCAAGCCCCTTCCCTACAAGGCCCTTTTCCAGCCCCCCTTGAGGCGGCGCACCCTTTTCATCGGCCTGGCCTGGCTGGCCCTGAACGCGGGCTACTACGGGGCCTTCATCTGGCTCCCCTCCCTCCTGGTGGCCCAGGGCTACGGCCTGGTGCGCTCTTTAGAGTACGTCCTCCTCATCACCTTGGCCCAGGTGCCGGGCTACCTCCTGGCCGCCTTTTTGGTGGAGCGCTTGGGGCGAAGACCGGTGTTGGTGGGCTTCCTTGGCCTTTCCGCCCTTTTCGCCTACCTCCTGGGCCAGGCCCAGGGCCCGGGCCAGGTCCTCCTTTTTGGGGCCCTCCTTTCCTTTTTCAACCTGGGGGCCTGGGGCGCCGTTTACGCCTACACCCCCGAGCTTTTCCCCACCGCCCTGAGGGGGAGCGGGGCAGGCTTTGCCGCCGCCCTTGGCCGGGTGGGCGGGGTGCTGGCCCCCTACGCCACGGGCCTCCTCCTCCCCGCCTTGGGCCCCGGGGGGGTCCTGGCCCTCCATGGGGCCCTCCTCCTCCTAGCGGGGGCCTTCGCCTATGGGGTGGGGGTGGAAACCCGGGGCCTTCCCCTGGAGTGAGGCCGTGGCCCGGCTAGGGAGTAATGGGAAACCCCTGACGCTCCGCCAAGAGGTGCGCCAGGAGGCTTCCCCGGCTCTCAGGCAGCGGGAGGTCCTGGAGCTCGGGCCTACCTGTTCCCGGTCGGACCAGGCCCTTCCGTACCAAAAGGTTCAGGCTCTCGTCCTGAGCCTGGGGAACGGGCCCCAGCCGGGCCACGGGCACCCCCCGGTCCAGGAGGAGAACCTCCTCCCCCTGCCGTACCCATTCCAGGAGGAGATCCATGTGGTTTCTGGCCTTGATAACGGATACGGTTCGCATAGGGCCATTTTGGCCCCCTGAAAACCGTCCTTCAAGGAGGTAAGCCATGCGGGTAGCCCTGACGGTAGCCGGTTCCGACCCCTCCGGGGGCGCAGGGGTCCAGGCCGATCTCAAGACCTTTAGCCGCTTTGGGGTCTATGGGGCCGCGGCCCTCACCCTCCTCACGGTGCAGAACACCCTGGGGGTGCGGCGGGTGGAGCTCCTCCCTCCGGACTTCGTCTACGAGGAGATCCGGGCGGTGGCCGAGGACCTCCCCGTCCACGCCCTGAAGACGGGGGCCTTAGGGAG
>FWWL01009115.1_pt1 | contig 12263 bp, 8 predicted proteins | sample 2228331 | NCBI WGS metagenome assembly FWWL01 (sample SAMEA103939775, study PRJEB20133) | metagenome | reverse complement strand
CCGACAGATAGGTAAATACGTGTGGGACAAGATCCGCCTCCGCGAGCAATGACATCTACGATAAACGCCTGCTTTTGAAAAACTTAACGCTAATTTAAACGGCTTTAATGGCGGCGTAACAGACACGAGACACACCTTTGCTCTTGTCACTTTTTGTGAGTAAACAAGAGTTCAGTAGTTTAAAAGGTTAGGAATTGACTACCCCCGGCCGACGCAAGTTGCGCCGGGCTTTTTTTTTTTTTTTTTCTCAACGATACACTTTCTGACCCTTCTTTAGCCAAATACCCCATTTGCGGTCGTAGGCATGCACGGCTTCTGTAGGCCCCTGAGCATTGACGACGATATGCCCCTGATTGACCCACTCAAAAATACCGCCGTAAAGATTCCACACCTTAGTAAAGCCCGCAGCAATGAGCTGCTCAGCCACCTTCTCGCTCCGATAGCCTACAGAACAATACACCACTATGGGCGTCTGCTTGCTCACACCCTGCAAGTGAGAGAGAGAGAATGTCTCATACCCCACCCATCGGGCATGCGGCAGGTGGCTGACCTCATATTCGCGCTTTTCGCGGGCATCCACAAAAAGATATTGGTCGGCATTCGCCGCCGCCTCCGCTACACCTATCTCTGGCACACTATGCCTCAGCAGCGTGCGCAGAAGAGTGCGATAGGCCCCGCTCTGTACCTGGCCGTAGCCGCTGGCTGCCAGTACAAGCAGCCAGCCGGCCACGATAGACTTCTTGATTTTCATAAGTAGCGGCAAAGTTCCGCCAGGTGAGCGATTAAAAAGGCTTAGCGTCAAAGAAAACACCTCGATGGCGGAGGATTCAAACTGCTTCGACAACACAAAGGGGTCAAAGCCGAATATAGAAGGGGGAAACCGGAATAAATGCCGAAGGCGAGGGCCGCGTAAAAGTTGATGTAAAAAATCCTACTGCCAATTACGAGCAGTAGGAAAATCAAAACATACTATGAGAAAACTGAGACAAAGATAGCCGCGGCCTTTTTCGGTGTCCAAGCACCATTTACGGAACGGCGTCCTTTTTCAAGGAAGCGGTATGTCTGTTCGACCTTTCCAATGAAAAAGGGCTGCGATGGACTTATGCTCGACAGTATTGCGAATGGCTCGTGAGAAGAGTTTGGCGGTAGAAAGCACCTTAATCTTAGAGGAGCTCTGCCGCAGTGGAATAGTATCGCAGACGATGAGCTCGGTGAGTTTTGACTTTTCGATGTTTTCGTAAGCCTTGCCCGAGAGCACAGGGTGAGTACAGATGGCGCGCACCGAGCGGGCGCCCTTCTCAATGAGGGCATCAGCGGCCTTGCAGAGGGTACCGGCGGTATCCACCAAGTCATCTACCAGGATAACATCGGCACCGCTGACATCGCCAATAACCGTGATGGACTCCACCTGATTGGCACGCGAGCGGTACTTGTCGCAGATGACAAGCTCGCGCTTGAAATGCTTGGCAAACTCCCTTGCGCGCTTGACACCGCCCACATCTGGGCTGGCAAAGACCACATTAGAGAGATCGTGGTTCTTCTCCAGATAAGGGATGTAAATGGCTTCAGAGCGGAGGTGATCCACCGGGATGTCAAAGAAACCCTGTACTTGGTCGGCATGCAAATCCATCGTCATGATGCGATTGGCCCCGGCTGTAGTGAGCAGGTTGGCCATGAGTTTGGCGCTGATAGGTACCCGCGGCATATCCTTGCGGTCCTGACGGGCATAGCCGAAATAAGGAATGACCGCAGTGATGTACCCCGCCGAGGCGCGGCGAGCGGCGTCAATACACAGGAGCAGTTCGATGAGGTTATCGTGTGGCTGATAAGTACTCTGAATGAAAAAGACAAAAGCCCCGCGCACGCTTTCCAAAATGACGGGTTGCATTTCGCCGTCGCTAAAGCGATTGAGTTTTTTTTGCCCTAAGGGCTCATCGTAATAAAAGGCGATGTCTTGGGCAAGGCTTTCGGAGGCTGAGCAGGCAAAAAGTTTGACTTCAGGCATGTTTGCGCCAGCGTAGGGTGGGTTGGGCGGTTCGGTTGGGTTGATCTGCAAGTGTGTGCTCAGATTTTTCGGCAAAGGTACATCAGCGGCATTGGCTACTTTTGCCCATATTTGAAAATGTAGGTAGCGACATGAGCACTTCACTAGAAAGATACTTCCACCCTTTTCGCGAAAACATCGTTGGCATACGCCAGCGCATCCAGACACCCTACGGCGAAAAGCCCTTAGTGTATGCCGACTGGATAGCCAGCGGTCGCCTCTACGCACCCATAGAAGAGTGTATCAGCCGGCGCATCGGTACTTACATGGCCAATACCCACACAGAAACCAGCCTGACGGGGACCCTCATGACTCAGGCATATCACATGGCGCAGCAAATCATCAAACGTCACGTGAACGCTAACGATGGCGACGCGCTCATCGCCGCATACTCGGGCATGACGGGCGTAGTCAACAAACTGCAGCGCATGCTCGGCCTGCGCATCCATGAGCGCTTCCTGGAACGCATCTACATCCGCCCCGAAGAGCGCCCGGTAGTCTTCTGTACCCACATGGAACACCACAGCAACCAGACCTCCTGGCTCGAGACCATCTGCGATGTAGTCATCATCCCGCCCGATGAAAAGGGCCATGTAAACTTGAGGCACCTAAAGCAGCTGCTCCATCAGTACCACAACCGCCCCCTCAAAATTGCCGCCATTACCTCCGGCAGCAACGTTACCGGCATCCTGACGCCCTACCACGAAACAGCAGCGCTCATGCACCAACACGGCGGCTATTGCTTTGTGGACTTCGCTTGTACCGCTCCGTACGTTGACATCAACATGCACCCGGCCGCCCCCCTGGAACAATTAGACGCCATCTACTTCTCGCCTCACAAGTTCTTAGGCGGCCCAGGCACGCCAGGCGTGCTGGTGTTCAACAAGGCGCTCTATAAAAATCGCGTCCCAGACAATCCCGGCGGTGGCACCGTCTTGTGGACGAACCCCTGGGGGCAACACCACTACATCGAGGACATCGAAATCCGGGAAGATGGCGGCACCCCGCCCATCCTACAGACCATCAAGGCGGCATTGGCCATACGCCTTAAAGAACAAATGGGCGTGAGCAACATCTTAGAGCGCGAACACGAATTGCTCCAAATCCTCTGGCGCGAACTGGATGATCTGCCCTGGCTCCACGTATTGGAACGCCAAAACGAACACCGCCTCGGCGTAGTTTCTTTCACCATAGATGGGCTGCACTACAACCTGGCAGTCAAGCTACTCAACGACCTGTATGGCATCCAGGTCCGCGGCGGATGCGCCTGTGCAGGCACCTACGGCCACTTCTTGTTCGGCATCTCGCAAGAGCGCTCCTGCGAGATAGTAACGAAAATTGACGCTGGCGACCTGAGCGAAAAACCCGGCTGGATACGCCTCTCCCTACACCCTACCATGACCAATGCCGAATTGCGCTACATCCTCAAGGCACTGCGAGACATCGGGCAAAACCACCAGCGTTACGCCCAGGACTACGAAGCAGACCTGACCCACGGGCGTTTCTGGCACCGAAACGAACGCCCTGAAGACACTGCCGCCATCATACAGTCGTGGTTTGCTTGTTCTGCGCGTGAAGAAGTGCGGGAGCCTTGCGCGTGAGAACGCCAAAAGGGTGCACATTTTCCAGCGATAAGTCCAGCGACTGTTTCCCAAGCCACCCACTCCGCATCTGACACCACCTGCGCCGCCCTCGCCGAGGCCGCTTTTTTTGGGAAAAAACGGCTCCGGTGCTTCGGCTTGGCTTTTTCGCGCACTTGCCCCCACGGCGCTCCGGGTTTGGGCTTGGCGTGTGCCCGTCTCGCCCCAAGGCCTTAATAACGGCGTAGCGGCACCGCAGGGTCGCCGTGCTTGCAGGCGCGCGGAGCCAAGAGGCTGCCGTTTCGCGATTTTAAGGCCAAAAGCGGGACGAAAACACGCCCGAAGGCCAAATAAGAGCCGCACGCAGCCCCCTACGCGCCCACAACAGCTTCGGAGCCGACAGCCGTTTTTTCACCCCAAAAAATGGGGGTGAGAAAGGCGACTATGGTAGCAAGTGGCCGGTTCTACTTTTCACACGACCGCGCCACTGAAATTTGTCTTCGAAATAGTAAGCCCTAAAGCCGCTCCGGAAAATATCATTCATCATTCATCTTTTGGCGCAAAGGCCGCCTTGGGGTCTTTGCCGGCGCCTCTTGTGCCCGTCCCGCTTTGGGCCTGGGTTAATGACGTAGCTGCGCGTGGGCGTCTCCACGCAGGCAACACACGGAGGCGCGTTACAGCCACCGCTTCCGATAGAAGTAGAGCACCATACCACCAGCGGATAGGGCCATAAAAGCCAATATGGCGAAGTATCCGTAGTGCCAGCGCAGCTCGGGCATGTTCTCGAAATTCATCCCGTAAATGCCGGCGATGAAGGATAGCGGTATGAAGATGGTGCTGATGATGGTCAGCAGGCGCATGATGTTGTTGAGCCGGTTGCTGATTTCGGCCTGATAGAGGGCCTCGATGCCGGCCAGGATTTCGCGGCAGTTGTCGGCGCCGTCCAAGATCTGCACCACGTGGTCGGCTAAGTCGCGCAGATACAATCGGTTTGGGTCATCAATCAGGTGCGAGTCGGTGCGATACAGGCGAAGGGCAGCGTCTCGCAGCGGCATGAGGAAGCGCCGGAAGTGCGTCAGGGCACGCTTGATGTTGAAGATATGCGCCTTGATGTGATTGGTTGTGGTGATCTGGTAGATCTGGTCTTCCAACTCGGCCAGGGCATTTTCCAAGTCGTCCAGCACGGCGTAGTAGTTGTCCACTACGGTGTCCAGTAAAGTGTACGCCAAATAGTCGGCGCCTTTTTTGCGCAGGCGGCCCATGCCTTTGCGCACGCGCTCTCGGATGCCGCGAAAGGTGTCGTCGGGGTCTTCCTGAAAGGAGACAACAAAGCCTGCGCCGAGGAATACGGCAACCTGTTCGCTTCGCAGTTCGCGCGCTTGTAGGTCGAAGCTCAGGTGGTGAATGATGAAGAGAAGCGTTTGGTCATACTCTTCTATTTTGGAGCGCTGTTGGGTGTTGAGCACGTCTTCCAACGCCAGCGGGTGGAGCGAGAAGTCAGCGCCGACGCGTTCTATGAGGGCCGTATCTGTCAGGCCGCGCACATCTACCCACAGTGTCGAGGCGTCGGAAGGCGGCCACGGAGGCGGATATTTATGTGCTTCGGTGCACTCCGTCTCGCTGTAGCGCATGACGTGCACACTTGACTGTATTCCGGTATGCTCGCCAGTATATACCAACGTACCCGGGGGAAGTCCTTTTTTGCGGCTCTTTCTCGAACGTCTTTTTGCTCATTTTTTTCCTGTATGCGCCTCAAGTGCGCGGTATCCACTTGATCTCCTCGGCGCCAGCCAAGTAGGCTAAGTAGCGCGCCAGTATGAAGAAATAGTCAGAGAGGCGGTTCAGGTATTGAAGCACCAATTCTGGCACTACCGCCTGCTCATGAAGGGCTACCACTACGCGCTCGGCACGCCGGCACACAGTGCGGCACACGTGGGCCAGCGAGACCGTGGGAAAGCCTCCAGGGAGTATGAAGTGCCGCAGCTCGGGCAGGGCTTCATTCATGTGGTCTATTGCGCCCTCCAGCAGGGCCACGTCTTCTGGCACCAAATCAGGCGGAAGCGGCGGGCCGGCGGGGTCGGCGGCCAATGCTGCACCAATGGAAAAGAGCCGGTGCTGTACCTGTCTGAGCAGGCCGCGCACCGGCTCTTCGCTCAGCGAGTCGTGCAACAGGCCGATGAAGGCGTTTAGCTCATCCACTGTGCCATAAGCCTCCACGCGCAGGTGGCTCTTCGAGACGCGGCCACCGCCGAAGAGGCCCGTTTGCCCGGCATCGCCGGTTTTGGTGTAAATCTTCATGACTTGTCTCAATTACCCCGGCGGCCACCTGGGGGCGTCAGTCGATTGCCCTTGGAGGCATCAGGCGCTGGGGGCGTCAGTGTTCCAGGCTGAGCGGGGGGGTGTTGGTCGTTGGCTGGCTTCAGTTGGGCTGCATCAGGAGCGGTGGTTGGCGAAGGTTGTCCAGCTGCTGCTTTAGGGGCTAAATTCACCTCACGGCCATTAAGGGCCTCCCAGGTGTAGGGCGCCCACTCGCCAATGGGTTTTTTCAGCGCCTCCTTTTGCGCCTTTTGCTGGGCGGCCCCCATGTGCTTGAGCAGATAGGCTTTCAGGCCAGCAGAGCGGCTCTCCAGCGTTTTGGCGTAGGCCTCATCGCCCACCAACGGAATGAGTTCCAAGCACGTCCGCACGTGGTCTGTCAGGGCTGCCCCCTCCACAATGCGGGTAAACTCGAACAAATCTGCAAGGGCCTTGGTGTCTTTGGCCGATGCCTTGCGCACCAAGCCCTTGTAGTCCACCTTCGCCTGTTGGGCTACAGAAACGACGGCGTCTGAGACAAAAACACCTTTCGACTGGGCAAAACTCCCGCTTGAGAGGAACAGCAGGGCCGCCAACAAGGGCAATGTTCTTTTCATAAGATGTTGTTTTTCTGTGTGAAAAATGCCATTGAGAAATCCTCTTTTGCCTTTCGGCGGCAGCAAAACTACACACCTCACAGCACTCCGTCTGCGCGCGTTTCGCTGTGCCGCCCAAAAGGCAACTAAGGGTGAGGAAAGGTAGGCTTGGTTCATCTTTTCACTCGGCTAATGTATCAGTATTTCTCGCGCATTAAGCGCGGCCCAGGAGTACGAGCGAAAATCAGGTCAGCAGGCGCAAAGATTTAAAAGCAGAAAAGTGACACCGAGCACCTATCCGCTTTTAGCGTATTCTTCAAAGGCAAGGAAGCGCCTTGAAGAAGCATCGTATCCTTGCGGCAATCCTACGAAGTCTCAGCACTCTCCAGCACACCCCGATTTTATTGTAAAAAAGTCCGGGCGCTGACTGTCGTTGGGGCTTCCTTTCTGTATTTTTGACGCTTGTAAGAAACCGTTTGTCTTTTTTTTATGCGAAATCCGTGCCTGCTCATCCTGACGTGCTGCCTTGTGGGCAATCTGTTTGCCCAAATCCCATCTAACGACGAGTGCTCTAATCCTGTAATCTTAGGAGTTGCTCCGGTTTGTCTTCCTGTAGAATACACCAACCACAATGCCACGCCCTCTGATATCGGGAGCAACAACCTGCCCTCGTGCTTCAGCACACCGGACGGTGGTAATGATGTGTGGTTCACGTTTGTATGCCCGGCCAGTCCGCTTGATTTTCGCATTGAACTAACACCTACGGGGGCAGACCCGATTGTAAATCCTCAATTGGCAGTGTACCGCGGGGTGTGTTTTCCAGATGAATTTGCGGAACTGGACTGTGTGTCGGGCAGTGGCGTCCTGCTACTCGACGTGCAAGGGCTGACGCAGGGCGCTATTTACTTTATTAGGGTGTCGTCGGCGGGTGATGCAGCCAGTGCAGGCACGTTCAGCTTGTGTGTCAATGAGATGCCACCAGTGATGACCATTGATCAGGGGGGCTCGTCGCTGTGCTCGGGTACGCTTTACGATACGGGCGGCCCTGATGGAGACTACAGTCCTAATGAAGACTATACCTTTGTGATATGCCCAGGGGTAGCTGCTGCCTGTATTGATTTTACTTTAGAGTATTACCAGTTGGACGCTGGAGACGCCTTTTCGCCGGGCTTCGATGTGCTCTCGTTTTACGATGGTCCGAGCACAAATAGCCCATTGCTGGCGCAAATTAATGGCCTGGACGTGGGCACTGCTATGGACGGAGGCGGGGGTGTGTGCTTTCGGGTGCAAGCCAGCAGCGGGTGTCTAACTGTGCAGTTTCAATCAGATGCCTCGGAGCAATATCGGGGGTTTAAGGGTGTTTGGAAGTGCAGCGATAAGCCCTGCGCGCCATATGAGGCTATCAGCATAGAAAAGAATGTTACACTTCAGGACATCGCAGATGCTATTGCGGCACCAGGAGCTGTAGTAACGGTCAAAGACATTAGTAAATGCCCCTACGGAGCCTACGGTACCTTTGCTTTTGACTCGGACAACAACGAGCTAGGGCTGCGCCGCGGCTTGGTGCTGACTTCAGGTTTAGTGGACTTCATCCCTGGGCCAAACGACGACTCTGGGGCTACGTATCCTCATCAGACGCCCGGCGATCCTGATTTGGACTACTTGTCGGTCATTCAGGGCAATGGATTGCCCTCTGAAGATGCCTGTGTCATAGAGTTGGATGTATTCGTAGCATCTGATGAGCTGGCCTTTGAGTACGTGTTTGGCTCAGAGGAATACCCGGAATACGCGAACTCTTTATACAACGACATTTTTGCCTTCTTTGCCTCTGGCCCTGGCATTGTGGGAGACCCAAACTTGGGTGGCGCAGTCAATATTGCTGTATTGCCAGGCAACAATACGCCAGTGCAGATCAACAGTGTGAATAATATCATCAATTGGGAATACTATCGGAATACGGAGATTTCCCAGACGCTGCAATACGATGGGTTCACGAGTGATTTTCTGGGCAAACGCAAAAGCCTGACGGCAAGGGTGGAGGTTATTCCGTGTAACACTTACCGCCTCAAGTTGGCCATTGCCGACCGCCAGGATCCGCTATTTGACTCCGGCGTTTTCATTTCTGAAGTGCGGGCTGGTGCCCCAGAGTTGGCTGTGCAATTGGCCAATGGTCTGGATTATTTGGCGGAAGAGTGCACAGCCTCAGACAGTTGGGTGCTTGTGCGGTTGCGCCAACCGAAATCTACGGCATCCACGTACACCATTACGCTTGGTGGCACTGCTACACCCGGAGAAGACTACTTCACAAATCTTCCGCCTACACTCACCTTTCAGCCAGGAGACTCGCTGTTTGTGTTTACCCTCTCGCCCATTGCCGATGGCTTGCCAGAGGGCAAGGAGACCATCATCATTACCCTTTCCAGCGACTTTGGCTGCGGCACAACTGTTTTTCAAACCCTCGAAATGGAATTGCTCGACGGTATTCGCCTGCAAGTCAATGAGGGAAGAGATACTATCTTTTTTTGCCCTGGTGCTTCGGTGCAATTGCAGGCGAGTGGAGCGGCGTCGTACTTCTGGCAACCGCCGTTGGCAGTGAGTAATCCTAACATTAGCAACCCTGTGGCCGTGCCGACCCAAGACTTGGCGCTTAAAGTCATTGGCACATTAGGCTCTTGTACGGATACCGCAGAGGTATTTCTGAAAAGCATCGCTCCGCCTATCGTCAGTGTTACTGCCTCAGAACAAATCCTATGCTCGGGCGACACGGTAACTCTTTTTGCGGAGGTTACTCCTGCGGGCATTCCAGTCAGCTGGGCGCCTAAGTCTCGCCTGAGCGCACCTAATAGTGCTACCACACAAGCTTACCCGCTAACCACGACTACCTACAGCGCCTCTGTACAAGTAGCAGGCTGCCCGCCCGCATTTGCATCTGTGACACTGATAGTGGACACGCTTTTCTTTCCTGAATTGACAACGCCAGAAATCACTACTTGTCAAGGAGTTACCGTAGCGTTAGCCGCACCAATGCAGCTGTCCAGCACGTCTTACTTGTGGTCGCCAACCCAGGGGTTAGACAATGCCACTCTTCCATCTCCGAATGCCACGCCAGAGCAAACGACGACTTATGTACTGACAGCCACAAGTGCAAACGGCGGCTGCTCGCGCACAGATTCCGTGAAGGTCAATGTCATCCCTTCTTCGGTACGCATCGCAGGTCCGGATACTGTGGCCCTTTGTCTGGGCGACTCGCTCACGCTGTCGGCCGTAGCCTCTCCTGAAGGAGCAAACATCCAGTGGGCGTCGGAACTATGGCCTGCGCCCATCGCTGGAGATACCATCGTGCTCACTCCCGTAGCGTCTGGTACTGTGTACACTTCTTATTTTGTCAATGGCTGCCTGGCAACAGACTCCGTGCTTATTCGCGTAGACTCATTGCCTACTTTGGACATCCGCTTAGAGCCTTTTAAAGAAATCTATTGCCCGGGCGATACGATTTACCTGCTTTCTGAAATATATGACCCAGGCAACTTTCCCGGCATCGCCCACCAGTGGGAACCATTCGACGGCCAGCTGACACCACCGCAAAGCTGGAACATGGTCATCATAGCCACCCAAACACATGTGTTTAGGCGCGTAAGTACGAGCATTACAGGTGCATGCAAAGAGCGAGCTGAGATTCTCGTTCGCGTGGACGTGCCGCCGCAGCTCAGCGCAAAGGTAACGCCGCCGGCAATATGCCCAGGAGAGGCAGCGCAAATCCAGCTGACAGTAGATCCGCCCGGCCAGCCTATCACGTGGGAGGATCCCTTGGGGTCGTTGTCGTGCAGTAGCTGCTTAAATCCTGTGGCGTCTCCGACATCATCCACCACCTACAAGGTCAGTACTCCGGGAGCCACCTGCCCTTCTTCTTTGATGGTAAGCGTCATTGTTTTACCCTTGCCCGCGCTCGACCTGACGCCTTACACGCTGTGCTTGGGCGACAGCATCCGGCTCAATGACATACCCGCCAATCCTGCAGATCAGTATCGCTGGAGCGTGGTACCGCCGGGCGATCCTGGTAGTTTGAGCGACTCCACAGCAAGCAGCCCGATAGTAACACCGAAGGAGACCACTACTTACCGCGTACTTGCTTCCGGTCAGTGCTCGCGCTCCGGGGAAATACAGGTAATCGTAAATAGTGCCGTATTAGAAATAGGGCTAGATCAGATAATATGCCCTAACGAGTCCACAACACTCCAGGCGAATCTGACCACATCTCCGGGTGTTGCAGGCACTATCGTGTGGGAACCCGGCCCGGTAACGGGGTCTTCTATCACTGTTGTTCCTGACACGACGACAATCTACACGGCAACCTTCGCCTTTACACCCAACTGCCGCATAACGGACTCTGCGATGGTCATTGTACAACCCAGTGCAGAAGTAGGTCCAATCGTTGCTGACTCGCTCACCAGCAACATCATCTGCGAAGGCTCGCCACTGAGACTACGCGTTTTTGTCAGCCCAATAGATGCACAATTAACATGGTTCGAGAATGGGCAAGAAATAAAAGGTACTAAAGCAGACTCTATCGTGCGCATACCCGCAGCTGATAACGATCCGGTGGCAGTGTCTTACATTGTCATTGCAGAAACTGCCAATGGCTGTCGAGATACCTCTTTGCCCTTTGAAATATTGGTGCGTCGGTGCATCGCCTTTCCCAATGCCTTTACTCCAGATGGCGACGGCAACAACGATACGTTTGGCGGCCCTGTCTTCTTTGGAGATGGTGCTGTAGAGGTGCTCGACTTGCGCATTTTCAACCGCTGGGGCGAGCAGGTGTTTGTCTTTTCGCCAAACCAACAAACCTGGGATGGGCGTATCAATGGACAGCCTGCACCAAGCGATGTTTACGCATATTTAGTAGTGGTTCGTTTTGCCAATGGCGAAGAACAGACCTTCAAAGGCGATGTTACCTTACTGCGATAGGGCGACCTTGTTTCTCTGAAACAGACTGCGGATAAATGACTATACAAAGACCCCGCATTATATTCATACTGCTCCTTCCCAGCATTGTTGCTAATACGATAAAGGCCTTGCTTACCGCCCTACCCTTCCCTCCTGCCGTTGAGGAAAAGCGTTTTTTTGAACAAAAAAACTGTTCTAGCATTTTACAACACGTTGAGAAATGACAAAACACTGCATCTATGGACTACCAGGAAGGCAAGCAGCGCTTTATCGAAATATGGGGCAAAATGGCGAGCGGATGGGGGATACCGCCCACCATGGCACGCGTACATGCTCTGCTGCTCGCATCGGCCGACCCGCTAACAGCAGATGATGTGGTAAAGGAGCTAGACATTTCGATGGGCAGCGCTAATACAAACTTGCGCGAGTTGGCCGAATGGGGCCTAGTGTATAGAAAGCACATTAACGGTGAACGCCGTGAATACTTTGAAGCCGAAAGAGACACATGGGCAATCATGCGGCAAATTATCATTCACCGCAAGAGGAAAGAGTTAGATCCTGTTATTGCTGAGTTGGAGCAGTTGAAGCAAGTAAATGTTCATTGCAAACATTCTAAGTGCTTCAAAAAAATAGTAGAAGATATTTGTAAAGTTTCCCACCGTGCAGATCAAGCGTTGACTATGATATCCAAGTCTGACCCTCTGTGTTTGCTTCGCCTCTTGACTTATGCCACTCAGTAGTTTGAGGGAAAAACTCGATTAGTCAATTGACCTGCTCTACCTGCACCTCTTGGCCCACCACAAC
>FWWL01009114.1_pt1 | contig 12265 bp, 10 predicted proteins | sample 2228331 | NCBI WGS metagenome assembly FWWL01 (sample SAMEA103939775, study PRJEB20133) | metagenome | reverse complement strand
GAGGTTTTTTTGAAAAATATTGTTTAGATAAAAGACATTTAAGCAGTAATATGGCAAAGCTCAGTAAAGGTTTTATTCTTGCAGAAGGAATTATTGCAGCTTCAATTATTGCAACTGCAATTGTTAGTATTTTAGCTCTGCTTGCCTCTTCTCTTAGACAAGCTCAGGTTTCAAGAGCTCAGTTTATTGCTTCAATGCTTGCGCTTGAGGGTCTTGAGGTTGTGCGAGCAATTCGCGATGAAAATTGGATTGCCAAAAGAGCTTGGAATACTGGACTATCTTCTGGTGATTATCAGGTTCAGTATAATTCTACTTCCCTTTCTCCATATACAGGTCAGACTCTGCGCTTTGATCCAACAACAAGGCTTTATCAATATAATACTGGCACCAATACAGAATTTACTAGAAGAATTATCATTCAAGAAGTTAATGCAAATGAAATTAGGGTAATTTCAAGGGTTAGCTGGACAGTACGTAACATTCCATTTTCTATTGATGTAGAAGAGCATCTTTTCAATTGGCTTCAATAAAACTGTGAAAAATTTAAAGCACAATATAAAAAATCGGGGTTTTACTTTAGTAGAATTGCTTATTGCTATAGCTTTTTTTTCAATGATATCTGTTGTTCTTACCGGAGCATTTCTTGCAGCGTTTAGAAGTCAGCGCGCAGCCTTTGCATTTTTAAATATGCAAAATAACATTCGTTTTGTGCTTGAGGTTATGAACAGAGAAATGCGCACTGGAACCAATTTCTCTTTACTTGCTGCTGATAGAATTAGATTTAGAGATGATAGGGGGCAGATCGTAGAATATTGTTTTTTTGACAGAGCAATCAGGAAAGAGGTTGGTGGCGGATCGTGTCGAGCTTCATCTGATGCTCTTACTGCAAGAAATGTCAATGTAGAAAATCTTAGATTTGTATTGAGCGGTGCAGGAGTAGGTGATGGAATGCAGCCCAGAATTACAATTTTGGTAAGAATTGCAGCAGATAATCTTTCAGCAGATCTTCAAGTTACAGTAACTCAAAGAGAACTTGATACATAAAAACACATTAAAAAATGAAAAATAAGAAACCAAAAATCATAAATTCTAATTTTTTGCCAGCTCAAGTAATGCTTCTGTCTTTGTTGATAATGGGAGGAGTAATGGCTGTTGCTATGGCGGTAAATTTAGTTATTTTGAATGAAATTAAAATTGCTCGGCAAACTCCCGAATCTGTTAAAGCTCTTGCTGCAGCGGATACAGGTATAGAATGCTCTTTATATCAATATTTTGTGGTAGGAAATAGATGCGGTTCTGTTTGTAGTTCTTCGCAAGTATTAATGACAAGCGGAACCCAATTTAACTCTGTTATTTCCTGCGGTAGTTCAACAACTTCCAGAGCAACCGGTATCTCTGGGGGAGTTCGCAGATCCCTTGAGGCAATAATACCTCTTTAGGCTAATTTATGTTGCATTCTATACATTTTTGCAACTTCAGTGACAGTAGTTGCATCTTCAGGATTTTTATCTTCCCTAAAACGCACCAAGCGCGGAAAACGCAAAGAATATCCTCTGTCATTTTTCAGTCCTGCAGTATGCCTTGGTGAGAGAGTGATTTCATCTGCAAGAATTTCAACCACAAAAGAAGGTTTAATCCAGATATCCGGCACTGTTTCTTTTTTGACAACATATTCTTTCGGGACGTCTTTGACCTGAAGCATTTTTATTCTTTTCGACATTTCTTTAAAATCTTCATCGGAAAGACCGCTACCAAGTCTTGAAATTGTGTAGTATTTTCCATCATCTCCTTTAACTCCTAGCAAAAAACCTCCAACTCCGAAATCAGCTCGCTTGCCTTTGCCTTTATATGCACCCATCACAAGGCAATCGATTGTATCCGCAAGACCGGTTTTTGTTCCTTCTCTAATTTGTTTTAATGCTGCAGAAGTTGGTTTAAATTTAACCCAATGAAATCCCCTTGAACCTGCTTCATAAGGAGATTGTAGATTCTTTACCACAATTCCCTCCAGCCCTTCTCTGACAGCTTTCTCAAGTTCTTCTTGAATTTCTTGCGCACTTTGGGCAATTTTTTGTCTTACTATTCTTAGCGCTTCTGATGAGTTTTTAAGAATCTTTTCAAGCAACAGTCTTCTTTTTTGAAAAGATTCTTTCAGTAGGGATGTGCCATCCAGGTATAAAATATCAAATACAAAAACCACCAAGGGGATTTTTTTTGCCATTCTTTCAATATCATATTTTCTTTTTCTCTGTACTGTTTCTTGAAAGGGACTGAATTTTCCGGTTTTTGGATCATAGCCTATTGCTTCTCCGTCAAGAATGGCGCTTTTTATTTCTAATTTTTTTGCTGCTTCTACAATTTCCGGAAACATTTGGGTTGTATTTTCAAGATTTCGCGAAAAAAGCATCACCTCCTTTTTATTTTCTTTCTGGAAAATATGAATAGCTATTCTAAATCCGTCGAGTTTTGGTTCAATTGCAACTTTTTGCCCAAGCTTTTTGATGATTTCTTCTGGATCCGGAATGCGTTCTGCAAGAGATGGTCTGATTGGTATTCCCGGTTTTGGTCCTAAAGCAGAAATTTTTTCCAGTCCTGCGCGTTTTATAAGTTGTGATATCTGGCCGATATCTGCTGTAACATTATACGCTTGTTCTATTTCCATTCTGGCTGATTTGTCTCCTTTTATCATTAAAGAAAGAGCATCAAGTATAGTTGCATCAGAAAATCCAAGTCTTAATTTTCCCTCTGGTATTCTGGTAACAAATTTTGCGCTCAAACTATCAAGTTTTCTTAGAAGTTCTGCCATTTTATTTATCTTTCTTTCCTGAGATCCCGGTCCTGATTCTTGTGCAATCTCTAATAATTGATCATATACTTCTTCTACTGACAATTTAGACTTTTGCACTTTGCTTTTTGCTTTTGAAAATTCATAAGCCACATCTCCCAGATCTCCAATTTTTTTATAGTAAGAAGCAACTTTTTCCGGCGTCATATTATAGGCTTTGGCAAGAATTTGGATTAGCATTTTTTCTGCTATATTAAATTCAATGCCTCGGTAGGCAGGAAGAAGTTCTCCTAAGGAAAGATAGCAGATTTTTGCAATCTCCTTTGGTAAAGCTTTTTTAAAAAGTTCGGCAAGGATTCTTGTTATTTCATTGCGGGAAGAGGTTTTTTCTAATTTCAAGAAGGCTTGTGATAGTTCAGCAAATTGCATATTTTATATTTTAATTTTATCAGATTGCAAGATCCCAAAATAGCCCAAATAAGATGGAGTATTGAATTGGCGGCTCCGATGATATATTTTAAGGAATGAAGATTTTAATGGGTATTTCCAAACAAGAAATTGAACATTTGCTAAAACTTGCCCGACTGAAAGTTGGCAAAAAAGAAATTGAAGAATTGGCTCAGGACCTGGCAAGGATAGTTGAATATGTTGGAGAACTGTCTGGAGTTGATACTGACAATATAGAGGCTCTAGCTGGAGGGCTGGATAATTTTTTTAATGTAATGCGCAATGACCTAGATCGACAAGATTCTTTTTGCGAAGAAAATTTATTGCTAGATTCAGCACCACAGAAAGAAGATAATTATTTTAAGGTTCCTAGGATTTTGGAATAGCATATATGGATTTAAGATCTCTTACAATTGAAAAAGCACAAGAATTGATATTTAGGCGAGAAATTTCTACTGAAGAATTGGTCAGGATTTATTTTCAAAGAATTAAAGAACTTGATCAGGAAATTCATGCTTTTTTAGATGTTTATGAAGAAGATGCATTGATGGAAGCCAGAAGAATTGACAAAGAGATTAGAGATTCTAGTTTAGAATTTCAAGATTTTCCTTTATTGGGAACTCCCGGAGCTGTTAAAGATAATATTTTGGTAAAAGGTAAGCGCGCTACTGCTGGATCTAAAATTTTGGAAAATTATATTGCTCCCTATGATGCAACTGTAATCAAAAGGCTTAGAGAGGCAGGAGCAATAATTTTAGGAAAAACAAATCTTGATGAATTTGCAATGGGTTCTTCTACTGAAAATTCTGCTTTTGGCCCGACCAAAAATCCTTATGATCTTACTAGGGTTCCTGGTGGTTCCTCAGGAGGCTCTGCAGCAGCTGTTGCTGCAGGAGAGGCTCTTTGGTCATTGGGGTCTGATACAGGAGGGTCCATTCGACAGCCGGCAGGTTTTTGCGGAGTTGTAGGATTGAAACCTACTTATGGTGCTGTCTCCAGATATGGTCTTATTGCAATGGCTTCATCTCTTGATCAAATTGGTCCTTTTGCAAAAACTGTTCTTGATGCTGCAATTGTATTTGAGGCAATTTCAGGGCCTGATCAGATGGATTCTACAAGCGTTCAAATGAATTATCGGGGACTTAGCAAAGAAATTAGGGACGCTAAATTTGAAATTAAAAAATTGAGAGTTGGTATACCAAAAGAATATTTTGCAAAAGGTATTGACCCAGAAGTTGAGAAAGTGATAAAGAATGCGATTAAAAAATTAGAAGAGTTCGGAGCAAAAATAGATGAAATTAGTTTGCCGCACACCCCCTATGCTCTGGCATGTTATTACATCATTCAGCCAGCGGAAGTTAGCGCAAATCTGGCAAGATACGACGGCATAAAATATGGAAAATCTAAATTCCAAAATTCAAATTTAAAAATTGATTTAGAGAAATTTTATTGTGAGGTCAGAGGAGAAGGATTTGGTAAAGAAGTTAGAAGAAGAATTCTTCTTGGCACATATGTTCTTTCTGCGGGATATTACGATGCCTACTATTCAAAGGCGCAAAAGGTTAGGCGTTTAATAAGAGAAGATTTTATAGACGCTTTCAAAAAAGTTGATATAATTTTGACTCCTACTTCTCCTACTGCGGCATTTAAGTTGGGAGAACGCCTTAAAGATCCTCTTTCTATGTATCTTTCAGACATCTACACAGTATCCGTCAATCTTTCTGGTCTTCCTGCATTATCTATTCCTTGCGGCACCATCATTTCAAATAAATATCAATCAGCATTGCCAGTAGGTCTTCAGATTATTGGTAGACACTTTGATGAAAGAACAATACTTCAAGTTGGCAATATATTTGAGAATATTCTTAAATAATTTATATGCCAATCCAGCCACTATTTTCTCCAAATGATTTTTTTGATCAGGAATTGCGCCAAATGATTAGTCCTGCAATAACCGCAGCAGAGCTTATTATTCATTCTACTGAAGTAATGCGCCTGATACTTTTTCTTAAAATTCTTGGAATGATTTTAACAACTCTTTTGATGATTGCTATTTTAATTCTTATCATTAGAATGAATATTTTTTCTTTAAAGATAAAGAGTGCAAAAAGTTTTTTGTTTTTAGTTTCGGATTTTGAGAAAGGGAAAATAGCTCGCCAATGGAATACAATTAAAGACAGACTACGCAAGGGTCAGGATGCAGAATTAAGGCTTGCAGTAATTGAGGCAGATCAGCTTTTGGATTCAGTCTTGAAGCGCTTGGGTATTTCAGGAAGCAGCATGGCAGAGCGACTTGAGAAAATAAGACCCTGGCAGCTTCCAAATCTACCAGATGTTTGGATAGCTCATAAAATGAGAAATAGATTGGTGCATGAGCCGCAGACAAAAATTACTGCTTATGAAGCAACAGCCGCAGTTCAGATTTACGAGAAGGCCCTAAAATTTTTGGGTTTTCTTGATTAAATTTTAATTTTTAGTCCGGATTTCCCAAAGTAAAATTTGCACTGCAGTAGATAAACGGCTATAATTAATTTAAAAATAGCTAATTAAAACTTATGAAAGATAGAAATCAAAAATCAAATAATCTATTTATAATTTTTATATTGTTTGCAATAGTCTCTATTGCTTTAAAATTATTTAAATTGATTCCAAAAAATAGTACAGGTCCTAATGGTTCCGCGCGGGCACAGACAGAAGCTTTAGAAGGGGGTTTTGAAGATGTGGGTAGTACGTGTTGGGATGCTTGTGGTGCTAAAGATGAGGGAATTAAAGATGAGGCAAAAGATGATAAAGATGACAAAGATGCGGAAATAGATAAGGATGATAAATGGTGGGAAAAGGATGATAAATCCGGTGATAAATCCGGTGAGAAATCCTGGGAAAAAACCGGTGAAAAATCCTGGGACAAATCCTGGGAAAAATCCTGGGAAAAAACCGGTGAAAAATCCGGTGAGGGGAAATAATATATAGATGGAGGCAAGATATAGATGGAGGCAAGAGCAATTGTTTTAATTCCTGTTTTTAATAATGAAAAGACAATAGGGGAAGTAGTTGGGCGCTGTCTTGATTTGGGATTAAAAGTAGTTGTAGTAGATGATGGTTCTACTGACTCTTCTGCAGAAGTTGCCAACAAAGTGGGTGCGACTGTGCTTTCTTTTTCAAAGAATCGTGGAAAAGGTGCTGCACTATCTTCCGGTTTTTCATATATTCTAAAAGAATTTCCCGATACAAATTTTATTGTTACAATCGATGGAGATGGGCAGCACGATCCCACAGATATTCCTAGGCTTTTGGACGCGGCAAAAGATGGAAAGACACTGGTTGTGGGAAGCAGAATCCGAAATATTCAAGAAATGCCAAAAGTCAGGAGAATTGCCAATCTATTGGTTTCAAAATTTATTTCTTTATTTTTAGGAATACAAGTTTCGGATACGCAATCTGGCTTCAGAATCTTTCCGCTAAAGCTTATTAAAGAAAAAAAATTCTATCAGAAAAGATATGGAATTGAGACAGAAATGCTTTTTGCGGCACGCTCTATTGGGCTTTCAATTCTGGAGATTCCGATCAATACCGTCTATTTTTCCAAGCAACCGCTTTTTTTAAAAAAAGATATAATTAATCTTCTTGACATCATATCAATTACTATCATTGGTGGTCTGAAGCAAATTGCTCTAAATCAACTCAGACCAGAAAAGATATTCGTAGCCTTGCTTCTTATTATTCTTTTTATTTGGCAATTTGAAAGCAGTATAAAATCTCTTGAAAGAGCGAGTCTTCAGGGTGTTCCTATTTTTTCTAAGCTTACTCCTTCCAAGAATGTTATAGATAGGCTGGCAGTATTTGAGTGGTTAAGAAAAAATACTTCTCAAGAGTCTATTGTTTTTTCCTTGCGTCATGAAGGTCACCATATTATGGCACTTGCAAATCGCAAAGCAATTGTCTCTTCTAAAGTGTATCCTTCGGAAGTAAAGGAGGTTAGCGAAAGAATTAGAGATTTAGCTAGATTCTTTTTTGCAACAGATGAAAATTACGCCCACCAGATTCTAAAAAAATATCAGGCATCTTATTTACTTGTACCAAAGGAAAAGGGATGGCTGACTTTATGCCGAGAGATTTTTGCTTGTCATTTTGTGACAGTTTACAAAGACGATGTAGCGCGCAGTTTCAGGGCAGGAGATCTAACTCCTGAAGCAAAGCAGCGTACAATTATTGGGAAAATTTTTGGAGGAGCTGATATTCCATTTTTAGAAAAAGTATGGGACTCTCCTTGGTATCTTTTATATCGGGTAGTTGATTCAAGTGATTCTCCTGTTTGCAAACTCAATAAAAAAGAAAAGCAAGAATTTATTGATATATTATTGGGCAAAAGCAAAGAAGGAAGTGAAATTTTGAACAAAAAATGCAATCTTGCAATAACTATCTGGCAGGAAGGATCTAGGAGATGGAGGGGTGCTTCCAAGAAAGTCTCTTTGCAAGATGGAATTAAGAAAATTTTTTCAAATTATCTTGGAGATATTAAAAGAAGCGAGGCAATTGAAGTGATAATTGCTGATCCTGATTTTCCTGAATTTTCATTCCAGAATTTTATATCAATTGGTGGTATTGTTAAAGAAGAAAAGCATATGATCTTGGATGAAAAAAGACTTTCTTGGCATCTTAAAAATGCACTAGAATGGATTTTGAGTCTTCAGGGTCCTTTAGGTAATTTTAGAAATTTTATCGATCCTGATAATTTTGATTCAAGAGATCCAGAACTGCAAGATCTTGCCCTTGATGCTCTTGGCGCCTGGACTCTTGCAGAAGGATATGCAGTTTTTAAAGATCCTCGATATTTGACTGCAGCAAATAAAGGACTTTCATTTGTTGAAAGTAAAATTCAGCAAAAAAATGCAGTTAGAACAAATGCTTTAAGTTTTTCGCTTCTTGCACGACTTAGGCTTTGGGAATCTACCCAAGATTCAAAGCATCTTGTTATTGCAAAAAAGCATTATCAGAATTTAAGAGCTTTGGTTACAAAAAGTTACCTTGTTCCAGAAAGATTCATAATCAAAGATGAAAAGCCAACGGCAGGAGAATCTACCAATATTGCAACCAATGTTGCTTTCTGGGCTATTGCAAAATATCATCAAACTACAAAAACTCCTGTTTCAGAAGATCTCAAAGAATTTGCCAGAGTATTGCATCATCGCTTTCTTATCAGCCATATTACCGAACGCACTGTTGATATTGCCCAGATCGCCCGTCTTGCAAATGGGTTCAAGACCCTTTCAGAAGCAACAGAAAAAAAAGAGTTTGAGCTATATACTTTTCAAGTAGGAAAGTGGCTTTCTGAGCTCCAACTTGCAGATGGATCCTTTCCTGAAAATCCGGCAAGCACCTCAATTGATACAAATAGCGTAGGAAGAATTACAGAAGGATTGGTATTTTCTGAAAATAAAGAAGCAGCAAAGAAAGCATTATCTTGGTTGGCAAGAATGCAATATACTAAATCAGATGAGCTTTATTTTGTTTTACCAGAATATAGAGCTTCTCTTATTGGAGGACTAAGGAGTAATCCAGAAAGCAATCTTGCACCAATTGGCGCAGCTTCGCATTTTATATTGGCAGGTCTTTGGTATCTTAGTAGATAATTATGTTTTTATTTCGCTCAATTGTTTATATCATTTCATTAATTGCTATATTATTTGGCGGGATTTTACTTCGGATAGGACCCCATATTGATTTTTCTCATGTTGCAGATGGAAATTTGAGCGCATATTATTTTGATAAATTTAATCGTATTATTGAGCAAAGTAGGATTTTGCCAGATGATGTTTGGGAATTTGCTCCAAAAAAATTTCCAGAAAATGTTCCTCCGGGTCTTCCTTATTTTGCTGCAGGAATTTTTAAAATAATAAAACTTTTCTTTCCAGATTTATCAACCTTCAATTTTGCAGCTTGGTTTCCAGTAATTGTTTATCTAATTTTTGGTATTTTGGCATTTTTGATTTTTCTCAAGTTGGAAAATAGCCCCCTTTCTGCTTTTACAGTTCTTTTTCTGATTTCTTTTTCTCAGATTTTTGCCTCATACACTGAATATGCTTATTTTGTGCAAGAATCATTGGGTACATTGTTTCTTTTCCTTGCAGCATATTTTATTTTCAATCATCAAAGATCAAAATTATATTTGTTCGCCTCTTTTATCTTCTTGACTTTTCTTTTTATTAGTTGGCAGCAATTTCCTCTTTTTGTTTTTGCTTTAATTATTCTAATAATATTTGCATCTCTTACCAAAAGATTATCAGAAGCAAAGGTTATTGCATTAATTGTTGTTTTTTCTTTGATCGCAGCAGAATTTATTTCTAAAGTTATCATAGGAATAGATTATTCTGCATTTGGAATGATTAAGGATATAATTTGGGGAGCTATTTTGTTTAGGGCACAAGATCCAGATTTTCTTACTGCAATGACCAATAGCGATTGGCATCACAGCACCCTACAACAGTTTTTTAGATGGTATGGCCCACTTGGAGCAGTACTGTTTTTTGCAGGAATAATTTTTTCATTAATGAAGCGTAGAGATTTTAGATATTTTGCAGCATTAATTTTTTCTTTGATTTTTAGTTTTTATTTATGGCAGTTTCAGAAAGAAAGAATATTTGTTTTTGGCATAATTGTTTTGGTAGTTGGTATGGGGGTAGCAGCATTAGAGGAAATAATTTTCAAAGAAAAATGATTGTTGATTCAATAAAAAAAATATTTGGGCAAATTAAGCTAAAAAGTTTAGCAACATTAATTCCTGTAATTATTTTCTCCATACTTCTTTTTGTTGAGATTAATCGCTCCCTAGAGAATATATCTGTTCCATTGTTTAAAGCGGGAAATCTTGGTTTATTAGCTGCAGAAAGAAGACAGGCCCTTGAATGGCTTTCGCGCCATTCCCCCAGAAATTCTGTTATAATTGCTGACCAATTTGATGGAAATTATATTGTTCTTTTTGCAAGAAGGCCGGTAGTCTCATCTTCAAAAGTATATCCATCTGAAGCAAATGAAGTATCAAGACGCTATATAGATATTGCTAAGTTCTTTTTCGCAACAGATGAGTTAGAGGCACTAAAGATTGCAGAAAAATATAATGCTAATTATGTTTTTGTAGGCACTGGATTTTCATATTCCAAAAATTGCAAGCTTGCTAATTCCTGCCATTTTATTTCTTCTGGAGAGCTTACTCCTGTTGGAAAAAAAATGACTTTAATTGGTAGGTTTCTTGGCAGGGAAAGGTTTGAAAATTTTGAACTAGTATGGGATTCTCCTTCTTTTTCAATTTATAGAATCCTAAATAAAAAAACAGAAAGAAACCCCTGCCATCTTAACGATTCTGAAAAATATATTGCTCTTTCGGTCATAAGAGGCGCTCCGGATTCGTTTGGTAGAGAGTGTTCAGTTGCTTTAAGCGCATATAGAGATGGCAAACGTTTTGGTCCCGTATTTGTTAGTAAAATCCCGCTCGGGCAGGCACTACGTCAAGCTGCTGAAAAAATTTTTGATGAATTTGGCAAAGATGTTAGAGTGCAGGTTGCTATTTGGTCAGAAGAAGAGTTAGTTGAGCGCGATATCCAAAAATTTCTTGAAAGCACTTTTGATCTAACAAAAGTCTTGATAATGGAACATCAGGGAAGGCGCGCTATTTTTCTTCCAGAAGAATTTAATCTTAGAGAAATTAGATCAAATGAAGAAGTTTTGGAAATGCTTTGCAGTATCCTTGATAAAGAATCCGGCTGTTGGCGCAATAAAACAAAAATTTTTGTTGCACCAGTAATGATATTTGCCGAAGACGCAAAGGCGGGTATCATAAAAATCTCAGGAACTTTGCCCATTCCTTCGGAAGTTGAGAAATTTGATGAAAAAGTATTTCGCAATCGTTTAATTTTGGCAAGAAATTGGATTTGGAGTATGCGAACTCAGGAAGGAAATTTTCGCAATGAAATCAATCCCCACAATCCCAAGCTAACACCAGAAAATACCAGATTAGCAACTTTACATGGAGCTGCAGAGACGTGGTGGTTATTAGAGTTTCATAGAGCCTTTGAAGATCTGCCCGATATTATTCCTTTTGCAAAAAAGCAAAGTGATAGATTTGAAAATCTGATTTATTCCGGCCAACAACAGCGCACTGCTTTTCTAATTTATGCTGGTCTTGAAAATCTATCTCTTTGGCGAATAACAAAAGATAGACTTTATCTTGATAGAGCATTACATTATGCAAATATTTTGAGACATCTTTTTATAGATAATGCTAATCTTGCTAGCTCATTTATAATAAAGGATGGTGCGCCACAAATTGTTTCTTCAAAATCAGCAGGAACAATTGCTAATAATTCGGGTCTTTACTTTATGGCAGAAGTTCTTGTTGAGAAAGAGGATCCCAGACTAAGAGAGTCAATCCTTAAATTTTCTGAAGCCCTTAAATCAAATTTCAGAAAAAATAGGATTCTAGATCCTGGAATAAGCATTGTTTGGGAATCTTGGTTAGTGAATGCTTTCTCAAGCGTAGCAAAAGTAACAGAAAATAGAGAAGATGCAGAATTTGCTCTTGAGGTTGCAAATTGGATTTTGGATCATCAATCTTATGATGAATATTTGCATCTTAGAGGAGCATTTCGAGCTTTAGCAGCAACATCAGGAGTTGGCAAAATTACCGAAGCATTAGTTGATGCAGCAAATCTTGCTAAAAGAATAGGAGAAGATCCAAAGCCTTATTTTAATGGTTTTTATGAGGCAATGCGTTGGTTAATGAGTGTGCAATATAGTAATGATTCTTACTTTCTTTCTGATATAAACAAGCAAGAAATGCTGGGTGCGCTTCGTTCAGGACCGACCGATATCACTGCAGAAATAGATAATGCCGGACATATGGTTATTGCCGGAGCGTGGTATTATCTTTTCAATAATCAATAAAAATGAACCTACTGGAAAAAGCAAGCAAAATCATATTTTGGATAGCATTGAGCGCAATTGTTGTTGCAGGAGTTGGATTAAGACTTCATTCAGGAA
>FWWL01009113.1_pt1 | contig 12265 bp, 13 predicted proteins | sample 2228331 | NCBI WGS metagenome assembly FWWL01 (sample SAMEA103939775, study PRJEB20133) | metagenome | reverse complement strand
ATAAAGAAGCAATAGATAAACAGTTAGATAGACTTGAACAAATAAAAAAAACACCAAAAATATTAAAAGTTGTATGTATAAAGTAAAAATATGGACAAAAAAACAAAAGATATAGAAAAAAAAGAAGAAAAAGAAGCAAATTTAATAAAACCAAGCGACGACTTTAAAATAGGAATAAGATATGTAGATAAAGACGATATCAGACCACCATCAATATTATTAATCAACCAATCTTCAAAAACAGATAATTTTATTGACCAAAACGGTAATAAACCATCACCGGGCGAATTCTATCACACAGGAACCCTTCGTATACTACAAGAGTTTGATTGTTATTTTATATGGGCAGCAAAAAGCAATTATATTGACAAGAGAAAAATAGAATTAGGCGAACAGCCAATATACAAAGCAATCGGTATAATGGCAGATGATTTTTCAATTTTCGGGATGAGATTTAAATCATCATCACTATATACATTATCACCATTATTTACCGCTGTAATGGCAAATCAAAAAGCAATGTATTCATTTAAATGTAAAATATCAAGTAAACTAATATCAGGAAAAAAAGGCTATTGGTATATACCGGTATTAAGAGTATCAGGAATAGAAGAAGACAAGGAAAAGCTTACAATATTAAGAAAAATGGCAACAGACTACGATAAACTAGGAACAAGAGTAGCACCGCAAGAAGATGGCGATATAGACAGGAACAATTATAGCGATTATGAAGATAAGCCAACCTATGAAAACAACGAATCAGTAGAGCCAAAAGATATACCATTTTAATGAAATATCAAAAAACTGCTAAAGTATTAGGGGACGACGAGTTAAAATTTAATAGTAATGATATGGAACAATATACAGTAATATGCATCAGAAACAGCGAAGAAAAAAATCTATGGTATCACAAAATAGACACATTAGAAGAAGTATTAAGATATGTTAAAGCAATGACTAAAGTAGAAAATGTTAAAACTATAATAATTGATGTCGTAGGGGGTACAGCTGGAAGCGACAATAAAACCGTGCAAAACGGTACAAGATGAGTAGGCACTCATCTTGGTAATTAACCAGCTTGAAGTGAGTGATGCCTCCGCTCCGGCTATTGGAAGGGGCGGCACCGACGAAAATGTAAAAAACTTAACCTACCTTTGGGGGGTAGGGGGGGAGATGAATTTAACCTCTGAAAATGTAATATAATTATAAATATAATAATAATAATTGTCAATATATTAAGCAAAAAAATCAAAAAAAAATATATAAAACCGACGCAAAAATTTAAAATCAAGTTTGAAGCAAAAAAAATCCGACGACTGACCAAAAATGCTGATCAGCCGCCGGATTGAGTGAAGATTAGTTAGCAAGGCAGACTAGTAAAGCAAAAAGAATAGCAGCAATCAAATAAGATATAGAAAAACGATTAGGAAATAACGAATTTAACCAACGCTCAAATTTACAGGTATACCTCATTTACAATCACCTCCTTTCTCGTTGTCATCTTTAACATTCCATATATATAACTTATAAAGCATCACGTAGCGTGATAATTCTTCATCAGTAAATCTAACATTAGATTTACCAGTTAGATAGCCCATAACTTTACGCCTCAACTGATAATATTCAGATAATTGATATTTAGACATAGTAGTAAAAAATAAATTTATAATAGTTTAAAGCAGAGTTATTAACCCCACTCCGCTAAATCGTATTCTTTGGAGTTGCGAATTATAAAATCAGCCAAAAAATACGAAAATCTTTCAAGTAGCTGGTAAACATTCGTACTTTCATATTCATAACCCTCAGCTACTTGATATGTATAGAAATTCATAGACTTGTAAGCTTGGACCAGCGAGCAGCAATGCGCCGGATTATATTGATACTTTGATATATCAACCTCCACCGCATACTTATCACTTATGACTTGAGCGTTTAACTTCGCTAAATCCAAGAATAGCTTTTCAGGATTTTTGATAATATCGTATCCTTGTCTTTTAGCTATGTCTTGATAGTAGTAATTATCATCAAGTACAACTTTTAACCCATACATAATATTATTTAAAGTATTAGATCCAGACATCATTGATGACATATTAGTAAATAGATTAAAACTTATAAAAAAATATAAATAAGTAATTAATTTAGCCTACATAATTAAAACCTCATTTCTTTTTAAAATTATAAATTAATCCATTGCTAGTTTTAATCAAATATCCTTGATCCGGATATAGAAGATAATTCTTATAATCCTCCAATGACCGCCAGCCAAGATTAATTCTTCTTGGAGTTTTAAATTTATTCCTAAATCTAAATCCTCTTGTTTTAATCAACCATAAAGACGGTATTATATAAGTTAGAATAAAGAGCAATATATATATATGTTTCATAAGATTAGAAATTGAAAATTATTAACTAGTGAAGAAGGCTTTTTCGCCTCTTCGCTATCTTTTTAAGAAAATCCGTGTCAACGAAGCTAACTGCGAGATTAGTAGGAAGAAGCGAAGCGGGTAAAGGGTGAAAAAAGTTAGGTTAATTTTTTATTTAAATATTCAACCAGTTAATTTATAAAAAATTAACCGTTTGTCAAGAAAAAAATTTTTTTTAGAATAAAAAAAATTTTTAGCCATAAGCGTGTCAGAAAAATGCTTCGGAATATTTATGAAGTTTCAGAAGAATTGCGAAGCAATTATATAAATATACCTTGTAGAAGCATTTTTCTACAGGCGTTTGGCGGTTCTTGACAAAACTTTTTTCACCCTTATAATGGGAATCAGAGGCGAAAAAGCCAAGTTCGTGATGAGATAAAATTGCAACTAATTCAGCTAGTAGCCGATGCCGTAAAAAGTAGCCTTAATTTATTGAAAATTTTTTGGTAATTTTATTGCGGTTATTATGCGGTAATTATTTAATTAACTTTGTAGGCTACTTTTTCGGCATTGGCAAGGATTTTCAAATACAACTAAAAAAGAAAATCCTTGCCAAACCGTTGCATCTTTTTTGCGAAGCAATAAAGATGCAACTATAAATAATTGTCAAGCAAACGGATGCGAAGCATCCAATATTTTTAATAAGGGGGGCGTCGTAAAAGAGGCCTTTTTACGATGACCAGCAACCGCAAACCTTACGCCACGTTGTAAAAAAATTTTTTTTACGACTGTGGCGATATTGCGGCTAAAAGCCGCAATCTATAAATTGCGGTTGCGTCCCTTATTAAAAAATTGCCGTAGTGAGCATTTTGGGGGGGTGCCCAAAATGCGAACGAAGGCAATCAGTTTGCTTGACAATGCTTGCGAAGCAAGCAAAAGGGAAGATTATAAGAGGGGTGAAGCGAAGCGAAACCTCTCTTATGGCGAAGCCAAAAGGGGGGGGATTGGGGGGTTGCTTTAGCAGCCCCCCTAACAATATTAAAATCCGCTACGAAGTAGCGGCAATATCTTGCTTTTTTTTCTTTTCTTCGTAGAAGAAAAGTAAAAAAGCAAGATTATAATTTTCCGTTTATTTTCTTTACTTTAATTAATTGATATTTACGCCCGGACACTTTGTCCCACTCCGAAGACTGTTTATTTTTTCTTGAAAACAAGCAGATAATAAAATCTAATATAGTTAGATTTTAGTTTGTTTTAATTTTTTTGTTATAATGTTTTAAGTATGGCAAAAGTAATAAGACCGATGTTTTCTTTAAAAGCTTCTGGTAGTTTAAAAAAAACTATATATTTTTCTTGCGGTAGAATTGTTAGATCTTTTCATGCAGAGCCGGAAGAAGGTTCAATGGATTATGATAACTTACCTCAAGTAATATTATTTAAACAAGCAGCTTACATTTGGAAGCATAATTTAAGCGATGAAGTAAAAAATTCTTGGAGAAGAGCTTACCTTGTTTCTTTTGGAAGTATAAAATGTATTCTTCCGGATATAGAAATGATGTTAGGATTATGGATGTATTATTCACCTCAAAATTCTATTTTAATACCACCAATGATTATCCTTACATATATCGCAGCACAAGCTTATGCGTTTTGGGTTAATGGATACGCACTTTTTCAAGAGATGTATATTCTTCACAAGGGACCTAACTGGAGTACCTATCCTTTACCACCGGAAGGAGTTTATTATCTTCCTGAAAAGAAGAGACATAATTAGATCTTGATTTTTCAAAAAGTAAATTTTAATATAGATGTAGAAATGGAAAGTACAATTTTAAACAAGATGGCTGATTTAGGAGGAGTATTCGTTTTGTCAATTATATTAATTTATCAGATAATAGGCCGTCTTGATAAGATAGAAGCGTTGTTATTGAAGATGTTAGGGTTGATAGTTTTATTGTTTGAAAATAATAAAAAAGAAAAAGAAGCAGTTAATATAATAAGTAAAGAATTAAAAGTTAAAGAAGATAACAAAGCATGATAGATTATTTAATATTTATGTTGATAGCTTTAAATATACTATTCTATATCAAAAGTAGATATTAATGACAGTAGTTTAGTTAGTCGTCATAAACTTTAAAATATCTTAATTTGGATTGTATTATATTAAAATTTATTCGGTTGATTTTTAGGTAAAATAGTAAGATAATTAACTTATGGCAAAAGTTTTTCGTATGGATTTACCACCGGAGTATGAACCGTTAATTAAAAAAATATTAGCTTGGTTTGATAACTTAAAATATCCGGTTTGGGCAACTCGTTATTTTCATAATACTAGATCAGCAAAAAAAAGAAATTTAGAAAAAACATTGATACCGGTTATAAAAGAATACTGGCATAATTTATCAGCATCAGAAAAAAATCAATGGAAGCAAGCAGCATTAAATTGCGGTTATACTAACTACCAACTATTCGTAGCAGATACAGCCTACAGAATGCTTAATAACTTAAGTTATCCAAGAACACCTAACAACTACTACCAGTTGTATGTATTAAATATGAAAAACTTAACTCCAGAAGAAGCAGTATACTTCAGACTACATTTAAAAGATCTAACAGGACCAATAGAAATAAACGTTTCATATAAGCAGACTATCTATATAGCTAACCCATCAAAATCATTTAAAATAACCGTAAAAGGCTTTTATTTTGATGGCGGTTTAAATATATTGGACGAAAAAACATATGAAGCACCATTATCAAGTACACCATGGACAAATATAAGTATAAATTTTAATTATCCAGAAAGACGATATTTTCACTTCATAAGCGAATTTTTACTTCCAGATATAAAAAGTGAAGTATTTATAGATAATATAAGATATATTGACAAAAACGGATTATTTTTCAAAGAACCATTTAATAAAAAAAAGAAAAAAGCTTGGCGATATAGAGAATTCTATAGAAAAGAAGGATACGCTTTTTATCCAGAGCATCACCCTAACTATTTTGATATAATTTATTATGATTAAAAATTAAATAAAAATATGGCTGATCCTATAACTTGGTATTTACTACCCAAAAAAGTAGATGATAACACAACAATAGAAGAAGAAATAGACAATCGTATACTACTACATAATCTAGATCCATCAGCCCATGGACAATCAGATGAGGCAATATTTAATCATAGAATGAGTGAAATACTGGATCATATAAATTATAGTATTTATAATATAAAATTAAATCCGATATCAAGACCAATAAAAGCTTTTGTAGACTCCGGCGGAGCCAGCGAATTCACTGATCTTCAAGCAGCCATCACATACGTAGCAACATTAGGAGGAGGAAAAATATTCGTATATAGCGGACAATATAACTTAAGTGATGATATAAATATACCCGCAAATGTAAAAATAGAAGGGGAAGATAGAGACAGCGTAATATTAAATTTTAATTATGCAACAAAAGGTATAGTAATTAGCTCCCCAACTTATGGCGGAGCGCATAATATAGAATTAAAAAACTTAACAATATATCAATCCGGAAATTCAACCAACGGAGCCATTAGAGTTTATCACGGTAATGGAGTAAGAATAGAAAATGTAGGATTAAATTCTTGCTACCATCCGGTTAGCTATAGTCCAGCAAGAATAGAGATAATAGAGAGTATAGACACAATAGTAAATAATTGTTATTTTGTAGACTCTGGAGGAATTAGAGTAGATGAAGATAGTAGTAATACAAGAATAAAAAACAATTTAATCCAATCACCAATGGGCATTGTGATAAACATAAATTCGTCCACATTTACATATATAACAGATAATATAATTATCGGATCAGCAGGAAGTCAAATATATGTCAACGGTAGCGATGTTATAATATCAAGAAATTTTTTAATAGGAGTAAATTATTATGGGATTGAAGTAGATACATATGCTACAAATGTTAAGATAGTAGACAATGAAATATACGGAGAAGAATACGGAGAAGTAGGTATTTATATAGAAAACACTTCAGGAAATAACATAGTATCAAATAACTTAATAACCAATTATTTTACTCAAGGCATATATATAACTTCAGCAGACTACAACATTATCACAAACAATAGAATAAGAAATGTAAATACAGGAATATATATTGCAAACAGTGTAGACAGAACAATAGTATCATTAAATAACTTATATAATTGCACAACAGCAATAACAGATAACGGAACAAATACCAGTAAGGTAGGCAATATAATATCTTAATTATGAAAAAAAACGAGCAAATTATTGAACAAATTTATCAATATAGACATTGTAGGCGTTGTCGTGTTATAATACCAGATGAAGAATTTAATATAATAAAAGAAAAAAAGCTATTGCCATTATGTAAAGAATGTAGTAAATTTATAAATGAACAACTAAAAAAATGTTTACCACTGATGCAAAAATTAAAACTATAATAGGAAACGATTATCCAAAAATCGTAATCCCGGCCATAAAAGAGGCCAAATCCACCATTGACATAATAATGTACGAATGGAAGTTATATACTCATGAAAAAGGAGGAGGAGTATCAGATTTAACTTTATCTTTAATAGACAGAGCAAGAAGTAAAGTAAATATTAGAGTATTATTAAATATAGAGTCATTTAGCCACCCAATAACAAAAATTAACTCAAGAACAGCATCTTATCTTCAAGAGAAGGGAGTAAAAATAAAATTCGGTAATGTCGGAGTCGTCACGCACGCAAAAATGGTAATTATAGATAAAAAGGTAGCAATAGTCGGATCACATAACTACAGTAAAGCATCATTTACAAAAAATCATGAATGTAGTGTCTATATAGAAGGAGCAGAAGCAATCCGTGAATATGTAGATTTTTTCAATCTTCTTTGGAACAGGTATTAAAAAATAGGATATAATTTAATACATGGTAAAAGTCAGAGGAATTTTATCAGCTACCTTTGCAGCAGGATGGCTCGGCGGTTATACTTTTAAATTAAAAGGAGTAAATCCTAACCCGTATCCTATTGGTATACTTCCATTCATAAGAGTACCATATAGAATGCCATTATTTGGTCTCAGGCCATATCCACCGGCCATATCTCAATACTATTCACCAACCGGATGGATTTATCAAAGACAAAGAACATGGCACGGAGTAATTTTAATCGCACGAAGAGGAGCAAAACCAAGAGAACCAGCAACAAGTCGTCAAGTTGCTACTTGGCAAAGATTTAAAGAAGCAATGGATATTTGGAAATCAATGGACAAACAATTAAAAGATATATATAATAAGATGAAGTATCCTTATCGGATGCTTGGACATAATAGGTTTATAAGGTTATATATTAAAGATAATCCACCTATGGCAGTATACTGGGGTAATTTACAAAGATCAGCAGATAATTCAGATAGAATAGAAGAAGTCTTTGTACAAAAAAACATACCAATAATAAACTATTCACTTAATTTTTATAATAATCAAGCTTTTAATATGGTAATACATAAAGGTAATGGCTACCCAGACAGCCCAGTAGAAGGACAAATTTTTTATAGAGAGGATAATAAAAAGATTTACAAATACGATGGTAGCCAATGGGATGAAGTTGCAGAAATATCAGATATAAACGATAAAAAAGTAGCAACATTAGTAGTAGCTCAAGATGGCACTGGCGATTATACAGATATACAAACAGCTATTAACAATTTACCATCAGAAGGAGGATTGATTTATATTAAGCAAGGAACATATAATATAACTTCAACTATAGAAATAGCAAAAAGTAATGTAATAATAAGAGGACACGGTAATGCTACTACACTACATATGCCATCATCAGTCAGCGTAGATTTATTTAAAATAGGAAATGGATCAAACAGCTACGAAAATATAAGAATAGAAAATCTTAATCTTTCAGGTCCATACCCAATGGGCTATTCAGGATCAGGAGTATACATAACCAATAATTGTAGTAAAATAACAATAAAAAACTGCGAATTTAACAACTGGCCAGAATACGGTATAGAAATAAGCGGCTACCAATCAGATCTATATTTTATCAACAACGTATTCAATAATTGTCAAAGTCAAGCAATATTTTTAGCAGCAAATAATAAAGTGCTTATACAAGGAAATAAATTTATTGACAACTATCAATTTTTAGGCGAACAATTAAGAATATCAGATAGCCAAGATATACAAATAAATAATAATCAATTCATATACACATCAACAGTATATGACGGTTATCATATAAGATTAGTAGGAAACAACGTTACTACAGAGAACATAATTATCACAAATAACCATTTTTATCAAGGAGCAACCGCAATAGAAACACAAATCTTACAGGGGAAGGTATCAAGATGTATTATTAGCAAAAATACATTTAAAGGAATGACAAGCAACGGTATTAATATGACAGAGTCAAATAATAGTATAGAAGGATGCGAGTTTTATAATATTAATGGAAATGCTATAGTAATATCAGGAACAAAAAATATAGTAATTAATTGCCGCATAATAACCGCAAACAAAAACGGTATATACATAAGTAATAACGAAAATATAGTTAAAGGAACGATAATAGATATAATTAAATTAAACGGTATTATTATAGATAACGCAAGCAATAATATAATAGAAGGAAACATAATAGGTCAAGTTAGCAGTCAACAAAATGGCTTATATTCAGCCATATATATAAAAGGAGCCAGCTGGCGACGATCAAAATATAATAACATAATAAATAACCAATTATTTGGTCCTAGCTACACGCCAAGAAAAGGTTATTCAATCTTTGAGTATACAGCCTACGTTGATTATAGCAACATAGGAATAAATAGATGTAAAAACGCAGTAAGAACAGAAATACAAAAATTAGGAGTAAATAGCAAATTATTCTATAATACAACAGTATAATAAAAATCACTTGACAAAAAAAATAATTCAGGAGTAAAATAGATAATTAGAAAGGAGGTGAAAAAAAACAATGGTAAAAGTCACAGGTCCATTCTTATCATTAGACGCCCGTGGAACTCTAGCAGATACCTTAACCGGTAGCTTCTGGAGAGGTATTAATTATATTAGAACTAGAGTAGTACCTAACAACCCACGAAGCACTAAACAAGTTGAAATAAGGGAGGTCTTGACTGATGGAGTGTCCCGCTGGAAATTTAATCTTTTACCAGCTGGTCATAAAGAAATGTGGGATAACTATGCTAAAGGAACAGCCGAGAGCGGATTTAATAGATACATGAGATTTTATATTAAAGCGAACTACACCGGCTCAGGTAAAGTAGATCCAGCAGTCATACCAGACCCGCAATAATTAATTAAAATTATTATGGAACCTAAAAATCATCTAAAATACCAAATTAAAATAGGATCAGAATACATATATATAGGCAGCCCTTACATAAATGAAAATAGCCTTAGCGTTGGCTACGGATTGCTAGAAGAGATACCTAAAAACGAGGACAATGTAATAATCACACCGGTATACTTTTCACCAGATAAAAAAATATATTTTCATGGAGGCTATTTTTTACCTTTCACTCATTTACCGATGCCAGAGGCGGCTAACCAAGACTTTATCAACCAATATCCAAAAGTAAGAGAAGTAGAATTTTCACCACTTTTTTCTGCACTAATCAGCAAAAAAATAGTTGATAAATTAGGACTACCGGAATACTTTTCAGAGAATATCATAGAGCATGCTAGATATGTAATGGAAGCAAAAAAATTAGGAGCGAAAATACTCGTAACCCCTAGAATACACGTTATTTATCAAAGAGCGTATAATCCATCTATGGGTAGCGAGAATTTTCGCTATTTGCTAGAAAGAGAATTGATAAGCTTCAGCAAAGAATACGGTAAAGAACTAGATAAAAGATATAAATATCCGATAGTTTTACATACTATCGTGTCTTATGCTGGAGGATATAACCTACACGGATACTACGTAGCAAAAACATTAACAGAGATGGGCATCAGAGTATATTATCAATTCATAGGAGGCACTAACGTAGATGAACAAGAGAGCGAAAGTGCAATGGTAGACGATTTAAAAGAAGGATTAGCCAGCTTCCATTTACCACAGATAACATTAGTACACGGATACAATAATTTTAAAAATTCAGGATACTACAAAATATTTTTTTCAACAACCGAAGTAGAAGGAATACCAGATGACTGGACTTATATATTCAATCAAGCTGATGAAATATGGGCAACATCCGAATTCGCAAGACAAGCTTTCATAAATTCAGGAGTGAAAAAACCGGTATACAACATAGGCGAAGGCGTTGATCCTAACTATATACACCCAGATATATTGCCATTCTTTAATAAACCTAAAGAAAAATTTAGATTTATGAGCAACTTTGCGTGGGGACGAAGAAAAGGAGTAGACGTATTATTTGAAGCATTTAGAAAAGAATTTGACGAAGACGAGGACGTTTGTTTAATGTTAAAAGTCACCCCATCGTATTCCGGACATAACATTCAGGACGAACTACATTTACTTTATGATAGACCGGGAAGCGCACCAATATACATATATGATTTAATACTACCAAAATGGGAAATAGGACGATTTTATACAATGGGAAATGTATTTGTTTGGCCAAGTAGAGGCGAAGGCTACGGACTACCGGCACTTGAAGCTTTGGCAAGCGGTTTACCGGTAATAGCAAGTAATTATTCAGCTCATTTAGAATTCCTTACAAAAAACAATAAACCCTTACCCGGAGTAGAGTTAATAGACGGTAAACTTGAAAGATACCCCGGAGGCGACTCAATATATTATCACGGTTTTCACTGGTTTACACCAAGCGTTGAAGATTTAAGAAAAAAGATGAGAAAAGTATACGAAAATTATAAGGATTATAAAGAGAAGGCGTTAAAATCAAGCGAATATGTTAGAAAACACTTCAACTGGAAGGTATCAACAAAAAAAATAATAGAAAGAATTAAAGATATTTATAAAAATAAGTTAAAAATAAAAAAATATTGACAAGGAGGTATAATAATGAAAATCCTTTATTTGTCTTGCCATAGCATATTAGAATACGACGAACTACGAATGTTTAATGATTTAGGGTATATTCACACGGAGCTTATCATAACCCTAATAAATTAGACGATAATAAAAGACCAAAATTAAATATAAAGTATTATAAAGAATTAGATAAGTATTATCATACCAACCCAAAAGAAAACTTATCAGAAGAAGTGATTAACTGGAGCGATGTAGTAATAGTGATGCATAAAACAGAATGGATATTCAACAATTTAGCAAAGTTAAAAAACAAAAAAGTAATATTAAGAACAATAGGACAAAATGTATACCAGAACGAGATGGACATAAAATATTTAAAAAACTTAAACGTATTAATAGTAAGATATTCACCATATGAAAAAAACAGCCCATACTACCAAGGAGGCGACACATTAATAAGATTTGGTAAATATATAGAAGACTTTAAGGATTATCAAGAAAAAAACAAAAATATTATCACATTTGGACAATCATTTTATAAACGAGGCGATCACACTAACGCTTCATTAGTATTAAAAATAACAGAAAACTATCCATTCAAGGTTTATGGACCAAACAACGAAGAATTAGGCTCAATCAACGGAGGATTATTAAGTTATAAAGATTTACTATATACTATGGCAACCAGCAGATTATATATTTACACTGGTACATACCCAGCTTCATACACATTAAACTTTATAGAAGCAGCTTTTTCAGGAATACCAATGTTAGCACTAGGAAATAAACTAGGAAACGCCCCATTCTTCCCAGAGACCAACTACTACGAAGTAGCCGACTTATTAAAAAAATACGACGCTGGAGCAACTGGCGATAGCGAGGAAGAGTTAAGAAAAAATT
>FWWL01009112.1_pt1 | contig 12266 bp, 11 predicted proteins | sample 2228331 | NCBI WGS metagenome assembly FWWL01 (sample SAMEA103939775, study PRJEB20133) | metagenome | reverse complement strand
CTGGGGTCCACATCGCTCGCTCCAAGATGGCCTGAACAACCCCTTGGAATCACGAGTGCCCCAGTCGCTCAACCCTTTCGGGACGGGCTCTAAGTGTCCTTGGATTGATCATGTCGTGGTCCAATTTCCGATATCCCGTGTTGGTCCGGGTTGCGGCGGGCGGGTCAGGATGATGGTGCTTCCCGGGCAGGTCATCGATCAAGGGTATCGCGGACGCGAGTGGTTTGAGGTTTGCGTTCGGATCCGGTGCAGGCCGTTCTACGGTCATATCTAAAGCGGCGCGGGACTGGCTCCGCGCGCTATCCAACAAGCGTTCTGCCGCGCGCAGCCTTCGCAACGCGACCTTGCGCAGTCGTTTGCCAAGGGGTTGGTGTTCGTCATCGCCAGAGAGCGGCCGCGTCGAGCCTGCGAGGATTTGTGCAACTCTTATTCTGGCGGCCGCGCCCGCAATTGCAGCTTTGTCGGGTATTTTGCTGGCCTGCAATGGAGTCTGAACTTTTGCTTCGGCCTCGATCAGTGTCGCCGCAGCCCGGGCCTGCTGGGCGACAGGCCCCTCTGCCGAGGGCTTCCAGAGGATATCAGCCTCCGACAGAATGTTTGGATTGACTAATGCGGGATCAAGACTGCCGGATGCGCGTGTTTGCGCGCTACGCAAAGCAGCTTGGAGCGCCCTCGGTTGCTCGTTTGCAGCGATAAAAGTCGATTCTGGGACGTTGCCTGCGGCCTGCCGGTGGTCAGCTTCACGCCCCGTCGCATCTATTCTGCGTAGCGCGGTCTTGCGCCGACGCGCACCGGTTGATCCAACTTCGTCCACGTCGAGCGTGAACGGCGCCGGTCCAGAAAGCGCGATCATGGACGGCGACCCGGCCTGGTGCGCCCTTGCGACGATTGTGAGTGTTGTCGGATCGGCGCCAGGCGCTGCCCAACCAACGTGGCGAGCAGGCGCGCGGTCCTGATCCGGCGCCCTGCCGTCTCGCCGGTCCAGCCCGCTTGAAACTGACGGAGCGCGGGACCGCCCGATGCCCGAGGTCCTCGCAATGTCGACCTCGATGCCCCGATTGACCTCGGCGCCACGCTCCTGAGCGAGCCGTCGTGTCCGGGCGATCATCGCCTTGAAGCGCCGAAGTCCTGCCGAAGGCGCTATGTCCGCCTGATCGTCTGATATCACTGGTGCGACGACCGAGGAGGTCAGCATCGAGAGTCGACCGACGGCCGCGCCTTCGCCGCCCGCTACGCCGAGGCGATCTTCACTGCGCACCTCCAGAAGGAGAGCGCCATCGCCTTTTACGACGACATCAAGACGCAGGCCCGGGCACTCGGCCGACGGGCGGACCAGATCCTGATCCTGCCGGGCATCAGCGCTGCGATCGGCTCGACCGAGAAGGAGGCACAGCGCGTCTGGGACGAGCTGAACGAGCTCTCCCATCCGAGCGTCGGCCTGGCGCGGCTATCCAACCGCTTCGGCGGTCATGACTTCTCGCATCTGAAGCTTGATCAGGTGCTGTCGCCCGATGATTTTCCCGATCCGTCGCAGGTGGAGGCCTCGCGCAGCCGGTCGCAGGCGATCACCGCGCTGGTGGCACGCGAGCGCCCGACACTGCGGCGCCTGCTGCACAGCCTCGCCGGTGCCCGGGGCCACTTCACGGCGACCGGCACGCCCGAGCAGATCGCCGACGTCATCGCGGACTGGTTTGCCTCCGGTGCGGCAGACGGCTTCAACGTGATGCCGCCGATCCTGCCGGCCCAGTTCGACCTCTTCACAAGCGAGGTCGTTCCGCTGTTGCGCAAGCGCGGCCTCTTCCGCAGCGAGTACGAGCACGGCACATTACGCGACCGGCTTGGACTGGATCCCGTCCCGAGCCGCTTCGACCCCGCGCAACCACTCCAGCGCTCGGCCTGACGGCTCCAATCAGGGGCCGCTTGAGATTACTGCCACGTCTCGGGCTGCTTCATGCGCGAGCGGCTTTGGCGCAGATCGTTGAGGCGGCCCCGGGCGCGGCGCGGCTGCAGGGTCGAGGCAAAGCTGGCCCTATCGCGAACTCGACGAGGCGATCGCGCGGGCCAATGCGCTGCCGGTCGCCTTCCAGGCCAGAATCGTCGCGAAGGACATCGACATCGCCCTGCGCGCCGCCAACCGTCTCGACGCCTCCGCGGTGATGATCAACGATCCGACGACCTTCCGGACGGACTGGATGCCCTTCGCGGGGCGGCGCGAGTCGGGCTACGGCACCGGCGGCATCCCGTTCACGATGCGCGACATGACGCAGGAAAAGATGATCCTGATGCGGCGATCATACAGATCGACAAGCGCCCGCCACGGGCAACCACATCAGTCGGCAATCCAACGCAGGAGTTCACCGACCGTCGCCGAGACGGCCCGTCCGCGGAGTTCAGCGCTGAGCTTCCGCCTCGCGCCAATGTGGAAACGTGACATACGCCGTGATGGCTTCCTGCTCGTAGGCGCGGATCGTTACCCGTTCGCCTTTGGGCATGTAAGCGATTTCGCCCGGGCCGATCTCGAGAGCCCCCGATGGGCTCGATACCGATAGGCGCCCTGATAGGACGATCATGATGTCGTCGACCGCCATGACCTGCTCGAGAATCGAGTGGGCGCCCCAACGGCCGTAGCCGACCGTAACCGGCCCACCATGACGCTCATCCACCAGATTGCCTGCCAATATCTCGCCTTCGACGCCGGGCGTGGCCTCCATCTTCGCCTCACCGAAGGTGAGCTTTCTGAGTTTCACTGAAGCCTCCCTGGCAGCTGATGTAGCCAAAGCCAAACCGGCTATGTGAGCATGAACAGGCAGGCGTCGCCTGCGATTCCCCAGGCGGCTGCTAGTCAGCTCGCTTCGTCTTCACGACATCGAGGAAGGCACGCAAAGCCGGGGGAACGGCGCGATGACCGGGGTAATACACCCCGATATGGTCCGAGGCCGGCGTCCATTCCGGCAGGTTCCGGCGTAGTCGGCCATCACGTAGGGCTGCTTCGGCCGCCGGACTTGCGACATAGGCGATGCCGAGCCCGTTGATAGCGGCGTCGACCATCAGTTCCTCGTCGTCGAGAACGACCGAACCGTTGAGATCGAGTGTCATCGCTCGTCCCGCTCGCTCGAACTCCCAGCGGTGGAGCTTGCCGCTGGGAACGCGATGGCCGATGCAGCGATGGCGCCTGAGATCATCGGGCATTTGCGGCTCGCCGAAGCGCTCGAGATAGGCAGGAGACGCGACGCAGATGAAGCTGACCGGATCGGCGAAGGGGACGGCGATCATGTCCTTCGGTATGGAATCGAACAGACGCACGCCGGCATCGAACCCTGCCGCCACGATGTCGATCAGCTTGCCTTCAACGACCAGGTCAATGACGACATCGGGATAACGCTCGGACATCACCGGCAGGATGTCGCGGATCAGGAGCGTCGCCGCCAGCCGCGGCGCATTGATTCTGACCGTGCCGCTGATCGTGCCGCGGAAAGCCTGAACCGCGTCGAGTGCCTCGTCCAGACCCGTGAGCGCCGGCCTGAGACGCTCGAGCAGTTCGAGGCCAGCTTCCGTCGGCGAGACGCTGCGCGTCGTGCGATTGAGCAGGCGCACGCCCAGGCGTTTTTCGAGCGCGCGCATCGCATGGCTCAAGGTGGAGGGGGCAGCGCCGAGATCATCCGCCGCGCGGCGAAAACTGCGACGGGTCGCGACCGTGACGAACGCGTGCAGATCGTTGAGCGTGGGCCGCGTCATTGCTGGCGAATGTGCATCAGCCCGTGCCGAATGCAACGGCTAATCGGATCAATCGCGGCACGCCATCTGATGTCGGTGAGAGCGAAGCCGCGGATTGGCCGCTTGCCTTCGCGAACGATGAGAGGAACCGACATGATCAAACGCGACGCCATTTTCCCCGCTGACCGGCACGCGCTCTATGATCTCCATCAATATTCGGCCGCGATCCGGTCCGGCGATCTTCTCTTCGTCTCCGGTCAGGTGGGCAGCCGCGAGGACGGAACGCCCGAGCCCGTCTACGAGGATCAGGTCCGGCGGGCCTTCGCCAATCTGCGCGCCGTGCTGGCCGCCGCGGGCGCGACGTTCGACGACGTGATCGACGTCACCTCGTTTCACACCGATCCGCAGACGCAGTTCGACAGGATGCTTGCCGTTCGCGCCGAGGAAATCGGCGATCCGCCCTATCCGACATGGACCGCGATCGGCGTGAACTGGCTCGCGGGGTTCGACTTCGAGATCAAGGCGATTGCCCGCATTCCCGAAAAAGCACCAGCTGAACAGTTTGGTTGATCCTGTGAAGGCGCCTGTTGCGTGGCGAGCTTGAGTTTCGGCTCACTCGCCGCCGCTGGTCGGCCAACTCCGTGGAGCAACCGGATTGCAGAAGGGGAGGGGCTGGCCTTGCGGATGGCTTGCGCCAGATCGGCGTTCACCTCGGCCGTCGTCGTCTTCAGCCCATGCTTGACCGCCGCCAGGCTGACGGTCTCGTCGACGATCCTGATGGCGGCCGTCACGGTCGCCGCGCACAGCCGCACCTCGAACGCGCAACGTGATCGACCCAGGCGCTCAGCGATCACCTCGATCAGATGCTCTTCGCTGATCTGGCAGGACACCTGCCAATTGCTTCGCAAGGCCGACTCTTCAGGCAGCGTGGCAAGGAGCCTGACGACGAGGATGTCATCCGCGCTTTCTTCAGCGGCCTGCTTGTCTGGACCGAGGTTCGCGGCGAACAGCTCCTTGATTGAGAGGTGCCGGGGCCTCCGTCGGAGGATCGCGGCGAAGCGCAGCGACGACTGGGCAAACAATGGCTCGACGGCGCTTTCCTTGGATCGGAAGCGCCGCCAGAGCGTGCGCGTCGCGACGCCCGTCGCGGCGATGTCGTCGCCGGTCGTATCGGCGACACCCTTCCTCAGGAAAAACGGGGAGCGTGCCGCGCAAGATCAGGTCATGTGTTCTCGGGCAACGCTCTGGCTCAGGGCCTTCGACACGCGCGTCGTCGGAACGCTTCCGCTGGATTTCGCGGGTGATGACAGCATATCGACGTCGCCTGCCACGCTCCGGACCCATCGCGTTCACCACAGAGTGTTGAAGGGCCTTCGCTTCGTTCGAACGGTTCTCGATTCATCAGTGGATCGGCGACGACCGCCCCAACGTCGCCGTCATTGGAATCCTCGGCTGGGACATCGAGATTTCTGGCTCGCGCAACCCGTCGAGCGGCGTGGTCCGCGCATCCGCCTTCCGTATGGCAAAGCGTCCATTGGCCGTCAGCCGGGCGGTGAATGGCTGCGACCTGGCGGCGACTGGCGGCTGGGATTGCGCCAGCACTGTCGTGGGATCCGCGGCGACGTCGACTCCAGCGTTGCAGAGGAGACGGACTCGATCCTTCGATCGATACCGGAACCTGACATACCGTTTGTCCTTTCTTGAGTTGGAGGGTGAGGTTAGGACGTCGGGACCTGCCAGCCGCGCGGTCGACGGCCTTATGGTCGGGTCACCGGACCCTCCGGAACACCATGCCGCCATGGTGCAGTGTGTTCTCATCGACGAACTCGCCATCGGCCGTGAAACCGGTGTCGTCCCAGTAGTCTATGTGGTTGCCACGCACCTCGTAGCGGCCGCGATAGGCGCTCTCGCGCGAACCACGCGCCTCGTCATAGCGGCCGTTCGGCAGCAGCTCGTGCCGGATATGGCCATCGGGCGTGACCCACATGCCGACATAGGGGTGGGACTGGGCAGGCGGCGTGCGCGTCATGGCTGATCCTGTGGTCTGAGTTCTGGCCTCTTCGATCGCCATCAGCGTGGTGCCGGCGACGAGGGACAGAGCGAGAAGTCGAAGGTTCTGCATGGCCATTTCCTATGGTCTGTGAGCCGCAGCGCGTGGCTGCGGACGGGCCTTCGGGCGCCAGCACCCCGCCCGTTGGCAGCGTCTCGGCGGGATGTTTAGCGCGTCGATCGGTGGGAACCCCGTCGTGCATCCTCATCGGGCCGATCGTTCGGGCTTGGCATCGATTTAGCCACGCGGCATTGTCGCGATAAGCCGCCCTGGCAACGACAACTTGGAAAGTCTGGCTAACCAATGATCCCGGACTTGAACGCGCTCGCCGTCTTCGCGCTTGTTGCGGAGGAAAGGAATTTTCGCGCCGCCGCCGACCGGCTGGGCGTGACGCGCTCGGCCGTCAGTCAGACTGTCCGCCGGCTTGAGGAGATGCTGGGGGTCGCGCTCGTCAGGCGGACGACGCGCAGCGTCGGTCTGACCGAGGCCGGTGAGCGCCTCGTTACCTCGATCGCGCCGGCCATTGCGGAGATGCGCTCGGCGGTCGAACTCGTCGGGAGCCTAGAGGGACGTCCGCGCGGGCAGTTGCGGCTGGCCGTTACCTCGATCGCCGAGCGGTTCCTCGCAGGCCCGTTCCTCGGCGGTTTCGCCGAGGCCTATCCGGAGATCCAGCTCGACGTCACCGTGACCGACGAGGAATTCGACATCGTCGCCGAGGGTTTCGATGCGGGTGTGCGGCTCGGAGAGGTAATCGAGCAGGACATGGTCGCGGTGCCCGTCTCGGGCGAGCAGCGCCAGACCGCCGTCTGCGCTCCGTCCTATCTGGAGCGCTTCGGCGCCCCGCAGCATCCACGCGAGCTCGTGGCGCATCGCTGCATCGGCTGGCGCCCCGCGCCGAAGGCCGCGCCCTACCGCTGGGAGTTTGGTGAGAACGGCAGGGAGTTTGACATCGCGGTCGCGCCGGAGATCACAACCAACGACATGGGGCTGATGATCAAGCTCGCCACCGCCGGCGTCGGCATCACCTTCGGCATGGAGGAGACCTTCGCCCCGTTGGTGGAGCGTGGCGAACTCGTTCCGATCCTGACCGACTACTTCCCGCCCTTCGCTGGGTTCTATCTCTACTATCCCAGCCGGCGGAACCTCGCACCCAAGCTGCGCGCGCTGGTCGAGCATGTCCAGCGCATGAAACTTTCGCGATAAGCAATTAAGCACGGAGAGACAGGCCGACCGCCTGGCCAAAACGCCGGGATACTTGTGGGATCTGGCATGCCGCTGCGATGGATCATGGCGGCAGCGTTTCGCAGCGCGTATGGCGCGGGGGGGCGTACGAGGAATTTTTGGCCAGTTCGAAGGCGCCTTTACCGAAGAGTTCCGCCAGCCAATCGACGAAGACGCGCACCTTGTTGCTGAGGTGCCGGTTGGGCGGGTAGACGATGTGAAGCGGTTTAGGTGCCGTGCACCAATCCAGCAGCAGCGGCGAGAGGCGCCCCTCAGCGATCGGCTCGCGCGCCATGAAGGTCGGCAACTGCAGAATGCCGAGGCCGGCGAGCCCTGCCGCGAGATAGCCCATGCCCTCATTCAGAGAAATGACGTAGCGGCCGGTGATCTCGATCTTCTCCTGCTGGTTCTGATAGATCATCGGAAGGAGCCGGTTGCCCAGCAAGGGGCGATAGGCGACGACACGGTGCCCGTCCTCGATATCGCGGGGATGGAGCGGCACGCCGAAGCGAGCGAGATAATCGGGCGCGGCGCAGGTGATCAGCTGCATCTCGCCGATCCGCCGCGCGATCAGGCTCTGGTCCGTGAGGTCGCCGGCCCGGACCGCGCAGTCCAGATTCTCGGCGGCGAGATCGGCCGGTCGGTCGCTGAGGCCGAGATCGAGCTGGATGTCCGGGTAACGGGCATGGAACGCGTGCAGCTCCGGGATGATGACCGAGATCGCCAAGGCCGAGCTGCAGTCCACGCGCAGCCGGCCGCTCGGGCGGGCTTGGGCGAGAGTCATGCTGGCGTCCAGCTCGTCGAGTTCGCCGAGAAGCCGGTTGGCACGTTCGTAGTAGGCGGCTCCGTCCATCGTCACCGTGACGCGTCGCGTCGTACGATTGAGAAGTTTTGCCCGCAGATGCGCCTCGAGCTGCTGAATCTGCTTGGTCAGGGTCGGTTTGGGGATGTCGAGCAGTTGCGCGGCGCGGGTGAAGGTGCCGGCCTCAACGACCCTGACAAAGGCGCGCATGGCGCTTAGCTGATCCATGACTTCTCCCGACCTGTCGCTATCGCGGCCCCACGGATTGTTTCCATATAGGAATAATGAATGAGCGGAACCAACATTTATTAGTCAATCATCATCACCTAGATCATGATGCATCGCAACATCGCAGGTCGCGCCATGCTCGCACCCTCTAACCAGCCCTATCGCAACCCCCGCGCCGTCTTCTGGCGTGCGGAGGCGATCGTGGCCGGACCTGCGACGATGGCCGCGAGGCTCTACGCGCCGGCACAGATTGCGGCCGATGCCGGGGTCGTCCTGCATCTGCACGGTGGTGCCTTCACCAACGGCTCGCTGGCGCAGGGCGAAGCCGTGGCGACGATGCTGTCCGAGGCTGGAGCTGTCGTGATCTCGCTGGACTATCCGCTGGCCCCGGCGCACCGGTTTCCCGAGGCGCTGGAAGCGGCCTATGCAACGCTCCATTCAATCGGCAAGAACCGCGCCCGCTGGGCCGCAAAGCAGGCGCCGCTCTATGTCGCGGGCGAGGAGGCGGGCGGCAATCTCGCTGCCGCGCTCGCGCTGATGGCGCGCGACCGGCGCGGTCCGGCGCTCGCAGGGCAGATTCTCCTCTCGCCGATGCTCGATGCCTGCGTGGGAACCTGCTCGCTGCGCGAGGCGGATGCCGGCCCCGTCGGCTGCCACTGGGCCGATGGCTGGGCCCAGTATCTCGGCACCCCCGACAAGGCGGCCCATCCGTATGCAGCGCCGGCGAACGCCTCTCGGCTCGCGGGCCTGCCTCCGGCACTGCTGATCAGCGGCGAGGACGACCCGATGCGCGACGAGGCCGCCGCCTACGCCGCGCGCCTGCAGGAAGCGGGTGTGAGCGTGCGCCACCATGTGCAGACTGGGCCGACGCAATGGCCGGCCGGCTATGCCGGGACGCCCCGAAACGAGTCCTGTCTTTGCCTGTCGGTGCGCCATGTGAGTGAGTTCTACGCCCTGAACGCACCGCCCTAGCGCCCTCAAGAGCGCCTTTCGCATTCAACATTGCTCTCATCGAAGGAACGAACCCATGATTCAGGGAACGCATCGTCGTGGCCTGCTGGGTGGCGGTCTCGCCGCCGGCGCGTCGCTCGCCAGTCTCGCCTTGGCCTTCAACCTATTCGGCGGATACGCGCAGGGCGATACGCCTGCCGCCGCCCCTGCGGCGGCGCCTGCAGCCGCGGTTTCGGTCGCGATCGTCGAGCAGCGCGATATCGTCAACTGGGCCGAGTTCTCCGGCCGGCTCGAGGCAATCGAGCGGGTCGAACTGCGCTCACGCGTCTCGGGTGTGGTCGAATCCGTGCATTTTCGCGAGGGCGGGCTGGTGCGACAGGGCGATCTACTGATCAGCATCGACCAGGCGCCCTATCTCGCCGAGTTCGAGCGGTCGCAGGCTCAGGTTATGGCGGCTGAGGCGCGCGTCGCCCTTGCCTCGAGCGAACATGAGCGCGGGCAGCAGCTGATGGCGAGCCGCAATGTCTCGCAGCGCGAGCTGGATACGCGCTACAATGCAATGCGCGAGGCGCAGGCCAATCTGCGCGCAGCCGAGGCGGCGCTGCAGACGGCGCGGCTCAACCTCGACTATACGCAGATCCGCGCGCCGATCAGCGGGCGCATTGGCCGGCTCGGCGTGACGATCGGCAACCTAGTCGCGGCGGGCGCCTCTGCTCCGGCGCTGACCACACTGGTCTCCGTCGATCCGGTCTATGCCTCGTTCGACGCCGACGAGCGCACGATCCTCGAGGCGCTGGCGAGCCTGCCGGGAGCCGAGCGTACGCTCGACCGCATCCCGGTCCGGCTGGCGACTGCGACCAGCGAGGCTGCGACGTTCACCGGCAAGCTGCATTTCGTCGATAACGGCGTCGATGCCGCTAGCGGCACAGTGCGCGTTCGTGCGCTGCTCGACAATCCCGATGGCAAGCTGCTGCCGGGCCAGTTCGTGCGCGTGCAGTTGGGCCAAGCCAAGGCCGAGCAAAGCCTCGTGATCAACGAACGCGCCGTCGGCACCGACCAGAACAAGAAGTTCGTTTTCGTCGTCGGCGACGACAACAAGGCGCTCTGGCGCGAGGTCACGCTCGGAGCTCCGAATGACGGGCTGCGCGTCGTCACCTCCGGCCTCAAGGCCGGCGAGCGCATCGTCGTCAACGGCCTGCAGCGCATCCGGCCGGGCGCGACGGTCGCGCCCGAGCCCGTGCCGATGGCCGAAAAGGCCGAACTGAAGCGCGGCGCCGCCAAGACCGAGATCGCCCAGCGCTGATCCAGACGCGCGTCATTCTCGGGCGAAGCGAAGCGCAGACCCGAGAATCTCAGGACCAGAGTGCGCTGGTTTCCGGGATGCTCGGGTCAGGCCCGAGCATGAGGGCGCTTTCGTCACGAAAGACATCCGCTCCAAAGGGGGGCGTGCCATGAACCTGTCCAAATTCTTCATCGACCGGCCGATCTTCGCCGGCGTGCTGTCCGTCCTGATCTTCCTGGCCGGCCTGATCTCGCTGCGCATCCTGCCGATCTCGGAGTATCCGGATGTCGTACCGCCGACCGTGGTGGTGCGCGCGCAATATCCCGGCGCCAATCCCCGTGTCATCGCAGAGACGGTCGCGACGCCGATCGAGGAGCAGATCAACGGCGTCGAGGGCATGCTCTACATGTCGAGCCAGGCGACGACCGACGGCGTGATGACGCTGAACGTCACCTTCAAGCTCGGCACCGACCCGGACAAGGCCCAGCAGCTCGTGCAGAATCGGGTCTCGCAGGCCGAGCCGCGCCTGCCGGAGGAGGTACGTCGCCTCGGCGTCACCACCATCAAGAGCTCGCCGGATTTGACGATGGTGGTGCATATCACCTCGCCGAACGGCCGCTACGACATGACCTATCTGCGAAACTATGCGGTCCTCAACGTCAAGGACCGGCTGGCGCGCATCGACGGCGTGGGCCAAGTCCAGCTCTTCGGCTCGGGCGACTATTCGATGCGCGTCTGGCTCGACCCGCAGAGGGTCGCCGAGCACGGCCTCTCGCCCTCCGACATCGTCCGCGAGATCCGGGCCCAAAACGTTCAGGCTGCGGCCGGCGTGATCGGCGCCTCGCCGAGTGGGCCGGGGCTCGACGTTCAGCTTTCCGTCAACGCCCAGGGGCGCCTCGCCAGCGAGGAGGAGTTCGGCGACATCATCGTGAAGACCGTTGCCAGCGGCGCCGTGATCCGCCTCAAGGACGTCGCCCGCATCGAGCTGGGGGCGGCCGAATACGCGCTGCGCTCGCTGCTCAACGGCAAGTCGGCGGTAGCGGTGCCGGTGTTCCAGGCGCCGAACTCGAACGCGATCGCGATTGCAGACCGCGTGCAGGAGACGATGCGCGAGATCAAGCAGAACATGCCCGAGGGCGTGGATTACTCGATCGTCTACGACACCACCCAGTTCGTGCGCGCCTCGATCAAGGCGGTGATCACGACGCTGCTCGAGGCGATCGCGCTGGTCGTGCTCGTCGTCATCGTCTTCCTGCAGACCTGGCGCGCCTCGATCATCCCTCTCGTCGCCGTGCCGGTCTCGGTCGTCGGCACCTTCGCGGTAATGTACCTCTTTGGCTTCTCGATCAACGCGCTCTCGCTGTTCGGCCTGGTGCTGGCCATCGGTATCGTCGTCGACGATGCGATCGTCGTCGTCGAAAACGTCGAGCGCAATATCGAGCAGGGGCTGGAACCGCGCGAGGCGACATACAAGGCGATGCGCGAGGTTTCGGGCCCGATCATCGCGATCGCGCTCGTGCTCGTCGCGGTGTTCGTGCCGCTCGCCTTCATCTCGGGGCTAACCGGCCAGTTCTATCGGCAGTTCGCGCTCACCATCGCGATCTCGACAGTGATCTCGGCGATCAACTCGCTGACGCTGTCGCCGGCGCTGGCGGCGCTGCTGCTGAAGGGCCACCATGCCCCCAAGGACGCGCTGACGCGCTTCATGGACCGCGTCTTCGGCTGGTTCTTCCGCGGCTTCAACCGCTTCTTCCAGCGCTCGTCGGAGGCGTATGGCGGCGGCGTGCGTCGTATCCTCGGCCGCAAGACGGTGATGATGGTGCTCTATATCGGCCTCGTGGCGCTCACGGGTGTGCTGTTCAAGACCGTGCCGTCAGGCTTCGTGCCGGGCCAGGACAAACAGTATCTCGTGGGCTTCGCGCAATTGCCGGACGCAGCCACCCTCGACCGGACGGAGGATGTGATCCGCCGCATGGACGAGATCGCGCTGAAGCATCCCGGCGTCGAGAACGCGATCT
>FWWL01009111.1_pt1 | contig 12270 bp, 6 predicted proteins | sample 2228331 | NCBI WGS metagenome assembly FWWL01 (sample SAMEA103939775, study PRJEB20133) | metagenome | reverse complement strand
CAAGCAAAAAAATATTGGCTCGACTATCGCGAATTTACTCAAGGTATGCTGGCACTGGTACTAAACAGAAACAACGAAAATCAGCTTGCCCAAGATATCATTAAATCACTTAAAGAGCGTTGTGTAGTGAGCGAAGAACAAGGCATGTACTGGAAAACTATTAGCCGTGGCTTATCGTGGGACGAAGCACCTATTGAAGCACATTCACTGCTTATTGAAGCTTTTTATGAAATAACACGCGACGAAGCTACCGTTAATGAATTAAAATTGTGGTTGTTACTACAAAAGCAAACACAACACTGGAAAACCACAACAGCTACCGCTGATGCTATTTATGCCTTGTTGTTCAACGGAAAAACGGAAATAAACACTTCGTTTGATGCTACTTTAATATGGGGCAATCAGCCTGTAAAAGAAGAAAATGTTGAATTTGCAACCGGTTACCTCAAAAAACGACTATCTTCAGAGGAAATAAAGCCCGCTCATGCCAATATTTCTATCGAAAACAAAGGTAATGACTTATCGTGGGGAGCAATACACTGGCAATACTTCGAAAACCTCGACAAAATAAGTAGCTACGACAGCAAATACATGTCCATTCAACGTGAATATTACCTCGAAAAAATAACTCCTTCCGGCAGAAAATTAGAACCCATAGATAAAAACAGTACTCTGAAGACTGGCGATGTAGTCATTGTTCGCCTGGTTGTCGAATGCGACCGTAATCTTGAATTTGTTCATATTAAAGACATGCGACCTTCTTCGTTCGAGCCTATGCAGGTACTTTCCGGTTATTCTTATAAAGATGGTGTTGGTTTTTATAGTGAAGTTAAAGATGCGTCATACAATTTGTTTTTCGACAGACTCAACAGGGGAAAGTACGTATTTGAATATGCACTGAGGGTTTCGCAAAAAGGAAAATTCTCAACCGGCATTGCTAGCATTCAATGTATGTACGCACCCGAATTTAATGCTCACACACAAGGAATGACCATCAGAGTTAAATAAAGCAAACAGAATACGTTTATTAACAACTTTTCGTTTATTTCTTTTCAATATTGTGGTTTTAAAACCTTTTAATAATTAGTAGTTTTGTTGGTATGGGAAAATGGATTCGTTGGATTGTTATCATTGTTCTGCTTGCTGCTATAGTTTGTGGTGGTATCTATTATTATCGAAATTTTTACAACAAAAAAGAAATCATTGTCTCCGACATTTATCGTTTTATTCCTACCGATGTTGCATTTATTATTGAATCGAAATACATTTCAACACTTTCACAGCGACTTCATCAAAACTCTAACCTCTGGTCGTTACTAACTTCTATACCCACTGTATCAACCATTGATTCTACTATTCTATTCCTCGATAGTGTATTCAACAAGCATCCACTTTTTCAAGCTCAGGCACAAAAAGGGCACGTACTGATTTCTTTTCATCCCAGCGGAAAAACTGATGTAAGAGAATTGTATATTATCAATACTGGCTCTTCAATATCTATAAATTCCATTAAAACTCTATTAAACGACTTATATAAACAATCTGTTAGTATTGAAGAAAGAGTCTATAACGAACAAAACATCTATACTATTAGAACATCCGATAAACGGTTTTACTCAACTTATTATGCTACATTTTTTAGTGGATGGTTGTTTTTATCACCTTCTTCAATGCTTATTGAAAGTGTCATCAGACAATCAACCAGCAACTATTCTTTGTTTTCAAATAATTCTTTCAACAAAATTGTAAAAACCTCTGGACAGTTTGTTGATGTCAATATATTTATTAATCACAAATTATTTCCCAGAATATGGAACAAATGGTTTGCAGAAAAATATAGAAAAATATTACCTGTTAAACAAAGTTTTGCCGAATGGTCGGCACTTGATATTCATGTCAGTCATAACATGCTGCTGATAAACGGTTTCACAGACCAGGGCGATTCGTTAACTAACTATCTTAAAATATATACCCAACAAGAACCTGCATCAATTACAATTACTGATATATTGCCTAAAGAAACTTTTATGTACTGGTTTTTCGGTATTAGCAACTTCAACACATGGAACGAAGATTACGAAAAGCATCTGGAAGCATACGGCTTATTAAATAACCGAAAAACAAACCTACAACAAATAAGAAAAAGCACAGGTACAGATTTCTTAAAGCTTTTTGAACAAATTACTTATCAGGAAATTGCACTGGTACACACACAAAACACAATAGTCAACGATACCTTGTCTGAATACAATACTTTCGTCGTTATGAAAACCGCCAACAGCTCCACATCAAAAGAACTAATGGACAGCACATTATCTTCTTATGCTCGCAATAACAACATAAAGGAAGAAAACCTGAAACAAACCATTAAAATTGATGAAGGATATACTTTTGACTGTTACGTATTCCCTTCCGAAAATGCCTTTTCCGTTATATTTGGAAAATTATTTTCAACTTTCAGGGCAAGATTTTTTACCTACATAGACAATTATTTGATTTTCGCACAATCGAAGGATGCCTTACGTCAATTTCAATATGCCAATTTGTTAAAAACCACACTATCCAACGACAAGTTGTATCGTTCGTATACCGATGTAACAGATGGAAAATCGAATCTGTTCTTTTATATGGATATTGCCCGTTCCCAGTCCTATGTGAATAATCTTTTCTGTAAACCTGTTCAGCAAACCATTACAACAAATTTTGATGTCCTGCGTCAACTGGATGCCATATGTTGCCAATTTACCTACAACGACAATTTTTTCTATAATAGTATTTTTATAAGTTATAGTCCTGAAATAAAAGAAACTACTCATACAGTTTGGGAAAGTAAACTCGACACAACCATTGCCATGAAACCTGTATTTGTTATTAATCATAATACTCAGGAAAAAGAAATATTTGTACAGGATAAATCGAACATGATTTATCTCTTAAACAATAACGGTAGAATTCTGTGGAAAAATCATATTCCTGAACAAATCAAAAGCGATGTCTATCAGATTGATATACTTAACAACAAAAAACTACAGTATGTTTTTAGCACAAAAAATTATTTATATGTAGTTGACAGAAACGGAGACTTTGTTGCCCCATTTCCCGTAAAACTAAAATCTTCTGCAACAAATGGTGTTTCAGTGATTGATATTAACCAAAAGAACGATTTACGCTTTATGATTGCTTGCTCCGATAAGCAAATTTATTCATACACAACAAAAGGAACTACTGACAGAAACTGGAAATTTGAAAAAACTAATCACTTTGTTTATCAGCCAGTTAAATACATTAAATACAACAACAAATCGTATTTCTTCTTTGCCGACAGTCTTAACGTATATATAGTGAATTTGCAAGGCAAAGAAGCCATAACCGTAAAAGAACGATTTCCTATAAATCAGTTTGCTACCTTATATTTTGAACCTAAAAACAAAGAAACCGATGCCCGATGGATAATAAACGATATTTTTGGTAATATTCGTTTTATTGATTTACAAGGAAATGTTAAAACTTTAACGCTCGACAATCGTAAGCCCAACCATTACTTTTTGTATAACGACATGGATGGCGATGGTTATGCAGAGTTCATTTTTGTTGACGACGGAAAACTCATGATTTATAAACGCAATAAAAAGGTAATGCTCAACTACAAAATTCCTTGTTTACCAGCGTTTAAACCTGTTTATTACGAATTTCCGTTTGCAAAGCATAAAATTGGCCTGGTATGCAACCAGCAGCTTTATTTAATTGATAGAGAAGGAAAGATGCCAAAAGGATTTCCATTAAAAGGTATTTCGCCTTTCAGCATAAGTCATTTGCAATCTCCTGTCAAAACCTATTTCCTTATAACAGGAAGCGAGTCTGGCTATTTAATTAATTACGAGGTGTTTAGATAAACAATTATAGTCAAACATTATTCCATAAATTTGCTTTATCTTTGCTCAATTATATGGTAACAAACACCTATCCTATATTAGATAAAATATCTTCACCAGCTGATGTAAAAAAACTCAATCAGACTGAACTTCTACAATTAGCCAAAGAACTACGTCAATACATCATTGATGTAGTTTCCTGTAATCCTGGTCATCTAGGTGCCAATCTGGGAGTTGTAGAATTAACTATTGCACTTCACTATGTTTACCAGAGCCCTTACGACAAAATAATCTGGGATGTAGGTCATCAGGCTTATGGACACAAAATTTTGACCGGCAGAAAAGATGTGTTTCCAACCCTTAGGAAAAAAGGGGGCATCAGTGGCTTCCCAACACCTAAAGAGAGTCCGCACGATGCTTTTGGTGTAGGACATTCTTCTACCTCCATTTCGGCAGCCTTAGGCATGGCTATTGCCGATAAGCTTCAGGGTGTCAACGACAGGCAAATAATTGCTATAATTGGCGATGGAAGCATGACTGCCGGTATGGCATTCGAAGCACTAAACAATGCAGGAGTTTCTAAAGCTAATATTACCGTTATTCTGAATGACAACAGAATGTCTATAAGCCCCAATGTAGGAGCTTTTAGCGAATACTTACTCGATATTGCAACATCAAAAACATACAACAAGGTTAAAAACGACGTCTGGCGTATATTAGGCAAAGTTGAAGGTGCACAAAAAGTTGTTCAAAAGATTGATAATGCTATAAAAAGCATCGTTTTACGACATAGCAACCTTTTTGAATCGTTTGGCTTTCGATATTTTGGTCCTGTTGATGGACACGACTTGCTTTATCTAATCCGCATACTCGAAGATTTTAAAAACATTTCTGGTCCTAAACTGCTTCATATACAAACTGTTAAGGGTAAAGGTTTTAAACAAGCCGAAGAAGATCAGGTAACCTTTCACTCTCCGGGAGTTTTTGACAAAGAAACAGGCAAATTGGTTATTGAACCGACCAAAAATGTTCCATTAAACTATCAGGATGTATTCGGATATACTCTGGTAGAACTAGCTCAACAAAACGAAAAAATTGTTGGCATAACTCCGGCAATGCTTACGGGCTGCTCGTTACATATATTTCAACAGCACTTCCCCGAACGTACCTTCGATGTGGGCATAGCTGAACAACACGCCGTAACCTTTTCTGCTGGACTGGCCACACAGGGCATGAAACCTTTTTGCAACATTTATTCGTCATTTATGCAAAGAGCTTATGACCAGGTTATCCACGACGTTGCTTTACAGGATCTGCCCGTTGTCTTTTGCCTCGACAGAGGTGGCCTGGTTGGACAGGACGGGGCTACCCATCAGGGCGTTTTCGATATTGCTTATTTCCGTTGCATTCCAAATCTTACCATTGCAGCACCAAAGGATGAAATAGAGCTCAGAAACCTAATGTACACTGCCAGCCAATATCATCATCCTATGGTTATACGCTATCCCAGAGGAAAAGGAATTCATGCTAAATGGCAACAACCCTTTCAATCAATAGAAATCGGAAAAGGCGAAATATTGCTCGAAGGTAAAGAACTGGTTATTCTGGCACTCGGCCATCCTGTTAATTTTGCTCTACGTGCAGCAAAAAAATTAACAGAAAACAACATAAACATCGGTGTTTATAACATGAGATTCGCCAAGCCACTCGACACGCAATTAGTTGATAAAGCCTGTCAAAGCTATACATTTATTATTACCGTAGAAGATGGAGTAATTTCAGGAGGTTTTGGAAGTGCTGTTTTGGAATATATGCAAGCAAAAGGTTATAAAAATGATTGTATTCGGCTCGGAGTTCCGGATACTTTCATAGAACATGCTTCTCAAACCGAACAATACGAATACTGCGGATTTAACACAGCATCTATCATTAAAACCATTGAACAATTATTGACGAGGAATAATCTCCAATAAAACCGTTCCTGACTCCTTTTGAATCAATAATTTAACTACTATCTTACTTCCTACATTTTGGCTATTGCAAGCTCCCTTTGCACTTAATATTACATATTCATAAGCTTTTTCCTGACTTGTTTGCTTATTTGTTAATTGAGTAGTATAACAGCCTTTATTTACACAATCTTTTATCATCTGATTTAATTCCTCAAACTTAGATTGTGCATTTGTTAAGTCTCCTTTAAAATAAGTTCCCGAATAACCTTTCTTTTCGTTGATAGAAACTGTAGAAAGCTCTTTTATTGGAACATTACAATAATATTCATCCGGTATTAACGGATTTATTCGTTCGCCTTTAATGTCATTGAAATTATTTCCAGAAGCAGCAATAATAGTCATCAATGCCTGACAGAACGAATAAGGTTCTTCAACAACAAAATCAGCAAAATCGGCTGGTTCAATAAAACGGTCGTTTTCCCAACGCCCTTTTTCTTTATAAGTAGCTGAATAATATTGAGTTCCCAATCCATTGCGTTTACCTTCTTTGAACTCGCCAATGTATTTTGTACCATCGGTACGTTCAAATTTTCCTATTTCATCGTATTTATTGTTCTTAAAATAACCTGTGTAAATGTTGCCATGCTTATCGGTAAGCTTTCCAAAGCCTTGCATAACGCCATCAATAAATTCTCCCACATACATACTACCATCCTGAAAAACATACGTCCCTTTACCATTTTTGCAATTACCCGAAACGCAACCCGTTTGTTGAGCAACAATGTTTACAACAAAACTAAGCAGCCAATAAAATGTAATCAAAGATTTCATAGTTAAATATTTGTACGAAATTACAGAAAATTTTAAAAAAATAGCATACTTTATAAAAAGACTGACAATAGTTGCAGAATTTTCACAAAGTTATAAATAATTTATTTTTTTCCACGAAACTATTTCCTTTCAATAGGCTTAACAATAACATCTTTTCTCGAAGGTTGTTCAAATTCATGTGGTTTGTGTTCAATTTTTCTTGCTTGCTTTGTAGTTTCTTCTAAAGGCAACATAGCAGGCGGGAACCGATTGACATTTTTGGAGATAAGATTTCCGTTTTCATCGTATTCATCGGCTCGCTGAGCAACAATCTGCCAGGTAAAAGGCACATTCGACTGACCATTTTGTAATTCAATAACTTCAAAACCCTCTTTTGTTTTGTTGGTAACATAAACCCCATTGCAATCGCCTTCTAATTGAATAAAGACTTTTAATGGATGTTCGTTATCAACTAATATATTCCTGGATAAAATTGGGTCTAATTTAACGACAGCTCTTCCCTTTTCAAGTTTTGCATGACCAAAATCCATAAACAGAATTTCAGGAGCTTCCGGACACGACATCGTTACTTTATTTCCTTTGGTATCGGTAACGATTGTACTTACAGTACCAGGACCTATAACTTTTCTGGTAGTTCCGCCAGCATCTGTACCACCAATGTAACAATATGCGTTTGCATTTCCATTAATAAAATATCCTCCAAAAGTTGATGTTGCCGATGACATTGCTTTACCATACACACCAATGGTATTACCAGTAAAAGCACCTCCGCTGCCATTGGTCAGATAAGAAGCGGTTTGATTATTTCCGGCAGCTGCTAAACCTGTTCCGCTCGTATTTGTGTTGATATAAAAACCTCCAAACCCCCCACTTTGTGCTGTTTGACCAAACATTGCATCACCAATGTTTGTGCCACTTGCTGCAGAATTAAAAGCAATTAAAGCTTCTCCACCTGCATTTGCGTTAATAGCATAAACTCCAGCGGCTGAAGTGCCACTCTGATTTGTATATCCAACAACACCCTTACCGTTTCCTGTTCCGGCAGTAGCAGCATTGTAACCAATAATTGCCGAACCTGCATTGTGATCGTTGTAGCCATAAACACCTGCTGCTGCTCCGCCACCCTGCGAACTTTGTCCGAAAACACCTGTACCGTTCATAGTACCAGAAGCAGCTGAATTAATTCCTACTACACCATCCCCGTCGCCGTTGGCATTTTGCCCCTGAACACCTGCATAGGTAGCATTGTTGGTTGCACCTATAGTACCACGAGTTGCTGTTCCCCCATCACCATATACTCCTGCTGCCCCTGTTTGCAGAGATGAACCATATACTCCTATCCCTGTTCCTGCACCTGTTGCTGTAGTATTCATACCTGCTATCGCTATTCCATTTGCAAAGGACGAAAAGCCGTTTATAGCATCGGTATAGGTTGAAGAAGCCTCTACTTCAAGCAAATCATTTGCATAAGTCAAAGTAGTTCTGTTGATTAAAACATTCCCTGTTGATAAAACTCTATACCGCTCCTGATTGTTGGTCTTTACAACTAAATGCTGAGCATCTGTTGTTCCCAGAAAATCTGTTCCTGGATTTGTTCCACTGTTTCCACTAAGCAACCATGGTCGCGTGTTGGAATCGAAAAAACGAACCCATTTGCTACCATCCCAAAAATAATAACCCGGTGTAACATCATTTACCGAAGCTGTGTTGTAAACCATTAAACTGGTTGCCGGCGAACTTATGGGAGAAGCCGATGTTGTTTGTGTAAGAGATACTCTTGGTATCAACAATCCTTTATTGGTAAAGTCAATATCAAAAGCAGCTGATGCATGGGGAGGATTTCCACTTAAATTTAAAGCTGCCTGAGCCGATACTTTTACGGTCCAGGAAACTGTAATTAAAACAGTCATTAAAAAGCTAACAGTTTTCATAGTTATGTTATTTTAAAGTTTATAATAATCGGTTACTGGTTGATTTAAATAGTTCCTGATTAAATCTGATGCCCAATTCAAATGCACCAATACCCTTGCCTTTTAAACTCGAAATAGTCCAATCGTAAGCAAAAGAAACAGCAACATTATAAGATTGAATACCTATTTCGGCTATTACCGCATCCTTGTTGCGATAATGAAAACCTGCCCACAGCTTCTGTATGTTGCCTCCTTTCAGGTTCGATTTGGTTACATCAAAAATGCCACGCAAACTCATACATAGCTCCTTTGAAGCACCCTGGTTCATAAAGATTACGGATGGATTAACAGCAACGATTGATTTCGGAATGTCTATCATACTGGTTATATGAAACACATTTCTTACATGTAAACGATCTGTGCCATCGGAAGTATAAGACATGTCGGGTTTGTTTAAATGGTACATCGAAAAACCGGCTTTTATCATTATTCCTTCACCTTTTTGTTTGCGATTATTGAACATATACGATAAGCCTGCCCCAACATCGGGACGAGTAAAGCTATTGGAAGAAAAATTTTCGTTAGACGATAAAGCAGCATCAAAATATACACCATTGTACTGACTGTCCCATCGCATATTATCTTCTGTTAAATGCTGATTCAATATTCCTCCGTAGATGCCTCCTGAAAAAGTGTTTTCGTCATTCAGCTTAGCATGATACGCTACAGAAAATCCTATCTGATTTGTACCCAAACGGACATAGCCGGCATTATCCCTGTCAATCCATAGTCCAACTCCTAATGTTCCTGCCCTGCGTGATTGATTAGGCAAAAGCAATTCGCCAGCTAAAGAATAAGTTTTATAAATTTTTCCCATTTCCGACCATTGATCACGGTAGATAATGCCTGCCATCAGATCTTTTTCATTTTGACCTGCATAAGAAGGATTCAACAAGGTTTTGGTTATTTCCTGATTGATAAAATGAATATCCTGCGATATTCCATGAACAAATAATCCCAGGGCTATTATTGTAACAGTAATTGTTCTCATAGTTTAACGAATTAAGGTTACATTATCACGTATTTCTTTTTCTGTACTATTTACAAAAGAAATTTTAACATAATACGCATAAGCTCCTGCATTCATGGGCTTACCTTTATAGGTGCCATCCCAACCAACTGCTGGCGTTGTGCTTTCAAAAATCATATTGCCCCACCTGTCGAATATTCTGAATATCATTTCTTTAACTCCGTGGGCCCTTACATAAAGCACATCATTATTTCCATCGCCATTGGGAGAAAATACCGTTGGTATGAAAAAGCAATCATGCTCGCCCTTGTTTATGGTAGTTGTTTGCGAAGCGGAACATCCATTGGCATCTGTTACGGTAAGGCTATACATTCCCGAACTTAACGATATAAGCTCGGCTGTTGTTGCTGAATTACTCCAGTTATATTGAATGGGTTCTGTTCCCTGAACAGTTGTTAATATCTGACCATCGTTCATATCTTTACAGCTTTCGTGCTGAACGCTAAAATTTATTTCAGGATTAGAATAAACCATTACCTGTACACTAGCTGTTGCAGTGCCACAAGCATGGGTTACCGATACTGTATATAGCCCCGACATGTTATCAGTTACATTTGATAATACAGGATTTTGTGCATTGCTATTAAAATTGTTAGGTCCTGACCATTGATACGACTGCATACCCGAAGGAGATGATTGCAAAGTAATGGTTGAACCTTCGCAGGCTGCACCTGTATAAGAAGCTGTTACCTGAGGTGCTTGTTGTATAGATATAGTAGTAGTTAATTCTACAGAACAGCCATTTGCATCAGAAATAGTAACATAATACACTCCGGCATTGGTTATGCTTACATTGGTAATCGTTACACTAGCATTAGTTGCTGAAAAATTATTTGGTCCCGACCATTGATAAGTTGTTCCACCTGTGGCGGTTAGAGTAATATCCTGCCCTTCACATACAGTTTGCGAAGAAATTATTGTACCTTGCGGCAACGGATTTACTACAACATTTACTTGTCCTGTATTGCTACATCCATCTGCACTTGTAACTATAACTGTATATGTGCCGGAATGTTGGGCACTTGCCTGATTAATAACCGGATTAGATAGAGAAGAATTAAAGCCGGCAGGTCCGAACCATTGATACTGTTCACCACCCGAAGCGGATAGCTGAATTTGCTGACCTTCGCATACCGGACTATTGGAAGTAGCATTAACTACTGGCACATTTCCAACGGTTATGGTTATGCTTACACAAGAAGTTGTGCCACAGGTACCAACACCATTTACAAAATAAGTAGTTGTTTGTGTTGGATTAACCGAGATGGTCGCTCCTATGCCTATCTGTGTTCCATTACATGAACCTTCGTACCATGTCCAATTACCTCCTGTCCCAAGGTTTCCTCCCTGAACAGTAAGGAGTACTGTTTCGTTTCCACAAATATTTGTAGCCGAAGCAGTGATACTTGTTGGATCCTGTGGTGGGGTACAGCCAAACAATGCAAAGGGTGGTTCCAGATAATCTGCCCAATAAGGAATTGATATTGAGCTTAACGGTGTACCCTGAACGATGGTTGCACTGGTTGTGTTTTTCCACTGTGTATAGGGAAAATCGTCCCAATGGGCAATTCCATTAAAGCTACCATCTGCAGTTTCGTCATAGTAAATAGTAATACTGTTTGCTGTTAAACCTGAAATTTGTGTTATTTTATGAAAAAATTCACTGTTAATGTTACTTACAGAACCATTAGTAATGTTTCGAAAATACCCTTCATTGTCGGGGTTGGTATTGGCAAGCCTAACACCCATAACCTGTACATTATTGTCAACTGGCGTTAACTCAACAGGTCTGTAACGTGGTGTGCCTGATGAAGAACCAGTAGGAAACAAATAAGGCTGAGTTGTGTTCATTTTGCGTGTTAAATAACCATCTCCTATGCTGCTTACAAAGCCTGTTGTAAGAGTTATTGCATTAATGGAAGGATTGGAAACATACATAATGTGCTGATTGGTAGCCAGTTCTCTATCGTTTAAAAACAAATTACCTTCTACTTCTGCATCAACATCCATGGATTTTATGCCTGTTCCTTCAAGACTTAAATTAAAAAACTTAGTTGAATTGTTTCCTTTAATGACCTGATTACTCCCAATTAATCTAACCATACCCGGGCTTGAGTTTACAAAAACCTGATTGGAAGAGTTATTATTTTCCCAGTCACCTTCTACTAAAATAGTCCCAGCATTATCAACACTACCATTGGGTTGATTGCTAAAATTTTGAACCACATATAAATCGGTTGAGCTATTGATTACCAAATTTCCATAGTTATAAAATTGAGCAAAAACAGGAAAATATAAAAATACAGCCGCTAAAAATGCCATTTGTTTCATAGTTTTTACATTTTTTGTTATAGATTATGTTACATCAAAACATTGGTAACAAAATCGTATCAAATTTACAACATTTTTTAAAATAAACAAATATATTTTCAACTTTTCTCAAACTCTTGGTAAATAAGTGATATAAACAAAATAATGTTCAAATTGTAAGATGTTGATTAGGTTACTTTTACAGATTATTGTTTAAAAATTCTTACAAAATGAAGATTTGTACATTTTAAAATAAAATGTTTTTTAGGTTCTACCACAAATTTAATGATAAACACAACTATTTA
>FWWL01007668.1_pt1 | contig 12270 bp, 9 predicted proteins | sample 2228331 | NCBI WGS metagenome assembly FWWL01 (sample SAMEA103939775, study PRJEB20133) | metagenome | reverse complement strand
CGCTCTGGCTGAAGCCCAGGCCCGCACAGAGAAGGAATTGCGCGAGTTCCGCCTCCAGGCCGAAGAACGCTTCGCCCGCCTGGAGCGCGGTCAGGAGTTGCTCCAGCGCGCTGTACAGAATCTGGCCCGTCAGGTCGGTGGGTTGAGTGAGACCGTCGGCGGTGATATAGAGGACATCGCCTACATCGTCATCCACCGGGTGCTCCAGCGGGAACTGGGCTGGCAGGTGGGAGAACTCAAGCGCGTATGGCAGCAGTGGGGAGGACAGATGCGGGAGATCAATATTTTCGGGGAGGCCCGCGACCCGGCCCGGCCTGATCAACGAATCTGGATTGTGGGCGAGGCCAAGCACAACCTGACCATCCAGGCAGTGAAGCGGTTCGCCCGTACCGTGGAGATGGCCCGTCAGTACCTGGAGGGAGAAATATTCCCGGTTTGCTTCTGCTATCGGCTCCGGCCCGAAGTCCAGGAATATATTCAGCAACTGGGATTCCGCATTGTCTTCTCCTACGGCGAACTGGTGTAATCTCCCGGCAAGGGATGACTTATGAATACCACCCGACTCAGTTCCATCCTGGATGGCATCCTGGAAGCCGGCTGGCTGGCGGCGATCATCGTCACGCCGCTCTTTTTCAACATTTACTCCAGCCGCGTCTTTGAGCCAGATAAACTGACCACTCTGCGCTCCATCGCGCTGGTGATGGCCGCCGTCTGGCTGGCCCGGTGGGTGGAGGAACGGGCCAGCGGCGGGCCGCGTTCGCGCCTGACCTGGCGCACCCCGTTGCTTCTCCCCACCCTCTTCACCGTCCTGGTCTATCTCATCAGCACTGCCTTCTCCGTCGTCCCCTACACCAGTTTCTTCGGCTCCTACCAGCGGCTCCAGGGGACTTTCACCACCCTTTCGTACATTGTCATTTTCCTGGTCATCCTGGACCGGATGCGCACCCGCGCCCAGGTGGACCGATTCATCACGACGCTCATCGTCAACAGTCTCCCCATTGCCCTCTACGGCTTCGTTCAGCACGCCCGCCGTGACCCCCTTCCCTGGGGCGGCGATGTCACCCAGCGGGTCGCTTCCAATATGGGCAACCCCATCTTCGTCGCCGCGTATATGATTATGGCCGCCTTCCCCACTCTGGCACGCGCGGTGGACGCCTTCCGTTCCCTTCTGACAGACGAAAAGGCCGGGGCGTCGGAGGTGCTCCGCGCTGCTGCCTATGTCTTCATCTTTCTGGTCCAGGTCATCAGTATCTGGTACACCCACAGTCGCGGCCCGCTGATGGGTCTGATGATGGGCCTGGCGGTCTGGGGATTCCTGGGGTTGCTCTCCCTGCGGCGCGCCGCCCGGCAGGAACCGCACTCTGTAGCCGACCTTCTGGCGGACATCCGTTCCGGGATCGGTTTCGGACTGGCCAGCGTTCTGGGGGCCGGAGGGGTCGGTGTGGCCACCTATCTGCTCCTGCGCAGCGCCGCCCGGACCAATCCCACGCTCCAGTGGCTTCCCTTCGTCTTCGCGGGGCTTCTCTTCGGGGGGGCCTGGTTGTGGGCCATCGTCAACCAGAAGGGATGGCGCTGGCTGTGGGCCAGCGCGCTGGTCATCGTCCTCCTCTTCGCCGCCGGATTCCTGACGGTCAACCTGGTGGAGCCGGTCAATGCATGGGCACAGGAACAGCCCTGGATGGGGCGGCTGGACGAGGTCCTTCAGGCCGAAACGGGCACAGGCAAGGTCCGCTCCCTGATCTGGGAAGGGGCCCTGCGTCTCATCCTTCCCCACGAGCCGCTTCAGTACCCCGCTACCACCACCCATCCCGAAGGCCGTTCGGACCCTTTCAACGTCCTGCGCCCACTCATCGGCTACGGGCCGGAGTCCATGTACGTCGCCTACAACCGTTTCTACCCGCCTCTTCTGGGCCATTACGAATCCCGCACAGCCTCGCCTGACCGTTCCCACAACGAGACGCTGGACTCGCTGGTCATCACCGGCCTGCTGGGGTTTGTCGCCTACCTGTGGATGTTCGGCAGCCTCTTCTATTTCGGCCTCTCCTGGCTGGGATGGATACCAGACGCCCGCCGCCGACGCCTCTTCTTTGGATTGCTGGTCGCGGGGGCGCTGGTGGGCGTTGCCGTAGTCATCCCCACCGTTGGCCTCCACTTCTTCGGGCTGGCCATTCCTGTGGGGATGGTCCTGGGGATGCTGGCCTATCTCGTCCTCTGCGGCTTCTTTTTGCCGGACTCCCTTCCGGCACCCCATCCCCACCAGGTGATGCTCATCGGTATCCTGGCTGCCTTTGTCGCTCATCTGGTGGAGATTAACTTCGGCATTGCCATCGCTTCTACCCGGACCACCTTCTGGGCTCTGGCGGGAGTGTTCGTCCTGCTGGGCACGCAACAGATAGTGGAGCGGGAGGAAGTTCGCGCCGCCCAGAAGACGGAACCGTCCCCGCCCCAGAGGGGGTCCCGAAAGAAACATCGTCGCCGCTATGCCCCACCACCGGCACCCGCGCCGTCGGCTGGAGGAGTTCCGTCCTGGCTCTGGCCCGCGCTGGGCGCCGCGCTCATTGGCTCTCTGATCCTGGGTACGCTGGCCTACGACTTTACCAACAACATAGAACGGCTCAGAAATCCGGTGCAGATTTTCTGGCGCGCGCTGACGGTCGTCGCCATCGGCGGGCCGCCCCGTCAGTCCCTGGGCATCCTGCTGGTCTTCGGGATGGCCTGGGCGTCCACCGCTCTTTTGACCGTTACCCAGATGCTCCGGCGGGGCGTTTTCGGAGAACGCCGTGAAGAGGCGTGGCTGGCCGCCCTTCTGATCCTGACTGTGTCGCTGACCATCGGGGTGATGTTCGGGCTGATTCTGGCTGGCCGCCACGCCCGCGTCCTGCAGATGACCATCCAGAGTGTCCCCGACCTGATGCGCCTGGCCGAACATATCGCCGGTCAGATCGGAGCGTACTATGGTTTCCTGGCGGTCGTCATCCTGCTGGGAGGACTGGCCCTGGCCGGGGAGCGGGTGATGCCCAGGAATTGGGGCACCGGGTGGGGGGGGCTGGCGCTGGCCGTTCTCCTGCCCCTGAGTATGGTCAGCGCGCTGCAGACCAACCTGCGCCCCATTCGCGCCGACATCATCTACAAGCAAGGGCTCCCCTGGGACGAGCAGGGGCAATGGGGAGCGGCCATCCCCCACTATCAGCGCGCCGTACAACTGGCGCCCCACGAGGACTACTATTACCTCTATCTGGGCCGCGCGCTGCTGGAGTACTCCAAAACGCTGACCGACGTCACCCAGCAGGAGGCTGCCCTGCGGGAGACGGAGCGGGTGCTCCTGATAGCCCAGGCGCTAAGCCCGCTGAACACCGACCACTCGGCCAATCTTGCCCGGATGTATCAGCAGTGGGCCAACCTTCCCGCCGGACAGGCACAACGGGAGAACCTGCTGGCCCTCTCAGCCCGCTACTACGAGGCCGCCACCCGTTTAAGCCCCAACAACGCCATCCTCTGGAACCAGTGGGCCACGCTGGAGTTTTACGAGAGGCGGAACGAGGAGAAGTTCCTGCAGTTGATCTCCCATTCGCTGGAACTGGACGACGGGTTTGAGGAGACCTGGCTCATCCTGGGGGATTTCCGTTCCCAGAAAGGGGACCTGGAGGGAGCGGCGGAGGCATACCGCCGGGCGCTGGAAATCCGGCCCGGGTTGCCCCAGGTCTGGAACGCCCTGGCGCGGATTCATCTCCAGCAGGGACGGAACGAGGCGGCCGTAGAGGCCCTGACCCGTTCCCTGGAACTGGACCCGACGGGCGCCTGGGCATGGGACGCGCACCGGTTGCTGGCGATCGCCTACTACCAGATGGGCATGCCGGAGCAGGCGCTGCTGGAGGCACAGACCGCGCTCCAGATGGCGCCCGAACAGCACCGCCCGGCGATAGAACAACTGGTCGGGCAACTCCAGCCTACTCCGCCGTAGGCAAAATTCACCACGAAGGGCATGAAGGATAACACAAAGGGTACAAAGCCCGACGCTAAACCGTCGGGCTCAAAGCGAAAGCCCCTTCGGGGCTGTTCGTAGTGAGCCACGAAGCGCAGCGGGAGGGGCGACGCATGCGTCGCCCGTACCAGCCTGCGAAGCAGGGTTGTGCTGTAGGGGCGGCTTTCAAAGCCACTCTTACCCGGAGGGTTCACCCTCCGGCGAGAATGGCTGAATAGCTACGAAATTTTTATAAAACCTTCGTGTCCTTTGCGGTTAAACTTATTAAAACCTTCGTGTCCTTTGTGAATTCCTTCGTGTCCTTTGTGGTTAAACTTATTAAAACCTTCGTGTCCTTCGTGAATTCCTTCGCGTCCTTTGTGGTTAAACTTATAAAACCTTCGTGGTTAAACCCGTTATGACCCGTATTGACGGCCGAAAACCCGATGAATTGCGCCCGGTTCGCTTCATCCCGGACTACGTGGAATACCCCGAAGGGTCGGTTCTGGTAGAGTGGGGGCGAACGCGCGTGCTGTGCAACGTCTCCCTGCAAGAGGGAGCACCGCGCTGGCTGGCAGGTTCCGGCCAGGGCTGGCTGACGGCGGAGTATGCCCTGTTGCCCCGCTCCACCCACACCCGCACGCCCCGCGAAAACGGCATCACCGGCGGACGCACTCAGGAAATTCGCCGCTTCATCGGGCGCTCCCTGCGCGCTGGGCTGGACCTGGCCCGACTGGGGGAGCGGACCCTCATCGTGGATTGCGACGTCCTTCAGGCCGACGGCGGCACCCGCACCGCCGCAGTTACCGGCGGATATGTCGCGCTGGCGCTGGCCGTCCGGCGTCTGGCGGAACGGGAAATCGTCCCCCCGGACATTCTCCGCACCCCCATTGCCGCCGTCAGCGTTGGTATCGTGCAGGGAGAGGTTTTGCTGGACCTTTGCTACGAGGAGGACAGCCAGGCCGAGGTAGACCTGAACGTCGTGATGACCGGGGACGGCCAGTTTGTGGAACTCCAGGGGACGGCGGAGAAGTCCCCCTTTTCCCACGCCACGTTGCTGGAGATGCTGGGCCTGGCCCGCCGAGGGATTGAAGCGCTCATCGCCGCCCAGGAGGAGGCGCTCCGGTGAGGGGATTCACCCCCCGACAGCGGCTGATTCTCATCGGGATGGCCATCGCGGTGGTGACGGTCTTCAGCCTGCTGGCGTACGCGGTGCGCCTGACACTACAGCAGATGGCCGCCATGTCCCCGCTCCCGTCGCCCGCATTTTCGTCTCCGGACCGATCCCCCGTGCCGGAGAGTTCCCCCACCGGGACGACGCCGGAGGTCTCCCCGACGCCCATCCCTTCGCCCACACGGGCCGTCCCTCTCTCTCAGATTCAAAGCGCCCGCGCAGTCCACGAAGTGGCCCGTATCCTCGCCCGGATACGGGAACTCCCGCCGGTGGAGCAATTTCCGGTCACCTTCCCCTCGGAGCGGGAGGTCGCGCTCTACCTCCTGCAGCGGTACAATGAAATCCGGCCCCAGGAAGCGCTGAGCCTGTACGGAGTGCTGGGACTGGTCCCCCGGCTGGACCCGCTCCCGCTTCCCGACGTGACCGCCCAGGCGGGCCGTACGTTCAGCCTGTATGCCCCGACAGGGCGGCAGGTGTTGCTGGTCGCCGGGCGGGGACCCGCCACCCCGGAGGATGAACTGGCGCTGGTCCATACGCTGGCCCATGCCCTTCAGGACAACGCCTTCAACCTGGGGGCCGGTGCGGAACCCCCGCGCGTCCCGTTAGCCGGGGCCTGCCGGGCCACCGCGGATTCAGCGCTGGCCCTGCGGGCCCTGCTGGAAGGGGACGCCGTCCTCACCACCGCGCGCTACGCCGGGCTGGACTCCGTCCCCCAGGAGGTGGACCGCCTGGCCGACCTGGCGATGAACGCGGAGGAGCCACAGTATGCTCCGCTGGTCGGAATTTCTCCCTTTGAGGCTCTGCGACGGTTCCCCTACCGGGACGGAGCCCGTTTCGTCGCCGCGCTCTATACCGCTGGGGGATGGGAGGCCGTCAACCGGGCGTACGCCTCTCCCCCCTGTACCACACAGGAGGTGCTTCATCCGGAGCGGTACCTGGACCGCCGCCCGCCGCTGGAGCCATTCATCCCCAATCTCATCCCGGTGCTGGGCAAAGAGTGGGCTCTGGCCCGCCAGGACACCATCGGGGAGTTCCTGATCGGCCTGCATCTGGCCGCCTATCTGGACGACGATGAGGCCGCCCGGCGCGCCGCCAATGGCTGGGCTGGCGATACGTTTACGCTCTGGAGAGATTCCAGCGGGCAGGAAGTGGTTGTCTGGCGGCTGGCCTGGGATACGCGGGACGAAGCAGTGGAGTTCGCCCGCGCTTACGCAATGCTGGTGCCACGCTTCCGCACTCCGCCCCTGATTGCCACCCAGCCTCCCCTGGGGCTGAAGGGGCAGTTCTGGAGCGGGCCCGCGGGAACGGCCTATCTTTTCCAGACCGGCCGCGTCGTGACCGTCGTCTGGGGGCCGGACCTGGAGACGGTAGCAGGGGTTGTGCCGGTGTTGCCATAGCAGATTGCAGATTGCGGATTGCAGATTGCAGATTCTATGGTGAGGCGTCTTTGGTGGACGATCCCGCTTGTTGTTCTCGGCGTTGCGACCGGGTGGACGCTCTGGACGCTGACCCTGCGCTACGAGGGACGTATCTACAGGGACCCGGAAGCAGTGCCGTCGCGGCCGGTGGCGCTGGTCTTCGGCGCGGGCTACTGGCCTGATGGCACTCCCAGCGACATTCTGCGCGACCGCGTCGCCGCGGCGGTGGAACTCTACCGGGCCGGAAGGGTACAGAAACTGCTCTTCAGCGGCGATAACCGTTTTGTGCATTACAACGAACCGGCGAAGATGCGGGAGGTGGCGCTCTCACTGGGCGTGCCCGATGAGGCTATCGTACTGGATTACGCCGGGCGGCGCACCTACGACACCTGTTACCGGGCGCGGGACATCTTCGGCTTGCGGAAAGTGATTGTGGTCACGCAGCGTTATCACCTGCCGCGCGCTCTGTACACCTGTGAGCGTCTGGGGCTGGACGCCGTCGGCTACATCGCCGACCGGCGGCCGTACATCCACATCCGCCGTTATCAGGCGCGGGAAATCCCCGCCCTCTGGCTGGCCTGGTGGGACCTGTGGATTCGCCGGCCTGTGCCCGTACTGGGGGAACCCATTCCAATTACGCTTTACGTTTTACGTTTTACGTTTTAGCCGCAGGAGGTACAATGCAACCGACCCGTGAGGAAGCCTGGAAACTGGTCACCGAATATATCCAGAACCCGAATCTGCTCAAGCACATTCTGGCGGTGGAAGCCGCGATGCGAGCCTATGCCCGCCGTTTTGGCGAGGACGAGGAGAAATGGGCCATTGTGGGGCTCCTGCACGACTTTGACTACGAGCGTTACCCCGAAGAGCACCCGCTGGAGGGGGCGCGCATTCTGCGGGAGCAGGGCTGGCCCGAAGAAATCGTCCGCGCCGTCCTCTCCCACGCCGCCGAGCGAACCGGGGTGACCCGGGAGAGCCGGATGGAGCATGCTCTCTACGCTGTGGACGACCTGACCGGCCTCATCACCGCCGTCGCGCTGGTCCGTCCGACCAGGGATATCCGCGAAGTCACCGTCAAGAGCGTGAAAAACAAGTGGAAGGACCACCGATTCGCGGCCGGTGCGGACCGGGGCGCTGCCGAAGAGGGCGCGGCAGCGCTGGGGATAGACCTCTGGGAACACGTCGGCGTCGTCCTGGAGGCGATGCAGTCCATCGCGGCCGAACTGGAACTGGATGGCCGCCTGGCTTCCGGCGCATAAAGCGGGCTACCTGCTACCTGCTTCCTGCTGCCTGCTTCCTGCTTCCTGCTATTCACTATGGACGAGAAATCCCGAACCTGCCCGGCCTGTGGCACAAAGGTCTCGGCCCGGGCCAGAGTTTGCCTGATCTGCGGCGCTGCCCTGGCCGAAGAAGCGGCGACGCCCGAGATACCAGCCAGGACGCCCCGGGCGGGCCGCGTCCAGTGGGGCTTCTGGATTACCGCTGCCCTGATGGCCGCACTGGTGCTGGGAACGGCCTGGTGGCTGCTGGGGCCGTACCTTTTCCCCAGCCTGCTCCCCACCCCCACGCCGACCTTCGCCCCTACGCGGACCCCCACGCCAGCCGCTACCTTTACGCCCACTCCGACGCCCACCGAGACTCCCACTCCTACCCCGCTCCCGCCGCGGGCCCATCAGGTCCAGTTCGGGGACACCCTCTCCTCCATCGCCGTCCGTTATGATACAACGGTGGAGGAAATCGTCGCCCTGAACCCGGGCATCAACCCGGACGCGCTGCAGATCGGGCAGGTGCTGCTGATCCCCCCGGCCCGCCCGACACCCACCCCTTCCCCGCTCCCGGGGACGGTCTCGCCGACCCCCACGCCGGGGGATTATCTCATCCACGTCGTCGCGCCGGGGGAGACGCTGATTTCCATCGCCCAGAAATACAGCGTCACCGTATCGCTGATCCGGGCAGCCAATCCGGAGATTCCCCCTGGCTCGGATACCATCCGCGTCAATCAGCCGCTGATCATCCCGTTGGGGACACCGATGCCCACCGCGACGCCGACGCCCAACCCCAATGCCACGCCGACGCCCATCCCGCCCTATCCGCCACCGCCGCTTCTGAGCCCGCCCGACGGCGCCGTTTTCGGTGGGCCGGACGCGCACATCGTGCTCCAGTGGGCATCGGTCGCGGTCCTGCGCCCCAACGAGTGGTACGAACTCCGCATCGTCCGCCCGGGGATGCCCATCGCCGTCATCCGCACCCGGACAACGGCGTACCGGGTACCGGCGGATATGTACCCGCCCCCCACGTCCCAGGCGCGCCAGTTCCAGTGGGAGGTTCGGGTCGTGCGGGAGACCCGCAGCGGGGTATACACCCTGGCCTCCGACCCGGGGCTGCCCCGAATGTTTCTCTGGCTGGAATCGCCGTTGACTCCGACGCCGAGCCCCACACCTTAAGGAGGCACCAATGCCCAACGGTTACTGGGGAAAAATTCTGTTCGTCAACTTGTCCACCGGTGAGATTACCCCAGAAACAGTGCCCGAAGAGGTCTATCGCCGGTATCTGGGCGGGTACGGCCTGGGGGCATACGTGCTCTATGAGCGCATCCCGCCGGGAGCGGACCCGCTGGGGCCGGAGAACGTCATCGGGTTTGTGCCCGGATTGCTCACCGGCAGCGGCGCGCTCTTCGGCGGGCGCTTTATGGTCTGCGCTCGCTCCCCCCTCACCGGCGCCTGGGGGGATTCCAACTGCGGGGGGAATTTCGGCCCCGCGCTCCGGGGAACCGGCTACGACGGGGTTTTCGTCACCGGCCGGGCCGACCGCCCCGTCTACCTGTACATAGACGGGGAGCGAGCCGAAATCCGGGACGCGTCCGACCTTTGGGGTCTGGATGCCCGCCAGACGGAGGAAGCGATTCGCAACGCGGCAGGAAAAGATGTGCGCGTGGCCTGTATCGGGCCGGCCGGAGAAAAACGGTCGCTGATGGCGGCAGTGATCAACGATGACGGCCGGGCCGCCGGGCGGTGTGGCCTGGGCGCGGTGATGGGAGCGAAGAATCTCAAAGCCGTCGCCGCGCGGGGGAAGAAACGCCCGCCCCTGGCCGACCCGGAGCGGTTCAAGGAAGCCACCGACCGGTACCGCCAGCTCTTCCGCCGGAAGCCATCCCCCTGGACTTCCCGCATCGGCGGTTTCCTGACGCGCGTCCTGCCGGTGATGCGCCGATTGCGGCTCCGGGTCAGCGGGGGGCCAACCCAGATGATGATAGACACATACCGGCTCTACGGCACGGCCGCGGGGACGGCCGCGCTGGTGGAGTTGGGCGATACGCCCGTCCGGAACTGGACCGGCATCGGCTACCGGGATTTCCCGCTGCGGCTTTCGGCGCAGTTGAGCGACGAGGCGGTCATCCGGCCCAAAATCCGCCCCTACGGCTGTTCCTTCTGTCCGGTGGCCTGTGGGGGTATCGTCCGCCTGCCCGACGGCGACACCGACCACAAGCCGGAATACGAGACCCTGGCTTCCTTCGGTCCCTTGCTCCTGAACGCCGACCTGGAGGTGGTGATGCGCTGTAACCGCATCTGCAACCGGATGGGGCTGGACACCATCTCCACCGGGGTGGCAGTTGCCTTCGCGATAGAATGCCGGGAGCGGGGATGGCTGCCGCCGGAACTGGCGGAGGAACTGCCCCTGGAGTGGGGAAACGGGGCGGCGATTGTGGCGCTCACCGAACGCATCGCCCGGAGGGAGCCGGGCCTGGGGGAGTGGCTGGCGGATGGGGTTCGGCGGGCGGCCGAGCGACTGGGGCCTCAAGCACAGGAGGCGGCGATACACGCCGGAGGGCAGGAACTGCCAATGCATCGCGGCCTCTACGAACCGGGGGTGGCGCTGGGCTATCAGGTGGACCCGGCCCCGGGCCGCCACACGTCCACCCTTGCCGGGGAGGTGACCGTCCCGGCCTTTATGCCGTATTTCGCGCTGGAGGGGGTCAAGCCCGGCGGCCGCTACGATTACGCGGCCAAAGGGCAGACAGTGGCAATCGGTATGGCCCTCCTGCGCGCCTACGACAGTTTGGGCCTCTGCCAGTTCGCGCTCTACATGGGCGAACCGCCGTTCCTGGAGTGGCTCAACGCTGCTACTGGCTGGGGGATGACGGAGCGGGAATTTCTGGAGGCGGGAAAGGCGATCCAGCGGCTGCGGCATGCCTTCAACGAACGCCACGGCCTGCCGCGGGAGTTCCCGTTGCCGGGGCGGGAGCGGGGCGAACCACCCCAGGAAACCGGACCGCTGGCCGGTATCACTCTGGATATGGAGACGATGGCCCGGGCGTACTTCGCCACGCTGGGGCTGAAGTAGCCCGGGCTTCCCCAATGGCCGGCCGTTCCGCCCGATGCGCTGCAGCATTGTGGGGGCCGGTAGGAGAACGTGTTGTTGCCCAACGGCTGGCGCGTGGAGCCGCGCCGCCAAAAGCGTTGTTGGCTGGTTACGGTCGGTGGGGCGGTCGCCCGCCCCACCGCCGATTCAGAACCGGACGTGAGCGTTTCCCCCCATCCGGCTCCTCAGTACACGAGCCTTTGTCACAGGCACGCCATTGGAGGCGATTACTCCCGTCTGCCCAGGGCCCTCCCCCATCTTGCCCCGTTGCCTTCTCGTGTACCCCCCAGTCACCTGCTCGGGGCATCACCGCTTTCGGCTGGCCGTTTATCCCCTTTGCACCTCCTCGGCCGGTTCCGCCTCGTAGATGGGGTAGCAGTGGTCAAAAAAGGAGTTGAGGGGATAGCCGAACGCTCTCGGTGTAGAGGGGGTAGCCGTTGCATAAGGGCGCTCCAGAAACGGAGGCGGGACAATAACGGTGGGGGTGGCCGTCGGGGTGGCTTCCTGACCGGTGCGTGCCCCCGGCACCAACTGGCGATATACTGTCAGCCATTTCTTCATCTGGGTCTCACTGGCGTTGAAAAGCCGATACATCACGTAGGAGCCGATATTGGCGAAGCGATCCTGCCACGCCTCCGGTTTTGTCTGGCTTTCCTCGTAAAAGTGTTTAATATCAAGAACATTTGTCTGACTGCCTGATACGCATCAAAACCCAGTGGAGGCACCTCCCCGTACTTCAGAATCAACACACTCAGGATAACAGATGGGTTTATTGAATATGGGCGTAGGCACTCTCTCCCAATACACTCGGGGGCTGCATCCCAAACAATAGTTGCCAGGTCATGGGTGACCACCATCTTCCCAAAGGTCAGCTGCTGGGAGTACTCTGCCCAAGCAGGATAGTGAATGCGAATCGTTTCCCGGAATGCCTCTTCCGCTTTATAATGCAAATGGTGCTCCTGTAATTTCTCATCACTGATGACAAAAATACGGCTGTCCTCCCCCGGTATATGACAGAATGCCGCCGGGTCGAATGTGGGGGTTGGAGAGAGTGTTGGCGTGGGTGTCGGAATGGGAGACAAGGACGGTGTGGGCGCAGGGGTGGCCATAGCCCAATGCGTTGCCGTTGCAGGGAGGATGGTCACCTCAGGTGTAGGTTGGGTTGTACAGGCAGTCACAAGCGTTGCAACAAGTAAGAAAGTTGCCCTTTTGATACCTGAATGGGTTATCATACTTCCCTCCCCATAGTGCTGCAGAGAGGCCCAATGGTTTGCGCCTAAGCCGCAGGTTGGGCGGCCCTTTTCACCTTAAAACAAGTGGCAAGAATACAGTACTCACAGCTTTTATACTCTTGAACA
>FWWL01009110.1_pt1 | contig 12272 bp, 14 predicted proteins | sample 2228331 | NCBI WGS metagenome assembly FWWL01 (sample SAMEA103939775, study PRJEB20133) | metagenome | reverse complement strand
AAAACCACATATTAAAATCTAAAAATAATTAAAAATAATTAAAATAATTAATAATTAAAAATTAAAAATTAATAAATTAGTTATGGGTTAGAAGTTTTAAGTTACGCATTAAAAACAATTTAACAATTAAACAATTTATTTTAACGTTCTAAGTCCTGCTTTCTCTACTACCACCTACAATTTTATAACCAATTTTATATTTCATTCTTTTTAAATTTTAATATGTAATTTTGCTTTTTGATATTTGATATTTGATTTTCTCAACATTTTTTCTACCTCTTTATCATTTATCCGATGATGTTTTCCGCGATGAGAGAGAAGAGCGCCGGAGAAGGTTTTTGGGATGTGCATTAGTTCATGAATTAAGGTTTTAATTTTATCACGCTTTGATAGTTTATCAAAACGTTTAGTATTGACTTCGATTATATAATGAGGTTTTAAACCAACAACTTCCTTAAAAAGTCGACTCATCCCCCAGATTCTAGCTATTGCTCTAGTTTTTGCATCAAAACTACGAATACAGTGAATTTGATTAATTTTTATATGAGTAAAGTTTAGTTGTTTAACTAATTTTTTAATTTGTTTTTTTATCTCAGGCGCAAGTTGGTAGTGCATTTTAATTATTATACTTAATTACTTTTTTTCTAGTTATGTTTATGATATAATATTATAGATTATATTATGGAAAGATGGAAAGACTGGGAAAAAAAATCACCTGATAACAAAGAACTTGCTAAAAAGTTAACAGAAAGAATTTTACGATTAATTGATTTAGATAATTTAAGATGGAATTTTGATGAAGATAGAGTTTTTAGTGATTATTTTCATAGCGTGTTAGCGCAACTATTGTTTATGTTTTTAAATGGTGGTGTGCTTTTTTCTAAAAGTCAAGGAATTTTAAATAAAAGATTATCAACTGGTCAAGTTTTTGAGCTTTCTAATAATGAAGGTCTGCCTTTAAAAAATGCAGATGTGGTTAATATATCTGGAAAACTTTATGAACCCATTTTGTCTATTATTGAAGAAGATAATGAATTTAGTAGAGAGTTGAAAGAAAAAATAAAAAATGCTAAAAATATTATGATTGCTGGTTGTATATCTCCGTCTTCATTAGATTCTTTAATTAGATTATTAAAAAGACTAAATTTTAGAGGAAGTTTAGATATTTATGATATATCAGTAGTGCCATTAACATTAATAGAAGAGTATAGAAAAGCTGGATTTTGGAAAGGTACTGGTATTGAAATTAACACATATCAGGCTGATCTTTTTGGAGATGAATTAGGTGAAGGTAGAAGTTTTCAAACAAATGGTTTAGAAGATAAATATGATATAATTTTAGCAGATGTATTATTTAGATATGTTTTTGATGATGATAAAGCAAAAAATGGAGCTAGAAATTTTGAAAAGGTTTTAGGAAAAAGAGGATTATTAATTGTAAGAGATATGCAATTATTGAGAGAGATTAGTAGTGAAGATAGACCATTAAATTCTAGATCTTATATTAATATGGAGAAAAGAATGAAAAGGTTTGTACAATGGTTAAGAAACAATTTTGGTATTAATGTAACATTAGAACAAGTTCGATCTATGAGAAGAAATTTATTTCCTTCATATCCTTCCAGAAATACTGGAGAATTTATAACTTCATGTTTTGAAGATTTACGATTACGCTTTCTTCAACTAACTACTCCTCATAATCAAGCTGGGCAGAGAGTTTTTCCAATTTGGGTTTTTCAAAAACCTGATGAACCTTATGATTCAAGAAATTTAATTCCTTATTATGCACATAGAGGAACGACTGTTAGTTATATATAAAAAATTTTTATGAGCAGAGAGATTGATATTGATAGTCGCAATTCTTTACAAGTAGTAACAGAGAAATTAAAAGGGTTTCCTGATGGATTAAAACACTTGGCTATAGGTTTATTTAATTTAGCTAAAGCTGCTGATGGAGGATTAATATTATTAGGAATATTGTCAGCGCCGATTATTAATATACCTTTAAGTTTGATAGTTGGGGGAGGGATTGCGGTTAAAGAAATGTTTGAAGAGAATAAATTTGATTTGAAAAAATTTGGAAAAATTTATGCTTTTTATATTCAGTGTACTAACACAGCTATTGAAAATCCTTGGGTAGCAAGAGGTTATGGATTAGGAGGGTTAGCTGTTGGTTATTTAGGTTTAAAATATTTAAACGTTTCTTAATTGTTTTTCTGCTACAATTAGTTTAGATGAAAAAAATTTTTGTAATTTTTCTTTTTTTCTTTTTTCTTTTTAATCCGGTATTGGCGCAGGTTGATGATATTGAAAAAGATAGAGTTAATATTAATCAGTTGATTAATTTTAATGAAAGCATTGATTCTAATAATCTCACGACCGAGCATATAAAATCTTTTGATGCTTTAATTACTATTAAAAAAGATGGGTTAGTAGAGGTTAAAGAAACTATTGTTTATGACTTTGGGCAGTTAGAAAAACACGGGATTTTTAGGACGCTTCCTTTTATTAAAACCAATAGTGACGGAAAAAAATTCAAACTTGATTTTTCAAATTTTTCCGTCCGTGATGAAAATAATAAAAGTTATATGTTTTCAAAAACCATTGAAGGAGAAAAGATTAAATTAAAAATAGGTGATCCTAATAAAAAAATTACCGGAGTCCATACTTACATAATTAACTATCAAGTTTCTGGCGCTATTACTTATTTTTCCGATCGTGACGAACTTTATTGGAATGTGACGGGAAATGATTGGAAAGTGGTTATTGAAAAAACAAGAGTAACAATAATACTTCCTGATCAGTTAAAGCAAGAAGAAATTAGCGGTAAATGCTATATTGGCGCTTACGGATCATCAGAGACAAATTGTGAGATAAATCAAGACAAAAACAAGATTACCTTTAATTCACTTAAGTTACTAGGAAAAAATGAAGGAATGACTATTGTTATTGGTTTTCCAATTGATATTATTGCTTATGTTGAACCAAAAGAAATTGTTAGTTTTTGGAATAGTTTTTTTGGTAAATTAGCTAAAATAGCAATCGGTCTTTTGATTTTGATATGGTATGTTTTTTTACCAATTTATATTATTTACAAATGGTGGAAAACCGGTCGGGATCCAAAAACAACAATTGGAATAACCACTGCTTGGTATGATCCGCCAAAAACTCCTGATGGAAAAAGATTTTTAACACCGGCTGAGGTCGGTGTTTTGGGAGATGAAACTGTTGATTTAAAAGATATTTCTGCAACCATTGTTGATCTGGCAAGAAGGGGATATTTAAAAATAGAGGAAAGAAAAAAAGAAGATTTTTGGCTTGTCCGGAAAAATCTTAGTGAAGATAAATTACTTACTTTTGAAAAATTACTTTTAGAGAAATTTTTTAAAAATAAAAAAGAAATTCGGTTAAAAAACGAACATCTTTATGAAGAAGTTGAAGAGATAAAAAAAAGTTTATATGAACAAACTGTCACAGACGGACTTTTTCCGAAAAATCCAAGCTCAGTCAGACTTGATTATTATCTTATTTCAGTGTTGGCGATTTTAACCTTTAATCTAATATTAGCTTTTGTTGCTTTTGTTTTTGGTAGAGTAATGCCAAGAAAAACTTTAGATGGAGTTAATGCTTTTAATGTCGCTAAGTCTTTAAAAAACTTTTTATCTTCACAAAAAAGACAGCTTGAGTTTCAGGCTGATAAACAGATGATGTTTGAACGATTGCTTCCTTATGCAATTGTTTTTGGAGTAGAAAAAATTTGGGCAAAGAAATTTGAAAATTTAAATTTAAAACAACCGGATTGGTATAGTAGTTATTCATTAACAAGATTTAATAGTTTGGTTTTAGCCAACAGTCTTTCTTCATCAATGAGTAGTTTTAGATTGGCAGCGACACCAACCCGGAGTTCATCAGGATTTTCATCAGGATTTTCCGGAGGATTCTCAGGCGGTGGAGGAGGCGGAGGAGGAGGTGGATCGTGGTAACAGTCTATATTTTAGATATTTTATTTCAATATTAAATTTATTGCTATTCACTTGATCTTTTAGAAGCTATTAATTTTAATAATTTAATTTATAATTAGTTAAGGTTATAATCCACTACTTCTAACAGCTTGATTTTTTTTAATTTTTTTAAGTATAAAAAATTTTAATTCTTCAGCTTTTTTTGGATCCAATCCTAAGATATTTACCTGATTATCTTTAAATCCAAGATGATGATAATTTTGTTTTCCTGATATTATTTGAATTATTCCTCCGTGTGATGAGGTATTTTCCATAGTTAAATTGGCAAGTCCTAAAAGTTTATCAATTATATCGTAATTTATTAAAATATTCTGAATTACAGAATAAGGAATATAACGTTTTTCTTTATTAATAATTCCTTGTTCTATATATATGAATTCATTATTTAACTGATAATGAAAGTTTTTTTTTATTAAAAAAAATATAATTAATGCAATAGTAGAAGGTATTATTAAAATAATCAAAAAAACAAAAAATATAAAAATTAATTTACTAAAAAAAAGTGAATTGATTTTATAATTATTATTAAAAACTATAATTGATAGAGGAATTATAACAAGGAGAATAATCCAAAAAGAAGCAAATAAAGAAAAAGAAACAACTTTTTTAAAAATCCAAATATTTTTAATAGGATAATTTTTGTCTGTCATAAATTTTTATTAATTAAAACTTTATCATTGATATCTTTAGTTGATTGTTGATATTTTTTAAAGTATCATTTTTAAAGTTTATTAATTTTTTAAAGATTTTATTTGATAAATCACTTAGAAGTTGATATTTTGTTATAGAAATTGATTTATCGAAATATTTTTTCTTTTCTTTTTGAATGTATTGGTTAACTTTATTGTAAGCTTCATCAAAACTAATAACATTAATACTAAATGCATAAAAAGAGTTTTTTAAATTTTTTGCAGCGGCTAACGGATTACTATCGCAAGTTTTTTCTCCATCTATTAATATAATATTTTCATTGTTTTGTCCCTTTTTTCTTATGAAAGTAATTAATGATTCGTTTATGACTTTTTCTATTAAAGTCCAACCTGTTGATTTTATTGGGTTTAGTATTTGGTTTGTATTTTGAGAATTAACTTGACCTATTTTTTCAATAATTTCTGGATTCGTACAGCTAAAGGCTTTATCAGTAATATCATTTAATCCTTTGTGTTCATAAACCATTAAACCAACATTAGTTGCAGCAGAAGCTTGATTAATATAATAGTTTTTATTTGCATTTTTAACAAGATTCATTTGTTTTTGACAATTTATTAAAAGATTCATAATCTACCTGATGCATCTAAAATAATAAGAACATTTTTTTTTGAGAATTGGTTTGTAGATTAAATTCACATAAATTTTTTTGACAACGATTTTCTTCAGAACTATTTTTATCAAGTCCTAAAGCTACTTTAATAAAATCAGGAAATCCATCATTATCTTTTTTTAAAAAATCTTCAAAAAAAAGACTTTTTTTTAATTTATATCTTTTTTTCATTGTAATTTTTTGATTTTTTTAAATAAAAAATTGACAAAGCAATTAATAAAATTAAAATAATTCTTCTTAGTAAAAATAAAAAAATTTTTTTTAATTTTTAAGTTAATGTTAATTGTTTGAGATTGTTGTAAATTTGATTGATTAAATTGATTAGAAATTTGATAATCCATAGTTTATGATTAAATTGAGATATTTTCATTTTGTGATTGATTTATTTGCTTTTTTACTTTTTCTAAAATTACAGTTTTTAACTCATAGGCTGCTTGTTTTTCTAGACCATCAATATGAGCGCTTATAGTAGAAGTTATGGTAGCCGTTGATAAATGAACATCATACAATCCAAAAATTCTATCACCTATATCTTGATCTATATAGACATCCTGGATTTTTTCCCAAGGGATTGTAATTTCTTCTTGGGCAAAAACACCTTTTTTAATCACAATATAATCATTAGTAATATCATAATAGTAGTAAGCAAAATAAGCTTTTTGATAAAGATATATAATTACAATAAATATTAAAAAAATAACTGGATATAGCCAAATTAAATTAAAAAAAATTTCTATTGAAGAATTTATAGTATTAGATGAGAATAAATAAAATATATATAACAAAACAGGAAAAATAAGAAATAAAGAGATCGATCCAAAAAATAAGATTAAACCTAAAATAGAACCTATTGTTTTTTTAATTATTTTATTTTCGCTTAAGGGAAATTTTTCCCGAGTTGGACTTGTATTTATTTTAAACATATCTATTTATTAATTTATAACCATTTCCAATTAGATATTAAATAATCAAAATTGGATTTTATTTCATCTTTATCATAAATAGAGTTTAAGATAAAACCATTAACAGGATATCCAAAAATTTTTTCATAGCGATTGTCAGAATAAATAAAAACGTTGGTAAATAATATTTCGTTGCTTATTGTGGAATATTTGTAAATTATTTGTTTAGCTGGAATATTTCCAACTTGGATATTTTTTTCAGATATTATGACTATTTGTTTATTAAATTTTTTCCAATCGTTTATTTCTTGTTCTAAACTTGCTGTAGAATTCGCGAATTGTTGAATTCTTATAATATAAGTTAGTTCTTTATCATCCTTTATTTCTAATGATAAATCACATTCGTTAACTTTATATTTTTCTTCAAAGTTAACTTTTGATTTAGTTATATAACAAGGAGTAATTAAAGTAAATTGATCGTTATTGTTTTTAATTAAATAATTAGAATTTGAAGACCAAATCCATGATTTTTCTAATTCTTTATATATACATCAGAAAAATTTTTAGGATTAGAGGACATTATAATTAGAAAACTTTTAATTTTGACTTTTTCTATTTCAATATTTAAATCAGGATTATAAATCCAATAAGATATCATTTTTTTTGTTGTTTCAGGTGTAGGTTTAAAAGTGGCCCTATATCCTTAACCAGGTAATCCGGCAAAATTTATTTTGTCATCAAATTCAAATCTTATATTTGGAAATATTTCAGAAATATTTTTTTTATCATTTTCTTTATATAATTTTAATTCATTCAAAGTTATATTATTAATAAGCATAGGTGTAACGTATAAATATGTAATCGAATTATTTACTTCAATAGTACATTTTTCTGGATTATGTTTATCATAAGATTTAAAATTTGAAGTTAAATTAAATTTGAAACATTTTGTGTTTATAGTTATTGGTTTTGGTAAGAGTTTTTTTTAAATTAGGTTTTAAAAAGTTTATAATAATAATTGGTAAAAAAGAAAAAATTAAATAGATTAAAAACAAAATAAGAAAGCCTAATAATTTTCTATTTTTTAATTGATTATTTTCCATATATTTAAATATAAGAAAAATTTTTAAAAAAGTCAAAGATATTGTTAAAGTTAATAACATAAATAAATATTTAAGAACAATTAAGTTGATTTTTAATTTAAAAGCTTTTCTATTTTAGAAAGTAGAGAAGGAAGTTGGTAATTAGATTGTGTTCCCGGGCAGAATCGAACTGCCATCAGAGGTTCCGCAAACCCCTATTTTATCCGTTAAACTACGGGAACAATAATCTATATTTTAGCAAATATTGTGATATAACTATATTTCATTTATAATATGAATTTAAATGGGGGCGTAGTTCAACGGCAGAATAGAGGTCTCCAAAACCTTTGATGGGGGTTCGATTCCCTCCGCCCCTGCTTGAAATTAGTGTGTAGTGGGTAAATGATTAGATTATAGGTTATAATAATAGATTAATAGTTTTTAATTTTAAGTGTTGGTTTGAGTTTTGAAATTTGAGATTTTTTATACAGTTTTGATTTTTACTATATTTACTTTTTTAACATATATTAAATTTCATTTATGAAGCCTAAAAATAAAAATTCTTCAGTTTTAGTATCTTTAATAATAAAAATAAAAGGTCTATTTGCTTCAAAATAGAAAGGAGGTTCTTCAGAAACAAAGCCACCACCTGAGATCGGCATAATTATAGTTATAGCTCCAGCTTTAGTACCTTTTTCGTCAATTTCTATTTTAGTTAAATGTTTGATTTTATTTATAAATATTGGATAAGAATCTGGAGTTAATAAATTATAAAAATTTGCTTTTTTAATATTAAAAGAATCTATCATTCCAAGTTCAATGAGATTTTTATTTAAATCTATATCGTCTTGAAAATTTAATTTTGGAATAATTACTAATCCTTTTCTTAATTTATATTGATCTTTTTGCCATAAATTTAAATTATTCAAATTAAATATTTTCATAAAATCATAAAATTTATCTTTTTTAGGTAGATATAGATATAATTTAATCGTGTCTAAGTAATCTAAAATAACTGATTGAAATATATCATTTTCTAAATATTCATAAATATCTTCTTTTTCCATCATTAGAACTTGTTTTTCTTTTTTGTTAAAACTTTGAAACAATCTTTTTTTAGTTAAATTTATATCAAAAGGTTTTCTCCAATTACTTTGAAAAAATAGTGTATTTATTAAATAAAAAGTATCATCTTTTTTTGGTTTTTCTATTTCAATTTTATTTATATAATTATTTGTTTTTTCTTTTATCCAATTATTTAAAATATCAAGGAAATTAGGATTTAAAAAATTAATTTGATTGACTTCAGATAAATAGTAATTTTCAATTATATTCATAAAATCTTTATTTATTTTTAAATATTCATTACTAGAATTTAACCAAATAGAATTGGCTATTTTTAACACTATTTCTTTTGAGTTTGTTAAAGATTCAATAATTTTATTATTTGATGTATTTATTTCATCTAAAGAGAAATTTTCATAATTTAGAACTTTTTTCATTTGTTCTAAGGTATTATCTAAAGCTCCATTGTACATCATTGATAGAGCTAAGGAAATACTAGTAGGGGAAATTAAAATATTTTTAGATTTATATTTTTCATTTAGAATATTTTTAAAAATTTTTAGACCAAGATTGTTGTGAGCTTCAGAAATAGTTTTAGGTTTATAATTATTTTCTGTATTTAAATCAAAAAATGGTTTTTTAACAAAATCTTTTATCACGCTTTCATTTTTTAATGTGTCATTATTATTGTTTTGATTGTTTTGATATTTATACTTAATTAGAAGAATTATAATTACAAGAAGAAATATTAAAAAAAATAAAAGAATGAATTTTAAAAATTTTTTATAATTAGTTATTTTATTCATTAAATAAATATTTTAAAATTATTTTATTAATAAAATCAATATTATATAAAATTATTAATATTTATAACATTATTAATATTATATAAAAATCAATATTAAATATTATATAAAATTATTATAATAAAATTATTATATAAAATTTTTATAAAAGTCAAAATGACTAATTATTTAAAAGCAAATTTTTTAAGAAGATCTTCATCGTATCTTATAGATACGATAATAGTTTATCTATTTTATAAATTAATTATTTTAATAACTCCAAATTTAGATAAATTTATTGAAATTTTAGTATTATTAATCATTAATATTTTTTATTCAGTATTAATGATTTATTTTTTTGGTTATACTTTTGGAAAAAAAATATTAAGAATAAAAGTTGTTAGTTATAATTATCAAAAATTGACCTTGATGCAAAGTTTCGTAAGAGAGTCATTTGGTAAGTTTTTATCATCTATTTTTTATGTTGGTTATTTAAATTATTTTTTAGATAATCAAAGGCGAACATGGCATGATAAAATAGCGAAAACTTATGTTATTCAGCTTGATAAAAATAATAATTTAATACCTATTAATTACTCGGAGATGATTAATAAAAATGATAAATTTATTTTTTATTCTCTGCTGATTTTATTAAATTTTCATTTTTTTATATTTATTTTTTTGTTATTTTATTTATTTGTTGTTTTATATCCGGTACAAATTAAAGGAGGTGCTATGGCTCCTAATTATTTAAATAACCAAAATTATTTAGTAGCAAAATTAGGTTATTTATATAAAGAACCTAATAGGGGTGATGTAATTATTTATCGATTAGGAAATAAACAATATATAAGAAGAATAGTAGGCCTGCCTAACGAAATAATATTAATTAATCAAGGAAAAATTTATATCAATAAAAAAAATTTAAAAGAAGACTACTTAGATAAATTTATTTATACAGAAGGAGGAGATTTTTTGTTTGAAAATATTAGTTATAAAATACCAGAGAATCACTATTTTGTTTTAAGTGATAATCGAATTTATAAAAACGATTCAAGAGCCCATGGCCCAATTGCTAAAGAAAAAATAATTGGAAAGGTTTTTTTATGTATTTTAAATTGTAATTAAAATTTATTGATTTTATCAATTTATAAATAATTCATATTTTATCTGAAAGTGAATTTATATATTTTCATGAAAACGTGGTTTTTTTAATTTTAATAATTTTTTACGAGTTTAGCTTGTTAAGTAGAAAAAATTGTTATTTCTGCGAAACCAGGAATTCAGATATTATCAAAAATCAAAAATAATAAAACATAAAAGTAGTTAGTAGCGAGTAGTGATTAGTTAGAAGATTTTAAACTTTAAACTTTAAATTTCATTATCAAACTTCAAACTTCCAACTTCAAGCGTCAATTATTTTTTTTTATTATTAAATTACTAAATTGTTAAATTGTTTTTAACTTAAAACTCAAAACTCGTAACTAACTATATTTAATTTTTAATTGTTGATTTTTAATTGTAATTTTAAATTACAAATTTTTAATTATTTTTAATTATTTTTAGATTTTAATATGTGGTTTTTAATTTTTAATTTTAAATTTTTAATTTTTAATTATTCTCAGAGCCTTGTGTCAACCCGTCTGACACCTCCGGGGTGTCGCCGGGATGGCCAGAATAAGCTAAAAAATATCAAAAATTGATATTTTTTAATATTTAAAGATAGATTATTAAGATGATAATTTATTGATTATTATTTAAATTTAAATCAGGAATATTAGGGAGATCTGTATTTGGTGGAGGTGGTTGAGTTTGATTAATAACTGGTTTTTCAATAATGTTGGATTCGTAAGTTGATTGTTGAGTAGATGGTGTTTGAGTATTTTCTTCTAATCTTTCTAAAATATTATTCATTGGATCAGGTTGGGAAGAAGGGGTGTTTTCTGTTGGTTGGTTTAAGTTTGTTGTTTGAAGAGATTCTAAACTTTGATCATTTGTAGTTGTTGGTGATTGAGATTGAGGTTGATTTTGTTCTGATAAAGTTTGTTCAGGAAAAGTCTGTGGTTGGTTTGTTGATTGATTTTCAGTTGATGTTGGAGTTTCTGAATTTTGTTGTTGGGTTTGTTGTGATTGTTGTTGGGTTTGAATTAGTTGTTCTGTTGGTTGAAACGAAGGAGTTAATCCTAAAACTTGATCATATTCTTCTTTTGTAAAACCTTTTAAGACAACAATTGAGTCGTCATCTTTTTCAATTTTAGCAACTGGTGTGCCGGCAAAGTTATTGGAAACTGCTAGCATTTCAGAAAGCCATTCTTTATTTAACTCAAGATTTTTTTCTTCATATTGAAGATTATTTGCTTGAAGATAGTTTTTTAATTGTTTAGAAAACTGACATTCAGTGACGGTGTAAATGGTAATTTTCATAACTAAATTTAATTATTAGGGAAAAAAAAATAATTGTCAAGAAGAAAAACATTTAAAATCGGCCAAAGTTGGTTGGAATCAGTCATTTTTTTAGTTTGTAGTTGGTAAGTTTGTAGTGTGTGGTTTTTAAATAAATTGATAAATTGTTAAATTGTTGAAATGTTTTACAATTTCATTATTGCGAAAGCAGGAATCCATCTAATATTAAAATCAAATATCAAATATCAAAAAGCAAAATCACATATCAAAATCGAAAAATAATGAAATATAAAATTGGTTATAAGGTTATAGTAGAGAAAGCAGAATGTAGAACTTGGAGCCCTAAAATATAACAAAGTTAACTTCAGGGCAAGCGTGGAATGTTAAGATTAGTTTTTAGTAGTTAATGGTTTTTAGTTAAGAAACATTACTAAATGGTTAAATTGTTTAATTGCTTAAGAAGTTGTCATCCTGAGGTGCCTTTGCACCGAAGGATCTCGTCTTGGGACTCTTCACTTCGTTCAGAATAACAAGGGGAATGTTTAGAATTACAAAAATATATTCAAGTTGGCAGTAATATGATTTTAAATTCTAAATTTTAAATTTTTAATTTTTAATTTCTTTAACCCAGAACACGTAACTGATAACTTTCTAACTTCTATTTTTCAACTAATTTTAAAAAGGTTTAAACA
>FWWL01009105.1_pt1 | contig 12276 bp, 12 predicted proteins | sample 2228331 | NCBI WGS metagenome assembly FWWL01 (sample SAMEA103939775, study PRJEB20133) | metagenome | reverse complement strand
TTAAAGGCAAAGCCATAGCTATAACGGGGACGGACGGAAAATCCACCACCACGCACCTTACCCACCTCATCCTAAGGGAAGCCTTTGCCAACGTAGAAGAGGGAGGAAACATAGGCATACCTTTCTCCACCATCATCAAAGAAAACCCTAACTGCATGGTGGTTTTGGAAGTATCCTCCTTTCAGGGTAGGACGCTAAAGACCTTCAAACCGCATGTGGGAGCTTTTCTAAACTTCTCCCAAGACCATCTGGATTGGCATCCTGACATGGATGATTACCTGAAAAGCAAACGGAACATATTCTCCCGGCAGACGGAGGAAGACCTTTTAATCCTCAACCGCTCTCAGGCGGAGGTAAAAAACACACCCTCCCGTGCAAGGAAGATTTTCTTCTGCGATGGATGTGAGCTAAGGATTTACAAAGGAAAAGGCATCTACAAGGACGTGGAACTCTTTGACACGGACAGGTTAAGGATACACGGTAGGCACAACTACTACAACGCACTGGTTGCAAGCGCCATAGCCTACAGTCTGGGGGTGGATGTGGACATAATAAGGGAGGTCCTCTACTCCTTTAGGGGGCTTCCCTACAGGATGGAGCTTTTGGGAGAGTTTGAAGGGGTAAAGGTCTATAACGATTCCAAATCCACCACTCCCAACGCCTTGAGGTCCGCCTTAGAGAGCATGCCCGAGGGTAAGGTAATCCTCATAGCGGGGGGAAAGGATAAAGGATTGGACTTTAGGGAGCTCTATCCGCTTGTAAAGGAAAAGGTAAAGCTTGCGGTCCTCATAGGTGAGGCTAAGGCTAAGATTGGCTCATCTTGGAAGGGAGCTACCCAAACAGTCTATGCGGACAGCTTAGAAGGTGCTGTAGAAAGAGCCTTTAAGGAAGCTCTAAGGGGTGATGTAATCCTTTTCTCTCCCGGCTGTGCCTCCTTTGACATGTTTACAGACTATAAAGAGCGAGGTGAGAGGTTTAAAAGGGCGGTCCAAGACGTGGTAAAATCAATGTGATGAAGATAAAAAAGGTCCTCATAGCCAACAGAGGAGAGATAGCGGTAAGGGTCATAAGGGCTTGCAGGGAGTTGGGTATAAAGACTGTTGCTGTGTATTCGGAGGCGGACAGGGACTCCATGCACGTAGCCCTTGCGGATGAGAGCATATGCATAGGTCCATCCGAGCCATCCAAGAGCTATCTGGACATCCCGCGCATCATGTCCGCCCTGGAGGTCTCAAAGGCGGATGCCATACACCCGGGCTATGGCTTTCTCTCCGAAAACCCCAAGTTTGCCCAGATAGTAAACGCAAGCAAGAAAATATTCATAGGACCCTCTTGGGAGACTCTGGCGCTCATAGGGGATAAGATAAAAGCCAAGGAGGTTGCCAAGAAGGTGGGTCTTCCTCTGGTGCCAGGCAGTGAGGGTCCAGTGGACCCCAAAGAAGCCATAGAGGTTGCCAATGCCATAGGCTATCCCGTGGTCATAAAGGCTTCCGCCGGCGGTGGTGGTAGGGGTATCAGGATAGTCAGGGACGAGAAAGAGCTAAGAGAAAAGCTCCCCTTGGCTATGCAGGAAGCCAAATCAGCTTTTGGCGACGAGAGGGTCTACATAGAGAAGTTCATCATAAACCCCAAGCATATAGAGATACAGGTGCTGGCGGACAGTTATAGGAACGTGATAGCCTTGGGAGAAAGGGAATGCTCCATACAGAGAAGACATCAAAAGCTGGTAGAAGAGGCACCATCTTGCTGTATAACGGAGGAACAGAGGCGCTTTTTGGAAGAGAGGGTCATAGCCTTTTGTAAGGAGATAGGATACACGAGTGCGGGTACGGTTGAGTTTCTGATGGACGGTGAGGGCAACTTTTACTTTATGGAGATGAACGGGCGCATACAGGTAGAGCATCCCGTCACGGAGATGATTACGGGCATAGACTTGGTCCAGTGGCAGATAAGGACAGCAGAGGGTGAGAGGATAGACATAAAGAATGTGGAGAGAAGAGGCTACGCCATAGAGTTCAGGATAAACGCAGAGGACCCCAACACCTTCATGCCTTCCCCGGGAACTATAGAGAAGCTCTACCTGCCCGGTGGTGTGGGTGTGAGGGTAGACACACACGCCTACTGCGGATACAGAATACCGCCCTACTATGACTCCCTCATAGCCAAGCTGATAGTGTGGGGCGAAGACAGGAGCTCCGCCATAGCAAGAGCCAAGAGGGCGCTGAGCGAACTCATAATCCAAGGAGAGGGTTTAAAAACCAACTCGGAGTTTCACAGACGCCTGGTCTCTACCCGTGAGTTTTTGGATGGTAGACACCACGTGAGGTTTATAGAGGAGATGATGGTGTAAGATGCATCGGAGGGTGAAGAAGTTTCTGGAGAGTATGCACAGGCTTGACAGGGTGCCCAACGCCCTGCTCTTCTTCGGGAGAGAAGGAGTGGGTAAAAAAACCTTAGCCTTTGAGTTTGCCAAGTCCTTGCTCTGTCTGAAAGGCTCTTATCCACCGTGCGGAGAGTGCATGTCCTGTAATTATATGGAGGACTTTTCCAAGGAAGAAGAGGAAAGGCTCAGGGTTTACGGAGAGGGACAGAGCGGTAAACAGGTCTTTCTCTATCTTCAAGGAGAACATCCGGATTTCATACTGGTAAAGCCCGAGAAGGGAGAGATTAAGATAGACCAGATAAGGGGAGTAAAGGACTTTCTAAACCTCAGACCCGCACTCTCCAAGAGGAAGGTGGTGATGATAACCCAGGGTGAGAGCATGAACCCCTACTCCCAAAACGCTCTGCTCAAAGCCTTGGAAGAACCTCCGGAGGATACACACTTTCTGATAGTGACTGACAATCTAAAGGCTATCCTTCCCACCATAAGGTCTCGATGCTTTCTGATAGATGTGCCTCCCCTATCAAAGGAAGAGCTCGTGTCCATAACGGGCATAGAGGATGAAAGCCTTCTTCTACTCGCGGAAGGCAGTCTTACAAGGCTCAAACTCCTGTCTGAAAAGAAAAACTTGCTGGATATGGCAGATGTAGTCCTGTCGGACGATGTATACAAGCTCTACACTTTGGCTCAGTCCGTTGATAACATGTCTTACGAAGACCAAAAGCTCCTGCTTAGCCTTATCTCCGCAAAGCTGTCCCTAAAACTCAAAGAAAACAAACACCTCTACCCGCTCTATGAGAGAGCTCTGGATGTGGGCTCCAACCTTACGGCGAACTTAAACAGGGGCATCAGGTTGAGCCTTGGGCTTTTCAGAATAAACTTAATTATTGGAGGTGATGAACATGTCTTACATAAAGGCGCGCTTTTGGGACACACGGAAGATACTCCAGATTGATGGTGTTTGGAGCGATGGCATAGAAAGGGGAGACCTACTGGTGGTCCAGTCTGAAAAGGGCGAGGAAATAGTCCAGGTCTTGGGGCGTTCAAAGGAAACCTCCTCCGTGAGAGCCATCTTCCTGAGAAAGGTAAGCCCCGAAGACCTACAAAGGCAGGAGAGCAATGAAGCCAAAGCCAAGGAAGCCTACGAGTATTGCAAGGAGAGGATAAGACATTACAACTTGAACATGAAGCTCATAAAGACTTACATACCGCTGGATGCGTCCAAGATGTTTTTCTACTACACCGCGGAGCAGAGGGTGGACTTTAGAGCTCTGGTTAGAGACCTGGCAAGGCAGTTCAAAAAGAGGATAGAGATGCGTCAGATAGGCGTAAGAGATGCGGTGCAGATGATGGGCTGGATGGGAAGCTGTGGTGAAGTCCCCTGCTGTTATAGGTTTGAGGAAAGCTTTGAGTCCATATCTTTGAGGGACATAGAGGAGCAGAACCTGCCCCTCTCACCGAGTAAGTTCACCGGTCCGTGCGGTAGGCTCGTGTGCTGTCTTGCCTTTGAGAGGGACAACTACACCGTCAAAAACATCCTTCCCGAGGTGGGCACAAGCTTGTGTTATCAGGGTAAAGAGGTAAAGCTACTGCATGTTGACCCCTTGAGGGAAAAGGTTCTGGTGGATTACGGAGATAGGAAGGAAGAAGTCCATCTAAGGTCCTTGCTCCCCGTAGGCTATGAGAAGGCAATCCAAAACTGTAAACGGTGTGGCACCTGCTGTAGGAGGAGTCATAGGGAAGATGAGAATCTTGCAGTCTTATACGAGTGAACTCAACAAGCTCTATGTTTTTGAGCTAGAGGATACAAAAAGGGTTGAGGCGGTCTTCTACAGAGGCGATACCTTATGCGTCTCCTCTCAGGTGGGCTGTGCGGTGGGCTGTCCCTTCTGCGCCTCCGGTAGATACGGGCTCTTGAGGAACTTAACCTACCAAGAGATTTACGGACAATACGAGCTGTTAAAGGAATTCCACACCATAAAAAGGATTGCGGTGGCGGGTATAGGAGAGCCCCTGATGAACTTTGGGGAGGTCTACAGAGCCTTCTGGTTGTTCAAAAGGGACCATCTTAAGGTCTCCTTCTACACAACCGGCTATCCCGTGAGCCGTTTGGAAAAACTCCTGAGCCTACCCCATAACGGAGTTACCATATCGCTACACTCGGTGGACGAGGACAAGCACAGGCTTTTACTACCTCACGCCGGAAGGCTCCAAGACCTCATAAGGGAGCTCCAAAGACTCATACCTTCCATGCCTCTGAGAAAGAGGAAAAAGATAAGCCTTGCTTACCTGCTGATAGAGGATGTGAACGACTCACCCGAGGAGATAACCTCCTTCGGAAAGCTGGTAAAGGAGCTCTCCCTGTCCGCCACCTTGCTCTACTACAACGATACGGGTAGTGGTTTCAAGCCGGTAGACACAAAGGCTTACGAGGAAGCCTTTTTACTCCTCCGCTCCATGGGTGTGAGGGTTACACTATCTACGAGGTTCAGGAAAGACAGGCTCGGAGGGTGTGGCACACTGACCGTCAGTAGGTCTTAGCTATGTCAGATATCAATTCGTCCAACTCCTCTTCACCCTTTGCCACACACGAAAGGGGCACGACCTGAACCTTAACGACGCCCTTTCTGAGCATTCCTATCTTTTCTGCTGAGGACTTGGAGAGGTCTATTATCCTTCCCTTTTTAAAAGGTCCCCTGTCGGTTATCCTGACTATCACCTCCTCAGAGTTTTCAAGGTTTCTTACCAAGACGTAAGAGTTCAGCGGGAAGAGGTTTGAAGCGGCGGTGTACTTGTTCTCGTCAAAGATTTCTCCGTTTGCTTTCTTTCTTCCGTGAAACTTTCCCCCATACCAAGAGGCATACCCTTCTACAAATTTACATTCCTCAACAGCAAAGGCGCTTAATACAAAGGAGAATAGCACTAATAACAGCCTCATGCTGTACCTCTACCGCTATTTAATAGCTAATGATATTACCATACTTTTCGTGAAGATTCAACATCAATCGATTGCTTGAAACACAACGACTTGAAAGCATACCATTCCAAACACATCGGTTCTAAAACTCTTGACAACTGCGGGGTTTTATGTTTATAATTATCTATGCTGTTTTGGGGAAGACAGCCCCCATCGTCTAGCCCGGTCCAGGACACCGCCCTTTCAAGGCGGAGATCGCGGGTTCGAATCCCGCTGGGGGTGTTTTCCCCACACTAAAAAGCTATGGAAGAGAGAGAGCTCCGGGACACTCAGGACTATCAAGCCCAAGACATAAAGGCGGTCACTGGTCTTCAGCACGTAAGACTGAGACCCTCCATGTATATAGGAGACATAGGGGAAAGGGGTCTGCACCATCTCATCTGGGAAATCCTTGACAACGCAGTAGACGAGCATATGGCGGGATACGCCAAGAACATAGCGGTCATAATCCATGCGGACAACTCGGTGACCGTGGAGGATGACGGAAGGGGTATTCCCACGGACATACATCCGGAGACGGGCATTCCTGCGGTTGAGATGGTCTTTACCATGCTGGGCGCGGGCGGAAAGTTTGATAAGAAGGTATACAGATACTCGGGTGGTCTCCACGGAGTGGGTGCTTCGGTGGTAAACGCCCTGTCCGAATGGCTCATGGTGGAAGTTTACAGGAACCGCAAGATTTATAAGCAAGAATACAAGAAAGGAGAGCCCCTGTATCCCCTCAAGGAGGTGGGCATCACCACCAAGAGGGGCACCAAAGTAAGCTTCAAACCGGACCCCGAAATCTTTGAAACTACCAAGATAAAGTTTGACATAGTGGAAAGGAGGGTCAGGGAGCTCGCATACCTCAACCCCGATTGCTTTTTCCGTTTGGTGGATGAGAGGACTGGCAAGGAGGCTGTTTACAAGTTTGATAAGGGCATAGAGGAGCTGGTAAGGTTTTTATGTGCGGGTAAAGAACCCCTCTTTGACCAGGTCATACGCATAACCTCGGAGAGGGAAGGTGTGGCGGTGGATGTAGCTTTTACTTACACAAAGGACTACAGAGAGTCCGTCGAGTCTTTCGTCAACAACATAAAGACGGTGGAGGGCGGTACGCACGTGACGGGTTTTAGAAGCGGTCTGACCAAGGCGGTCATGAGGGTCCTGCCTAACATAAAACTACAGAAGGAGCTAAAGGAAACCATCACGGGTGAGGACCTCAGGGAGGGCTTGGTGGTGGTAATCTCTTGCAAAGTTCCCGAGCCCCAGTTTGAGGGACAGACCAAGACCAAGCTGGGCAACCAGAACGTGAAAAACATGGTGGAGTCGGTAGTTTACGAGTTTCTCTCCGAATACTTTGACAAAAACAGGGAGGTTTTCAGGCTCATAGTGGAGAAAGCCATAGAGGCGGCTCTGGCGAGGGAGGCGGCTAAAAAGGCGAAGGAGCTGGTAAGGAGAAAATCACCCTTGGAGGACTCTACACTTCCCGGTAAGCTCTCCGACTGCTCGGAAAAGGACCCTGAAAAGTGCGAGATATTCATCGTGGAGGGCGAGTCTGCAGGCGGTTCTGCCAAGCAAGGAAGGGACAGAAGATACCAAGCCATCCTGCCCCTGAGGGGTAAGATTCTGAACGTGGAAAAGGCGAGGCTGGACAAGGTCTTTTCCAACGAAGAGATAAAGGCGATAGTTAGCTCTTTGGGCTGTGGTATAGGCGAGGATATGGACCTTTCCAAGCTCCGCTACCATAAGGTAATACTCATGACGGATGCAGACGTGGACGGTCTCCACATAAGGACCCTCCTACTTACCTTTTTTTACAGATACATGCCCAAGCTCATAGAGGACGGACACCTATACATAGCCCAACCTCCTCTTTACAGGGTCAAGAAGGGTAAAAAGCTCCTCTATGTGAAGGATGACAAGGAGTTGGAAGCTATCCTCTACGAGGAGATGAAGTCTGCGCGGCTCGTAGATGCGGAGGGGCGGTCCCTCACAGGCGAAGACCTTATTAGGACGGTAAAGAGGATAAAGGAGGTAGAGGAGTTCTACAACGCCCTTTCCAAGAAGAAGGGAGAGGAAGTGCTTAAGGCTCTACTGGATGTCAGGCTCACAGAAGAGGACCTCAGGAGTTCCCAAAGGCTTGAAGAGAAGATAAAGCCCTTGGAGGAGAGGCTAAAAGGAGCGGTGATAGATGTCAAGTATGACGAGTATGAGTCTGCATACGAGCTTATAATCACCGACCGGGACAAGAAAACCATAATAGACGTGGACTTTGTATCCTCCCTAAGCTACCAATCCCTTATGGAGGGCTACTCCATAAAACCGCCCGTGAGTGTCTTCTTTGAACGCAAGAGCAGGGTGGTAGAAGACTTACACCAGCTGGTAAGAGTTCTGACGGAGATGGTAAAAGAGTCTATGGAGATACAGAGGTATAAGGGCTTGGGAGAGATGAACCCCCAACAGCTCTGGGAGACTACCATGGACCCTCAGACGAGAAGACTTCTCAGGGTGACCATAGAGGACGCTGCGGAGGCGGACAGGATATTCTCCATACTCATGGGTGAGGATGTGGAGCCAAGGAGGGAATTTATAAGCGCCTACGCAAGGGAGGTCAAAAACCTTGACGTTTAAACGCATAATAGTAGGCGTTGACGGCTCTAAAGCGGGCTGGACTGCAAGTAAATATGCCTTTGAGCTGGGAAGAGCCTTAGACATACCCGTTATAGGAGTTTACATAGTAGATGAGCGCATAATAGACGAGAGCTTTTTGGAAGACCTTGCGGGCATTTTAGGTTTTACCTATTACGTAGGCATATCCCAGAGGGTCAAAGAATTTTTAGAAAATCAGGCGGATGCGGTGCTTGATGAGTTCTTGACTTTGGGTAGAAAACAGGGGGTGAAGGTCTCTTCTTTCCAAGCTACAGGAGTGCCCTACAAGCTTTTGAGCGAGCAGGCGGATGAGGAAGACCTGATAGTTATAGGAAAGAGGGGAAGAAAGCCCGTTGAGGGCTATTTCTTAGGCTCTACAGCGGAAAGGGTTGTCAGGCTGTCCAAATGCCCCGTTCTGGTGGTTTCGGAGGAGTATATACCCATAAAGAAGGTCTGCGTAGCCTATGACGGTATGGAAATGTCCGTTAAAGCCCTTTCCTTAGTTAAGGAGCTCTCAAAACTCTTAAGCTGGAGCTTATGCGCTTTACATGTAGGAGAGGAAGATTACTCAAAAGACGTAGGAGAAGGGGTTGAGTATGTAAATATCAAAGGCATACCTGAGGAGAAGATTGTAGAATATTGTAAGGAGAAAGGCGTGGATATGCTAACTATGGGTGCCTTTTCTAAGGGTAGAATGAAGGAGCTCTTCTTGGGGAGTGTGACCCTCTTTGTTATGCATCACTTAGACATACCCTTGTTGATGGTGAAGTGAGATGGGAAAGCTCTATGTTGTTGGGACTCCCATAGGTAACTTAAAGGACATAACGCTCAGAGCTCTGGAGGTATTAAAGTCGGTCAACTTCATAGCCTGTGAGGACACACGCCGAACAACCATACTCTTAAAGCACTACCAGATAGAGGGCAAGAAGCTCCTGTCTTATTACGAACCCAAAGAGAGCGTGCAAGCACCCAAGATAATAAAGCTTTTGGAAAAGGAAGATGTGGCATTGGTGACCGATGCGGGCATGCCCTCCATCTCCGACCCTGGCTACAGGCTCATAAACATGTGTATACAGAAAGGCATAAGCGTGGAGGTAGTGCCGGGTCCCAGCGCGGTGCTTACTGCCTTGGTAGGGTCGGGTCTACCGACCGACAGGTTCACCTTCGTGGGCTTTCTACCGAGAAAGGGCTTGGAGAAGTTCTTTGAAGAGCTCAAAACCTGCAAAGATACCACCTTTATAGCCTTTGAGGCACCCAACAGGATACTCAAAAGCCTTGAGCTCATGCTTCCCCTCTACGGTGAAAAGGTGGATGCGTGTGTGGCGCGTGAGCTTACCAAGATGCACGAAGAGTATATAAGGGGCAAGCTCTCTCATGTCTATCAAGAGCTAAAGGGTAGGGGTGAGATAAAGGGAGAGGTGGTGCTTTTGTGGCGCTTCCCTAAGGAGTAGGGACCATGCTTGAGATAAACTTTAATCAGGAAGGGCTCGTGCCGGTGATAGCTCAGGACTACAGGACGGGTGAGGTGCGTATGCTCGCCTGGGCAAATCAAGAAGCCATAGAGAAAACTTTGCAGACCGGATACGCCCACTACTACTCCCGTTCAAGAAAGTCCATCTGGAAAAAGGGAGAGACCTCGGGAGAGCTTCAGAGGGTGTTGGAGATAAGGGTAGATTGCGACGGAGACGCCCTCATCTACGTGGTGGAGCAGGAGAAGAACATAGCCTGTCATACGGGAGAAAGGAACTGTTTCTTCCAAGACTTGGAGGGCAACAGGGTGGAAAAACCCCTACCCTTTGAGACCCTTGCCAGACTTCAGGAGGTTATCCGCAAGAGGTTGGAAGAAAAGCCAGAGGGCTCTTATACGGTAAGGCTTGTCCGAGAGGGTGAAGACAGGGTGCTTCAAAAGTTCGGGGAGGAAGCCATAGAAACCCTCATAGCCTTTAAAAACTCAAACAAGCAGGAGATAAAGGCAGAGGTCTCGGACATGCTCTACCATCTGGTTTTGATGCTCACGCTCCGCGATGTAGGTATTGAAGAAGTCATGCAAGAGCTCGCCCAGAGATTCAAATAGTGCTACGCTTGACGATCATCTTGGTCCTGCTTGGTCTTTCCCAAGCCTTTGAAGAGCTCAGGGGAGTAGTTAAAGAGGAGTTTTTAACGGACAGGGAGCTGGAGGCTGGGGTAGAGCAGAGCATAAGAAAGGGCAGATATGACATCCTTTTGGAACTCCGGATAAGGGATGCCCTGGAGCGCTCAAAGACAGACGCCCAAAGGGCTTACTATGCCTATCTTCTTATCAAGTATACGCAGGACTTGGAACTTCTAAAGCTCTATGGAAAATACATTAACCCTGACAACCTCATAAGGCTGTGCAGGGACGAGCTCAGAGCAAAAAGCCCTGTGGAGAGATACAAAGAGTGCTTTGAGGTCCACAAGGACGGCAGGTTTTTCAGGGGCATTTACGCAGTCATGAACCTAAGGGATACAAGCACAAGGCGCTGGATGGAGAACAAGCTAATTGAGGTCAAGCTTTACAAGGATTACGCCTACCACTCCCTTGGTCTTCTTTATTACCAGCTCGGAGATGAAAGAAGGGCGATCAGCTCCTTCCTGTCCGCCGGCAGGCTCGGACTTTTACCTTTGATAAAGATATACATAAACAGGGGAGATTACCAAAGGGCAAGGGAGTATGCCCAGAGGTTAAGAAGCTTTAAAGACCTAAGCCCTGAGGAGAGGGAAGTCTTGCAATTGGTTGATACCCTCTCAAGGTAGAACCTCCACCTCACCCCTTGAAACCACCCTCGCCCTAAGGACTTTGTCGGAAAACTCTGGCTTTATCCTGATGACCTTTCCCACATAGCCCGTGTCAAGGGCTCTTGCGTTGAAGGTTATCACTACACTGCCGCTTTTAAAAACAGCCCTTACCGTCTCCGAATACCTTACCGCTGGCACCGGTCTTAGGTAAACTCTCCTGAGCATACTACCCTTGAGTATTTTGGTGCTTGATACGTAGTTGGACAGGCTATCCGGAAGAATGCGAAGGTCCGAAGGGACTGTTTTTACCCAAATGTAGTCCTCCTCAAACATGGATGGGTCCAGGGGGCTGTCCTTGGGTATGTCCTCCTTGGCTCTGTATACCTTCAACCTCCAAAGGAGGTCAAGGACAACCTCCACACGCTCGCCTTGGGAGTCCACGTAGGCGACGGACCTCAGGCGTCCATACTCCACATCAAGGCTTAAACCTTCTACCTTCCCCAACTTACCGAGAGGTCTTAACTTTACCAGCTTTACATCCTCCCCGAACCTCTTTTGGAGCTCCTGTTTTATCAGGTCTTCCAAGTTTGCAAAGGCTATGCTTACCCAAAAAAGCAGGACAAGCCAGGACATTCAGCTAAGCTCCATGAAAGGTAAGTAGCTCCCTTATCAGGGTGGCGGGCTTGACCTCCTTGGGACACACATTGTTGCACTTGTTGCAAGAAAGACAGTGCAAAAGCCTTCCCCTTTCCGCTTGACCGAGCCTATTCTGGTCATCCCTTGGGTCCAGAGCATACCGGTAAAGCTTGGCAAAGAACAATGGTCCCGCGTAATTTTCTTCCAAGACCTGAGGGCAGTAAGACTGACATGCAGAGCACAGTATACAGTCCGCAGAGTCCTCTATCTTCTTGCTAATCTCCGGTGGTATGCGCACATCTTGAGCCCTTTCCCTAATCCAAAGGTGGAGCTCTTTTATCTTCCTTATGACTTTCTCGTTGTCCACCGCCAGGTCTCTTATAACCTTGAAATGCCTGAGGGGTTCTATCAGCACCTCTTCTCCGGAGAGTAGGTAGGGAAGGACCTGCTCTTTACATGCCAGCTTGGGAAAGCCGTTTATGTAAACGGTGCAAGTCCCGCATATGCCCGCCCGACAGAAATGCCTAAAAGTTAGGCTCTCATCCTGCTCCTCCTTTATCTTGTTGAGGGCAGATAGAAAGGTCATTCCCTCTTCGTAAGGAACTTCAAAGACTTGATACCAGACCTTACCTTCCTGCTCTCTCCTGATTTTCAGCCTTACAATACTCATAATAAGCTAATATAAACCAACCAAAGCACTTTAAAAGTCCCCTCTTAGCTTTGGCGTAGAGCAGAAGCATCGCTTTAAGAAGGGTTTTAGTTGTATTGGTTTTATGTTTGTTCAGTGTTGGGTATTCTTTGCCTTAAAAACGTATGGACCTTCTTACCAACCTTATGTATGTGCTTATAAGCGGTATGTTTGTCCTTATAGGCTTTATCCTCTGGGACAGAA
>FWWL01009103.1_pt1 | contig 12281 bp, 9 predicted proteins | sample 2228331 | NCBI WGS metagenome assembly FWWL01 (sample SAMEA103939775, study PRJEB20133) | metagenome | reverse complement strand
CCTCCTTGTAGCGGGGCTTGTAAGCCAGGTTCGGCCGTTCGTCTCGGCCGGTGTTCCACGCGCCTTCGAGGGAGTCCACGAAGTAGTACCCGCAATGCACGTTCTGATCGAACCGGACATCATCGAACACGAAGAACTCCAGCTCCGGACCCCAGTAGCTGGTGGTGGCGATCCCCGTGCGCACCAGGTACGCCTCCGCCCGCTGCGCCACCCCCCGTGGGTCCCGGGTGTACCGTTCCCGGGTCACCGGGTCGTACACATCGCACACCAGGATGAGGGTCGGGGTCTTGCACACGGGGTCCATCCGGGCGGTCCGAGGGTCCGGGATGAGGATCATGTCGCTCTCGTGGATCTCCTGGAAGCCGCGGATGCTGCTCCCGTCAAACCCCACGCCCTCGATGAACAGGTCCTCCGAAAGCTCCTCCACGGGCAGGGAGAAATGCTGCCAGGCGCCGACGAGGTCGGTGAACCGCAGGTCCACCATCTGAACCCCGCGGCGCTCGCACAGCTCCAGGACGTCTTCGGGGGTGGTAACCGGTTGCTCCCGTACCCTCTGACGGACGAGCGCCATGAGACTCCCTCCCTACGGCTGCGGCGATGCGGGGACGGGCTCCTGCTGCGGTTGGCCGCGCAGCTCGGGGATGCGCTCCAGCAGCTGCTCCAGCTTCACCCCGGTGAGGGTCTCCACCAGGGTCGGGAGCTGCGCCACCACCCGGGCCACGTCCGCGGGGATGCGGGAGATCCCTGTACCCGCGGCGTCCGCGTTCACCACCACGATCCGCTCCGTCTTCGCGAGGGGCTCGGCCACCGCCTGCGCCAGCTCGGGCAACACTCGCACGATGAGCTCGATGACCGCGGCCTCGTTGTACTGGCTCCAGGACTCCGCTTTCCTCCGCATGGCCTCCGCCTCCGCCAGGCCCTTCATGCGGATGACCTCCGCCTCCGCGGCACCCCGGGCCTTGATCTCCTCCGCCCGGCCAGCCCCCTCCGCCTCCAGCCGGTAGCGTTCTGCTTCTGCCAGGACCTCCGTGCGCTGGCGCTCCACCTGAGCGGGCTTGAGCACCGTCGCGAGGAGCTCCCGCTCCTTTCGGGCTACCTCCCGCTCCTCCAGCTCCACCAACTTCTCCCGCTCGACGATGCCCACCTGGATCTCCTCCGCCTTGACCCGCTGGGCGACCCGGTAGCGGTGCAGGTCGTAGCTCAGGTCTGCCTCCGCCCGCTTGGCCTTCACCTCCGCCTCGTACTCCGCCTTCTTCAACTCCATGTCCCGCTGCGCCTGCGCGATGGCCGTCTCCGCGTGGAACCGGGCCTGCTGGGCTTCTTTCTCGGCCTCCGCCTCCCCCTTCACCGCGTCCCGCTTCACCTGGGCGATCCGGGGGCGCGCCAGGGCCTCCAGGTACCCCTGGGCATCGGAGATGTTGCGGACCGTCAGGGACAGGAGCTCCATCCCCATCTTGTGCAGGTCCTCGCTGGCCGCCTCGCGGACCCGGCGGGCCAGCTCCTGCCGCCCCCGGTAGATCTCCTCCACGGTCATCGTCCCCAGAACGGCCCGCATGTGCCCTTCCAAGGTCTGCAGCACGGTCTTCATCACGTCCTCCCGCGACCGGGAGAGGAACTGCTCCGCGGCCACGGCGATGCTCTCCTCGTCGCCCTTGATCTTCACCTGGGCGACTGCGTCCACGGTGACGGGCACCGCGGTCACCGTGTAGACCTCGGGGGTGCGCACCTCCAGGGTCATGAGCTCCAGGGACATCCGCTGCACCTTCTCCTTGATGGGCCAGACGAAGGTGCCGCCGCCCTGTACCAAACGGTAACCTACAGTCCTACGCCGGCCATCGAGGCCCGTTACGGTCCGCCGCCGGCCGGAGATGATCAGGACCTCGTTGGGACCCACTTTGGTGTACCGCACCGCCCAGACTACCACCGCGGCGGCCACCAGAACCCCGAGGATCACCCACACCGCCCACGGCACCTCCACCACCCCCTCACGTGCCCACGGCTACGAGGCCCGACCTTCGCGCAACCTCTGGCGGTCCCCCGCGAACGCAGATGGCCCGGCTTCCGCCTCCGCAGCCAACTCCCCGATGCCACCCACCGTGCCCAGCTCTGCCAAGTGCCGAAAGACGGAGTCCCGCAGGGTCGCGAGATCGGGGGCCACGTGCAGGCAGACGTCCTCCCCACACCCCGCAAAGTACAGGTGGCGCAGGCGACGGACCGGCAGCGAGACCCGCCTAGCTCCCTGCGCGGTGAACCGTGTGAAGCGCAGCACCAGGCCGGTACCTTCGCTCGCCTGGAGGAGCCCGCCGCGGCAGGCGTCGGACAGCTCCGTCAGCCACAGGGCGGAGGGCGCGGGCAAGCGGCCGGAGGACGCCAGCTCGCGGGCCACGACCTCCCACAGGTGCAACACGCCCGCGGGGCCCTGTGGCACTGACCACGTGGCCTCTGCGGGACCGAAGGCCATCAGCCGCTCCCCGGCGGCAAATGCCGGAATCCACAGCTCCGGGCCCACCAAGACCGCCGCCGGGGCATGCACGTCCAGATCCGCGAGGGAGAATCGCTTCACCGCCACCGGCCCGCACCGCCCGCTGTTGCGGGAAGCCAGGTACTCCGCGTACTGGCTTCTGAGCGCCGCCAGGTCCCAGGCCCACAGGGACCTTCCGTCGGTGACGGCCTTGTACGCCCCGCCGTGACGGTAGACGGGGATGGCGCGGATCCCGTTTACCAACCAGAACTGTGGAGGTTGGCCGGATACCAGTAGGCGGTGCAGCCGGGCGCGCACCCGCTCCGTCAGCATGTAGAGGTTGCCGGCTTCCACGAGTTGGCCCGCCACCCGCACCCGGTACGCTTCCCGCATCAGGGGGTCCAGGGAAGCGGGCCGGGGATCCCAGAACACAGGCAGGCGTGCCTCCAGGAGCGTGCCGTTTACGCGGACCCGGTAAAAGTACCGCGGTTCCGTTTGCTCCACGCCGTGCCGGAAGGACGGGTTTCGGACCAGACACAGCTCCACGCGGGTCGGTGCCCACGGCCCTTGGACGTGGGGGGCCGGAAGCGTTGTCAGGTGAGCAACGGGTCGCTGGGCTTCTGCCCCAACTCCCTTTCGGTGGCGCGCAGACCCGCGCCCGAGGAATACCCAGAGGGCGACGACCAGCACGAGGGCAGCGATAGCTGCCCAGGCCCCCCAAGTCACCGTAACCACCTCCCGGGTGGGTAGGCAAACGACAGCCCAGTGCGGGCCTGCATCGATGCGATCCGCAGTCCCCCCCCAAAAAGACGACGACGCCCGCCACCGTGCGGGCGTCGCGGCCCAGTCACAGATTAGGGCGCCGCCTGCCCGTCGTCAAGTGCCCCTACCGGTACTGCTTCCCCACCCCGCTAGAGTCCAGAGGCTGTAAGTTCCCGCTGGCCACCGTGTCGCGGCCGGCCATTGACCCGCGACGCGGGCCTCATGCGTGCTCCCCTCCCGCAACCAGCTCGGGCCGGGGGAGGGCCGCCGAGGGCTCGGAGAGCACCCAGATGGCCTCCTCACCGGGGGTGTACGCTTCCTCGCCGTGCTGGGTAAGGTCCAGTCCTAGTCCCTCTTCCCGCGGATCCTGCGCACGCAACGGCACCACCGCCCCCACCGCCTTCAGCAGCACGAACGTGCTAAGGGCGCTGTACGCCGCCGCCGCGGCCGCCGCGAGCGCCTGGATCCCGAACTGCGCGGGGTTCCCGAACAGGAGCCCATCCGCCACGCCGTTCCAGGCCTTCTGGGCCAGGAGGCCTGTGAGGAGGGCACCCACGAGCCCCGCCACCCCGTGGGCCGCTAGGACGTCCAGGGAGTCGTCGAGCTGGCTACTCGCACGTCGCAGGATGGCCAAGTAGCTGGGGAACGCCGCCACCGCCCCGAGCACGATGGCCGAGAGGGGCGCCACGAAGCCCGCGGCAGGCGTAATGGCCACTAGGCCCACAACGATGGCAGTCGCCGCGCCCACGGCGGTCACGCGGCCGGTACGAAGCAGGTCCAGGAGCATCCACGCCACCAGCGTGGCTGCGGGAGCCAGCATGGTGTTCACGAAAGCCAGCGCTGCTGAGGTGTTGGAGGCCAGGGCGCTCCCGCCGTTGAACCCGAACCACCCGAACCACAGAAGCCCGGCCCCCAGCAGGGTAAACGGCACGTTGTGGGGCATGATGGGCTGCCGGGCGTAGTCCTTGCGCGGGCCCACCACCGCCGCGGCCACCGCGGCGGCCACCCCCGCGTTGATGTGCACCACGGTACCCCCCGCGAAGTCCAGGGCACCCAACTGGCCGAGCCACCCCCCGCCCCACACCCAGTGCGCGAGAGGAGCGTAAACCACGAGCGACCACAGCACGAGGAAGGGCACGTACGCGCGGAAGGCCATGCGCTCCACCACGGCGCCGGAGATCAGGGCCGCAGTGATGATGGCAAAGGTCCCCTGGTACGCCATGAACAGCACGTGGGGGATGGACCCATGCGCCTGCAGGCCCACGTTCTGTAACAGAGCCCGGGAGAGATCGCCTGCGATGGCATTGCCCGGGGCGAAGGCCACCGAGTATCCCAGCAGCGCCCACGCGATCCCCACAGCGGCCAGGGTGGAGAAGGACATCAGGAGCGTGTTGAGGACGTTCTTGGCACGGACGAGCCCCCCGTAGAAGAACCCAAGAGCGGGGGTCATGAGGAGGACCAAAGCGGTGGAGACCAGCATCCATGCCGTATCCGCCGGCTGGACCATAACCTGACCCTCCTTCCGACCAAAAAGCGACGCCCCGGGACCTCCCCTGGGCGTCGCGGCCCGTTACCCGGCTTTGCCTTTCCTCCCTTATAGCTCGCGGTGCCCGCGCCGTCAACCACCGCGGGGTGAGTGTACGGTGCGTACGCATGGGCCACGCATGGCCGGAGCCAGATAGGACCACGGCTTGACCCTCAACCTAGGTTCAGGGTGTACGTTAAGGCCGTGCTGACCATAGGCCAGCTGGCTGCCCAGGGCGGGGTGCGGGTTTCCACCCTGCGGTACTACGACCGGCTCGGGCTGTTGCGGCCCGGGCGGCGCAGCGCGGGAGGCTTCCGCCTGTACGACGAGGAGGCGCTGCAGCGCCTGCGCTTCATCCGTAGTGCGCAGGCTCTGGGGATCCCCCTGCGAGAGGTGCGCCGGATCCTGGCCGTCCGTGACGAGGGTCTCGCCCCCTGCCACCACGTGCTGGAGCTCCTCTCAGGGCAGGTCCGGCGGCTGCAGGACCAGATGACCAGGCTGGCGGCCTTGCACCGAGACCTCGCGGAGCTTCTGAAGGAGTTGGAAGGGAGGGTTCCTCCTGGCGCCCGCAGGGCCGCGGAGTGTCCCTGCCTGGAGGTCATCGCGGAGTTCGAGCGGCGAAGGAAGGAAGTGCGCCGTGGACTATGAGTTCGTCATCGTCGGCGGCGGGGCTGCCGGCTTCGCTGCCGCCACCAGGGCGGCCGAGCTGGGCGTCCGCACGGCCATGATCAACGACGGGCTCCCCCTGGGGGGCACGTGCGTCAACGTAGGCTGCATCCCCAGCAAGCACCTGCTGGCGGTGGCGGAGGCCTACTACCGGCCCCAGCGTCCGCCGTTCCCGGCCGTGGGGGCGGTGCGGCCGACCTTCGACATGCCGGCGGCCGTCGCCGGCAAGGAGGCCCTCATCGCCGCCCTGCGTCGGAGCAACTACCGGGACGTCCTCGACTCCTTCGGCGGGACGGTGGCCTTCTACGAGGGCCGCGCCCGCTTCCTCTCGCCCCACGAGGTATCGGTGGACGGCCAGGTGTTGAGGGCGAAGCGGTTCCTGATCGCCACCGGCTCCCGTCCGGCCGTGCTCCCGTTCCCGGGCATCGAGGAGGTGTCGTACATCACCAGCCGCGAGGCCATGGAATTGCGCGAGGTGCCCAGGAGCCTCACCGTGGTGGGAGCCGGGCCCACGGGCCTGGAGCTGGGCCAGTTCTTCACCCGCCTGGGGACGAAGGTGACGGTCCTGGAGAAGCTCCCTCAGGTGTTGCCGCGGGCGGAGGCGGAGGTGTCGGCGGAACTGCAGCGCTGCCTGGAAGAGGAGGGCATGGAGTTCTACTGCGCCTGTGAGATCCGGCGCGTCTGGCAGGAGGGGGAGACGAAGCTGGTGGAGGCGGACGTGATGGGCGAGACGAAGGTCTTCCGGGCCGACCACCTGCTCCTGGCCACCGGCATCACCCCCAACACAGAAGGGCTGGGGCTGGAGGCAGCCGGGGTCCGGACCGACCGGCGGGGCTTCGTCGAGGTGGACGAGTACATGCGCACCTCGGCAGCGCACGTCTACGCTGCCGGCGACGTGGTGGGCAAACTCCCTCTGGAAACGGTGGCAGCGCGGGAGGGATACGTGGCGGCCCGCAACGCCCTGGAGGAAGCCGGCGAGACGATGGAGTACGAGACGGTGCCCTGGGCGGTGTTCACCGACCCCCAGGTCGCCGCGGTGGGGATCACCGAGCAGGAGGAGATGAGGCGCTTCGGCACTTGCTCCTGCCGGGTGGTGGAGATGACCCGGGTGCCCAAGGCGATGGCCGTGGGCGACACCCGCGGCCTGCTGAAGATGGTGGTGCACCCCTGGGACGGGCGGGTGCTGGGGGTGCACATCGTCGCCCCACAGGCGGCGGAGATGGTGCACGAGGCCGCCCTGGCGGTCCGGCTGGGGCTGCGGGTGCAAGACCTCGTGGACACGGTCCACGTCTTCCCCACCTGGAGCGAGGCCATCAAGCTGGCGGCCTTGGCCTTCCAGCGAGACATCCGCGTCCTGGCCTGCTGCGTGCGGTGAAGAGGGACGATGGCCGAGACGGGAAAAACCCCGTTCTCCCCATCCCACCCCTCGCACCCGTACCGCCTCCTTCTGGCCAAACTCCGCTAGCTGAGCCAATCCCGGTACCGGTTCACCAAGAGAATCCACCCGCAGCCAGTCTAGCAGACGGGGTGTGTAGCGGGAGCTGCGGAGGGGCGGGGCGTCCCCGTCGGCCCCCCGAGAACTACGCCCGGAGCCGGGTGCGTACGGATCCAGACCCCCTTGACGGAGTCCGCAAACGCGGCTATCCTCCCTGGCAAGGACGAGCCATGAGGCTTCTTCCTGGAGTACGGCCGCAACTGGTTTCCCGCCCTCGGCAGTGCATCTGTCCTAGGCGGGAGGTAGTCCTGGCTTAACCGGCCCGGGCTCCTTCCGCGCTTCCCAACTTTCCCAAGCTCAGATTTTCAAACCAGCGCCGCGCGTGTGCGGGCGCGCAGGGGGTGTTTGTATGCCGGCGCCTCACGGGGGTCGGTTGGTCCAACGGCTGGTGGCCGACGCACAGCTGGAGTCTTGGCGCCTGGAAGCACAGCAGCTGCCGCAGCTGTCCGTGACCCGCAAGGAGGCCGCGGACGCGGTGTTGCTGGCGACGGGCGCCTACAGCCCGCTGGAAGGCTTCATGGACCAGGAGACCTACCGCTCGGTGCTGCACACCATGCACCTGCCGGACGGCCTCCCGTGGACGATCCCCATCACCCTGCCGGTGCCCGGTGAGCTCGCGCGCAGGCTGGGACCTGGGCAGCGGGTGGCACTCCGGGGCGGGGGGCTGCTGGCGGTGGTGGAGGTCACGGAGGTGTTCTGGCGGGACCTGGGCGAGGAGGCGCAGCTGGTGTTCGGCACCGACGATCCTGACCACCCCGGGGTGGCGCGGCTGTTGTCGGAGTCGCCGTACGTGGCAGCGGGACCCGTGTGGCTGGTGGACCGGCCCCGGGCCCCCCTGGCGTACCTGGAGCTGGACCCCGCGCAGACCCGGGACTTCTTCGCCCGGGCGGGCTGGCGCACGGTGACCGCCTTCCAGACCCGGAACCCCATCCACCGGGCGCACGAGTACCTGCACAAGGTGGCCCTGGAGACCACAGACGGGTTGTTCCTGCACCCCTTGGTGGGCGAGACCAAGGACGACGACGTGCCCGCGGAGGTCCGCGTGCGGGCGTACGAGGTGCTCCTGGAAGCGTACTACCCGCGGGACCGGGTCCTGCTGGCTGCCTTTCCCGCCGCCATGCGGTACGCGGGTCCGCGGGAGGCCGTCTTCCACGCGGTGGTCCGCAAGAACTACGGCTGCACCCACATCCTCATCGGCCGGGACCACGCGGGGGTGGGAGGGTACTACGACCCGTACGCCGCCCACCGCATCTTCGACCGCTTCGACCCCGCGAGGCTGGGCATCACCCCGGTGTTCTTCGGGGAGGCGTTTTACTGCAGGCGGTGCGACGCCGTGGCCACGGACCGCAGCTGCCCCCACCCCGCGGAGGCGCGCGTGAACCCCAGCGGCACGTGGGTGCGCCAGCTGCTGCGGTCCGGACAGGTGCCGCCCCCCCAGGTGATGCGGCCGGAGGTTGCCCGCGTCCTGCTGCAGCACCTGGCCGGGGCACAGGGACGGGCCCTGGAGCAGGCGGGCTGAAGGAGGGGTGGCCATGACAATACAGACGGTGGGGACCGGACCGGGGACGGAGGTCACCTGGGAGCTGGTCCTCAAGCGCAACTCCATCGAGCGGCTCAAGCAGGAGAAGTTCCCCCTGGACATCGTCCAGGAGCTACCGGAGCTCATCTCCCGCGGCTACGAGGCCGTCCCGGAAGAGGACATCGTCCGGCTCAACTGGTGGGGCCTCACCCACGACAAGCCCAAGGTGGGCACCTTCATGGTGCGCATCAAGGTGCCGGGTGGCCGGATCACGCCCGCCCAGCTCGTGGCGGTGGGCCGCCTCTCCCAGCGGTACGGCCGCAACTACGGGGAGCTCACCACGCGCCAAGGCATCCAGCTCCACTGGGTGCGGTTGGACCAGCTCCCGGAAGTCTTGCAGGAGATCCAGGCGGCCGGCCTCACCACCGTGGGTGGAGAAGGCGATACGGTGCGCAACGTCACCAGCTGCCCGGTGGCGGGCGTGGACCGGGAGGAGCTGTTCGACGTGCGGCCCGTGGTGGAGGCGGTGGCGCGCTTTTTCTACGGCAACCGGGACTACAGCAACCTCCCCCGCAAGCACAAGTACACCATCAGCGCCTGCCCCGCCCAGTGCAACGCTCCGGAGATCCACGACGTGGCCCTGGTGGGGGTGCGGAAGGACGGCCGTCCGGGGTTTGCAGTGCGGGTGGGCGGCGGCCTGTCCGCCACCCCCCGAATCGCGCGCGACCTCGGCGTGTTCGTGCCCGCAGAACCCGTAGACGGGGTCATCGAGGTCCTCCGGGCCATCACGGACACCTGGCAGTACCACCTCCGCTACCGTCTGAGCCGGGCCAAGGCCCGCATCAAGTTCCTGGTGGACGACTACGGCCCAGAAGGCGTGCGGGCCATGGTGGAGGAGCGCCTGGGCCGCCGGCTGGAGGACGGGGTTGCGCCGCTCCCGCTGCGGGACACAGACCACCTCGGGGTCCACCCGCAGAAGCAGCCCGGTTTTGTGTACGTGGGGATCCCGGTGCCCATGGGGTGGGTGCGGGGAGACCAGCTCGTGGCCTTGGGCGAGCTCCTCGGGGAGTTCGGCGGGGACGCGCGGTTCACCCGCATGCAGAACGTCCTCGTGACCGGTGTGCCTGAGGAACGCCTGGAGTGGCTCGTGGAGCGGCTGCGGCGGCTGGGGCTCGATCCGTACCGCAACAAGGTCTACGGTCGGTCCATCGCGTGCACGGACCACCAGTTCTGCAACTACTCCGTGGCGGAGACCAAGGGGAAGCTGCGGGAGATCCTGGAGGTCCTGGAGCACCGGTTCGGAGAGGCCATAGAAGAGCTCAGGATCTACACCGATGGGTGCCCGCACGCCTGCGCCCACCACTGGGTGGGGGACATCGGACTTCAGGGTACTACCACCCAGCACCCCGTAAAGGGGGTGCGGGTGGAGGCGTACGACGTGTGCCTGCGGGGCGGGCTCGGAAGGAAGGCCGCGATCGGAAAGCCCCTCCTGCGTCGGGTCCCTGAAGACCAGATCACGGAGGTGGTCTGCCGCCTGGTGGAGGCGTGGCTACAGGAGCGGGCGGAGCGCGGCGCCGGGTACAGCTTCCGGGACTTCGTGGACGCGTACCCGGACGAGGTGCTGCAGGCCATCGCCCTCGGTAGACGTATCGAGGAGGAGGCCCCGCGGCGGCCCGTGGTGCGCATCCCCGGGATGTTCCTGCCTTTCACGGACGGTGCGGACCGGGTGGAGGTGGAGGCGAAGACGGTTCAGCAGGCGCTGGAGGTCCTCTGCACCCGGTACCCCAGGCTCGCCGACCAGCTCCTCACGCCGGATGGCTCGCTACACCCTTCCGTGAACCTCTTCGTGGGCGAGGAGGACATCCGGGGGCTGCAGGGACTTTTGACCCCGCTTCAACCGGGGCAAGAGCTCACCATCCTCCCGGCGCTGTCGGGCGGGTGAGGAGGTGCTGGGATGCCGAGGCAGGTGACCTTCGACGACCTGCAGATCGGGGAGATCGCCATCGAACTCGACGACCGCTCTCCGCAGGAGGTGGTGGCCTGGGCCCTGGAGACCTTTGGGGACCGCGTGGCGGTGGTCACCGCCTTCCAGGCGGAAGGGATGGCCATCCTGGACATGGCGGCCCGCATTCGGCCGGACGTGCGGGTCCTCACCGTGGACACCGGGCGGCTGCCGCAGGCCACCTACGCCTTCATGGACCAGGTGCGGGGACACTACCCGCAGGCGCGCTTCGAGGTGCTCTTCCCGGACTACCGGGAGGTGGAGGCCATGGTGCGGCGACACGGCGTCAACCTCTTCTACCGCTCCGTGCCCCTCCGGCTGCTGTGCTGCCAAGTGCGCAAGGTGCGGCCCCTGGTGCGGGCCCTGGAAGGGCTCGACGCGTGGATCACAGGGCTCCGGCGGGAGCAGTGGGCCTCCCGGGCCAACATCCGCAAGGTGGAGCTGGACCACGACCACGACGGCATCGTGAAGGTGAACCCGCTCGCGGACTGGACCAAGGAGGAGGTGTGGGAATACCTCACGACCCACGGCGTCCCCATCCATCCCCTCTACGAGAAGGGCTACACCAGCATCGGCTGCGACCCCTGCACCCGGCCCATCCAGCCGGGTGAAGAGGACCGGGCGGGGCGGTGGTGGTGGGAGGTCGGTGCGCCCAAGGAGTGCGGCATCCACTGCCCCATCGAGACGGGCGGGTTCGAGCACGAGGCCCACGCCATCCTCCAGGAGGCCCACGGCCCGGCCTTGGAACTTGCGGGAGGAAGGGTGGAATGACGCAGACCCGCATCGCCCTCTCAGAGGAGGAGGCGCACCTGGTGGCGGAGGAGGCGGAGGCGTTGAGCCGCGCCCTGCAGGAGCCCCAACGAATCCGCGTGCTGCGGTTTGCCGAGCACGCGCGGTCGGGCGAGGTACCCGCGGACCTCGTGGACCTGCTGGAAGGGCTGGCGGTGATGGTGCTGCAGACAGGCCGCGCGAGGGCCGTCTACCGCGCGGAGGGCGAGCGCATCTGGACCGACCTCCTCCTCCGCACGCCCCGCGGCCAGGCCCTGCAGGCGCAGCTCCAGGAGGTGAACCGGGCCCTGCGGGCCCTGAAGGGCTTAGTGCTGGACTCCGTCCGGGTGGACATGCGGACCTTGGGCCACTTCCTCCTCACCCTCCGGGCCAACGGCGTGGGGCTCTCGCTGGCCGTCCGGGCGGACGGGGTGCAGGTGGAGAGCGTGGCCGCGGAGGGCAGCCTTCCTCCGCGCCGGGGCGTGTGCGTGTGGCTCACCGGGCTTCCGGGTTCCGGGAAGACCACGGTGGCGCAGCACGTGGCGGGGCGCCTGCGTGCGGACAGGTACCCCGTGGAGGTCCTGGACGGGGACGTGGTCCGCCAGCACTTCTCCCGGGGGCTGGGGTTTTCCCGGGAGGACCGGCTGGAGAACATGCGGCGGGTGGCGTACGTGGCGGAACTGCTGGTCCGCCACGGCGTGGTGGTGTTGGTGGCCCTGGTCTCCCCGTACCGGGAGGGCCGACAGGAGGCGCGGGCGCGCATTTCCGAGTTCCTCGAGGTGTACGTGCGCTGTCCACTTGAGGTCCTCGTGGCCCGGGACCCCAAGGGGCTGTACGCGCGCGCCCTCCGGGGAGAAGTGGCGAACTTCACAGGGCTGGACGACCCGTACGAACCCCCGGAAGCCCCAGACCTCGTGCTCGACACCGACCGGGAACCGCCCGAGGAGAGCGCCCGGAAGGTGCTGGAGCTACTCACCCGCCGCGGGTACTGGGTGGGGGCATGACGCCGAAGGTGCTGGTGCTGGAGTCCCGCATGCCGGAAGTCCTCATCACCCTCGGGCAACAGGCTGGGTGGGAGGTGGT
>FWWL01009102.1_pt1 | contig 12283 bp, 7 predicted proteins | sample 2228331 | NCBI WGS metagenome assembly FWWL01 (sample SAMEA103939775, study PRJEB20133) | metagenome | reverse complement strand
CCCTTCACGCCGACGGTCATCGGCCAGGCGACCCGCTCCGTCATCCTGGTGCCGCTGGTGGCCGAGCAGGAACTCATCGGCGTCCTTTCGGTCCAGCACTCGGAGCCGAACGTGTACACGGAGGACGACCTGCGCATCTTGTCGGCGCTGGCGGCCCAGGGTGCGCTCGCCATCCGCAAGGCGCAGGCCTACGAGGCCGAGCAGCGCCGCTCCCGACAGTTGGCGGCTATCGCACGCGTTACCCAGCAGGTGGCCGTGCTCCGCGACTTGGCGACGCTGTTCAACCTGGTGGTGGACGTAATCCGCGAGACGTTCGGCTACTACTACGTGGCCCTGTTTACGCTGAACTCGCGCACGGGGAGGTTGGAGTTTCAGGCGGCCTCATCCACCACAGGGCGCACATGCTGTTTTCAGGTGGAACTGGGCGAGGGCATCACCGGCTACGTGGCCGAGACGGGCCAGCCGGTCTTGGCCAACGACGTAACACGGGAGCCGCGCTACCGTCCGGTGGAGTTGCTAGAGGAGACCCGCTCCGAGTTGTGCGTCCCCCTGCTGGTGGAGGGGCGCATCGTTGGCGTGCTGGACGTGCAGAGCGACCAGGTGAACGCCTTTACCCAGGAGGACCTGGCGACCATGCAGACGGTCGCCACCCAGGTGGCCGTAGCCATCCATGAGGCGCGGCTGTACGACCGCGAGCGCAAACGCGCGCGCCAACTGGCCGCCGTGAGCGAGGTCGGGCGCAAAATCGTCTCCATCCTCAATCTGGATGCCTTGCTGGACGAGGTGGTGGACCTGGTGTCCGAGCGCTTCAATTACCCCCACGTCCACGTTTTCACCGTGGATGCGGCGCAAAACGAGGTCGTGTATCGGGCCGGAACCGCCCAGGCCGACGCAGTCGCGGCCCAACTGCGGTTTCCGCTGGACGGCGAGGGGATTGTGGCCTGGGCGGCGCGCACGGGCGAGCCGCTGGTGGTGAACGATGTGCAATCGGACCCCCGCTACCGCACGAGCCCTGCCATTGGGGATATTCGCTCGGAGGTGGCCGTGCCCCTTCGGTTCGGCAAGCAGATCCTGGGCGTGTTTGACCTGCAAAGCCAGGAGCCCAACGCCTTTGACCCCGAAGACCTGCCGGTGCTCCAGGCGCTGGCCGACCAAATTGCCGTAGCCGTGCGCAACGCGACGCTATTCGCCGCGCAGCAGGAGGAGACCTGGGTTTCCACCGTTCTCCTGCAAGTGGCCGAAGCGGTGGGCCAGCAAACCTCGGTGGAAGAAGCCATCGGCGCAGTGGTGCGGATTGTGCCGCTCCTGGTGGGCGTGAACCGCTGCACCACCTTCCTGCTGGATCGCGCCACCGGCGACTTCTGCACCCAAGAGGGATACAGCACGGCGCGCGGGACTGCGCCAGGGCTGAACGGGCTGTGCCTCCACCCGTCGGATGTGCCGCTTCTCGCCAAGATCGTGGCGTCCAAGGCCGCCGTCGTCGTGCCCGACGAGGAGATAGAGACCTGGATTCCCCCTGACCTGGTGCGCGCGTTTGGGATTCGGCATCTTGCGGCGTTTCCGCTGGTGGCGCGCGGCGAGATCCGCGGCTGTATGGCGGTGGAATTCGCGGACGCCGCCTGGCCTCCCAACAGCAAGACGCTCGCCATTGTGTCGGGCGTGGCGAACCAGGCGGCGACGGCCATAGAGAGCGCGCAACTGTACGATGCGCTTCAGGAAGAAGCGTATGTCTCCAACGCCCTGCTACAGGTGGCCGAATCCATCAACGCGGCGGTGGATTTGGACGAGGCGCTGGAGGCCATCGTGCGCATCATGCCCATCTTGGCGGGCGTGGATCGGTGCATGATTCTCCTATGGGATGAGCGCCGCCAGAAATTTCTGCCCGCGCAACAGTATGGCGTGGCCCGGCAACTGGAAGCCGACTTCGCGGGCCTGGCCTTTGACTCGGACACGTTCCCCCTGCTCGGCGAACTGGCCAGCCGCAAGGAGCCGCTCATTATCGCCAACGTGGCCGAGAGCGATCTCGTGCCGCGAGACCTCGCCGAGCGCTTCGGCATCCGCTCGCTCCTCGCACTGCCCTTGCAAACAAAAGGCGACATCCTAGGGGTGATGCTGGTGGACTTCCAGGGGATGGAGCACCGCTTCCCGGAGAACCGCATGGCCCTGCTCACGGGCATCGCCAGCCAGACGGCGATGGCCATAGAGAACTACCGGCTGTACCAGGAGATGGCCGAGCGCCAGCGGCTGGAGCAGGAGTTGGAAGTGGCGCGGAGTATCCAGAAGAGTTTTCTCCCGCACGCATGCCCGCTCCTACCTGGGTGGGAGGTGGCGGCCCTGTGGCGGTCGGCGCGGCGCGTGGGGGGTGATTTCTACGACATCATCCTGTTTGACGAGCGGCGTGTGGGCTTCGTGGTGGCCGATGTGTCGGACAAGGGGGTGCCGGCGGCGCTCTACATGGCGCTGTCCAAGACCATCATCCGCGCCTCGGCGCTGGAGGCGCGCAGTCCCGCCCAGGCCCTGCGCAGGGCGAATGACCTCCTGGTTGCCGACTCGTCGTCGGGCATGTTCGTAACCGTGTTCTACGGCGTGCTGGACGTGTGCGACGGGGTATTCACCTACGCCAACGCGGGGCACAACCTGCCCCTGCTGGCCCGCGCGGGCGGCGGTGAACCCGAACGCCTCGCGGCGGACGGGATGATCCTCGGCGTGGTGGAGGACATAGACCTGGAGGAGAAACAGGTGCGCATGGACACCGGCGACGTCCTGCTGATGTACACCGACGGCCTGACCGACGCCATCAACGAGCACGATGAGGAGTTCGGCGCCTACCGTCTGGCGCGCTGTCTTGCGGATGCCCGAGACCGGCCCGCCGAGAGCCTCATCCAGCATATTGACCGCGAGGTTGCCGCTCACGTGGGCGGCCAACCCCAGTTTGACGACTACACGCTGGTGGCCGTGAAGCGGACGGCCGCGAACGCCGACGTGGGCCACCCGACATCATCGTAAGGAGATTCGCATGGACAATTTGCCGCAGATTGTCTCGGCCATCCTAGACGAACTGGAGAGCAAGAACGCGATTCGGGACACCACGCTGGCCCGCTCGCGCACGTTGATTCGGCACTGCGCCAACGCGATACGCGCGGTGCACCGAGGGGAGTTTGATGCCGCCGAAGAACTGCTCCAGGCGGCCCGCGACATTGCCTCCGAGATGACGCAAGACCTGGCCGCCCATCCCGACATTTACTTCGCCGGCTACACGCAGGATGCCTTGAAGGAACTGGCCGAGGCGCACATCACCTACGCCATCATCGCCGACAAGCCGGTGCCCACGCCGAGGGAACTGGGGGTAGAGCCGGCGTCGTACCTGAACGGAATGGGCGAGGCCGCCGGCGAACTGCGCCGCTTCGTGCTGGACTGCATCCGCCGCAGCCAGGTGGGCGAGGGCGAGCGGGCACTGGAAGCCATGGACGTTATCTACAGTTACCTGGTAACCGTGGACTATCCGGACGCGGTAACGGGCGGACTGCGCCGCACCACGGACATGGTGCGCGGTGTCCTGGAGCGCACCCGCGGCGACTTCACTACCGCCGTGCGCCAGGACCAGTTGCAGGACGCGCTGCGCGACTTGGAGCGCAAACTGGGGAAGTAGTCAGCCGCGCGGGCAGGCACTACGGAAGCCAGGCCATCTGCCCACTGAGCCAGTCCGGATTGGACATGCTCAAGTCCATGATCTTGCGCTGTTCGCTTCCGTCGGCCAGCATCACGTACAGCGACCACACGCCGTCGCGGTTGGAGACGAAGGCGATCTGCCGGCCGTCGGGCGACCAGGCGGGCATCCCGTCGTCGGCGTCGTTGACGGTGCAGCGGCGGACAAATCCGCCCTCTATGCGCACGGTGTAGATTTCCCAGTTGCCGTCGTGGCTGGAAACATAGGCCACGTGGCTACCATCGGGCGACCATGCCAGGCCGATGTCGTTCTTGTCGGCGGTGAGGCGGATGCGCCCGCCCCTGCTCAAGTCCTCTACGTAGATTCCGCATTCGCGCTGGGCCTCGTCGCAGCCGGTGAATGCCAGGTGGTTCGTGCTGGACCAGGCGGCCGACCAGCCGCCGCCGAGGGGCGCGGGTGTGCCGGAGCCGTCGGCAGGAGCCGCCAGGATGACCGCCGTCGGCGAGCCGGCATCGCGCACGAAGCCGACCTGCTCGCCATCGGGCGACCAGAACGGGCGGGAGTCCCGCGCCGACGTGGAGACCGCCCACCGCTTTCCGCTCTCCAGGTCCATCACGAAGATGCCGGGCGCGGTCTTGTCGGTGGAGTGGAAGGCGAGGCGCACGCCATCGGGGGATGTGGCGGGCTGGTTGGCGTTTCGGACGAGCACGCGGGCCTGATCCGCGTCGGCGTCCATAGCCACGATGTCGTAGGTTTTGCGGCCATCGTCATAGCGGGCGAAGATGAGCCTGCCGAACGGCAGTTCCGACAGGATGGGAGGCTCCGCAGGCTGGGTGGGCACGGGGGTCAGCGCCGCCTCGGCCAGCGCCGCGCACCGCTGTGAAGCGTCGTTCAGGCGCGCGCGGATGGTGGGGTTATCGTCCATCTCCTTGGCGGCGGCGTAGGCTTCCTGCGCCTGGCACCAGAGGCCCCAGCCCATGTAGGCGTCGCCGTGGCCCACGTAGGCCTCATACAGACGCTGGGCCACGTCGCGGAACGCGGGGTCAACCGCATAAAGTTGGCGGAAGGCTTCTACGCATTTGCCCCAGTCGGCGCCCGCCGCGCCTGCGCCTGCGCTGTACAGGGCCAACAGTTCGCGCCTGCGGGCGATGTCGGCGGCGGACGGCCGCGCACGCAGGGCCTGATCGTAGGCCCGGATGGCCTCTTCCAGTCGGTTCTCGGCCTCAAACGCCTCGCCCTGGAGACGGTAGCAGTCAAAGCGGTACTGCTGGACGTCCTTCGCGCGGTACGTGGGATCCAGCGCGGCGATGTACTCAAAGGCGGCGGCGGCTCCGCTCATGTCCTTCTGGTTGTACAGGTCCACCGCCTGGGCGAACAGGGCGTCCAGCGCGGCCTGGTACACCTCGGACGTGGGCGTGCTGACGACGGCGCGGGTGCGCTGGGCCTCGGCCAGTTGCTCACGGGCCTCCGCATGGTCCGGCGCAAGCCTCAGCGCCAGTTCAAACTCGGCGATGGCCAGGTCCGTTTCGCCCGCCCGCATGTGGGCCAGGCCAGCCTGATAGTGGGTCTCGGCGTTTTGGCGGGCTAGGGCGGCCCGATCCTGCAGACCCTGGTAGACGGCGAGGGCCGTAACCGCGCCGAGGATGACCAGCAGGCCGAGCACGAGGAGGGCAATGCCCAAGCGCGAGCGGAGCCAGCGCCGTGGCGCGTGCGCATGTTGGGTTGTGCCGCTTGGGGCAGAGACTTCGTTATCCAATTGGCCTGTCCTTTTCGGCAGTGCGGCCCGCTAGGGCGCAGTCGCTTCGCCCAAGAGGATACCATCTTCGGCGTACACGCGCAAATCCAGCGGGCCGTCGGTCCAGGGTAGTTCCCGCACAAAGGGATTGTCGGGGCCGAGGACAAGGCGCTCGGATAGGACATCGGCGCCCGAGGCCGCAAGGCGCAAGAGGACGACACGCCGCGCCGGGCTGAACACCGCCACGCGCACCGAATCCCCTTGGCGCTCCACCCGCATCACGACTTCGCGCGTCGCTGTGGTAAGCCCGCCGATGCCTGCCGCCGGAATCCAGGTCTCGGTCCAGCCCAGCGACTCGCCGGGCAGGAGCACGATGTCGTCGGCAGGCCAGAACGTGCGGTTGGCCCCCGCCCAAAGTTCCACATACGCCGATCCATCATCGGCGAAGGTGTGAAAGTCTGGAAACGCACTGCCGAAGCCGAACAATTTGGCCCCGCCGTGGCCCGAAAGCACGCGTGCGGCTCCGACATCCGCGCGGGTGTCGTACACGCCGACGAACGCGGGGAGCGGCTCCGCGGCGAAGACGCCAAGCCAATTGCGCCAGACGGCGTAGCGGCTCATGTCTTGCCCGTGGATCACAGGCCAGGATACCATCGCGCCCTCGGCCGGGAGCGCGGGATCGCCGGTGCTGTGAACGATGACCTGAGCCGCAGGGAAAATCAGGCGCAGATCGGGGCCGACGGTCGGGCTGCCGGGCGACAGCATGGCATTGGCCCAGAACTGGACGGCAAGGGGACGGTCGCCCATGTTGGTAAGCCGCAGCGATACCGTGAACCGCGACTCGCCCTCGGCAAGCGCGACGATGATCTCGGCCTGGAGCGCGCCTGCCCTGCGGCGGAGCGCAACCTCCACGCCTCCGCCGCGGCGCTGTGCGGCTGTGTCCCACGGCGTGCCCCATTCATATCCGTGTTCGTTCACAGGAAACGCCCATTCCAACCCGCCCGCCGCCAGCCACCAGTTCTCCTCCAGCGCCAGCGGGCCCCAGTAACTGGGCTTGAGCACGGCGTTGTTGTAGAACAGGGGCTGGTTCGTGGGCTTGTACACGCACTGGTACAGCCGCCCGCCGAGTTCGGGCAAGAACGTGAGTTTCAGATAGGCGTTTTCCACCACGAGGGCGCGGTAGGTTTGCGGCGCGGGCGCAGGGTGCGCGGCCTCGTACTCGGCGCGTTTCAGCCACAGTACCTCGCCGCCGTAGGTTGGGTTCGGCTCGGCGGTGAGGTACGCCGCAAAGGGATACGTGGGAATGCTGAGGCGTTGCTCGTACACGCGCACCTCCGGCGTGGGCGTTGGGCTAGGACTCGCCGCGTATGTCGGCGTGGCGCTGGGCGTCGCGGTGAGAGTGGGCGTTGCGGGCGACGAAAGCGTGGGCGGCGCGGGCGTATGGCTCGCCGCCCGTGTCGCAAAAGGTGTATCCGTGGGCACGGCGGACGGCGTGGCGCCGGGCGTGGGATGGGGCGATCCCCCACACGCCGCGCACAACAGCAACAGGCTCGCCGCCGCCGCAAGAACGCGCGTTTTCACGGGTGGATTATAGCCCTTCTCGGCCCGGGCGTCCACTCGTTTTGACAATCCCAGTAGTGAGAACCTATAATGGCTTGCCGGGCTGGAGCAACGGTGTGCTCTCCCCGGCGTTATAGTCTTTGGAAAGGGTCTGCCTTTGAGAACCGCACTTCGGTTTCTGCTTGCGCTTGCCATACTCGCCGGCGGCGCGGCATCGGGAATCCTATCGCAGGGTATGCTGTCGCCTTCATCCGCGGATGCGCAGCCGGAGTTCTGGCTCCATTATGATGTGGACTACTCCAGGGTGCCCGAATGGGTGCGCATCCGCGACCTCACGCTGAAAGTGCGCGTGGGTCAGGCCGACAGCGTGGAGGTTGTCGCGGACGGGCGCGTTGTCCAATCTGAATACAGCCCTGCCAGCGGCTGGGTTACCTTCACGACCAACGCAACCCGCGTGGACATCCGCGTAGTGGGGTTGGTTACCCCCGCCGAGCAGATCGGCGAGGTGCAGAAGGCGGCCCTGCGCGGCGACAAACGCTGGGCATACAGCCTGACCTTTGATGACGGGCGGCTCTCGGTTTGGGAGAACGGCAAGCCTCTGCTGGACCGCCTAGGATACCGCGCGGGCGTGGCCATTATCGGCGAGTGGATGCTGCCGTCGGGTGTCTCCCTGGGAACGTGTGGAGAAAACATCCAATGGCGAGGGCATCCCAGTGATGATCCCGTCTGTGGTAACAACAACTGCGGCTACATGAATGCGGACCAGGCGGCAGCGCTTCTGGCAGCCGGTTGGAGCCTGTATAATCACGGCTTCTTCCACAGCAGCCCCGAATCCATGCCCGGGTGCGTGCTGGAGAACATCGCCAAGTGCACCGAGGCGCTGGCCTATGCGTTGGGCGGATACCGAACGTTGGTGTACACAGCCTACCAGAACGTCGCCTACCTGCGCGATTTGGTCGTTGCCAATTACCCCACGCTGGGCCTGCCCATCATCCAGGCGGACGGGGGCGGCGCGACGGCGGTAGATGCCATCTCCTGGAACGCCTTGCCCTACATTCGGCCACGGTGGGACGTGGGCAGGCCGCGCGATACCCGACCCGACACGAGCGGCGCAATCTACTACATGGACGAGACCCATCGCAAAGCCGTGGACAGCCCCCAACTGCACTTCTGGCTGAGCCTGCACGGCCACAACGTGGAGCGCAACGACGTGGCGGGGTCATCGCTGGACTACCTGCACTTCACCTACGGCCCGGGCGGAACGGATGAGGTGTGGGTGGCCCCGGCGGACGAGGTGTTCCAGTACCTGGCTACGCGAGATTACGCGGTGGTAACCCGCGCACCGGCCCGCACGGTTACCGTCGGGGCACGCGTGCCATCCATCCGCCAGGTGGCCCTGCGGCAGGGGTGGAACGGGTATTACGGCGCGGTGGATACGTACATTGACTCCGGCGACCCCAAGCGCAACTTCAACATACCAGGCGATGCGGCCGTCATGCGGGTTGCGTCCCCGGACAAGAAGGCGGCCCTTCTCAAGTTTGATGTGTCTTCTGTGCCGAGCAACGCTCGCGTCCTGAGGGCCACGCTGGGCTTCTACGTGCAGGAGCACTCCAACGAGGGCGAAATTGACGTGTCGGCCTACGTCTTGCGCAAGGCGTGGAATGCCAACGAAGCCACATGGGAGCAGGCTTCCGCAACAACGCCCTGGGGCGTGAAGGGAGCCAACAGCACCGGCGGTGAGACCCAGGACAGGGACGCCATTCCAACCGATACGCGCTCGCTTCGCCGTATTCGGTACACGGACGTTACGGGCGAGCAGTTCCTGATAGACGATGCCACATGGTACTCGCTGGACATCACGCAGGCAGTGCGCGAGTGGGTGGCAAACCCGGAACGCAATTTCGGCGTCATCCTGAAGGGGTCGGTGGGGTCTACCGCGGTGCGGATTGCCGCTTCGGAGTGGCGTGAGGTGGACCTGCGCCCGTGCCTCGTGATCACGTATATGGAGCCGGAAACGCCGCCTGCGGCGCTGGACACGCCTACGCCGCAGCCCTCGCCGACGCCGACGGCCTCGGCCACGCCCACGGCGACGCCGTCGCCCACATGGACGGCCACACTCACGCCTACATCAACCCCTACGCCTGAGCCAACGGCCACGCCCACCGCTACGCCGACGCCGGCGGCAAGCCCTACGCCGCACGCTCGGCTGTACCTGCCCCTGGTAGGGGCCGACCGCGCACAAGTCATCCCTCGGTGAAAGGCATAGACGATGACACTGCTCGGGTATTTGACCCTGGGGGTTGCCGCGGGCATTCTGGGTAGCCTACTCGGACTGGGGGGCGGAATCCTCATCGTGCCCGGCCTTACGCTCCTATTCGGGCTGGACATCAAGACGGCTGTGGCCACCAGCGTCGTGGCCGTGGTAACCAATTCGCTGGCCGGCAGCGTCGTGTACACCCGTAAGGGGTTTACCCACATCAAACTGGCGATGATTCTGGAGATCACGACCACATTGGGCGCACTCGCCGGTGGGCTGGTCGCCGTATGGGTCAGTGGGCGCTGGCTCTACGGCCTGTTTGCGCTGGTGGCGGCGTACATCGTGTACGCGATGCGGCGGCCCCCGGCCAGCGAGACCGCCGACGATCCCGACGGGCTTCTGCCGGCGGCTTTCACCGATCCGGCGACGGGCCGCGAGGTGCGCTATGGCGTGCAGCATCTGGGTGCGGGCGTGGCGGCCAGCACCATCGCAGGCGTGCTGTCCTCGCTATTGGGCGTCGGGGGCGGCATCGTGAAGGTGCCCATCATGTGCCAAGTCATGGGCGTGCCCATCAAGGCCGCGACCGCGACCAGCACGTTCATGATCGGCATCACGACGGCGACGGCGGCCATGGTATACTACGGGGGCGGCCTCGTCGTGCCCGCGCTGGTCATCCCCGTGGCGCTCGGCGCGGTGGTGGGCGCGCAGATAGGCTCGCGCCTGGGCGCGCGGATACGGAGCATGACCCTGCGAACGCTGTTCCAGGTGCTCCTGCTGTTCATCGCGGTTCAGATGGCGTGGAGGGCGCTGGGACTATGAGGTTCGCAACACCCCTGCATCGCGTCGTGTACGGTGTGCTGTTGGTGGGGCTCTCGGTCAGCGTGGCGCTGATTCTGGCAGGCAGCATCGCGGCGCTGGCGTCCACCGGAAGCCTGCCCGACCACACACTGTTGTGGGCACAAGCGTTCCCCTCGGCGCTGGCGGGCGAGGCGCAGGGGCTGGTCTCGGTGGGCCTGCTGGGCCTCCTACTGACGCCCCTGGCCGTCGTTGCGACGACCGTTATCGTCTCCGTGTGGCGCAAGGATTGGGTGGGGGCGCTTGCGGGCGTTGGCGTGGCGCTGGTGATGGTGGTGAGCCTGCTGCTGGGCGGTGAGTGAGGCCGCGCCGGGCCTCGTCCGGTCTCCGCGCTACGACCGCTACTTCGCGCCGATTTCCCGCGCCAGGATGCGGCGCACAATGGCGATGGACGCCGCATAGGTCGCGTCCACACCGAAGTAGGACAGACTCTTGGACAGCAGTTCCTGGCGTCGGCTGTACGGCGTGTCCGAGGCGTAGTGGATCACGCCGATGTCAAACCAGGCGTTGATGAACAGGTTGACGATCTCGTTGATGGGGTAGCGTTTGGGGTAGATGTTCTCATAGACGGCGCTCAGGTACGGCCCCGCTTCCATCTCAATGTCGGTGTATCCCTCGCGGTAGAAGACGTGCATGAAGTCGCGGTTCTGGAGGAACGTCCCGCGCACCGTTACGGCCTTCTGATTGTCAAACACCGCACCCTGAAGGAGATAGGGGGCTACGTCGCCCGCCACGAAGCAGTTCTTGAACAGAAACGTGTTCTGCGAGTGCTCGTCGTAGACTACGTTGGGGATCATCACGTCGCCGACGCGGCCGTTGAGCGTGGCTGCCTTGCCCATGGCGTAGAACCCGCGCAACTCGCCCAGGTTGGCCGTGGCTTGGGTGAGCACCAGGTAGGCCGCCATGCCCAGGGGGTAGTCCACGTTGAAGATGAGCGCCGCACTTTGCTCCAGCCGCTCCAGGCCGGGCATCTGAACGCGTTTGTCAAACCGTTCAGGGCGCAGGCGGTGCAGGTCAATCACCTGCGCGCCGATGTCCAGAGCTGCCGGGGCCGGGATGCGCAGGATGCCGCTCTCGGCTTCCCACTTGTGCATGGCTTCGCGCAGATGACGGTACTTGGGGTGCGCTGCGCACAGGCGATAGGCGTAGTACAGCAGGTTCTCCATGCCAGGCTCGCCGCTTTGCCGTAGCCGCCGGTACTCGTCCCACAACCCTTCAGGATTCTCCTGCCGGAGGAATTCGGCGATCTCTGCCTCGCGCGTTACGGCGAATCCGGACAAGAGGTTGGCGATGCTGTGGGTATTGCTGGAAACGAAGTACACGGGCCGCTGGTTCAGGCCCAGTCCTTCGGCCGCACGCTCAATCTCCCGCCACCACTCCTCGGTGGCCTTGCGGTAATCCACAAACGAGCCGGCCAACAACAAGATAGACATGGACTTGCGCCGCTCGGCGATGGTCAGCAGGCGGCGCGGCCACTCGTCTCCCCATAGGGCATACAGTCGGGCGAAATCGGCTTCGGACAACTCCAGTGCCAGGCGCACTTGTTCGGCTTCGGGCGGAGATAGGGGATTGCCCGTCTCGGCGTGGCGGCGGAGGAGGTCCTCGGCGGGCGTGTTGGCCAAGTGCGCGTGGATCTTGTTCCACTCAATTTGCAGTGCTACGAGCATGGGGACCAGGTCGTCAATGTCGGACACGCTGGCGATCTGGGCGGCGAGGGTCTCCTTGCCGTCAAAATATGCGCGGCGCCGACGCCCGGGGGATTGGACAGGCATCCACTCGCGGATGTCGGGATACCCGCGCCGCATGAAGACCTCCGGCGTCTGGCCCAGGATGATGAGCCGCACCTTGTCCATCACCGGTGGTAGGCGCAAGTAGGCGTAGATGAACGCGCCCAGGTCTATGACCGGGTCCTCGGCGTGGAGATGGAGGGAGGAGTTCATCCCCGCATGGGTTTCCTCAAGGGATCGGATCTGAATTTCGCCGATGCTGCGGAGCAACGAGTAGTACGTGCGGGTGTAGAGGGCGATTTCCTCGTTACCGGGCGACGGAATCGTTCTGTCCATACTGACCTCACCGGATTGGACGCGGGATCACCCGCCCGCTACCGGCTCAAACAGGTAGAGCGTGTCCACGTCCTTGAGCGGAAACGACGCCGATCGTCCCCGTGGGACGATGCGGCTGTTGACGAACAGCGAGTACGGTACGGCTG
>FWWL01007905.1_pt1 | contig 12291 bp, 10 predicted proteins | sample 2228331 | NCBI WGS metagenome assembly FWWL01 (sample SAMEA103939775, study PRJEB20133) | metagenome | reverse complement strand
GATTATGATGGGGCGAATGTGAAACAAATTACGGAACATGGCTCTATTTCTATCAAACCGAAAATATCTCCGGATGGGACTAAAATAGCGTACCTTTCCTACAAAGACCGTTATTCCTTCCTGTATGTTTTTGACCGACTTACAGGCAAGGTTACTCCGTTATCAAGGGAAGTAGGACTTAACTCTGCACCAGCGTGGTTCCCAGATGGGAATCGTTTGGCAATGACTTTGAGTAAAGATGCAAATATGGAAATTTATATTCGGAATATAGATGGAAGCAATCCAGTTCGTATAACGCGTGATAAGTCGGCAGATACATCCCCGAGTGTCTCTCCGGATGGGTCAAAAATAGCATTTGTGAGCGATAGAGGTGGAAGTCCCCAGATTTATGTTATGAATGCTGATGGGAGTGACCCACGCCGTATTTCATATCAAGGGGGAAAGTCTTACGACCCCGCATGGTCTCCCGATGGAAAGATGGTTGCCTATGTTGTGGAACAGAGTGGAGAAGGATTCGAAATCTATGTAATGGATGCGGATGGGTCTAATTCACGAAGGTTAACAAATTCTTATGGAAGTAATGAATCACCTACTTGGTCTCCTGACTCCAGACATATAATGTTTTGTTCCACAAGAAATGGCAGATGGGAACTTTGGACGGTAAATGTTAAAACGGGGGAGGAAAGACCGGTTCCCAATTTGCGAATGGAAGCCCAGGGTCCTTCCTGGGGACCCCGCCTGAAAGCGGATAGCAGATAATATAATTTATATTACTACATAAAGGTATAAATTATGCCACGGCATAGTGGAGAAAAATTGATTGTTCAGAACCGCCGGGCTCATTTTGACTACGAAATATTTGAGCGGTATGAGGCAGGGATTGAACTTAAAGGGACCGAAGTAAAATCGTTGCGGACTTCAGGGAGTATGTCTATTCAGGATGCGTATGTGGACTATGAAGATGGTGAACTATTTCTCGTAAATTCTTATATTCGTCCTTATGACCAGGGGAATATTATGAATCACGACCCGCACCGCAAAAGAAAATTACTTCTACACAAGCGGGAAATACTTCGTTTAGGGAAGAAGATAGAAGAAAAAGGGTTAACTTTGATTCCTCTTCGTGTATACTTTAAAAATGGTTTGGTGAAGGTGGAAATTGGATTATGTCGTGGTAAGAAGGTTATTGATAAACGAGAAGATATTAAGAAGAAAGATACACAACGAGAGATAGAAAGAGTTATAAAAAGATACAGATAAAGAAGACGGTTAATAATATTTTGGAGAAAAGAAGATGAACATACAGGAAGAGAAAAGAAAAAATCCTTTGAAGTGGGAACCAAAAGATTTCTGGCAACAATATGTGGGTTCTATGACGCCTTCTGCGTTTTTAAAGATTTCAGGTGTTTATAGCCCTTACCGGGCTGTGGAAAAACATTTAAGAAAACTATCTACTTTCTATGGAATTGTAAGAAGAAATACCTGGAAAGAGACATTTAATGAACCTCTACAATTTACATTTGAAGAAGTGTATTGGGAGATTATCGCATATTTGAAAGAAACGGAAAATGAATGGAAACAGGAGTGGAAGGAGTTCTGGCTTGCTCAGGATGATGATGACCCATTGAGTCTGGATAAGGTAAAGAATGTTCAAGAAAGGACAAATAATTAATCATAAGAGTTCATAATGAACCGACAAAAACATCGCGGAAAAAATCCTGAGGACGATTATTTATTTACGCCAGAGTGGGTGGAAATATTAAAAAAAGCAGTAGAAGACTTATCCTATCTATACACAAGAGGCTATTCGGAGACAATAGCATTAAAGATTGTAGGAGACCATTATCAATTAAAAAACCGACAGAGATTGGTGTTACAGAGAGCTGTCTGTTCGGATGATTCATTGAGTATTCGGAAAGAAAGAGAAGTAGGGGAAAGACCTGTTAAAGGGGAGAAGTTCCTTATAGATGGATATAATCTGTTGATTACTGTGGAAAGCCTTTTATCGGGTGGTATATTGATTTGTGGTAGAGATGGATGTATTCGGGATATTGCGAGTCTGCATGGTTCCTATCACAAAGTAGAGGAGACCATACCCGCAATTTTATGGATAGGGGAACGTTTATCGGCATTTGAGCCTTCTGAAGTCCATTGGTTTCTGGATAGACCTATTTCCAATAGTGGAAGATTAGCAAAATTATTGAGGGAACTAGCAGAAGAATACAAATGGGATTGGGATGTTGCAGTAGTAGACAACCCTGATTACGAAATAGTAAATAACGAAGGTATCGCAATTTCTTCTGATAGTTGGATACTAGATAGAGCCTATTGCTGGCTTAATTTTGTGTATCGGTGTATAAGACCTATGTGGAATACATTATCAATACTTGATTTTTCTGTGGGAAATGAATAAGTGTAACTATTTTAAGTAGTCCTTCAAATTTTCCCGCAGAGTGTTTATATTATAAGGTTTGGATAGAAATCCTTGAATGGGGAAATCAATATCATTTTCTCCAAAGGAATGTTTTGAAAATCCAGAACTGAGAAAAATAGGTAGTTCTGGAAATTGTGACCGGATAGCACGAGCAACATCGGTTCCGTCCAGATGAGGCATTGTAATATCCAAAATAACTGCGGATATTTTATCTTTATTTTCTTCAAATAATTTTAGTGCTTCTCGTCCATCCATAGCAGTAATTACACCGAAACCTAAATTTTCAAGCATTTTGGTAGTTACCTGTAAAACCACCGGTTCATCGTCAGCGAGTAGAATAACCCCTTTCCCTTCCCACGATGTTTCCTCTTTTTCTTTCTGTTTTTCTATGGGTTTCCCCATTAAAGAAGGGAAGAATAATTTAAAGGTTGTTCCTTTTCCTACTTCACTATATACTTTTATAGTTCCCTTGTGAGCTCTAATAATGCCCATAATGGTGGCTAAGCCCAACCCTCTACCTTTCTCTTTAGTAGTAAAGAAAGGGTCAAATATTTTTGATAAAAATTCAGGAGGTATGCCACAGCCTGTATCAGATACTTCAAGGAATACATAATTTTTCTTTTCCAGACCTTCTTGAAACCAGGTGGTGCGAATATAACTATCAGTAAAATCCATAACACCTGTGTTTATCCGAATAACTCCACTACGATTACCAATCGCGTCAGATGCATTAATGACGAGGTTTAATATTACGGAACGAATTTGACCTGGTTCCCCTTCTATATAAGGCAGGTCTGGCAAAAGATTTATATTCAACAGAATCTTTTTAGATATACTAACCTTCAAAAGGTGTTCCATCTCATGAATTATATTATTTAAATTGCAGGGCTCATACGGCTGTTGTTTTTTGCCTGAGAAGAGAAGTAATTGCCTGCATAGGTCTCCTGCATTTTGAACCGCTTCTTCAATCCCTGTCAGATAGTTATAAACTGCATCAGGATTATGGATTTCACCTTTGGCTAATTCTGTTTGCCCCATAATTGCCATAAGAATATTATTAAAATCATGAGCTATAGAACTGGCTAATACACCTAAACTTTCTAATTTCTGTGTGTAGTGAAGTTGCTTCTGAAATTGTTCTTTTTCCTCCTGCATCTTTTTTATGTCAGAAATATCTCGGAACAGAATGAGATTTAGTGGACTTCTGTCGGAAAGGTGTATTAATCGGTGAATTATTCTCAGAGTCAATGGATTACCGCTTTTATTTTTCTCAATAATCTCAACCTCAAATAAAGGATGAGTATCTGCATTTTGAGATAGATAGTTATCAATTTCTGGAGCGAAATTTCGGATAGGTTTGGATAAAACTTCATCTATATCCCATCCCAATATTTTTTTACTTGCTTCATTCCAGAATTCAATGTTTCCTTCTACATCAATAGCAATAATACCTACTGGTGCAGAATCAATAAGGGTTTTCAATAAAGACATTGTTTGGCTTAATGTGCTGATGAGAGATTTATATTCCGTTATCTCTTCATACATTCCTAAGACACCATACGGTACGCCACCCGGTCCTAACAGAGGTATTTTGCTTGTCCTCAACCAGATTTTTCTACCATCGGGAGTTGTTTGTGATTCCTCATAAAAGATTTTCGGTTTTCCAGAGGAGATGACCTCACGGTCATCCTTCCGATACATTTCTGCTTCGGATTGCCACGGTAATTCAAAGTCTGTCTTTCCAATAATTTCCTCAGGACTATTTTTACCCGCGTCTTTGGCAAAGGCAAGATTGCAACCCAAATAATGCAGATTTGTATCTTTCCAGAAGACACGAACAGGCAGTAAATCCAACACAATTTTCAAAAATTGTTTTGCCTGTTCTGCTTCATGAATAGATTTTTCCTTCTCATCTAAATTTTCAATAATAGCAAGGAACCCATAAAGAGAATCAGTATAATTATCTGGTATGGGAAAAAGATGGACAAGTGCTCTAAACCGAGAAGAATCTTTTCTTACATAAAATTTTTCAAAGGTATTAACTTTTCCCAAAATTATAGATGGTGTTTTTATTACTTCCTGGAAAAGACCTAACTCCTGTTCAAGATTTTCTTGGGGTGTTACTTCCTGCCATGTGAGATTGAATAATTCCTCTTTTGTATAACCAAATAGGTCACATAAAGCGGGATTTGCTTCAATCCATTTACCCGAAAGATTCGTTATCCCAATAGGTATATTCAATTCCGAGAAGAAAGTGAAGAAAAGAGGATTTATGAGAAACACATTGCCAGAGTAAGGAACTAAATATGTGTAATCATAAACAATGACTTCATTAGAAGTTTCAGAAGTTTCTTTGGGATGTATCAATAAACACCAGAAATGTTTATCTCTCTTATCAGTAAACCATACCCCTAAATGGTTTTGCCCATGATGTTGTAAAAACTCTTTGACTACCTTCTTTTGTGGCTCAAATACCCAATCTATGAGAAATGTATTATTGAATTCATTAAAACTAAATCCCAGAAAATCTTTTTCCTGGGAAGTAATTGTTAATATTTTTCCTTCCCCATCCAGATGTACCGAATAAAATTTAAGCAAAAAATCACTTAGCATAAAAACTTCTTTTATATTCATACTATTATATTTGATTTTAATTCAAAAAACAATTTTTATGTTGCAGATATATTTTACACAATAAGAAAATGAGATTTGGGAAGGAATTATTTACTAAAAAAGTTGGGTAATGCCTTGTTTAGAATCTGGTGTGAATTTCAAGAATGTATCAGAGATAAAATTTCTAACTGTTGACATAAGCATCAACGGCATGACGGAGGGTTTTCATAATCCAGTGTCGTTTGTTGTCATCTGTTTCTAATAGAGTAATGCGGAAGCCTGGATAGTTAGACTGGAACCCGCTCAGAGGAACAACTACTATGCCTGTTGAGCCCATCAGGTAATACACAAATCGTTTATCAGGAGGAGCGTTCTCTACAATGCTTTCTATGTATTCTTTGACTTTTGGGTTTTCAATAGGCAAGGTTTGATGGCTATTAAGAACATTCTCTTTGAACATAATTGTTGCGTAAAAGGCACCGCCAGGTCTATTCAAGACTACATAAGGACAACCTTTAAAGGCTTCCATTAATTCGTCCGCTCTATTGCTAAATATAATTGCCCGTTTTCTAAGGTGTTCTGGATATCTTGAATCTCCCATTACTTTTGGGATGACCATTTGTGGGAATGTAGTTGAACATACTTCCAATCGTTTTGCAGCGAGTAAACTCTCTACATATTCGGAGAAATTGGGGTCTTTTTTGCGATTTAATACTTCAATCCATCCGCAACGGGCACCGGGCCATGGAAATTCTTTGCTGATACCTCTCATAGCAATTCCCGGAACATCTTCTATCCATTGGCTTAAGTGAATCTGAGGATAACCGGGGAAAACAATGTGGCTGTAGATTTCGTCGGTGATAATGAATAAATCATATTCTCGTGCTACCTTTAAGATTTCTTCCAGAACGCTTCTTGGATAAACGGCACCGGTAGGATTGTCAGGAGAAAGTAATAAGATACCTGCAATAGAGTCGTTGTATTTTACCTTGTTTCGCAGGTCATATAAATCTGGCATCCAGTTGTTATATGGGTCTAATTTGTATGTGAGATGATTGTATCCGGAATGTGCCGCTTCTGCCGATGAATGAGTACTGTATGCAGGTGAAGGTCCCAATACACGAGCCTCTCTCTTTAAGAATCCGTAAACTTTTGCTACTGCATCACCTATTCCATTGAAAAAGATAATGTCGTCAGGAGTTATCTTAGTGCCTCCGTCCCGTTGATTCACCATTTCTGCCAAGAACATTCTTGTTTCAGGGACACCGGCGGTATCGCAATAACCATAGGTTCGTGAGTCATCAATAGTTTCATGGATAATTTCTTTTATCCATGGGGCTATTTCTTCTCCTTTTTCTATTGGGTCACCAATGTTTTCCCAGGTGATTGGCTGACCTAATTCTTTTACTTTATTTGCGATTGCAACAATTTCTCTTATTTCATAACTTAAATTACGAGCACCTTCATGAACAATATTTCTACGCATATAAACATCACCTTAATTTTGAAAAATTAAAAAATAATTGTTCTCAATTGGTGGGGAAATAATGGATATAGTTTACTACTTTGAATACAAGAAATTAAAATACACAGGTAGTTAAATCGTTATATGCATATTCCAGAAGATATCCATTAATAACAAAATTTTTACTAATTCCAGGCTTATTTATTATAACTTCGTCTTTTTGTATTCCTTCTTTATCGTAGGCGCGATAAATAAGTCTATTACTTGTTCCTGTTTCTATAGTAATAATCTGGTAGGTCGGTATTTTTGGAAAGGCAGTTTCAATGATGTCCGGCTTTTCCTGTTGTTCATAGGCTTTTGTTCCTGAGAACGATATTACATAATATGTCCCCTCGGAAGGGGAGGAAACTCTTTTATCGTTTTTAATGGGATAGGTTCGCCAGTAGGAGTGGTCGTGCCCCTGGAAAACAAAATCAACATGGTATTGGTCAATGATTGGGAGCCATGCAAGTCTCAGATGTTTGTTATCTCTTCTCGGGGCTGAACTATAAATAGGTTGGTGGAATAATAAGAATTTCCAGGTAGAATTAGAGGTTGAAAGTTGTTGTTCCAGCCAGGGCTTTTGTTGTTCCGGATTAAAATTTGCATTCAGGATAATAAAATGGGCGTTGGAATATTTGAATGAATAACAAAATTCACTGGGTATATTTTGGGGTCCATTTTGAGGTAAAACAAAATAATCCAGATACATTTTGGGGATTAGTCCACTAGATTTGTATTCGTGATTTCCAATAGTTGGAACTATGGGGTACCGGGCAAAAGTGTTGTTAGCGTAGTGAAAAAATGCATCCCAGTCATCTCTCTCATTACCACGATTCACAATATCTCCTGCCATTAAGATAAATGTGCAATCAGGATATTTTTCTATTGCATTTTTAAGTAGCTGCCCCCATTCCTCAAATCCGTTTTGTGCATCTCCTAAATAAATAAACGAAAAGGATGATGTTTGTGCTGGTGCGGTCTTGAATGTATACCAATCACTCCAGATTTGCATATCTGGACTTCCAACACGATATTCATACATTGTATCTGGTTCTAATGATTTTAAAGTGGCATACCAGCGATAAATTTCAGGATTGTTTTTTAATGGTGGGTCTATTATGGATATAAAATTAGCGGATGTTTTATTGGTGGATTCTTCTTTTGAATTTGATTTTTTATGCCATTCCACTACTCCGTTTTTGGTTTCGGGAGAAGTGCTCCATTGAATTGTAATGGATGTAGTAGGGTCTTCTGTCATTGTGAGTGTAATTTGAGAAGGAGTTTGTGTGACGGGGAAAGGAGTTTCTCTCTCTGGAGGAGTTTTCTCCTCGCTGAATAATGGGAAGCAAGATAGGAAAATAACTGCAAATAAAATAAAAACAACTATACTTTTAAATTTTTTCATTGCTTTGACCTCTCTTTGGATAGTAGGAAATTACATTAACTAATGTTATGTCTATTAGATACAATAAGGGTTAAAATAGTTTCAAAAAATTAGGGATAGTTTATTTGTTAAGTAGAGTCAAAATCTTGTAAAAATAAAAGTATAAAATGATTTAGTTATTTTCTAAAGAGAGAGGTTTGTGTTTTTGAAAAATTAGGAGTTCTTTTAAAAAAGGTGCGCACGGGCATTTCTATCGGAACAGGCATAGGAGGGGGGGATAGTTGCCCGTGCGCTGGGGAGGGTACTGTGCAGGGTAGTGAGGGCTGTGTGTGGAAAAATAGATTGTACCTGTGGTCAGGGTTGGGAGGAAGGCCAAATTAGCAGGGCAAATTCTCCAAATTTTGCCTCACTTTCCTCACAGAAAATATTCAACTTTCAAAGAGCGTTTTCTATTTATTTTATCCTATAAACGCTTAAAAAGTTTCAAAAGTTTACTTTATTTTTCATGAAAATTTCTATAAAATTTGATTGTTCCAAAATTTTATGAAATTTTCTATCCAATATTATAGCACAAAAAATATATAAAATCAAATTAATTAAAAAAAATTTATATATCAATTATAATGAAATAATATCGGGTTTGATTCATGGTAATAGATGGTGCCTTAATAAAGAAATAATTTGCATGAAGTAATATTTACAGTGTAAATATTATAGATTATTAGGTTATGAAAAAAATTATTATAAAATACTATCTTAATGGTTTTATTTTATTTCAAAAATGGAATGCTTTTAAGTTATAATCAATTAAAAGGATAAAGGAATATGGCAGATATTTTAAGTCAGGATGAAATAGATTTATTATTGGGTTCTGTAACGACAGGGACAGTAGATACTCTTCAAAAAGAGGAAAAGGAAAGTGAGCAAAAAGTAAGTGTTTATGATTTTCGTAGACCTGAGAGGGTTTCTAAGGAACAATTAAAAGGATTACAAAGTATTTTTGAATCGTTTGCGAGAGAACTTACAATTGTACTTCCTCCATATTTCAGGACAATAGTTCGTGTTGACCTTGTGTCTATAGACCAGTTGACTTATGATGAATTTATTCTGGCTGTATCGCGTCCTACCTGTCTGGTGGTTATAAATATGTCTCCTCTGGATGGTGCGGGGATTATGGAATTAAGTCCAACAGCAGTTTTCCCCATAATAGATAGAGTGTTGGGAGGTAAGGGAAAAATTATTCCAGAATTAAGAGAGTTGACTGAGATAGAGGAGCGGATTATTGGTAAAATTGTAGAAATGATGTTGGGTTGTCTCAAAAGGGCGTGGGAGCAAGTAATTGAGTTGAATACACGAATTGAGTCTATAGAGAGTGACCCACTGATAGTTCAGATAGTGGCAGGTAGTGAAATGACCATTCTTGTAAGTTATGAAATTCATGTTGGGGAAAATACAGGAACGATTAATTTCTGTATTCCATTGATGGTATTGCATCCACTTTTGGAGCAGATTTCAAAAATGGCGCACTATGCTCATAGAGTCAGTCCCGAAGAAGCAGAAATGACAAGAATCATATTATTGAAACATCTTTTAAATGCGCCCATACAGTTGGACACGATTTTGGGTAGAACAGTGGTAGAGATGGATGACTTGCTTAATTTGAAGGAGGGGGATGTTCTGATTCTAAATAGAACTGTGGAAGAACCTGTTGTCGTTGAAATTGAAGGTTTGCCAAAATTGAAAGGAACAATAGGGAGAAGGGGTGAGGAATTAGCCTTACGGATATGTTCTATAATACGAGAAGAAAAGAATCCTGAAAATTATTTGTGAGGTGAAGAGTATATGAAATTTGAGGATATAGTAAATATATTTTTCAAGGGGTTGGATGATGTGTTGATATCGTTGGGTATTGGGGGTAATTCATATCAGGTTCAGGAAGTGAAGAAAACTGAATTGGAAAGTATAAAAACTTTTTTAGGAGATAATGCTACCGTAGTATTATGGGGAAAAGTTGAAAAAAATCAGGGGATGTTATTGCTTTGTCTGAATAGTGATGATGTTAGGGCTTTGGTGGGTGCTATTGAAGGGACCATTCCAGAGGAAATAAATGAAAATGTTATGAATACCTTAAAAGAATTGAATGACACCTTTTTGGGGGGTGGATTAAGTTCTCTGGCACAGTCTGCGAAGAAAGGGGTAATTCAATTTGAATCCACGGGGATTATTAAGGGAAATGAAATTTTTGAAGGTTCATTTAGTTCACAGATTCAGGAACCTATACTATATAGTTCCGTTGTTATAGAGGGTAGTATCAAATTTTCTTTTCCCTGGTTCGTTTTATTTGATAATTTATTGATGGGATGGTTCTCAATAGAGGAAGAGGAAGAAGTAAGCGTTTCAGAAAATACTATGTTGTCACAGGAAGAAATAGAATCGTTTTTGAATAGTGAAGTAAAGCAAACGGTAGTTGAGAATGATAATCTAAAAAGAGTAGGAGAAAAACCGGTGAGCAAACAATCTACGAATGCGGGATACCGTAACCTGGATGTAATTTTAGATATTCAAGTAGAGGCAACAGCGAGATTAGGAAGTATTGAAATGCCATTGGCAACGGTACTAAGTCTGGGTCCCGGTTCGGTAATCAATATTGGACATGAAGTAGATAACCCTATTGAATTGTATGTGAATAATAAATTAATAGCAAAAGGAGATGTGGTTATAGTAGATGAAAAATTTGGTATAAGAATAACAGAAATTGTAAGTCCCAAAGAACGAATAGAGAGTTTGCAGTGAGTAACAACGACGAAAAAATACTCTGGCGAAGATATAAAGAAGAGAATGATGAATCGGCACGCGAGGCGTTGATTTATAAATACATGCCGATAGTGCGTTTTATTGCTGGAAGGATTGCTATACATGTGCCACCCTCTATTGAAATGGATGACTTAGTAGGCTGGGGAATTGTTGGCTTGTTAGATGCAATAGAACGATATGATTATAAACAGGATACACGGTTTAATACTTATGCCTCTATTCGTATTCGGGGGACTATATTAGACCATATACGGTCCTTAGACTGGGCACCTCGTTCATTGCGAAGTATGGCTCGGCGAGTGGGTGCCATAACGGAAAAGTTGAGGCATGAAAAAGGGGCTGAACCCACCGTCAATGAGATTGCAGAAGCCTTAGGTGTGAGTGCAGAACATATTGAAGAAACCGTTGCAAACTTACAGACCGTTCAGATTCTATCCTTAGACCATTTTGCCATTTCCGAAGACGATGGAGTAGAACGAACGAGAGAAATAAATACTAATGCTTTTTATCCTTCGCCGGAGGAGGTAGCAAAACAAAAAGAGTTGCAAGAATTGCTTGCAGATGCCATTTTAAAACTCCCGGAACAACAACAAAAAGTTTTACACTTGTATTATTATGAAGAATTGACATTGAAGGAAATTGGAGAAGTCTTGCAAGTTTCGGAATCGCGTGTGTGCCAGATACATGCAAGTGCGATTAAAACATTACGCGAATTGGTTAAATCATGGATTTAATGTATGCCGATGCCCATTGACCCAAATACCGAGATTATGCGGGTAACTATTGCAGAGCGTATTCAGCAAATTTCGGATAGGGCTTCTTTATTGGGTCAGATACGACAATCCATGAGTGAGGAACAGCACAGGGTAGTTGATGAAACGCAGGTAAAAGAAACACAGCAAAAAAGTGAGCAGGTAGAAACAGAACTTAAAAGGAAAAATCCTTTTTTAGGTCGTAGACGAAAAGCAACAGAAGAAAAATCGGGGCAGGCGGCTCCGGAAGAAAATTTTGAAATTATTGATGAGAAAAAAGAAGGTGGTTTTCATCTGGATATACAAGCGTAAACATAATGTTTATAAAATATAATTTTTGGTTTTTACTATGACAATATTGATGGGAATTACATGGGTTTGTGTCTTAGTAGTAGTTATAGGCTTGTTCTATTATGTTTGGGATGACCGTAATAAAAGAAGACTCCATGAACATCGGCGGGTAGAAATTAGTGAATTGGCAATGGTATTCCAGACATTGAGGGATATTGTCTCGGAACAGAAAATGCTGGCGAAAGAATTTAATGAACAGGTGGAGGAAAAATTATCTGTCGTCCGGAGTATCGTAAATGAAGTACAGGATAGGATGAAGAAAATACAGCAGGAAATCAATGAACAGTTGCAAAAAGTAAAAGAATTAGAGAAAGAAATTGATAGGATTATTTCGCAGAAAAATATATTGCAAGATTTGACCATTAATTGTAAGAAGTCTGGTGGGGAAATATCCATAATAGAGGCAGAAATTGCATGTGAAGAAATTAGTGATAGA
>FWWL01009095.1_pt1 | contig 12293 bp, 9 predicted proteins | sample 2228331 | NCBI WGS metagenome assembly FWWL01 (sample SAMEA103939775, study PRJEB20133) | metagenome | reverse complement strand
ACCCACACCGTCGGCTGCAGCCAGGGGCTGCGCGCCAGGCTGGCAAACGTGGCTGTCAGGCAGGCGGCCAGCAGATCGCGCACGTTGTAGCTGACGATGATGACGGCCAGCGTCGCGGCCTCACCGCGTGGCGTCGCCGGGATCACGACCTGTGCCTGCTTCACGGCGCCCCCACCACCACGCTGATCCGGTCAATGTCGTTATTCACCACCTGGACAAACTCGTGGATCAGCCCACCCCACCAGAAGTTCGTGCCGACCGGCGGCTTCTGGTCGAACTCGATGCAGCCGCTCACCTGACCGCGCTTGCCCGGCAGCAGATAATACTGCGGCCGACCGTCTATGATGCGCTCCTCCAGGTCCTCTTTGCGGCCGATGGCCCAGCGGAAAGGAAAATCCACGCCGGTGGTGTCGAAATTCACGCCGAAGCGCCAGATGCCTGCCTGCTGATACCACGACTCTTCGCTCTGCGCTGCGGCCAGCGCGTTGTAGTTCTGGCTGAATCTGTACTTCTGGCCCGGCCACGGCCCGGCCGTGCGGATCGGCACGGGACCGATGTTGACGATCGTCGCGGTGAAGCACAGGCTCTGGCCCAGGGGCACGCCGACCACGCGATTCATCTCGCCCTGCCAGTCTATCTCGCCGCCGGCCACCTCGGCGCGCGGCTTGCCCCCCTCCTGGATGGTCAGGGTCGCGCTGACGACCACCCGATTGCCCACCCGATCCTCGGCCTCGCCGTAGACGATGTAGTCGCCATCGGGCGGCGGCTCCGCGTTCAGGTCCACCCCGCCGTCGTAGTCGTAGCCGTGATAGCCCGCCGCGCCCGGCTCGGCCGCGGAGGCCGACGGCTTCTCGGCGACCGGATACTTCAGGAGAGGCTGGCCGGGCTGCGGGTTGGCCGGAACCAGATAAACCTGCGCCCGCTCGGCCTTCTTCGTCAAGTAATACGAGACCGCCACCCGATCATCGCGGAGGCCGTCCTGATTGGGCCGAAACACCGACGGGATGACCGTGAAGTTGTGGAGTTCGGGCAACACCGTGTCCGCGTCGCGCAGGGTGATCTGCCCCTGGACCGCCTGGCTGCGGCCGGCATCGTCCACCGCCTCGATGACCCACGTGTAGACGCCGTCGGGCAGGACCTGGCTTTCTACCAGCATCGGCCTGCCATCCACCACGCGCTCGCGCGGATCGTTGATCACGCCGCCCCAGTACACGTCGTACTTGCCCGGCGACCGGCGTTGTTCCCTGCGAAAATAGTGGCGCTGGCCTGCGGCGTCCACGAAGTAGATGGAGACGGTGGCCAGCCGATTGACCCGATAGTTGATATGGGTGACATCGTCGGTCCCGTCGGCGTTCGGCGAGATCACCGTCGGCGCCACTCGGACATCCGACAGGACGGGCGCCAGGCCGCAGCTGGCCAGGACAGACGCGACCCCGACCAGACAAGAAATGAGCCAGAACCGGGCATTGAGCCGCACGGATAACCTCCGGAAGATGATCCGATCGAACGCGTCCACGTGCCGGCCGTCCTCCAAAACATCGGGGCACGAGTCACGTTGGTTTCAAGCCAGTCTACCAGACGGCGGAGCGTCCGTCAAAACGCGCCTCACCGATCGCTGAGGCGCAGCGGTCCCAGCCGCACGCGCTTGCCGGCCGGGTTGTCCGCCACGTCTCGAATGTCCAGGCCGGCCGGATCGGCAGCATCGTAGACGGCCAGCGAGACGTAGTAGTTCCCGCTGGCCGCAGCCTCGGGCAGAGGTAACGGATAGCGACCGAAAACCGGCCGGCCGGGCCGCCAGCGGGTCGTCGGGTAATCGTAGCCGGCCGGCCGGCCATCCCAACGCCCCACCTCCAGGCCGGCCTCGTCCAGCAGGATCAACGACACCTGATAATCGGCGGTCATCCGATTGAGCGGCAGCCAGTAGACGGTGAGGCTGCGGTCGGTCGGGTCGTCCCAGCCGATGAGCGCCAGCTTGTGCGCGTAGTTGGCGCCGTCCAGGTGCGCAGGCATCGGCGTCGGCGCGATAGTTGTATCTTCGTGCAGGCGCCAGTGGCGCAGCTCCAGGTGCCAGAAGCGATGCGGCTGCGGCTGCTCGACGCCGATGCGATCCAGGAAGTAAGCGGCGAAGCCGACCGGATCCACCGCCTCTGCCTGCCAGCGCACCAGCCACACCCCCCGCTTGCCGACCAGTGCCTGGCCCAGGGCCGGGCCATCGTCGAAGCCGAGCACGGCTTCCACGTCCAGGATATCCAGCGCGGGCAGGCGCAGCCGCGGCAGATCAGGAGCATAATAGTCCCATGCCGGCCACGCGTGTCCCGATACCAGCACCACCGTCTCGTCGGCTGCCATCTGCGACCGCACCACGGCTGTCAGCTCGCGCCATTGTGCTTTGGCAAAAGCCCAGTCACCGAACCAGTTCCGCAGCGAAGTGAACGAGACCCAGAGATAGAAGCCCAGGATGACGGCCGGGACGGCGCAGGAAAACACGCGGCGCAGGCCCCTCGCCGGCCGCCGCATCCACGCCGCCATGCCACCGGCTAACAGCAACAGGTGCGCCGGCGATGCCAGCATCAGGTAGCGCGCGTTGAACTTGGGCGTGCGCGAGGCCAGCGCCAGGATACCGAGGACGGGGACAAGCAGGCAGACGAGCAGGAGGAGTGCGACGGTCATGTCGCGCCGGCGAACGGCGCTGCTGGCCAACGCGCCGGCCTGATCGCGGTCGTCCGGCCCCAGATGCGATCGGCCAGGCCAGGCCAGGCCGATCAATGCAGCTGCCAATGCCAGACCGAATCCCGGCAACAGGCGCACCGCGTCCGGCTCGAGCATCATCTCCGGCGCGCCCGCGGTGAAGCTGATCGCCACATGGCGCAACGCCTCGCCGAGCTTCAGCGCGCCATGCCAATAGGAGCGGTCCACCCGATAGCGCGTGAGCATGGCGGGCAGCCAGGGCAGGTAGAGCAGCACTACTGTCAGGCCGGACAGCAGCGCCGCGACCGCCTGCCGCACCATGTTCCGCCGGCCGCACACCGCCGCGACGACCAGGGCAGCCAGCACGCACAGGGCATAGGCCAACAACAAAAAGGCCGCAAAGTAGTGCGTGTAGAGCGCAGCCGCCGCGGCAACAGCAAACACGCCCCACCAGCGCCACCCCAACCGGCCGGCAGTGAACGCGCGCACCACCGCATAGCCGCTCAACATGCCCAGGCAGGTCAGCTGCGTGTACATGCGAGCCTCCTGGGCGTAGTACACGTGGAGGGGTGAGGCCGCGGCCAGCAACGCGGCCAGCAACGCGGCCGCTCGAGAGGCCAGCAGCCGCCTCGCCAGCGCCCAGGCCAGCACAACCGTCAGCACGCCCCAAGCGACCGACGGGAAGCGCAACGCCCACTCGCTCCGACCGGCCGCGGTCGTCCAACCGGCCACCACGTAGTAATACAGCGGTGGCTGGATATCCTCGGCCGTCCAGCGCGTCAGCCCGGCGAGCTCCTGTCCGGCCACATACGCGGTGACCGCCTCGTCGTACCAGAGGCTTTGCGCAGCCAGATGATGGACGCGCAGTGCGAAGGCAGCCACGAGCAGGAGGAGGAGTGTCACACGTGAAACGTCAGGCATCAGGCGTGAAACGGGAATCGTGAAACGCGAAATGTGGAACACCATTTGCCGATTTCCCCTACTCCTGCGACGCACAACACGGGGTCGCCATCAGGCAGCACAGGTCGGGCCGCGGGCCGGCCAGCGGATCCACCATCACCTTCCCCAAGACGAATTCCGTGCCCGGGCCGTTCCCCGACGCGCTCTCGGTGTTCAGGCGCTTGCCGGTCTCGTAGTCGTACCAGCCGATCACGAGGGTATATTCTCCGACCGCAGCGTCGGCGGGCACGGGCACGCCGTAGGCCGACCAGGTCGCAAATGATCGCGGCCAGCGATTCACCGGCAGTGGGCTGAACCAGGTCGGAGTAGCATCGCCGTGGCCGATCGTCTGGCCCTGCGCGTTGCGCAGATGGACGAACACACGATAGTCGCGCGGGGCCGGGCCTTCATCCGATGCCCAGCGGAGCGCCAGTGCGAAGCGACGGCCGGGCGCCGTCGCCGGACGCCACGCCATATCGGTCAGGCGCACGCTCCAGCCCTCGGCCGTGAAGCGCGCCTGCACCGGATACTTCTCGACCGGCTCGCCGCCAGGCACCAGCCGGCCGGCCTGGCGTTCCCACGCCGGCAGCAGCACCTCTCCCGACGGAGCCAGCCGTACCGCGGCGGCCTCGGCGCGCGGACCGATCTCCGGCGGCCAACGCCGGCCCTCTGCCTCCACCGCGATGACAGGCGCCCAGGCGCGCGGCAGAAACATCGGCAGCGTGCTCACCACTGCCGCTTCTCCCGCTCGCCAATCGGCTGGCGGATACCAGAAGAGCGCCGGCATCGGTGCTACAGCCTCATCGGCTACCGTCATGCCATCCGGCGCGACGATCCGCCAGGCAAGGCGCGTGTCGGCCGGCAGCGGCGCCATCGGCTGCCAGTAGAGCCGAAGTGTCGTGCGGCGCCACTTCGGGTTGTCGGCCAGATCATAGCCGAGCAATCTGAGCCGACCATCAAATATTATGTCGAGCTCAAATTGAGGTTTCACACCAGACGGCGCACGCGCGAAAGCGTAAAACGCGTCCGGGATGGTCGCCTTGCCGTGGTCGCGCGCCAGCAGCAGATAGCCGTCGGCCGCATCTACCACGCCCCAGCCTGTCTCCAACAAGCGCAATGCCGCGCGCCGCACGTCGGCCGGGTGCGCATCGCCTGAGACCGTGACGTCTATCAGTGCCCATGCGGCCTGGCCCAGCCATGGAAACTGATAGATCAGCGGCCGGTGGCTGAAGTGGGGGTACAGGTTGGCCGTCGCGGTGAGCGCGGCATCGGCCGGGATCTGCGACGCGAAGCGCGCTAGCAGGCGCTCGTGCGCGGTGACCGCGGGCCAGCCGGGGCCGAGCCGCCCGAATTCGCCGCCGATGGGCGTGTAACCGGCCTGCACCTGGCGGATCAGGGCGGCCGCCAGGAGCAGCGTCAGCCCGGCGATCAGAGCTGCGCGTGAGCCGGTCAAAGGCTGGGCCTGGTCGCGAAAACGCCGGAGCCCGGTCATCGCTGCAACGATCAGATAGGGAACCAGCGGCGCCGAGTAGTGCAGCTCGCCGAAATACTGCATCGGGAAGGAGCTGAAGAGGTTCGCAAGCAGCAATGGCGCGCTCAGCAACAGGATTTCCGGGCCAAACAACGCCAGAAAGCCGGTTCCGGCCAGCAAACGGATCAGATAGCCCGCCCGCGGCGGCTCCAGCGCGATGCGCAGCGCCATGTGCGGCCGCACGACGAGCGACTTCAGCACGTCGCCGAAGCTTTCGCCCAGCTCGCCGTAGCGCGCCACATAGGGAGTCTCGGCCACGCCGTATACCGACGCGGCGTGACGCGGGATGATCACAAAAGTGGCAATGTAAAACCAGGCCAGGCCGAGAACGAGGATCGCCGCGCCGGGCAAGAGCGCCGGGCTGAACCAGGCCTCTGCCCCCCTCTGGCGATGGCGCGCAGATGGACGGCCATGGGCCGCAGCAGCTACGGCCCATGCCAGCGCGTAGACGCCCAGGCCGGCCGCCAGCAGCGCCATCCCCTCCTGCACGCTCATCAGCAGCACCGAGGCCGCGACGAAGTGGCCCCAGCGCCGGGCCTCGGCCGCCCACAGCGCCCAGGCGATGAAGGCCGGCGCCAACGCCAGCGCGTGAAACTCGGCAACAGCCGCCGCCTGTAACGCCGGCGTCAGCAGGTAGGCCAGGGGGAAGATCACAGCCGACCAGGCTGCCAGAGCAGACGATCGGTCGCCTTCCGACCAGATCGCGCGCAAGCGTCGCGCTGCGATCCGGTAGATCGGCCACGCGCCGGCCGCCAGCAGCACCGCCTGCAGGATCAGCAACGCGCGCACGTCATCCCACACCCAGAAAATCAGCGACACCAGCAGGAAGATCGGCTCGACATGGTCGGTCAGCCGGGTGCTCACCTGATCATCCTTGATCTCCTGCACGAAACGGCCGTGCGCGGTATTCCAGATCGCCAGGTCAATCTGGCCCAAATCGGCCTTGTGCGTACGGTGCGCTTCGTGCAGGCGGATGCTGTACGCCGAGAACCAGGCGATGAAGAGCAGCATGGCGGCCAGAACGACCAGGGTCGCCGGCTGCAGGCCGGACATCACGCGCCGCGCGTCCCCGATGAGCCGAAGTCGCGCCGGCCATCGTCCCATCGTCATCTCGGCCGCACCCCTTTCGCCCGCACGGCCAGCGCCACAGCCGCCGCGAGCACCTCGCCCAGCACCATCCACAGCCGCGCGATGATCGCGATCACGGCCGCCACACCTGGCGGCACGAGTGGGAAGAGAAGGAGGGCGAGCGCACCCTCGCGCACGCCCAGCCCGGCCGGCGTCAGCAGGGTCAGATAGCCGACGACGTACGCGGCCGCCCACGCGGCGACGAGGTACGCGACCGCGGACCAGTCCACCGGCGTGACGGCGCGCACCAGCGCGGCGAAGCTCAGCCCCATGAGAAGCCAGACCACGAGATAACGGCCGATCAGCACCCAAACCTGCCGCCACCGGAGCGCCACACGGATCGGGGGGCGTCCTGTTTTGCGGAGCAATCCGTTCAACGCCCTCTCCAGCAATCGCGGCTGCAGGAGCAGCAGGCTCAATGGCGCCAGCAGGAGCAGCGGCCGCAGAGTGCTCAGCCAATCGCCATCGTCGAACAGCGCAAAGTAGCAGGCCGCCAGCACCACGCCCACAGCCGTCGAAATCACCTGGTGCAGCACGATGCTGGTGAAGGTCATCACTCTGGGAATGCCCTGATCATGGGCCAGTTCGGCCATGCCCAGAAATTGCCAGATGTTGCCGGGAATATAGCGCACGATATTGCTGAGAAACCAGATCGCGACGGCCTGACCATGGGGTAAAGGACCGCCGAGCGACGACAGGATCATGCGCCAGGCACTGATCTCCAGCAGCCAGGTCAGCTCCAGGCCGAGCAGCGCAGCCATGGCCCAGGCCGGCGCAAGGCGCCAGCGATAAGCCTGAAGTGCCGACCACTGATTGATGACCAGAACAGTCAAAAAGGCGAGCGCCGCCAGCAATACGAGGATCTGCGCCAGAGTCTTCCACGATTTCGCCATGCGCCCCATTGTAATACAAAGCGGCGAAAGAAGTGAATTTCCGACAGAACGCGTCTTCTGGTAAGATGTGCACCATGGAACTGACCCAAGCCTTCGCAGACCGCCGCGTCCTGATCACCGGAGGGCTCGGCTTCATCGGCTCGAACCTGGCCCGGCGCCTTGTGGCGCTGGGTGCAGAGATCACGCTGGTGGACAGCCTGATTCCCCAGTACGGCGGCAATCTGTTCAACATCGCCGGCATCGAAGATCGCGTGCGGGTCAATATCTCCGACGTGCGCGATGAGCACAGCATGGCCTACCTGGTGCAGGGGCAGGACTACCTGTTCAACCTGGCCGGGCAGACCAGCCATCTCGACTCGATGCGCGATCCGTACACCGATCTGGAGATCAACTGCCGCGCGCAGCTCTCGATCCTGGAAGCGTGTCGCAAGCACAATCCGGGCATCAAGATCGTCTTCGCCAGCACACGCCAGATCTACGGCAAACCGGAGACCCTGCCGGTGGACGAGAAGCATCTGCTGCGGCCGGTGGACGTAAACGGCATCAACAAGATGGCCGGTGAATGGTACCACATCCTGTACAACAACGTGTATGGCCTGCGGGCCGTGGCGCTGCGCCTGACCAACACCTACGGCCCGCGCATGCGCGTGAAAGACGCGCGGCAGACCTTCCTGGGCATCTGGCTGCGGCTGCTGATCGAAGGCCGGCCGTTCGAGGTGTGGGAGGGCAGGCAACGCCGCGACTTCACCTACGTGGACGATGCGGTGACCGCGCTGCTGCTGGCGGCCGCCGATCCGCGCGCCGATGGCCAGGTCTTTAACCTGGGTGGCCTCGAAGTGGTCAGCCTGGAGACGCTCGCCCGGCTTCTGATCGAGGTCAACGGCGGCGGCAGCTTCGTCGTGCGCGAGTTTCCGGCCGAGCGCAAACGCATTGACATCGGCGACTACTACGCCGACGACCGCCTGATCCGGGCCACGCTGGGCTGGCAGCCGACCGTGCCGTTACGCGAGGGCCTGGCACGCACGCTGGCCTACTATCGGGAGCATCTGCCACGTTATGTATAGCGTCCGATCCATGAGCGCGCTATTTCGCGGCAAATCGTGGCGGCGTGGCTGCCTGGCGCCGATGATCATTTTCTGCCTGGCCCTGGTCGGCTGCCGGTCGGCGACACCTGTACAGCAGCCGGAGCTGGTCACGCTCACGGTCGCGGCCGCGGCCGACCTGACCTACGCGTTTCGCGAGATCGGCGCGCTGTTCGAGGCGGAAAGCGGCCACCGGGTCGTCTTCAACTTCGGCTCTACGGGCCAACTGGCGCAGCAGATCGAGCAGGGCGCGCCCGTGGACCTGTTTGCGGCTGCCAATGTCCGCTTCGTCGAGGAGCTCGAGCAACGCGGGCTGATCCTCCCCGATACGAAGCAGTTGTACGGCCGCGGCCGCATCGTGCTCTGGGCGCGCGCCGACCACCCGCTGCAGACCACGGCCGTGGCAGACCTGGCGCGGCCGGAGGTTGGCCGCATCGCCATCGCCAACCCCGACCATGCGCCCTACGGTCTGGCCGCGCGACAGGCACTGGAAACGGCCGGCGTCTGGGAGACGGTGAAGCCGCGGCTGGTGCTCGGCGAAAATGTGCGGCAGGCGCTTCAGTACGCGGAGACAGGCAACGTCGACGTGGCGATCGTGGCGCTCTCCCTCAGCGTGCCGGCCGCGGCCGGAGATGTGCCGGGACGCTGGACGCTGATCCCACAGGAGCTGCACCCGCCGATTGACCAGGCGCTGGCGGTCATTCGCGGGACGCCACATGAGACGGCCGCGCGGGCCTTTGCTGCCTTCGTGAACGGCCCCGTGGGCCGACCCATCATGCGCACATACGGTTTCATCTTGCCCGGTGAGGAGCCGATCCGATGACCTGGCATCCGCTTTGGCTTTCATTGCAGGTGACGCTCGTCGCCACGGGGCTGATGGTGGCGATGGGCCTGCCGCTGGCCTGGCTGCTGGCTCGGAGGCGGTTTCGCGGGGCCACACTGCTGGAGACGCTGGTCATGCTGCCGTTGGTGTTGCCGCCCACCGTCGTCGGCTACTACCTGTTGCTGGCGCTGGGCCGCGGCAGCCCGATCGTGGCGTGGTTCGGCTGGCGCGTCCTTTTCACATGGGTCGCGGCAGCCATAGCTTCGGCCGTGGTTGGCCTGCCGCTGCTGGTACAGGCCGCACGCGCGGCCATCGCGGGCGTGGATCCCGCGCTGGAACACGCGGCGCGCACCCTGGGCTCTTCCGAGCTCGAGGTGCTGTGGCGGGTGACGCTACCCCTGGCCCGACGGGGCATTCTGGCCGGGCTGGTGCTGGCCGCCACACGCGCTCTGGGCGAATTCGGCGCCACGCTGATGGTGGCCGGCAACATTCCCGGTCGCACGCAGACGCTGCCGCTGGCCATCTACGACGCGGTGCAAAACCGCCAGTACGACCAGGCCAACGCGCTGGTGCTCCTGATGACGGGCCTGGCCTTCTTGAGCCTCTGGGCGGTGCGGCATTTCGAGCAGCCCAGAGCGACACGGCCAGCAGCGACCGCCCCCGAATCGAGCTGAGATGAGAGACCCCGCCCCAGGTTGCATCCTGCCCACCGGTGGCCTGCGTGCCGATTTCACGGTAGCCCGGCCAGCTTTCCGGCTGCACGTGCGCCTGGAGGTCGGCGCCGAGATCCTGGTGCTGTTCGGCCCCTCTGGATCGGGCAAGACCACCACGCTCAACGCGATCGCCGGCATTGTCACGCCGGAACACGGCTGCATCACCCTCGAAGGCCGGGTGCTCTTCCGCCGGCAAGAGGGAACGCGGCCGGTCAACCTGCCGGCCCGGCAACGCCGGGTGGGTTACGTATTTCAGCACTATGCCCTCTTCCCGCATCTGACTGCACTGGACAACGTGGCCTATCCGCTGCGGGGGCCGGAACGATACCAACAAGCAATGGCGCTGCTGGAACGCCTGAACCTGACGCGGTGGGCCGATCGCTATCCGCACGAGCTCTCCGGCGGCCAGCAGCAGCGGGTCGCCATCGCGCGTGCGCTGGCCGCCGGGCCGCGCATTCTGCTGCTCGATGAGCCGTTCTCGGCCCTGGATCTGGCTGTGCGGCAACACCTTCAGCGCGAGATCGTGTCACTTCAGCGCGAGCTGGGCCTGGCGGTGATCTATGTGACGCATCGGCTGGAGGACGCGTTTGCCGTGGGCACGCGCCTGGCCGTGATGCGGGATGGTCAGGTGGCGCAAACCGGCCCCATCGAAGAGGTGTTCCGTCGTCCGGCCGACGCGCATGTGGCCGGGATCATGGGCATTGCCAATCTGTTCCGCGGCCGGGTCATGGCGGCGGATGCCGGCGGGGTGCTGCTCGACTGGGACGGCCTGCAGATCGTCACGCCGCCCCAAGCTGTGGCAGTCGGCAGCATGGTGACGGCCTACATCCGACCGGAGGATGTCAAGATCATCTATCCGGATCGGCCGCTCACCGATGCGGTACAGCACAACCAGACGACGGGGCGGATCATCGAAAGCAGCTTTCGTCCCGGCGCACGGCACCTGCTCGTGGCACTCCCCAACGGCCACGAGATCGAGGTGCGTCACCCGCCCTCCACCTATGCACCGCTCCACCTGGAAGTTGGCCAGGAGGTGCGGCTGGCATTGCGTCGAGAAGCGCTGGTGCTGCTGGTCTAGGGACTGTTGCCGGACGTGCCAGGCGCCCGAGAGGGTGTCTAACCTGAAAATCGGGCCGCCGCACGCCGCCGGGCGTTCAAACGTCCGGCTCAGGCTGGAGCATTACATTACCGGCGCAGAGGCGATGTTCTATCGCTCCTGAGCAGGGGCGATCTTGCGTCTGGCGATTGCAGGGATGGACGCGGCCACCATGTTTGCCGGCTGGGCGTTGTGCGCATCAGCGACGCCGCCTATGTGACGAAAGTCATAGTGTTGTGGCCCGACTTCGAGTATATCTACTGTTGCGAGTTATTCGCAATAAGCCGTCTGCCAGCCGGGCGTCAGGCCCGGGCGATTCCTCGACTCGGAGTCAACATGACCGCATTTATGCTCAGTTTGCGTGAAGGGCTGGAAGCGGCCCTGATCGTCGGGATTCTATTGGGTGTGCTCAAGCAATTGGGCCGGCCACGACTCGGCCGTGCCGTTTGGGCCGGGGTCATCAGCGCCGTGAGCGTCAGTCTGCTGGCGGCCATCGGCCTGATCCTGGCAGGCATCAAGCTAGAGGGCCGCGCCGAAGAGATTTTCGAGGGCGTGATCCTGCTCCTGGCCGCGGCCTTCCTCACCGGAATGATTTTCTGGATGCATCGGCAAGGCGCGCGTTTCAGCGCTGCGCTGGCAGCGCAGGCAGAACAGGCTGCCGGAGAGGCGACAACGTCCGGTGGTTGGGCTCTCTTCGCGGTGGCTTTCCTGGCAGTGATGCGGGAGGGCCTGGAATTAGCTCTCTTGCTGGTAGCAACTTCGCTGCAAAGTCCGGCCCTCGATACGCTGTTCGGTGCAGTGCTGGGGCTGGCCGGCGCGGTGTGGCTCGGCGTTTTGATCTATCGCGGGGTGCTGCGCCTGAACCTGCGCCTCTTTTTCTCTGTCACCAATGTGATTTTGCTCCTTTTCGCGGCCGGGATGGGCGGATTGGGCATCCATGAGCTGATCGAAGGGGGCGTGCTGCCGGCCATTATAGACCCGATCTACAACATCAACGCGTTTCTGAACGACAAGTCGGTCGTCGGTGAACTGCTCAAAAGCCTCTTCGGCTTCAACGGCAATCCGGCGCTGCTCGAGACGCTGGCGTATCTCGGCTACCTGGCGGTGGTCGGGTGGTTGATCTTCGGGCCGCGCAACCGGCCGATCGCTCCGGGCCGGATGGCAGCGCGCTGATCGTCGTGTGGGACAGGTTCTTGTCATTGATGCAGCATCGCCCATCTCGACCGCCTCCCGGTTTCTCGCCGCAGCTTAAGGCTTTCCTGCCCCGCGAGCACGGCAGCTGGTTCCTCTTCCTCGTGCCGCTGGCGGTCGGGCTGGGGGTTGCAGGCCAACTCAACGCCCGCGGCGGCGCGTTCACCCTGGCGGCGTTGGGCCTGTTCTTCGCGCGCCAGCCGCTGGAC
>FWWL01009094.1_pt1 | contig 12293 bp, 8 predicted proteins | sample 2228331 | NCBI WGS metagenome assembly FWWL01 (sample SAMEA103939775, study PRJEB20133) | metagenome | reverse complement strand
AGGTGCAGTTCCTCAAGCGCATGAGCGGCGGCCTCGAATTCCAGATGAGCTACACGCTCGCCAAGTCGCTCGACACACGCTCCTACGACCCCGCCTTCACGGTGGTCTCCACAGCCAACGCGCAATCGGCAGGAGGCACTCCGTTCGATATCCTGAACCGCAAGCTCAATTACGCCCCCAGCGACTTCGACCGCAAGCACGTCGTCCAGAATTACTGGATCTGGGAGCTCCCCTTCGGCCGCGGCCGCCGCTTTGCCTCCAACGCCTCCGGCCTGACGCAGCGCCTCATCGGCGGCTGGCAGGTGGCCGGCATGGGCACCTTCCAGAGCGGACGCCCCATGTCGGTCTTCTCCGGCTTCTACACCTTCAACAACGTCGTCCAGAGCTTCGCCGACTGCTCCGGCTGCACCTCCACCATGGGCAAGGCGGAAGACATCGACGGCGTGAAGTGGTTCTTCACGCCCGAGCAGCGGGCGCGGTTCTCCAACCCGGCGCCCGGCGCCCTTGGCAACACCGGCCGCAACTTCTTCCGCGGCCCCGGCGGCTGGAGCGTCGACATGAGCATCCTGAAGCGCACCATGATCACCGAGCGCTGGAACTTCGAGCTCCGCGCCGATATGACCAACGTCTTCAACCACCCGATCTTCGGCTTCCCCACCGCCACGGTCAGCTCCACCGTGTTCGGCCGCATTCGCGACGGGGTCATCAGCGGCTCGCGCAAGATCCAGCTCGGTGCGAAGCTGAACTTCTGATCCGCAGCCCTGCCCCCGGCGGCTGCCGGAGCAGCTTCAATTCAGGCCGGTGTCACGCCCACGGGCGCCGCACCGGCCTTTTGGCTTTCAGATTTTCGAGTCGGCAGCGCCCCGCCGCTCCCTGTTTTTCGGGGAACCGGAGATTACGCCCGCTCCGCTGCCAGGATCCGCCGCACCGCCTCGCCCAGGTTCGCCGCCACGAACTCCGCCTGCTCTGCCGACTCCGCCGCAGCCTCCGCGCCGTACCCGGTTCGCACCAGCGCGCCCCGCAGCCCGGCGTTGCGCGCCAGTTCCACATCCGCCGGCTTGTCGCCCACCATCCACGAGCGCCGCAGATCCACCGGCAGCTGCCGCGCCGCCGCCTCCACCAGCCCGGGACGCGGCTTGCGGCAAGGGCAGCCCTCTTCCGGCGCGTGCGGGCACACGTAGATCCCGTCCAGCGCCGCCCCCTCGCGCGCCAGCAGCTCCTCGACCCGCCGGTTCACGCGCTCCACGTCGGAAAGCGAAAAGTAGCCGCGCCCGACGCCGCTTTGATTGGTGAGCACCACCACCAGCCAGCCCGCCTCGCGCGCCCGGCGCACGGCTTCTGCAGCGCCCGGAATCAGCGCCACCTGTTCGGGATCAGACAGGTAATTGCGCTCCTCGATGAGCGTTCCGTCGCGGTCCACGAAAAGGCAGGGCTTCAAGCGCGCCTCCCCAACTCTTCCACCGCGCGTTCCAGAATTGCAAGGTTCTTCTTCCACGAGAACCTGCCCATCGCCTCCTTGCGGATGCCGCGCTCCTCAACGGGCGCGGCGTAGTCCTCCGGAGAGCGGCACAGGCGCACGCCGCGCGGCAGCGTGGCGCCAAACGTCGCGCACACCTCGGGCGAGGCGAGCACCGGGCGGTCCATCGCCAGCGATTCCAGCACCTTGTTCTGGATTCCACGGGCAATGCGCAGAGGAACCACCGTCGCCAGCGCGTGCCGGTAGTACGGACGGACGTCCTCCACGCTGCCCACCATCTCCACTCCCGGCACGCCCGCCAGCGCCAGCACGCGTGGAGTCGGGTTCCGTCCCACGACCAGCAACTCCAGCGCGGGGTCGCGCCCGCGCAGCATCGGAAACACGGTGCGCGCGAATTCCGTGATCCCCTGCTCGTTGGGGAAGTAATCCAGCGTTCCGCAAAAGAGCAGATACCGCCGTTTTTCGAGCCTCTCGTCGCGCGGCGAGGCTTGCGGATCGAACCGCGCGAAGTCCACGCCGTTCTCCATCGCCTCGCAGCGCAGCCCCGGATCCAGCTTCAGCAGCGCCTCGCGCTCGGCGGCAGTGGTGACCAGCGTCAGCCGCGCCCGCCGCGCCTCCCGCACCTCCAGCCGAACAAGACGTTTCGCTTCTGTTTCAAACAAAACAGAGGGTTTGCGGTAGCGCGCATAGGCCCGCCACTTCTCCGAATCGACGTCCGTCATGTCCAGCACGAAGGGCGTCCCCGAGGGCACATAGGGCGCCATCACCGCCGTGTACGCCACCGCGCCGGCGACCGGGCGGCTCTCGAGCAGCCCCAGAAGATCCCGCGAAAGCCGCCCGCTCCAGTAGAACGAGTCGTTGATCGAGGCTCCCGCCAGAAAGCGCGCCCCCGCCCGGGCGGCATGCAGGAAGAAGGGGAACAGGGGCGCCACGTAGACCGAGGCGCAACGGTCCAGCAGCGCCCGGGCGTCTTCCATCTCCTGTTCGGAGCGCGCAAAGCAGCTGAGGTGCACCCGGTGGCGCGAAGCCAGCGCTGTCAGTTCGTGGTAGGCGCGTATCTTTTCGCCCTTGTCGGGCGGATTCGGAACGCAGTGGGAAAGATACAGCAGCTCCACCGGCGAGCCTTAGCTCTTGGCGCCCGTGTCGCTGCTGGAAGCGGACGCCTTCTCGCCGGACTCCTTCGCGCCGGAGGCGGAGCCGTTCTTGCCGTTGCCGCCGTTGCTTCCGGCGCGGGCATAGTCGGTGATGTACCAGCCGGTGCCCTTGAACTGCAGGGCGGGGACCGAAATCAGCCGCCGCACCCTGCCGCCGCACCCTTCATGCGTCTCCAGCGGGGTGTCGCTGAACTTCTGCATCACCTCGAAAACTTCCTGGCACTGGTCGCATTGATACTCGTACAGTGGCATTGCTGCTTCTCTCAAGCCCCCTTGTCGTGTGTGGCGCCGGCCTTCCCTGCCGGCGCGGCGGGCGGCGCAGCCATTGCCTGCGCCGTCTTGCCCGCAAGGATTTCCAAAGCCTTTTTCAGGACGGCATCCTCCTTGCGCTCGGGCTGCCGCAGATCCTGCGGCGCCGGCTCGCCCGGTGCGTCCTCGTCGAAAGTCTGCGGCTCGTAGTCGGCCACCTGATGCTGCGGCACCACGGAGGTCTCGCTGATCGCCTTGCCCTCCGGCGAGTAGTACTTCGCCACTGCCAGCAAAACCGCTCCGCCATCGCCTGTCGGGACGGCCTTGCGCAGCGCCGCGTCGCCGTAGGTGCGCTCGCCCACGATCTCCGCGCGCTTGTGCGCCGCCAGAGCCGCCGCAGCCACCTCCGCCGCGCCGGTCGTGCCGCGGTTGGTCAGCACCACCAGCGGGCCGCGGTAGATGGCCTTCGCGGCGTCGGCTTCAAACGTCTGCTTCCTGACCTTCTGCCCCTCCAGCGTGGCGATCGCTCCCTTGTCCAGGAACAGATTCGCCAGGGCGACGCCCTCCTCGGGCACGCTCACCGCCGAGTGGCGCAGATCGAGCACGAGCCGCTTCGCTCCTTTGGCCGTCAGCTCGCGAATGGCCGCCGCCACAGCCGCGGACTTGCCCTGCCGCAGATCCACCACGCCCACATAGCCCGTTTCGCCATCAAGCATCTTGGCCACCACTTCCGGCGGCGTCACGACTGCCCGCGTCAACGTCACTTTCACAGGCTCCGGGCGGCTCAGCCGCAGGACGGTGAGCTCCACAGTCGTGCCCGGCTCTCCATGCAGCAGCACGTCCGCGAACGCCAGCGGCATGTCGCGCGTCTGAATCCCGTTGATCGCTTCAAGAATGTCGCCCGTGGTCAAACCGGCTTTGTCCGCCGGCGAGCCAGGGATCGCGTCCACCACGCCGATCTCGTATCCGTACTTCCGGCTCAGGATCAGCCCCACGCCCGCGCGCGGGTTTTCCTGCGTCTTCAGATATTGCTTGTACTGATCCGCGTTCAGGTAGCAGGCGAATGGATCAATGGACACCAGCAGCCCGTTGACGGCGCCCAACGAGACGCTCTTCATATCGGGCTCTTCCACGTAGTCGGACTTGATCTTCGCCAACACCTCGGTCAGCACGTTCAGGTGCCGGTAGGGATCCGTGGAAGGCGTTGGACGGTTCTGCCCCAACACCACTCCCACCAACAACACCGCCACCAGAATGCCGGAGGCGGTCACCAGCACATTTTGAAATCGCCTGCTCATGTCGTCCTGTTCCTGCTTGCCCCGGTCGAGCGGGACGCCGGTGGCGTGCGCCGCGCGACTCCAGCCCAGTTTCCAGTATAAATCACTGCCACAACGTCCCGGATTCATTCCGTTGGACTTGCCGCCCGTCCGGGCGGTTGCAGGAAATCCCCCGTCCGGCGGCGTCTGGTGAAAAAAATTTCATTGCCCGTAGCCTAAATCCACGGGCATGGATTTTGTTTACTTGTGTTAAAATCTGCCGCATCTGGGCCAGTTCGCTGGGGCTTCCGGGGCTGTGATTGAGGCCGGGTCGCCGCAACCCCTGCGCTCGGAGGCGGAGCCGCACGCCTCTATGGATTTTCCCAGACAGAGGCGCCGCGGAGTCTTCCAGCCTGTCGCCAGCAAGGATCTCACCAAAGGAGCCTTTGGAAATGCACCTGAAAATTGCACCGGGTTTCGGTTTCATCGGCGCCCTCGCGTTGGTTGCTCTTGCCAGCCATCTGGCGATGGCGCAGGTCTCCAACGGCCGTATCGAGGGAGTGGTGACAGACCCCGCCGGAGCCGTGGTCCCGAACGCCAACATCACCGTGCGCAACAACCGCACCGGAACCACGGTCACCGCCACCACGAATGAGACCGGCTACTATCTGTTCCCTTCTCTGCCGGCCAGCAACTATTCCCTTTCGGTGGAGGCGCCCGGTTTCCGCAAGGCGCAGGTCGAAAACATCGAACTCAACGTGGCCGTCACCATCCGGCAGGACGTGCAACTCGAGGTCGGTTCGCTGGCCGAGAGCGTGACGGTGGAAGCCAGCGCCATCCGGGTGAACACTTCCGACGCGCAGGTGGGGCGCAGCGTCACCCTCCGCGACATTGACACCCTGCCGCAGCTGGCGCGCAACCCCATGGCGCTTGTGCCTTATACGCCGGGCGTCTCCATTGATCCCGGAGACAACTCGTTCTCCCGCGTCAACGGCACCCGGCAGGGCTCGAACAATACGCGTCTGGACGGCATTGACGCCAATGACGCCGTCGTGCCCCGCCTCGGGCTCTCTCTCACCGCATTCAACGTCGACTCCATCGAGGAGTTCCGCGTCATCACCAACGGCGGCAAGGCCGAATACGGGCGCAACGCCGGCGGGCAGATCGAGATGATCACCCGCTCCGGCACCAACCAGTGGCACGGCAACGCCTTCGAGTTCCTCCGCAACACCAAGCTCAACGCCAACAACTTCTTCAACAACGCCAGCGGCGTGCCCCGCCCCAAGTTCATCCAGAACACCTTCGGCGCCTCGCTCGGCGGGCCGATCATGAAGGAGAAGTGGTTCATCTTCGGCAACTGGCAGACCGTCCGCACGGCGCAGGAGGTCGTCCGCAACCGCACCGTCCTCACCAACGAGGCCAAGCAGGGCATCTTCCGCTGGGTGCCGCCCGGCGGCGGCTCCGTGCAGTCGTTCAACGTCGTCGCCAATGATCCGCGCGCCCTCGGCTTCGACCCCGCCACCAAGAAGCTGATCGACATGCTTCCGGCGCCCAACAACACCGACGTCGGCGACGGGCTGAACACCGCCGGCTTCCGCTTCAACAACCCTGCCGGCTTCGACACCCATCAGTTCACCATCCGCAGCGACTACAACCTGTCCACAACCCACCGCGTTTTCTACCGCCATAGCTGGTTCAAAAACGAATTCATCGATCAGCTCAACGGCGCCGACGCCACCTTCCCCGGCCAGCCGCAGGGCACGCAGGGCGGCATCCGGTGGGGCTTCTCCATCGGCTCGGACTGGTCCATTACCCCCACCACCGTGAACGAGCTGCGCGTCGGCTACCAGTCGGCCTCCGTCGATTTCCGCCGCCCCGCCCGCGTCGCCGGACCTCAGGTCCTGCCCAACTCCTACACGAACCCGATCCTGCCCAACTTCCCGCAGGGCCGCAACTCCCCGGTCATCGACCTCACCGAGAACCTCACCCTGCTCAAGGGCAAGCACACCATCAAGACCGGCTTCACCTTCAAGCGCACGCTCCAGTGGGGCTACAACGCGGCGGGCATCTATCCCAACATCAGCCTCTCCACGGCCAACAACAACGTCCCGCCGCTGTCGATCGGCCCCTCGGGCTCGGTGATCAGCTCCGCCGACCGCCAGCGCTTCGAGAACTTCTATAACGACGTCCTCGGCCGCGTCAGCAACATCACCACCACCTTCTACTCCGACCTGCAACAGTTCCAGCCCGCCGGCCAGCCGCGCGTCCGCAACACCTACTTCCGCGACTGGGCAGGATTCATCCAGGACGACTGGAAGATCACGCGCCACTTCACCCTCAACGTCGGCATCCGCTACGAGGTCTTCGGCTCTCCCACCGAGCGGGACCGCCTCCAGGGAACGCTCAAGCAGATCGACCAGATCGGCTATTTCTCGCAGCTGGACAGCACCGAAATCCAGCGCGCCTCCCGGTGGTTCAACACCGACTACAACAACTTCGCCCCGCGCATCGGCTTCGCCTGGGACCCCACGGGCAACGCCAAGTGGGCCGTCCGCGGCAGCTGGGGCATCTTCTATGACCGCATGATCGGCGCCACGGCGAGCCTCGTGGATGGCAACACGCCCGGCTTCGCCCAGACCGTGCAGACCTTCCCGAACACCGCCGCCGGAAGCGACGTCCGTGTGCGCGACAACCCGGCGCTTCCCGCCCCGCCGCCCGCGCCGCAGCTCCTGCTGCCGGCCAACCGCCAAACCTCCATCGTGGTCTTCGGCCCCAACCTGCGCACCGGCTACGTGCAACACTACAACCTCAGCATCCAGCGCGAGATCATGCGCAACACCATCCTCGACGTCGCCTACGTCCGCACCCGCGGCATCAAGCTCTTCAATTGGGTCGACGTCAACCAGCCGCGCATTTACGGCGACTTCCTCAACGCCTTCCGCGAAATCGTCAACTTCCAGCGCACCGGCGCCGCCCCGTCGGCGACCAACACGCTGGTGCGCATCTTTGGTACCCCGCAGGCGGTCATCAGCCGCCTCGGCGCCACCACCGTCCAGCAGCAGCTGGCCAACACGGCCGCCAACAACCTGGACCGCAACAACTACACCCTTTACGCTGCCGCCGGCATCTCGCCGTTCTATCTGCGCAACTTCCCGCAGTACAACCAGGTCATTCTGGGCACCCAGGACGGGGCGAGCTGGTATGACTCGCTCCAGATGAGCTTCCGCCGCACCATGGGCGCGCTGAAGTTCGAGCTGAACTACACGTTCTCGAAGTCGCTCGACAACGGCAGCGCCGATGGCAACGGCTTCACCGCCCCCATCGACAACTACAACCTCTCTCTGAACAAGGGCCGCGGCGTTGCCGACCGCCCGCATGTGTTCAACTGGTCCGGCACCTACACGCTGCCCATCGGCCGCGGCCGCCGCTGGCTGTCCGAGGCGCACCCGGTGGTCGACGCCCTGCTCGGCGGCTGGGACCTCGGCCTGCTCGGCGTCTGGCAGTCCGGCAGCGTCTTCTCCATGTCCTCCGGACGGCTGACTGGGCCCTCCACCGCAGCCACCTGGATCAACTACAACGGCGAGCGGAAGATCGGCTCGGTGCAGCGGCGGGACGGCGGCGTGTGGTTCTTCACCCCCGAGCAAATCGCCGCTCTCACGGCGGCCGATGCCTTCCCCGCCGCCGGCGAGATCGGCACCTCCGGGCGCAACACGTTCCGCGGGCCGCGCTTCTTCAACTTCGACACCTCCATCGTCAAGCGCTTCAAGATGCCGTGGGGCGAACAGCACCGCGTCACTTTCCGCTGGGAGATGTACAACACGTTCAACAATGTGAACTTCGGCCTGCCCGGCGCCACCATCACCACGCCGCAGACCGTTGGCCGCATCTCCAGCACCGTCGGCAGCGCCCGCGTCATCCAGGCGGCGCTCCGCTACGACTTCTGAGCGTCTCCTGTGCTCAGACTTGCCGCACGGCCCGAGGGCGACCCGGGCCCGGGCCGTGCGGCTCCTTTTTGCGCGGTTCCTGCCGGCGCCCGGTCCGCCTGCGATCAGGGCATCCGCCCCGCCAGTTCCGCAGCCAGCGCGGCCGCATCCCGCCCCTCAGCCACGTTGGTCCACCCGCCGATCCGGGCGCCCTTCAGAAAGAAACACACCCGCCCCAGAAACCGGTCCTGCGCCGCAAAGCCATCCACTTCGCCCTTCAGCGGCTCGTTGGGCGAAAACCGCTCTTTCAGCTTCTCGAACACGCCGCGCGCCGCCGCCGCTGACTCCTCCTCCACCACCACGGCGCGCCCGTATCCATACTGCGCCAGGTATCCGCGCCGCAGCATCCGCAGCCCCAGAACGCTCTGCGGCACCAGGCGCGGGAAACCCGGCTCCAAACCCTCCTTCGGGAACCACCCCAGCGCCGCCGGCGGATCCGTGCTCCCCGGAAGCCTCGACGCCCACTCGAGCGCCGCCTTCCGCAGCAGCTCCGTATGCTCGCCTTCCGGCTCCGCCGCGATCTCCGCGAAGTAGTGGCCCTTCACGAAGATCACCTTCCGCGGCGTCGCCTGCCCGCCCGCGCCGATCTTCTCCACCGGCAGCCGCGGATCCAGATTTCCCGTGAACATCCCGTAGGCATGCTCGGGCGAGGCAAACTCGCTCAGGTCGACGATCAGCGTCACCTGCCCCGCCTGACAGGTGACGCCGTGCATCTTGCGGAACCCGTAGAGGAAATACCCCTCCGAGTTGCCGTTCATGTACTCGTACAGCGTGTCCGTGTCGAACTCGCGCGCCTCGCCCTGCTGCTTCGCGCCCGGCACGATCGAGCAGTCCGGCTTTTGCGCGAACAGCGCAAGCGACGCCAGCAGCACTCCCCACAGCAGCCTCATGCGAACAGCTCCTGCGCCCGCGCCACCTGCCGCCTCACTTGCACGCCGTTCGGGCACCGCACCGCGCACACCGCGCAGTCCGAGCACCGTGCCTCGCGCACCCGCTCCGGCAGCAGCCGGAACTGATCCCGCCCCAGCGCGAACTCCCCGTAGCCGTCGGCGTAGGTCACATACCGGATCATGTCGCTCACAGGGAGCCCCTTCGTGCAGGCGCCTGTGCACGCGCCGCAAGAGCGGCAGTACACCGGGCGGATCATCTCCAGCTGTGCCGCCAGCAGCTTGCCGTCCGTCTCCGGCTGCCAGCCCGCCACCACGGCGCGCCAGTTCTCGTCCAGCTGATCCAGATCCAGGATCCCCGGGATCGCCGTGTGCACAAACGGGCGCCGCACCGCCCACTTCAACGCCGCCGCAAACGCGCCCGGGCGCGCCATCTTTTCCCGCATCGGATCGCCTTCCCGCAACCGCCGGTATCCGCCCGCCATCACCTTCATCGCCACGATCCCGATGCCCTTGTCCGACGCCTCCTTCATCAGCGGCTCGATCTTCTCCCCCATCGCGAAGTTGTAGCTCACCAGGATCACGTCCGTCCGCCCCTTGTCAATGAGGAACCGGAACATCTGCTCGTGATTCGCGTGGAAGCTCACGCCGCGGAAGCGCGCCTTGCCCGCCTTCACCGCCTCGTCCTGCGCATCAAACAGCTCATCCGGGCAGTCGGAGGGATTCGACCGGTTGTGCAGATACCAGACGTCGACATAGTCCGTCTGCAGCTCGCGCAGCGACGTGTCGAGGTGCGCCAGCGCGTCCGCCTTGTTCCGCGCCGGAGTCTTCGTCGTGATGTGCACCTTCTGCCGCCGGCTCTTCAGCGCCGCGCCCACCATCCGCTCGTTGTTCCCGTTCTGATAGCCCCGCGCCGTATCGAACCAGTTCACGCCCGCTTCGGCTGCCTGTTCGATCACCGACGCGTCCGTCGTCGTCATGCAGCCGAACCCCAGCACGGTCGGCTCCAGACCCGTCTTGCCCAGCTTCCGCTTCGGCATCTCGCCAGGCGCCGCCTTCAGCGAGCGCGGCCCAAGCAGCAGCGCTGTTCCCGCCAGAAATCCTCGCCGTGTCGACTGCATGAGATCCTGCCTCCTTTACAGAGATTCCGGTCTGAACATACTATACAACCAGAGGCGCAATTCATGGAGCACAACGTTACAAGAAGATCCCTTCTCGCCGCACCCGCCGCCCTGCTTGCTGCCCGCCGGCTGCCCGGCGCCCCCTCACAGGCGCCCGTCTCCCTCGTCCGGGGCGCAAGCCGACGCCAGAACATCCACGACGCGCTCCGGCTGCTCGACTGCGAGATCCGCCAGAAACTCGCCGGCAAGAAGTGCGTCATCATCAAGCCCAACATCGTCAACACCGCGCGGCAGCTCGCCTCCACGCACGTCGACGCCCTGCAGGGCATCCTCGACTACCTCGCCGACCGCTGGAAGGGCCCCGTCTGCATCGCCGAGTCCTCCGCCGGCTACACCACCGAAGGCTACGCCAACTTCCGCTATGAAGAGGCGGTCCGCGACCACAAGAGCATGAAGATCGAGTTGGTGGATCTCAACGAGGAAGGCCAGTACGAAGTGCTCCACATTCTGAACGGCGACCTCCACATCCAGCCCGTGCGCCTCGCCAAACGCCTGTGCGATCCGGAGGCGTTCGTCATCTCCTGCGGCATCCTCAAGACGCACAACACCGTGATCGCCACCCTCAACATCAAGAACATGGCCCTCGGCGCGCCGCTCCACTCGCGCCGCGGCGAGACGCCCCGCTGGAACGACAAGCGCGTCTACCACGGCGGCATCCGCCAGACCCATTACGACATCCTGCTCACCGCGCAGCGCCTGTGCCGCAATTGGGGCATCGGCGTGCTGGACGGCTTCGAAGGCATGGAGGGCAACGGGCCGAATTCCGGCACGCCCGTCGATCACCGCATCGCCATCGCCTCCACCGACATGGTCGCCGCGGACCGCATCGGCGCCGAAGCCATGGGCATCGACCCCGGTCATCTCGCCTACCTGCAGTGGTGCGGCGACACGGGCGTGGGCGTCTGGGACCGCGCGCGCATCGAACTCCGCGGCGAGCCGCTCGAAGCCGTGCGCCGCGAGTACCGCCTCCACGCCGACATCGACCGGATGCTCCAGTGGAAAGGGCCCCTCACCGAGCTGCCCCCGAAGCTCGGCTGACGCGCGCCCGCGGCGCGCTGCGGCATAATGCCGGAAGCATGGTTCGCCGCGAGTTTCTGGCTCTGGTGCCCGCAGCTGCCCTGGCCCAGCGGGGCAAGAAAAAGGAAGCGCAGATCCCGCCCCCGCCGCCGCCCCCCGGCGAGCGCGTCCGGCAGGCATTTCTGGAGATCGTCCGCGGATATCTGGAAGCCGCGCGCCGCACCTCGCCCACGCTCGCCGTCGTCGAGTTCCCGCAAGCCACCGTCACCAAGAGCTTCCTGGCGAAGTCCGGGTTGAGCGTCACCGGCGTCACCCGCATGCTGCCCGCACTCGCCGCGTGGGCTGCCAGCGGTCGCCAGCCGGATCTTGGCATCCGCCAGGCCCTCATTGCCGCCTTCGCCAATGGCACCGATCCCGATTCTCCCGACTACTGGCTCCCCTCGCCCGAAGACCGCCAGAACCAGCGGCAGGTGGAAGCCTCCATCGTCGCGTGGAGCCTCTGGACGGCGCGCGACATCGTCTTGCCCGCCCTCGACGCCCGTCAGGTGCGCAACGCCGCCGCCTGGCTCGCCTCCTGCTGCCGCGTGCCCGTACGCAACAACAACTGGGCGTGGTTCACCGCTGTCGTGCAGGCAGCCTGCCGCCGCTTGCGGGAAATCCGGCCCGAATTTTCCTTCGACGAGCGGTGGATGCTCGACGACCTGCGGGCGCTCGACTCGATGGCCGCCGGCAGCTCGGGCTGGTACAACGACACCCTGAAGGGCGCGGCGTTCGACTATTACAACTCCTGGGTATTCGCGTCGCATTTCCTGTACTGGAATGAGCTGGTGGGGCCGCTCTATCCGGAATTCCGCCAGAAATTCGCGGAACGGCTGAAGAGTTATCTGGAAATTGCTCCGTTCTTTTTCGCCAATCATGGCGGCCATGTGCTTTACGGGCGCTCGCTCATCTACCGCTGGGCCTGCCTCACGCCCTTCGTGCTCGCATGGCGGCAGGGCATGTGGCCGCACTCGCCCGGGCTGCTGCGCCGCCTGGTCGAGCGCAACATCCTCTGGCAATGGGACCTGGGCGCCTTCGACCCGGCTTCCG
>FWWL01009093.1_pt1 | contig 12295 bp, 8 predicted proteins | sample 2228331 | NCBI WGS metagenome assembly FWWL01 (sample SAMEA103939775, study PRJEB20133) | metagenome | reverse complement strand
TATCGGCTTCCTGCTTCCGGCTACCGGCTTTCTGTCCAGCAGGCCGAAAAACTGCGGAAATCATAGCACCCGGAAAATTCGCCAGACTCCAGCTCAGGAAGATAATCCAGAGGTCCTCTCCTTTCTCCTGGAGGGCTCTCGCTGCCTGATCCAGTTTCTCCAGAACGATGGCGAAAGTGTCCACTGGAATCCTTAGAAATGTGCATTTGACACGCGTAAGCCACAGCCCAATGTGAGGAAACCTGTGGCGGAGCAAAAGCACTCTCTCAACCTGTATGCCGATCATCAATATCGTCTGAGCACCAGTGGCAAGTATACTCGCCGGGTTTCGCCCAGCACAGCCCAGATGGAGAAATGGTCCGGCTGCGCTATAACTGTGTTGGCCCCGGTATCCAGGGCGCTGCTGGTCTCCTTTACCCATTCAGTGCCCTCCCAATAATAAAGTGCCAGGGTCTCCTCTATCGCTGGCCCTCGTTGAGAATCGGTGTACCGCACGGTGAGAGTGTAAGTCTGGCCTGGAGCCGGTTGAGCCATCTGGCCTGTGCTGCTGTAAACAGCGGTCACCCTGAAAAAGTGGTTGATCCCGATCAGGTTGCCCGGAGACGGGGCATCTTTAGGGAGGAGAGGGACATGAGTGACGATGACCGTATCCGTAAAGGCCCCGGCAGGGAAAATGTAACGGGTATCATCCACCGATGAGGTGAAACTCCCTCCACTAACAGGAACAGCAAAGGTGGATACGGGGGAGAGGAAATGGAGGATGACTAGTCCGCCATTGCGATCGGCGACATATATGTAATTCTCGGATCCCCCTGCATCTCTGGCAGCCAGCGGCGAATAGTAGTAGTAGGTCGCATCTGGCATACGGTAGAAACCCACTTCAGCAGGATGGGCCGGGTCAGCCACATAGATGACATACAGACCGTTATATCCATTGAGAACAAAAGCGTAGTTTCCCGTTACCGCTACGTCCCCGGCCCCCGTCAGTATGTTGCAGAAACCGACCTCAGTGGGGGTGCGGGGCTCGGAAACATCAACGATGTGCAGACCGTCCCCAGCGTTGACATATGCATAATTCTCCACCACCGCCACGCCCCAGGCTGACCCTGGTGTCTCGTGGGAACCGACCTCGGTAGGGTTGTTCGGTTCAGAGACATCAACGATACGCAGGTCCTTGTCTCCATTTGCCACATAGACATAATCTCCTGCCACTGCCAGGCCGTAACCACTTGGTCCAAGGGAGTAAGAACCAGTTTGGGTGGGATTGGTCGGATCGGCTATATTGATGATAAACAGGCGGCCGTATTCGCCGAGAACATATGCATACTCCTCTGCCACCGCCACATCCACGGGACGCTGTTCTATGTGGAGGGAACCGATCTGAGCTGGATTGGCCGGATCGGAGACATCAATGATATAAAAATCATCAGTATCGGTGGCATAGGCGTAGTCCCCTGCCACTGCCACACTATTGATACTATCATTCGGGTAGTAGTGGCTGACCTCGGCAGGATGAAGTGGATCGGAGATGTTGACAACACGCAGGCCTCTATTATCAGCCGCGACGTAAGCATAGTTTCCCGCCACTGCCACATCGTAGGCCCTCCATTCTGGTGGATCATAGAAACCGGCCTGGGTGGGGGCGGTTGGGTTAGAGACATCAACGATGTGCAACCCTCCCTCGCCGGCAGCATAGGCGTAATTGGCGCTCACTGCAACCCCATAGGCTCTCCACTTTCCTATTCTGGAGTAGGAGCCGACCCCAAAAGGATGGCTTGGGTCGGAGACGTTAAGGATGTAAAGACCGGCGGAGTCAGCGGCGACGTAAACGTAGTTCCCCGAGACTGTTACGTCAACGGCCATCCTATACCATAGGTCAACCTCGCTAACTTCGGTCGGGCGGAGAGGATCGGAGATGTTGATGATCCGCAGGAACCCACCGTAAGCGATATAGGCGTAGTTCCCTGCCACCGCTATATCAAAATAGGCATACCCGGGCATATTGTAGTAGCCAACCTGGGCAGGGTCAGCCGGGTTAGAGACATCAATAACATAAAGGCCGCTGAGTTCCACAAGGAGGTAAGCATAGTTCCCCGCTGTGGCCACGCTCCAGGCCCTTCCCCACCACGGCGGCTTATAGAAGCCGACCTGATAAGGATGGGCTGGGTTAGAAATGTTGACGATGCGCAGGCCACCCTCATCGGCAACGTATGCATAGTTCCCTACCACTGCCATATCCCTGGCATACCCCGGTGTGTCGTAGAAGCCAACCTCAGTGGGGTTGGTCGGATCAGAGACGTCAATGATTCGCAACCCACTGTGCCCATTAGCAACATAGGCGTAGTGACCTACCACTCTAATGCTACACACAATGCCGGGCAGGATGATCTGTCCGGTCACAGTGGGATGAGCGGGATCGGAGACATCCAGGATTACCACCCGCGGCCCTACACCGAGGTACACAAGTTGCCCCTCTGTAGCCACAGTATAGATAGCGCCACCGATCTGGCCTGACAATTCCACATTCCCGCTCTGCGACTGCGGTTGGGCCACTGCGCTGGAGGCAACCGAAAAGGCCGCCCTGACAAAACCGGGCACCAGCCCACCCGCGATTATGGCCAGGATAGCAAAAAAGGCGATCCCGGTAAGAAGTAACTTCTTCATGGTTGACCGACCTCTTTTGAAAAACTTTGAAAATCTCAATCCGTCGGATAGTCCTGGGGCCGCCGGGACGAGCGCTCCTCCGGCGGCGCGCACAGCGGGGTCCCCGCGCCGCGCCAGGGCAACCGCTTCAGAAACGACAGCAACGAGTCGTAGCCGGTGACCTCTATCCGCCGGAGATAGTAGCGGCTGCCCGACCTGTGGACGGCCGATCCCCCCAGCCCCACCGCGATCCGATAGCCGGCGCGTTCCAGCATCGCCGAAAGCCCCCGCCGGTACCCGCCGAAGGGGTAGGAAAAACTCACCACCGGGACGCCCAGTTCCTCCTCCAGTTTCTCTTTAGAAAGGGCGATCTCCCGCCATGCTTCTTTGTCATCCGCATCCACCAGGCTGACATGCTTGCGCCCGTGGGACGCGATCTCCATCCCCGCATCCCGCATCTCCGCCAGTTCCTCCCAGCTCATAAAGCGGGGATAGCCGACATGCGCCGTCACGACGAAGAAGGTCGCCCGAAAGCCGTACTTCTGAAGCAGGGGGAAGGCGACCTCGTACTGCTCCCGCCAGCCGTCGTCAAACGTCAGGGCGATCGGACGCTCCGGAAGGGTGCCCATCCCATCCAGCGCGGTGGCGATCTCGCCGACGGTCACCGAATGATACCCCAGTCGTTGCAGGAGTGCCAGTTGTGCCTCAAAGTCCGCCGCCGTGACGTTGAAACGGGAGACCGACTGTCCATTCTTTTCCAGCACGCTTCGCCCGACAAGGTGGTACATCAGGACGGGGACGACGATGTCCCCATCTTTCAGATTGAGCGCGGGGTCCGGGGCACAGAGGTGCTCCATCGTCTTCGGGTCATAGGGCGGGGAGTTTCCCGGCATCCGCGCGCCCATCGTTGTCATCAGAAAAAGCGCCAGGGCCAACCCGATAACGGCCGATCGTTTCATCGTCCGTCGCTCCTGGGAAGACGGTCCCTACAGGAGGGTGTGCACCCATCTCCCTCCGACCATCGTTCCCAGGACGCGGGTCTCGGGGATGGCGGACGGGTGGACGGCGAAGATGTCCCGGTCTATTACGACCAGGTCGGCCAGTTTGCCCGGGGTCAGCGTCCCCAGGCGATCTTCCATTCCGGCGGCGTACGCCGCGCCCCAGGTGTAGGCTCGGACGGCCTCCTCCACGGAGATACGCTGTTGGGGATACCAGCCGTCCGGCCCGCCGTACCCGTCGGCGCGGGCGCGGGTTGCGGCGGCGTGGACCCCCAGGAAGGGATTGGGGTCCTCCACGGGGCAGTCCGAGCCGAAGGCGAGGACTGCCCCGGCATCCAGGAGCGAGCGCCAGGCGTAGGCGGTGGCGCAGCGGGGATGGCCCCAGTACCGGTCGGCCATCGGCGCGTCCTGGGTGGCGTGGATCGGCTGCATGGAGGCAACCACCCCCAGCGCGGCCAGTCGCCCCACGTCCTCGGGGTGGATCAACTGGACATGCTCTATGCGGTGGCGCAGGGAGGTCCGCCACGCGTCCGGCAGCGCCGCCAGCGTGTCCAGCACCAGACGGTTGGCCCGGTCGCCGATGGCGTGGATCGCCAGCGCCAGCCCGCCCTCCGCGGCCTGCCGGACGACGGCCCCCAGCGCCTCCGGCTCCATCGCCAGGATCCCCCGGTTCTCCGGCTCCCCCAGGTACGGCTCCAGCATGGCCGCGGTGCGGGGGCCCAGGGCGCCGTCGGAGAAGACCTTGACCCCGCCGAGGCGCAGGTAGTCGTTCCCCCAGCCGGAGCGCAGATGGAGCGCCCGCGCGTGCTCCAGAGAATCCAGCGGGATATAGAAGACGATGCGCAGTGGCAGGGGGCCCGTCTCCTGAAGCCAGCGCTGGTAGGCCTCCAGCCCGATCAGGTCACCCATGTCGTGGACGGCGGTCAGCCCCAGGCGCGCCAGGTGGTTCAGGGCCGCCGGGAGCGCCCGCAGGACGGCCTCCCCATCGGGTTGAGGGACGGTCTCCTGGATCAAGCGCATCGCCTCTTCCAGGAAGAGGCCCGTCGGGCGGCCGGCCTCGTCCCGGACGATACGCCCGCCGGGCGGGTCGGGGGTTTCGGCGGTGACTCCGGCCCGCTGCAGGGCGAGGGAGTTCGCCACCAGCGCGTGGCCGCTTTTGGCCGTCAGCATCACCGGATGGCGCGGCGCCGCGGCGTCCAGGTCCGCGGCGGTGGGGAAGCGGCGGTCGGGCCACTGCTCCTGGTCCCAGCCACGCCCCAGAATCCACTCCCCCTCCGGGGTGACCGCGGCCCGTTCGGCCAGCCGTCGCCGTACTTCTGCCAGGGATGTCGCTCCGGTCAGGTCCACCTGCTGGAGCCCCAGGGCGAACCACATCAGGTGCAGGTGACTGTCGGTCAGGCCGGGGAGGACGCAGCGGCCTTCCAGGTCCACCATCTGCGTCCCGGGGCCGGCCAGGTCGCGCAGGGCGTCTCCGCCCACGGCCAGGATGCGTTCCCCCCCGACGGCTATGGCACTGGCCCGGGGGAGTTCGGGGTCCATCGTGTAGATGTGTCCATTGATGAGCAGGATGTCGGCGGGCATAGGGTTCTCCTGAACGGTTTGGGGTAGAAGGGAAACCGGAAATTCCTGCCGAGAGGGCCGGGGGTGCAGGAGCGGGTAACCGGTTTCTCACCCGCGCGCGGATTGGGCGCATTTTCCGAAATCTCACCCTCACCCCGCCGCCTTCGGCGAGGGAGGTCCAGACGACCTCACCCCCGCGTCGCCTTCGGCGGTGCGCTTCTCCTGACCTCACCCCCGCGTCACCTTCGGCGACGCGCCCCCTCTCCCAAGGGGAGAGGGGGTAAATCCCCCTTCCCCTCGCCCCGTGGGAGAGGGGAAGGGAGTCGGGGGGATGGGGTGAGGTCTTCCCCAGCCCCTGCAGCATTCGCCCCCACGGGAACACGGTGTATAATTATACACCAGGTCGCGCTTTTGCGCCGATTCCCTATCCGTACGGAGGATTTCCATGCGCCTGCTCATCCGTCAGGTCACGGCCATCCCGCTGGACGGGGAAAATGTTCTTCTCCCCGACGTGGATATCTCTATAGAGGACGGGAAAATCCGCGCGATCGGCGCCGTCCCGCCCGATTTCGTCCCCGAACGGACGGTGGACGGGCAGGAGATGGTGGCCGTCCCGGCCTTCTTCAACGCCCACACCCACGCGGCGATGACGCTGGAGCGGGGATGGGCCGAAGACCTCCCCTTTGACCGCTGGCTGAACGAGAAAATCTGGGTCGCCGAGTCGGCGCTGGAGGAAGAGGACGTCTACTGGGGCGCGGCGCTGGCCTGCTGCGAGATGATCCGCTGCGGCATCGTGGGCTTCGCCGACCACTATTTCTGGATGCACCAGGTGGCCCGTGCCGTCGCCGAGGCGGGGATGAAAGCGCATCTGGCCTGGTGCCAGTTCGGTATCGGCGCCGAGCACGAGGTCGGCGGCGCGGTCCTGGAGGATACCGTCGCCTTCATCCGGGAATGGCACGGCGCGGCCGACGGCCGCATCCGCTGCGCCCTCGGCCCCCATTCCCCCTACATGTGCCCGCCCGACTTCCTCCGGCGCGTCGTCCAGGAGGCGGAGAGACTGGGGGTGGGGATTCACCTGCATCTGGCGGAGTCGGAGGAACAGGTGCGCAACTCCCTGCGCGCCCACGGCCGGACCCCGGTGGCCCACCTGGCCCATCTGGGCGTCCTGGACCGCCCCACGCTGGCCGCCCACTGCATCGCCGTGGACGATGCGGACCTGACCATTCTGGCCGAAAAGGGGGTCTGGGTGGCCCATACGCCCAAGACGTACATGAAACTGGCGATGGGGATGGCGCCGCTGGATCGTTTCCTGGCCGCGGGGGTGCGGGTGGCGCTGGGGACGGACGGCCCCGCCTCCAATAACGACCTGAACATGCTGGAGGTGATGCGCATCACGGGACTGGTGCACAAGAACCGCGTCGGCGACCCGGCGGCCTTTCCCCACGACCTCATCCTGCGCCTGGCGACGTCGGCGGCCGCACAGGCGCTGGGGTTTGAAGGGAGCGGGGTGCTGGCCCCCGGCGCCCCCGCCGACCTGGTCCTCCTGGATACCCGCGGCGTCCACTGGACCCCGCGCCACGACCTGGCGGCCCACCTGGTCTACGCCAGCCACCCCGCCGACGTCCGCTACGTCTTCTGCGACGGACGCCCTCTCCTCTGGAACGGCGAACTGGTCACGCTGGACGAGGAGCGCATCCGCTACGAGGCGGAGCGGCGGGCCTTCCGGATGGTGGGCACGCCGATGCAGCAGGTACGGGAATATCGGGGGTAAGACGACGTGCGGGCCTCATTCCGAAAGTGGCTGTTTACCGCGACCGCGTGGCTGATCGTGGCGATCAGCCTGGCGAACCTGGGGCGGGGGGTGATGGCGCTCCGCTATGCCCGCCTGCTTCCTGACCTGCCGATGACCGTCCCCTGGGAGTATCTGGCCGGGATGGGGTTTTTCTGGGGAGTGGTGCTGGGCATCAGTGCGGTGGGCCTTTTTCGCCGTCGCCCCTGGGGCCGACCCCTCACCCTGGCAGCCGCGACCCTCTACCAGGCCCACGTCTGGCTGAACCATCTGCTTCTGGACGCGTCCGACTACGCGCGCCAGACCCGCCCGCGCGACCTGTTGCTCTCCCTTCTGTTCCTGGCCTTCGTCTGGGTCGCGCTCTGGCGGAGGACAACCACGAAGGACACGAAGGATTGCCACGAAGGACACAGAGATTTATTTTTATAACTTTTGTGCCCTTTGTGTATCCCTTTGTGTCCTTCGTGGTAAAAAAACGAGGAAGGAGGACCGATGACTCGAATGGCCGTTCTTTCCGACATCCACGGCAATCTGCTGGCGCTGGAGGCGGTCCTGGCCGACCTGGAGCGCCAGGGCCCGCCCGACCTCTACTGGGTGCTGGGGGACCTGGTCGCCTTTCTCCCCTGGCCGCGGGAGACGCTGGACCGCCTGCGGGCGCTGCCCAACGTTGCCTTCCTGCAGGGGAACACCGACCGCTACCTGGTGACCGGGCGCCGTCCCCTGGCGCCCGTCCGCTCCCCCGACGACTGGGCGCGGATGCCCGCGTTTCTGGAGATGCGGGACGCACTCTTTCGCTGGACGGTGGAGCGCCTGACGTGGGAGGATTACCTCTTCCTGCGGGACCTGCCGACGCGGCTGGAGGTGGACGTGCCGGGGTACGGCCGCGTCGTCGGCGTCCACGCCGTCCCCGGCGACGACGAGACCAACATCTTCCCGGATACGCCGGATGAGGACATCCGTCCGCACCTGTCGGGGCTGGATGCCTCCATCCTGATATACGGTCACACTCACCGCCCGCTGGACCGATGGGTGGGTGGAGTGCGGCTGGTCAACCCGGGGAGCATCGGTTTTTCGCTGGACGGCGACCCGCGCGTGGGGTACGCGCTGCTGGATTTCCGGGGCGCGGAGTGCACCGTCACCATTCGGCGGGTGGAGTACGATATGGATGCCGTCATCGCCGAACTGGAGCGGGTCCAGCACCCGTCCCGTCCCCTGCTGATATCCCTGCTGCGCCGGGCGGCCATCGGGTAGTCTTCGCCGTTCCGGGGGCGGAAGGGGGGAGAAAGGGGGTTTTGGCACTGGCGGCCGAAGGCCGCCAGCGCCAAAACCCTGATTTTTCTCCCCTCACTGTACAGCGCACCTGACCTCTTCCCCATGTGGAGCAAATTGCTGCGCAAGCCCGACCTTTGTCCCCTTGACAAAACGGCAAACGGGGGTAGAACATGCAACGGATTGCATACAGGCGCCCCTATGGAGAAGGACCGCTACGATTCGGCGATCCCGTTGTTCTCCCTTATGGCCCACCCGGTCCGTCTGCAGATTCCGGACGTCCTCCGGCGCGGCGAGGCCTGCGTCTGCCATCTGCAGGCGGCGCTGGAACTCCCCCAGCCGTACATCTCCCAGCAATTGCGAGTTATAATCCGTGTCAATCCGTGTAATCCGTGGCAAAAGAACGGAGGTGATATGACCGAACCCTACGATGTCGCCGTTCTGGGGGCCGGCCCCGGCGGGTATGTCGCTGCCCTGCGGGCCGCCCAACTGGGCCTGCGCGTCGTGCTGGTGGAGCAGGGGCGCGTCGGCGGGACGTGCCTCAACGTCGGCTGTATCCCCACCAAGGCGCTGGTCACCGCAACCGACCTGCTGACCCGTGCCCGCCGCGCCGCCGAATACGGCGTCCTCATCCCGGACGCCCGGCCCGACCTGACCGCGATGATGGCCTACCAGCGGGCCGCCGTGGACCGTCTGGTGGGTGGAGTGGAGCAACTGCTGAAAGAGCGGAAGGTGACGGTCATCTCCGGACGGGGCCGCCTCATCCGCCCCGACGCTCTCGCCGTCACCGACGCGACGGGGTCGGTCACCGAAGTGACCGCCCGGCACATCATTCTGGCCCCCGGCTCCGTCCCGGCCCGGCCGCCCATCCCCGGCCTGGACCTGCCCGGCGTGATCACCAGTACGGAGGCGCTGGACGTCTCCCAGGTGCCGCCCCGTCTGGTGGTCATCGGCGGCGGGGTCATCGGGCTGGAATTCGCCTGCATCTACGAGGCCCTGGGCAGTCGGGTGACGGTGCTGGAGATGATGCCCACGCTCCTGCCCGGCGCCGCCGACGAGGCCATCGCCAGGCGGCTGGCCCCTCTCCTGCGGCGGCGGGGGATAGACATCCGCACCGACGCCACCGTCCAGGCTGTGGAGGAGGGGGAGGCGGGCCTGCGGGTCCGCTTCACCACCCCGAAGGGCGAAGAGTCCGTGGAGGGCGACCGGGTGCTGGTGGCGACGGGCCGCTGGCCCAACACCGCCGACCTGGGGCTGGAGGAGGTGGGAATCCGGATGAACCGCCGCGCCATTGCGGTGGACGAGTACCTGCGCACCAGCGTCCCCAACGTCTGGGCCATCGGGGATGCCGTCGGCGGGATGATGCTGGCGCACAAGGCGATGGTGGACGGGCGCGTGGCGGCCGAGAACATCGCCGGGGAGAAGCGCGCGGTGGACTACCGCTCCGTCCCCAATGCCATCTTCACGTCCCCCGAAGTGGCGGGCGTCGGGCTGACGGAAGCGCAGGCCCGCCAGCAGGGCGCCGACGTCCGCGTCCTGCAGTTCCCCTTCTCCGCCAACCCCCGCGCCCAGATTCTGGGGGAGACGGAGGGGCTGGTCCGCATTATCTGCGAGGCCGGCAGCGGGCAGGTGCTGGGCGTCCACATGATGGGCCCCCACGTCACCGAACTGATCGCCGAGGGGGCGCTGGCGGTTCAGACCGGCGCCACCGCCGATGACCTGGCCTGGACCACCCACGCCCATCCCACCCTCACCGAGGCGGTGCTGGAGGCCGCCCTGGGCTTCCGCGGCGCGACCATCCATTTCCATCGCAGATAGTTTGCGGGGCCGCGGCGAAGATACCGCCCTGCAAAACCCTTCCCCCGGAGGTGCGAAATGTCCCGACCCTCAAACCTTTTCCGGTGGGTGTTGCTCTGGCTTCTGGCGGCGGCCCTCTGTGGGTGCGCCTGGCCCCCCGGCACGGTCTCCCCGACCCCGGTCCGGGAGACCCCCTGGATTCCCCGGCGGTACGCCGTGGATTACCGCGACACCCCTGACCTCTCCCACCTCGCCCGGGCCGACCTGGCGATCGTCCAGCCCGTCCTTTCGGAAGAAGAGATTCGCGGGCTGGAGGGAGGTGGAACGCGGGTTGTCGCCTATCTCACCATTGGGGAGGCCGAACCGGACGACCCGGCCCTTGCGGAACTGCAGGCCGCAGGGTGCGTCCTGGGCCAGAACCCCGATTGGGGCTCGTTCTACGTGGACGCGCGCTGCCTCCGGTGGCAGGAACTGGTCCTGACGCGCGCCCGCGCCCTGCGCAACACCGGCTACGCCGGGTTCCTTCTGGACACCGTGGACACGGCAGAACTCTTTCCCGAAACAAAGGAGGGCTTCATGGAACTGATCCGCCGTCTCCAGCAGGAGGTGGGAGGATACCTGATCCAGAACCGGGGCTTTGCTGTTCTGGAGAGCACCGCGCCCTACATCCAGGCGGTAATGTACGAGGACCTCAGCGCCGGATACGACTTCGCGCTCGGCCAGTACCTCTACCAGGAGCAGGACCCCGCGCCCGCGCAGGCGTACCGGGGCCAATTGGCCCTTCTGGCGCTGGACTACGCCCCCGCCGACCGTCCTGCGCTGGCCTGGCGGGCCTGCGAGCGGGCCCGCGCCCTGGGGTTCGTCGGATACGTCGCGGGGGACGTGAACCTGCAGGCCGGGGGGACGTTCTGCGACGAGGTGACCCCGCCCCCCGCGTACCGGGCGACTCCTCAGGGCATCTTCCGGGGCGGCGACCCGATCCCCCTTTACGGGCTGAACTGGTTTGGCCTGGAGACCCCCGACCGGGCTCCGCATGGCCTTTGGGTCGGACGGACGGTCCCCGACTTCCTGACGCAAATCCGGGACCTGGGATTCACCGCGCTGCGGCTGCCCCTCTCGCCTCAGGTTCTATCTCCTGGCTATCCCACCCCGTCGTGGGCGCAGGGTGCCGGATATCCGGCCGATGCGCGCGCCGGGTTGCTGTACTTTCTGGAAGAGACCCGGCGGGCGGGCCTTTACGTCCTCTTAGACTTTCACACCTACGATCCGACCCTGATCGGAGGAAAGTTGCCGGGCCGTCCCTTTGGCAATTCGTACAGTCGGGAGCAGTGGCTTCAGGATATGCGGCGGATGGCCGAAATCGCCCTCAGTTTCCCCAACGTCATCGGTATTGACCTCTGCAACGAACCCCACGACCTGACCTGGGCGGAGTGGAGGAAACTGGCGCTGGAGGCGACGGCCGCCATCACGGAGGTCAACCCCTTCATCCTGGTGGTGGTGGAAGGAGTGGGGAACCGGTCAAACAATGGAGGCTGGAGCGCTTTCTGGGGGGAGAATATGACCCAGGCCTACGACAATCCGCTGGTCTCTCCTCCCGATGCCGGTTCTTCGGAGGCGGATCGCCACCTCTTTGAGCGCATCCTCTACCTGCCCCATGCCTACGGTCCGGACGTCTACAATCAGCCCTATTTTGACGCGTCGGACTTTCCGGCCAACATGCCGGCGATATGGGAGGTTCACTTCGGGCGGATGGCCGGGCGCTTTCCGCTGGGAATCGGCGAGTTTGGGGGATTCTACGAGGGGAAGGACAGAGTCTGGCAGGACGCCTTTGTGGACTATCTCCTGACGAAGGATATCCGCATTTTCTTCTACTGGGCGCTGAACCCGAACTCCGGCGACACCGGCGGTATCCTTCTGGACGACTGGCGCACCGTTCACGAGGGCAAGATGGCCCTCCTGCGTCGCCTGATGCGGTGACAGTCCGCAGTCCACAGTCCGCAGTCTGTTTTCAGCCACGGATTACACGGATTCCACGGATTTTATTTTTAATCCGTGAAAATCTGTGAAATCCGTGGCAAAAAACTCTGCGTTTCTCTGCGCCCTCTGCGTCTCTGTGGTTTTCAGCCACAGATTCCACGGATTTTGTTTTTAATCCGTGAAAATCTGTGAAATCCGTGGCAAAAAACTCTGCGTTTCTCTGCGCCCTCTGCGTCTCTGTGGTTTTCAGCCACGGATTTTG
>FWWL01009092.1_pt1 | contig 12295 bp, 7 predicted proteins | sample 2228331 | NCBI WGS metagenome assembly FWWL01 (sample SAMEA103939775, study PRJEB20133) | metagenome | reverse complement strand
AAGGGATGTAGATTTTTGGGTAGGTTTAGAACCTGCCCCTACATTATTCCTTTGTGGTAAAAAAATAAATCAACTTCATCCATCCAAAAATCAACGATGAGCAAGAATAAATGAATAAGAAATACCAACCCCTCTGTGGTTCTCCGTGTTATCTCCGTGTTCTCCGTGTTAAGAAAATAAAATAAACCTCAGATTAGTTCAATAAATCTAATGATGGATATGCAAAACGAAATATAAAGAAATTTAAATATGTAGGGGCGAAAAATTTTTCGCCCCCACTCACCACAGAGAAGACGGAAAACCATAGAGGGACATGCATACCTTCCCCTATTTACCCCTCCCGGTCATCTGATTATTCTCTGTCTTTCATTCAAATTCAGAATTACCACAACTAATCTCTTTGTGTCTCGGTTATGTGATAGTCTTTCATTGTTACATGATAATACATATCTCTCAGTCCGAAAATTGGGAATAAATTTCATTAAAGAAAACGATTATTTTGCCGATAATTATAAATGGAAGCCGACACATGGAGGTTGAGGCAAAGACAGGGAAGTCAAGGGAAAACCCGAAAGGGTAAGCATCCAGAATAGCGCCATGACAGCAAGCTGTCGTGGCGTTCTTTATTTTTAGTGAATGACGAGTTCAGGTAATATCTGAATCCTTTATTGAATGAAAAAGAGGAGAGGGTATGTGGAGACATACCCTCTTTAGTTTTTAACGATAGGAGACCAGTAGTTAGCCTTCGCGGATTTCGCGTTTGGAGTGGTCGTAGATTTGGCGTTTGCCGGTGTCATAGGCAATCATAGCCATTATGCATGCGACGGAGTGCTGATAGCCCGCGTCAATGTTCGCATTGGGTTCATTTCCACTCCGCATGCATTTTAACCAATCTAAAATGTGGTCGTCTCGTTGAATGGGTTCAATTTCTATCTTTTCTTTTAATGCGTCGGTTTTCTTAAAGGCTCCATCGGGGAGTAATATAGGGTTGTTCCAGTCCTGTAAGTCCATCAATCCTTGATTACCGAAAATCTTGAATGAGTTGCCTGCACCGTTTCCAAAGTTGGTAGAGTAGGACACCATAAATCCTTCGGGATATGTCCAGAGCACCTGGATATGGTCGGGGCAGGAGAAATTGTATTCGTCCTTCCATGTATAGATACCGCCGGAACAGACAGCGGTTGACGGGAACTGGGCGCCGGTGATGTAATGTACAAGGTCAATGAAATGACTTCCCCAACCGGGTACCGCACCGTCGGAGAATTCACGGTAGCCATACCAGCCCGAGCAGAAGACGGAGTCAAATGGTTTATCAGTCACACCGGAAGTAAATTCTTTCCAGTTGACATCTTCTGCTTTCAGGTCTTTACGAATTCGTGGATACCAGTATGGACGGGAGTCATTCCGGCACTGCTCTATACGCCCTACAGTTCCAATAATTCCGGATTTGTAAACTTCACGAGCACCGGTGAAACTTGGATAACTTCTCAGTTGTGTTCCTATCTGGACGATGACCTTGTTTTCCTTGACTGCGTCATAAGCGGAAATGAGTTCCTTCATATTTTTTGCAAGTGGCTTTTCACAATAGGCATGTTTTTTAGCCTTCGCTGCTGCTTCCAGATGAAGGCAATGGACATGGTCAGCGGAGGCTATTACTACCGCATCTACTGGGGATTTGCTGAGGAGGTCCTGATAGGATTCAAATATTTGAGGGTCTCTTTTGTATACATCTTTAACCATTTTTGCTACTTCTTCGCGTTTCTCTTTCCATGGGTCGCATACCGCAATTATTTCCACATTCTCTTTGTCTTTATAGGCGCTAATTTGTTTGAAGTGGTCGCGGGAACGACCTCCACAGCCTATCATACCTATTGCGATACGGTCGTTTGCTCCGGCTACGCGGGAATAACTGAATGCGGATAGAGTAACTGCTGTGCCGACAGAGGCAGTCTTCAAAAATTCTCTGCGTGTCTTCTTTTCCATAAAAATTTCCTCCAGTAATATTTTTTAATGTTTGGTTTCCATTGAGGGAACTGCTTTTTACATTACATCATTATATTATAAGATTTCAATTGTGAAGAAGGAACATAAGATTCATACATTGAGATTTTTGCGTAACTTCACCATATCAGGAAGGATTAATAATTAATGTCAATCGACTATCTTTCATTGAAATCCAGAATTACTCTCCTCAAATCCCTTTATCCAGTCTTTGTATCCTTTGTGATGGAAAATAATTAGTTCCGACAACGCGAAAAATGATTGACGAACATGAAAAAACGAATCTAACAATGCTAACCCCTCTGTGGCTCTCCATAATTCTCCGTGTCCTCTGTGGTTAGAAATAAGAATCCGATGACGGAGGGTTGCACTCTTTCGGTAGAGGCAAAACAAAGGGGGGAGGAATAATTAAGAATAATATTCCAATATGTTTTGATAATAATGTAGTTTGTTCCAATAAGATGTATGGTATTTATTCAGAGGTATCAATCTGTATTATGAAATAATCTCTGTTAAAGCATTGCTGTATTCGGGGTTAAAATGGTAGAATTATGTTTTCTAATGGAATATCTGAAAGGAGTATTAAGAATGTATTATATGAAGGAATTGTTTCAATCTTCTGGAAGTTTTACAGAATATTATGAGGGGTATTGTGAGCGGTTGTGTCAGTTGTTACACCGATTAAATCGGGAAGTGTTAACAAAGATTGTGGATGTAATGTGGAATGGGATTCAAAATGGTAAAACAATATTTCTTGCAGGGAATGGGGGAAGTTCTGCAGTGCTATCACATTGGGTCAATGATTTGGTGGTGGGGAATTATGTTATGAATTATCCGCCTATTCGTGCGGTGAATTTATCGGACAATCAATCTGTGGTAACTGCATTGGGGAATGACGAAGGCTATGAAAATATATTTGTAGGGCAGTTACGAGCATTGGCGAAGGAGGGAGATTTATTGATTGCTATGTCTGTGAGTGGTAATAGTCCGAATATTATCAAAGCGGTGGAATGGGCAAAGGGAAATAAACTGGCAACGATTGGCATTGCGGGATGTGATGGGGGGAAGTTGGTTACTATGTGTGATATATGTGTTCTGGTTGAGAGCACGAAGGATGAATATGGTCCCGTAGAGGATGTTTTTAGTATTCTTACGCATATTATCAGCACATATATTGCACAGAAGCGGGGTAAGAACTTATATCATTAGTAAGGAACATATATGGATATTCAGGAACATCTGGAGTTAGCGATTACAGCAGTGCATAGTGCGGGGATAATATTGTCTGATTTATTTCGTCAACCTTGTGAGGTTCTTCATGAAGATGAGCGGGATATAAAATTGCAGGCAGATAAAGAATCCGAGTCGGTGATTATTGATGTGTTGGGGACTACACCTTTCCCGATTTTGTCGGAGGAACGGGGTTGGGTAGGGGAGTATGTGATGAATGAGCCGTATTGGGTTGTTGACCCGTTAGATGGGAGTTTGAATTTTAGCCGAAAAATTCCAATATGTGCGATATCTATTGCTTTGATGAAAGGGGATAGTTTTCTATTAGGTGTGGTTTATGATTTTATCCGTCAGGAGTTGTTCGTTGGGACGGAGGAAAATGGGACTACGCTGAATGAGGTTCCTGTGAAAGTCTCAGAGGTAAAATTTCCGAAGGAAGGGATAGTAGCAACAGGATTACCCGTATTTCGTCCATATACGGAGGAGGAGTTTCAAGATTATGTTCAGATGTTAAGGAAATACCGCAGGGTGCGATTTATAGGCTCGTCTGCATTATCAATGGCTTATGTAGCATGTGGACGGATAGATGCTTTTATACAGGATGAGATTATGTTATGGGATATTGCGGGAGGGAGTGCTTTGGTGAAGTTTGCAGGTGGTAGAGTGAAAATGTATGATGTGCCGGGTGTCCCTTTTACAAAAAAGATTCGGGCAGGATGTAGAGAGGAGGTATTGATATAATGATAGTAGACCGATTTGAGAACTGGGAACGATATTTTCAGGGCGAGATAGGGATGAAGGTTTTATCGTTTATTTGTGGGCTTAATGAGAATAGTGCTGATACGGAGATGGAGCCTGTTTTTGGTAATGAGATTAAAGCAAGGGTAATGACATATCATACGAAAGATATTTCAGAGGTTGTATTTGAGGCACATAAGAAATATATTGATATTCAGTTTACACTTTCGGGGGAAGAAGGGATAGGCTGGGTTCCGGAGGTTATGGCACGGATAAAGACAGAATATAATCCGGAATCGGATGCGGGGTTTTATACTGTGTCGTCGGAGGGGTTGAATGTTATCTGGAATGTTCCAGGACAGTTCATGGTTTTGTTCCCTGGCGAGGTTCACGGAGCAGGTGTTCGGGTCGGGAATGTGGTGAAGGCGGTAAAGAAATGTGTCGTAAAAATAGATTGGCAGGCGTATGTAAAATCTGAGTTAGGTAAATTAGGAAAAACATTAGCATAATAATTAGATTGCTTTGGAGGCAGGTATGAGTAGAGTAAATCTGGTTACAGGGGGTGCAGGATTTATAGGTTCGCACCTGTGTGAGGCATTATTAAAACGGGGAGAGGAGGTTATATGTCTGGATAATTTTTTCACGGGTAGGAAAAGAAATATCCAGCATTTGATAGGACATCCGCATTTTGAGGTTATCCGTCATGACATCACTCAGCCGATACTTTTAGAAGTAGACCGCATATTCAATTTGGCGTGTCCTGCTTCTCCAGTTCATTATCAGTTTAATCCGGTAAAGACAATAAAAACGAATGTATTAGGTGCGTTGAATGTTTTAGGTATGGCAAAGCGTGTGAAGGCGAGGGTATTGCAGGCGAGCACTTCGGAAGTGTATGGTGACCCTACGGTGCATCCTCAGCCAGAGACTTACTGGGGGAATGTGAATCCGATTGGGATACGCAGTTGCTATGACGAAGGAAAACGCGTTGCGGAAGCATTGTTCTTTGATTATCATCGGCAGAATGGGGTGGATATTCGGGTGGTGCGGATATTTAATACTTATGGACCGCGTATGCTGGTGAATGACGGAAGGGTTGTAAGTAATTTTATAGTGCAGGCGTTACGCAATGAACCTATCACTGTTTTCGGAGATGGGTTGCAAACACGCTCTTTTTGTTATATCAGTGATTTGGTAGAGGGTATTCTCCGAATGATGGATTGTGAAGGATTTACAGGTCCAGTAAATCTGGGGAATCCAGGAGAATTTACCATTTTAGAACTGGCGGAATTAGTCAAGGAAATGACCAACTCCAAATCGGAGATTGTCTTTAAGCCTCTACCTGAAAATGACCCGTGCAGACGGAAGCCGGCTATTTCCCTCGCAAAAGAAAAATTGAACTGGGAACCGAAAATTTCGCTTCGGGAAGGACTGAAATATACGATAGAATATTTCTCAAATATTTTGTAGGATAAAATCCAAATAGAAACGGGGGATTATGACACAAACTTTGATTCTTTGCGGTAGCCGTCGTTCAGACCGTTCTCAACGGGTACAGCAAATTTTGGAGAAAAACTATCCCTCCGCAATTTTGATAGTTCCCACACGGCAATATGCACGAAAGCGGAGTATAGAACTTTTAAATGGGATTGGAAAGAATGCGATTGATAGAAATCTTGTTAGTGACTTTACTCAATTCACGCAAAATATGCTGGAAGCACAGAACCTACCTATTCGGTTGCTTGATGAATGGGAGCAGGTGTTAATTATACGGTCTATTATTTTGTCTGCGGAAGGGAAAAAGAAGTTTGAGCCATACAAAGGATTGCTTGCCCCTGAAAATTTAGCCCGTTCATTTTACCGAATTATTCGCAATTTGAAGCAGGCAGGTATAACACCAGAGGATTTTGAAAAACAAGTAAAGGTGCAGACAATAGAACCGTGGGATGAGGTGGTATGCTGGGTATATGCGGAGTATCAGAATCGATTGTTGGAGAATAACTGGTATGACATACCGGGGTTATTCTGGCAGGCGGAGATAGAATGTCAGCGAGGGAACCCGAATTATGTTCAGTGTAGAAAGATTTTATTATTTGATGGTTTTGACGATTTTACCAATTCGGAACTGCGGTTAATTAAATCTCTATGTCCATATTTTGAAAAAGTCATAATTGGGATTAATTATGATGCCAATCCGTCTCGTCAGGATGTATATCATCTGGCGAAGGATGCACTGGAACGGTTGCAGTTATTACTGGAGGCGGAAACAGTCTGTCTTGATACACCTACACCAAAAACATCTATTGAGTTTGTAGCAGATTCCCTTTTTTGGCGGGATGAGCCGAAGGAGTTTGTTCCCATATCCCCTGCAACTGTTCGGATACAAAGGTATATTAATCGGGAGGAGGAAATAAAAAGTATTGGGCGAGAAGTAAAGCGGTTGTTGGTGGAAGAAAAAGTGCCTTTACAAAGGATAGCGGTTGTTTATCGTCAGATGGAAACGGTTCGTCCTATCCTTGAACGAGTAATGAAAGATTATGGGATACCTGTGAAGATACAGTCGGTTAAGAATTTGAGAGATACAGTGGCGGGGCAGTTTTTGGAGAGAGTTTTTGCTCAGATGAATGAGACGACTCTTTCCGCTATTACATTTCTCCTGCATGATACGATATGGAATGTCCCTGTGAGTGTTCGGGAAAAGTTTTTCGTGATATTAAAATCTGTGGGATTGTCCACTTATATGCCAGTGGGATATGTAAGGGAAAAGATTAAGGAGGAATATTATCCTGAGCAGTTGGAAGAAGGAATCTCAGAAGAGGATATAAAGGAATTTTATAAAGAATTACATCGCTGGTTAGACTGGCGAGATAAGTTTCCCAATCGTGGAAGTGTTTCTGATTACATATCTGTTTTACTGGACTTATTTCGGACATTGGAACAGTCGTTTGAACATTGTTTGCTGACTAACAAAGGAGATACGGAAAAGGAACGAAAAGGATATATACAGATTGTATCGCTATTGCAACGATTTTCTGGGTTATTTGGGAATCAGGAGGTCACCTTTGAAGAATTTCAGAGGGTATTGTTATCTGTAATACAGGAAGTTCCATTTTTTGGTGGGGAAACGGGTTATGGCGTTTTATGCACAGACCTGCCGATGATACGGAATATGGAGTATGACTATCTTTTTGTCGGCGGAGTAGAAGAGGGGGTTGTTCCGTTAACGCCGTCTTTGAATGTTATTTATTCCGATAAAGATATAACCGCTATGCGAAAGTTGGGCTTGCAGGTAGATGATGTTGCAAAACAAATCCAGAGGGAATGGTTATTCTTCCAGCAGATTTTTGAGTCCGTAAAGAAAGGGATATATCTATCTAATGCTTTGTATTCTGAGACGCACGAGGAACGAAGTGGCAGTCTGTTACTCCGAGAAGTGCAGGAATTGTGTGCATATATTCGGGATGGTTCTCTTGGTAATGAGGGAAAACTGGATACAATTTATACTCCCTGTTCTTCAGATGAGTTGAGGAATCTACGATTTTACTACGGGGAGAACGAGGAGATATTAAAAGTAGACTATCCAGAAATCTATTCTTGTTGGTATGCTTTACTTAAAAGGGAAGAAGGTGGGAGAAGTATTTATACGGGTGATTTGCAAGCAGAGGATATACACAAATATCTTATTCAGAAATTCGGGGAACGACATATATATAGTGTAGACCAGATTGAAGAGTATGTGGAGTGTCCTTTTACCTTTTGGGCACATCGGATTCTGAATCTGAAGGACTGGGAAGAGGAACATGTATTTCCATCGCCGTTAATGGTAGGCTATTGGGCACACGAGGTGCTATATGAAGTAATGAATGAACACTACGATAAGTTGCTTGAAGATAGAGAAGCATTTATTCGTGATGAATTAAAGGGGATAATTGAGAATACTGTCCGTAAGGATAGACGAACTTATGTGTTTACGAAGAAATGGATAGATATAACAATAGAATGGCTTATGCGGGTGCTGGCGGATTTCCTTCGTTCGGAGTATGCTTTGATTGAAGAGATATGGCGACCTTCTTATTTTGAAATTGCCTTCGGTAGAACGAAGTATGAAGCGGAAGACGAGAAGAGTTTGGATGAACCGTATCGTATGAATGTTCAGGATAAAACAGTGCTATTTTCGGGTAGAGTGGATAGGATTGATAAATATGGAGAGGAACCGCTTCTGCGGGTAGTAGATTATAAATGGGGGAAAACTCCTACTGCTGGGGATATGGGAGTGAAATATAAAAAGGTGCAGGAAAGGATGCGTTCTTTCCAATTATTGATTTATGAACTTGCTATGGAGAATCATTTGTTCCGCAAGGAGAATTATAAGGTAGGGGAATCGTGTTTTATTTCAATTACCGAGCGGAAAAAGTCATCGGCTCCATGGCAGAATGGGGATGATTTGCGGTTGCAGGTGCAATCTCTGGCAGAGCAAATCATCTATCAAACTATTGAGAATATTCATCAGGGCAAATTTTCACCTGAACCGTATAATAGGAATACCTGTGATTTTTGTTCGTGTCGGATTGCATGCAGAGTAAAAGAGAAAAGTGAATCGGGCGGAGACAATGTCAATGGCGAAACAGAAATTGCATAGTTATTTTACCGGTTTGACAGAAGAACAGGAGAAGGTCATTTTATCCGATGCGAATAGAATTGGTGTGGATGCTTCTGCGGGTTCGGGGAAAACGCGTGTTTTGATTGCGAGAATATTGCGATTGTTAGAAGAGAAGAAGGCGGATTTGAATGACATTGTGGCGATTACATTTACGGAAAAGGCGTCGGCGGAGATGAGACAGCGGTTGCGGGATGCTTTCCGTGAATATGCCCGTAGTGCAACTGCGGAGGAATTAAATCAATGGCGGTGGCGAGAACAGCAATTGGAATCGGCAAGGATTTGCACTATCCACTCGTTTTGTGCGGGTATCCTTCGTCAGTATGCGTTGAAATTCGGTTTTGACCCGGAGTTCCGTATTTTAGATGAATTGCAGAGTCCATTGTTTTTAGATAGGTTTATACAAAATCAACTACCGATATGGATAGAAAGTATCCCGGAAATTACGCAACTAATGGTGGAACTTTCACCACAGCGGTTTCAGAAGACGGTAGAGTTTCTTTTCCAGAATGCATTACATATATTACCGTGGGTTGATAGGGTGAAACGATGTTCAGATGTAGAAGAATATATTGCTCAATGTGTTCAGCAGTTTGAGAAGAAGTATGAGGAGTATTTACTGCGATTTGTTGAATCCGAAACGGTTCTCAGTTGGATAAAGCAATTAGAAAGCTTATGTGAACTTGTTTCCCCTGATGAAAATGGATTTAGAGAAAAATGCGGTTATTATCTGCAATGTTTGAAAGATTTAACTAACGCTAAAACAATACAGGAAATTTTTGCAAAGAAATCGGAAATCAATTTTAGTATTCGGTTGAGTGAAAAAGATGAACGGGAAAAACAATTAAGAAAGATTCGTGAAGATATTAAAGGAGAATTGAAGAAATTAATTATAGAACCGAGTTGGGAAAGCCCTTCCGTAAAAAATGCTTTTGTTGTTACACACAGGGTGTTAAATCTTTTTGACCGGTTGTATGCTCAATGGGTGGATTATAAGCGGAAACAGGGGGTAGTGGATTTTGATGATTTGATTCATCTGACCTGTGATTTGCTGGAACAGAATACGGAGGTTTGTCAGGAAATAGCGGGAGAGATTAAGTATATTTTTGTGGATGAGTTTCAGGACACAGACCATGCACAGGTTGAGTTAATCCGATTGTTGTTATCTGCGAATCCTGAACTCCATTTCTTTTTCGTAGGAGATGCGAAACAATCCATTTATGCGTTCCGTAATGCGGAGGTGAAGGTATTTCAGGAGCAACGGAAATCTATTGACCCTGAGAATCTGTTTTCATTGGATTACAATTTTCGTTCCGCACAGGAAATCTTATCTTTTGTTAATACTTTTTTTAAGGAAACAAATTTGCTCTCAGCGGTGGAAGAGAATTACCGTCCTATGAAATTTTATCGCAATGCTTACGGGGAACCACGAGTTGAATTTTTATTATCCACAACAGGAGAAGAAGGGGAGAAAACATTAAAGGAGGATGATGTAGAGTTAGAAGCACAGGTTATTGCAGAGCGTATTTATTCGCTGGTAAATGGCGAAAAGCCACTCATGATTATGGACGGTAAAAGTGGAGAAATGAGAACGGCTCGTTATGGGGATTTTACACTCCTGTTCTGTTCTAAAAATTATATTTATAAATATGAAAAGGCATTGAAAGATAGAGGGATTCCATGTTTTGTTGTCAGCAGTCGTGGGTTTTTTGAGATTACTGAGGTAAAAGATATTCTGAATTTTCTTCATATATTAGCGAATCCGTATAACGATATAGCACTGCTCTCATTTTTGCGAGGTCCTTTCTGTGGTTTATCGGATGAGCAAATTGTCAGGTGGCAAATGTCTTCACCACTCTACAATATTTTGTTAGATTGGAATAATGTCCCAGAGTTTCTGCATCAGGATAATGCATATAGGTATATTTATGAGTTGTATCAGTATTTTCGCCAGAAGACGCATTTGCCTATTGAAGAACTGATACAAGAGATTATCCAGAGGACAGGATATGAAGGGATTCTATCAGGGCAATGGTTTGGGGAACAGAAAGTTGCTAATTTGCAAAAATTCTTAGCGTTAAGTCGTGCATATCAGGAAAAGAATCCTGTGAGTTTAAATTCTTTTCTTCGGTTTGTGGAGAGGTCACGGGATAAGATTATGGAAGGAGAGGCAGACCTTGCGGTGGAAGCGGAGAATGCCGTTGTTCTTATGACAATTCATCAGGCTAAGGGACTGGAATATCCTGTGGTAGTATTGCCGTTGCTATATGAGAAACGACAACATAAAAAATCTTCTGTGGTGAATTTTCATAAAGAAATAGGGGTAGTGGTGAGAACGGGAGAGAAGGATGAGAATGATAAAGGAAATATCGCAGAGACAATAATTAAATTGCATAATACTTTTGACGAGTATCAGGAATATCTCCGGTTATTTTATGTTGCCCTTACTCGTGCACGGGATTATCTGATTTTATCATCCAATAAAAAGTATCTGGATGAATTTTATGAGAAGATGAAAATCAATTCTCGTCTTTCTCTACTGGCAGATTGTTTCCCGCTGGAGAAAGATACAGATTTATATCGGATTGTGGAAATAGATGGAAAGAAATTATCCACAGCCGATAGAGAAAGAATAACAAAAAAGATAAACATACCTGAAGATTTGATTGCTCCTGTATCTATTACAGAGCAATATTTTGAAGTAGAGCCTGTGTCTGTGACACGATTGCTAAATCTTATCTTTGAAGAAGGGTATTATGATGAGGAGGTAGATGAGATACACTCGGGATTGAAGAGTTCCTTTTACGCAGAACGAGGTATTTTCTACCACAAATTATTGCAGAAGTGGAATTATGATGCGGATGACAGGGATACATTAAAAGAATATGTTCTATCCCTGATGTTTCCAGATGTTTCACCAGAAATAATACAACAGGAAAAGGAGGTATGTACTGAAAAAATAATTCAGAATTCTGCCTATCCTATCCTGAAAAAAAATCCACCAGTATATAGAGAATTTCCTTTTTTGTGGAGATGTGGACAATATCTTATTCAGGGCACTGTGGATGCGATACTATCCGATGGAACGATTGTTGACTATAAAACCGGAGAGAATGCTCCAGAATATGCGGAGCGATATTGGAAGCAACTGGAAATTTATTATTACGCTATGAAAGATTTAGGACTAAAACTCAACAATAAATTAATTTTAGTATACATTGACCTGTTAAAATATGATATAAAAGATATAGAGACAACTCGTGATGTATTGGAGGCAGAAATACACCGTGCGATGGAAAAATATATAGGTGCAATGAATCAGGGATAAAGAACAATGAAATTTAGTGTAACCTGTCCATATTGTTCGCAAGAGGTATTGTTAGCCTCTTCGGTATTGGGTCAGAAGATTGTATGTCCAGCATGTCAGAGAAATTTTATGGTTACGATTATAGAGCCGATGGAGAAACAAGATAGTGTTATTTCGGAAAAAGTTAAATTATCTTATAGACCTGATTTGGAACAGTCAGAGAAATTAATAAAGAAGTTTGAACAAGACCTGGAAGAAATGGAAGTAGAAAGTGTTCTGGACTGTTTTTATGCGATAGAGGAGTTGATTTCTGAGTATGTAGAAAATGATATGCAGGATGAAGATACAAAAATGGCTTTGCTGGT
>FWWL01005503.1_pt1 | contig 12295 bp, 10 predicted proteins | sample 2228331 | NCBI WGS metagenome assembly FWWL01 (sample SAMEA103939775, study PRJEB20133) | metagenome | reverse complement strand
GTCCACATCGCTCGCTCCAAGATGGCCTGAACAACCCCTTGGAATCACGAGTGCCCCAGTCGCTCAACCCTTTCGGGACGGGCTCTTAGGTTCATTTGGCCCCCTCTGCAATTGATCCGATTGGCTCGACGACAGCGCGATGAACAACGGAGGTCAAGTCTGGAATCGACCCATAGCGGCCCAACCGCAGCCCCTCTACACCCCAAACTCCCCCCGCCAGGCCGCCACATCCTCCAGCGCCACATTCGAGCCGCAGAGCACCAGCCCGACCCGCTCGCCCGGCTTGAACATCTCCTTGCGCGCCATCGCCGCCGCCACGATGCAGGCCGCCGCCGGCTCCAGCAGCACGCGGCCGTTCTGCAGCACCCAGACCAGTTCGCGCACGGCCTCTGCGTCCGGCACGACGATGATGTCTTCCAGAAACTCCCGCGCCGCCGCCATGGTGCGCTCGGTGGCGAAGGGCGCGCCGAGCGTCCGCGCGATCGAGGTCGGGCGGATGGCGACGGGCTTTCCGTCGGCGAGAGCCTGCGTCATCGTGGTTGCGCCCTCGGTCTCCACGCCATGGATGCGCACCGCCGGATCGAGCCCCTTCAGCGCCGCCGCGACGCCGGCCGAAAAACCGCCGCCGCCGATCGAGACGAAGACATGGTCGAGCCGGCCGCTGGCGTCGGTCGCCATTTCGAGGCCGAGCGTGCCATGGCCGGCGATGATCGCGGGGTCGTCATAGGAGTGGACATTCGTCATGCCCTTGGCGGCATAAGCGTCGGCTTTCGCAAAGGCCTCGATCGAATCCTCGCAGAGCTCGACCTCGCCGCCGAGGCTCTTCGTCAGGTCGATGTTGAACGGCGCTGCGTTCTTCGGCATCAGCACCAGCGCGCGCGTCCCCATCGCCTTTGCAACGAGCGAAACCGCGATGGCGTGGTTGCCGCCCGAGACGGTTACGACGCCGCGCTTGAGGTCCGCCTCGCTCAGGCTCATCAGCTTGTTGAAGCAGCCGCGCACCTTGAAGGAGCCGGCGAGTTGAAGCGCCTCGACCTTGACCATGGTCTCGACGCCGAGCCGGGCCGAGAGGCCGGCGCTATGATAGGTCGGCGTCCGGCGGACCTTGCCAGAGATGCGCGTGGCGGCGGCCTGGATGTCGGCAAGGGTGACGTCGAAGGTCATGGCGGCAGGCTTTCGGTTGGCTCGGGCTGGTTATAGGCGCTCGATCGGCTGCAGGTCAGCGCGCGCCGCGCATCCCCGTCAAGCGCCGCCGGGATTGACCGGGCCGGCTCAGGCACTAGCGTGCGGCACGAAACCTGCCTTTGGTTGGAACTTTGGAGAAATGCCGTCGTGAACCTGTCGCCCAAGGAGATGCTCGCCAGGCTGGTTTCGTTCAACACGGAATCGCAGCGCAGCAATCTCGACCTGATCCATTTCTGCCGCGACTATCTCGCCAGCCACGGCGTCGAGAGCATGCTGGTGCCGAGCGAGGACGGGCAGAAGAGCAATCTTTTCGCCACGATCGGCCCGAAGGTTGATGGTGGCGTCGTGCTGTCGGGCCACACCGACGTCGTGCCGGTGGCGGGCCAGGACTGGACTTCGGATCCCTGGACGCTGACCGAGCGCGACGGCAAGCTCTATGGCCGCGGCACCTGCGACATGAAGGGTTTCGACTCCATCGCCCTGGCGCTCGTCCCCGAGATGCTGAAGGCGCCGCTGAAGCGCCCGGTCCATATCGCGCTCTCCTATGACGAGGAGGTCGGCTGCTTGGGGGCGCGTATCCTCGCCAAGGCGATGACGGCGGCGGGCGTCAAACCTTCGGCCGTGATCGTTGGCGAGCCCTCGATGATGCAGGTCGTCACCGGCCACAAGGGCGGCACCCGCATGAAGACGACCGTGCGCGGCCATGCGGTGCATTCCAGCCGCGTCGATGTCGGCGTGCCCGCCGTGATGATCGCGGGCGAGCTGATCGCCTGGCACAATCAGGTGATGGCCGAGAACAAGGCCCGCGCCAAACCCGACAACCCGTTCGAGCCGCCCTGGACCACCTTGCATGTCGGCGTCGTTCAGGGCGGCACGGCGGTCAACATCACGGCCGAGAACTGCAGCTTCAGCCACGAGGTCCGCGTCATCCCCGGCGAAGAGGATGCCGACTATGTCGGCCGCTACCGCGCCAAGGTCGCGGAGCTGGAAGCGCAGATGAAGGCGATCGCGCCGGCCAGCGGCATCGACTGGGAGATCACCTCCTTCACCCCGCCGCTCGGCCCGGAGGTCAACGGCGAGGCCGAGGCGCTCTCGCGCCGCCTCACCGGCGACAATGGCAGCCATGTCGTCGCCTATGGCACCGAGGGCGGCCTGTTCCAGGCCGAGGGCTGGTCGACCGTGGTCTGCGGGCCGGGCGACATCGCGCAGGCGCACCAGCCCGACGAGTTCATCACGGTGGCGCAGCTCGACGCCGGGGCGAAGTTCGTGCGCGGCGTCATCGCCGAGCTGTCGCGCTGAACGGTCGTCGATCAAAAAGTTCGATCTGGAACAAATCACGTCGTCGGTACTGGACGCCGACGCGCAAGCCTCTCTACTCTGCCGCCATCTCCGGTTGTCCGCGCAACGACGTCAGGACAACCGGAAGCCGCTCCCGGGAGGAGTGGACCGCCACCATGGGAGCTGTCGAATGTCCTTCAAGACGAACTGCCTCGCCGCCGTCGCCGGCCTCGCGCTGCTCTGCGGCACAGCCCAGGCGCAGACCCTGCGCTACGCCAATCAGGGCGAGCTGAAATCGCTCGACCCCTACACCGTCAACGAGACCACGACGCATGCCCATCTCGGCCACCCCTATGAGGGGCTGATCCGGCGCGGCAAGAACCTCGAAATCCTGCCCGGCCTCGCCGAAAGCTGGACGATCTCGGACGACGGCAAGACCTGGCGCTTTGCGCTGCGCAAGGGCGTCAAATTCCATGGCGGCGAGGATTTCACCGCCGACGACGTGGTCTTCTCGGCCGACCGCGCCCGCGCGCCGGGCTCCAACGTCCAGACCCGCGTGCCGACCGGCACCAAGGTCGTCAAGATCGACGACCATACGGTCGAGTTCCAGCTCACCTCGCCGAACCCGATCCTGCATTACCAGTGGGACACCTGGTACATCCTGTCGAAGACATGGGCCGAGAAGAACAACTCGACCGCGCCGACGCCAGCCAGCGCCACGACCCCGACCTTCGCCTCGCTCAACGCCAACGGCACGGGCGCCTTCAAGGTCGAGAGCCATCAGCCCGGCGTGAAGACCGTCTTCAAGGTCAACGAGAACTGGTGGAACAAGTCGCCAGAGCACAATCTGAAGGAGATCGTCTTCACGCCGATCGCGTCCGACGCCACGCGCGTCGCGGCCCTGCTCTCTGGCGAGGTCGACGTCATCGAGCCGGTTCCGATCCAGGACATCCAGCGCGTCAACGGCACGGGCACCGTGCAGGTCCTGACCGGGCCGGAACTGCGCACCATCTTCCTCGGCATGGATCAGGTCCGCGACGAGTTGGTCGAGTCCAGCGTCAAGGGCAAGAACCCGTTCAAGGACATCCGCGTCCGCAAGGCCTTCTATCAGGCGATCGACATCGAGACGATCAAGACCCGCGTCATGCGCGGTCTCGCGACGCCCTCTCCGCTGATGATCGCGCCGGAACTCTTCCCCCATACCGGCTTCACCCGCGCCAAGTTCGACGCGACCGAAGCCAAGAAGCTGCTGACCGACGCCGGCTATCCCGACGGCTTCACCGTCGGCATGGACTGCCCCAACGACCGTTATGTCAATGACGGGCAGATCTGCCAGGCGGTCGTCGGCATGCTGGCGCGCATCGGCGTCAAGGTGAACCTCAACGCCCAGCCCAAGGGCCAGTATTTCGCCAAGGTGCTGAAGCCCGGCGGCTACAACACCTCCTTCTATCTGCTCGGCTGGACGCCCGGAACCAGCGACGCCCATAACGTCCTGTTCGACATCATGGGCTGCCGCGACAACCCGGCCTCCTCGCGCGGAGAGGCCAATGTCGCGGGCTACTGCAACAAGAAGGTCGACGAGCTTACCGACAAGATCATCGTCGAGGCCGACAAGGCCAAGCGCGATGCCATGATCAAGGAAGCCTTCCAGATCGCGGCGGACGATTTCGGCTACATCCCGCTGCACCAGCAGGCGCTGGCCTGGGGCGTCTCGAAGAAGGTCAAGCTGACGCAGCGCGCCGACAACGCGGTGCATTTCCAGTACGCGGTCAAGGAGTGAGCGGGTTTTGGCGTCATTCTCGGGCTTGACCCGAGAATCTCACGACTAGAATTCACTGGTGTCGGAGATGGTCGGGTCAAGCCCGACCATGACGGCTCGCTAGAACCCCCAGGCGTTCATGTTCGCTTTCATCCTGCGCCGCCTGTTCCAGTCGCTCATCGTCATGCTGAGCGTGGCGCTGATCGCCTTTGCGATGTTCCGTTTCGTCGGCGATCCGGTGAACCAGATCGTCTCGATCGACACGCCGCAGGCGCAGGTCGCCGAGATCCGGCGTTCGCTGGGGCTCGACGACCCCTTCCTCGTCCAGTTCGCGCGCTATATCGGGAACGCCGCAAGGCTCGAATTCGGCGTCTCCTACCAGTTTCGCCTGCCGGTGATCTCGCTGCTCGGCGAGCGTGCGCCGGCGACGCTGGAGCTCGCTTTGATGTCGGCGCTGTTCTCGCTCGTGGTCGGCATCCCGATGGGCGTCTACACGGCGCTGAAACGCGAGAGCTGGCTGGCGAAGGTCTTTCAGGCGGTTTCGCTGATCGGTATCAGCCTGCCGACCTTCCTGATCGGCATCCTGCTGATCTACCTGTTTTCGGTCACGCTCGGCGTGCTGCCCTCCTTCGGGCGCGGCGAGGTCGTGAAGCTCGGCTCATGGTGGACGACCGGTTTGCTGACCGTGTCCGGTCTCAAGGCGCTGGTGCTGCCCTCGATCACGCTCGGCCTGTTCCAGATGACGCTGATCATGCGGCTGGTGCGCGCCGAAATGCTGGAGGTGCTGCGCGCCGACTACATCAAGTTCGCCCGCGCGCGCGGCCTGAAGACGCGGGCCGTCCATTTCGGCCATGCGCTGAAGAACACGCTGGTGCCGGTCATCACCATCGCCGGCCTTCAACTCGGTTCGATCATCGCCTTCGCCATCATCACCGAGACGGTGTTCCAGTGGCCCGGCATGGGCCAGCTCTTCCTGCGCTCGGTCCAGAATGTCGATATCCCGATCATGGCGGCCTATCTGATGCTGATCTCCTTCCTGTTCGTGACGATCAACCTCGCCGTCGATCTGCTTTACGCCGCCGTCGATCCGCGCCTGCGCGCCACCGTCGGCGCGCATTGAGCGGGGAGGGCAGGCGATGACTATGATTTCACCCAAAACCGAAAAAGCCCCCACCCGCTGGGCGCGCATCCGCGACAGCGACATCCTCGCGAGCTTTCTGAAGTCGAAGGTGACGATGATCGCCGCCCTCGTTGTCCTCATACTCTTCATCGGCGCCGCCTTCTCGCCCTGGCTCGCGCCGACGAACCCGTTCGACCCGGCCACCGTCTTCCTCGCCGACTCGATGATCCCGCCGGCCTGGCAGCAGGGGGGTGAAGCCCGCTTCATCCTCGGAACCGACGATCAGGGCCGCGATCTCTACTCCGCGATCCTCTACGGCATGCGTGTCTCGCTGATCGTCGGCCTGCTCGGCGTCGCGCTGGCGGCCTCGATCGGCATCACGCTCGGCCTGCTCGCGGGCTATCTCGGCGGCCGCGTCGACGCCATCATCATGCGCATCGCCGATGTCCAGCTCACCTTTCCGGCGATCCTGATCGCGCTTTTGATCGACGGCGTCGTACGCGGCCTGTTCAAGACCGCCTCCCGCGAGGACACCGCGATCTATGTGCTGGTGATCTCGATCGGCCTGTCCTTCTGGGTGCAGTATGCCCGCACCATTCGCGGCTCGACGCTGGTCGAGCGCAACAAGGACTATGTTATGGCCGCAAGGCTCGTCGGTCTGCCGGCGCCGCTGATCATGCTGCGCCATGTCCTGCCCAACGTCATCGGGCCGGTGCTGGTCATCCTGACGATCAATCTGGGACTGGCCGTCATCACCGAGGCGACGCTCTCCTTCCTCGGCGTCGGCCTGCCGGCAACCCAGCCCTCGCTCGGCACGCTGATCTCGATCGGCAACCGCTATCTGTTCTCGGGCGACTGGTGGATCGTCGCCTTCCCCGGCATCACGCTGGCGGCACTGGTTCTGGCGGTGAACCTGCTCGGCGACTGGCTGCGCGACGCGCTCAATCCAAGGCTGCGTTGACCGGCGCAAAAATGTGCAAATGCCCGCTTCGCCATGCGCTTTGCGCGCATTAGCCCCGTGACTCGCGCGCACTCTTTCCCTAGCATCCGTCGCTTCGCCGGCTCCGTCACGGGCCGCTCTCGGGAGGCATGATCTCATGAAACCGCGTTTTTTCACCCTGGCCGCCGCGCTGCTGGGCGCTTCGGTCCTGGCGCTCGGCGCCGCCGACGCCCGCCCGCTGAAATGGGCCCGCTCGGGCGATGCCCTGACGCTCGACCCCCATGGCCAGAACGAGGGGCCGACGACCGCGCTCAACCAGCATATCTATGAGGGCCTGACCGAACGCGACCATACCGGCAAGCTCGGCCCGCTGCTGGCGACGTCCTGGCGTGTCCTGCCGAACGACCCGACGACCTGGGAGTTCAAGCTCCAGTCCGGCATCAAGTTCCATGACGGCGCGCCCTTCACCGCCGACGACGTGGTGTTCTCCTATGAGCGCGCCATGCAGCCGACCTCGGACTTCAAGGGCTATCTCTCCTCGGTCGAGAAGGTCTCCAAGGTCGACGACCTGACGGTGCACATCAAGACCAAGGGTCCGAACCCGCTGCTGGTCAACAACACCGAGTCGATCCGCATCCTGAGCAAGGCCTGGGCAGAGAAGAACAACGCGACCAAGGCGCAGGACTTCAAGAACAAGGAAGAGAATTTCGCCGTCCGCAACGCCAACGGCACCGGCCCCTTCATCCTCGTCTCGCGCGAGACCGACGTGAAGACGGTGATGAAGCGCAATGACGGCTACTGGAACAAGGCCAAGGTGCCGCTCGAGGTCACCGAACTCACCTTCGTTCCGATCAAGCAGGACGCCACCCGCGTCGCCGCCCTGCTATCCGGCGAGGTCGATTTCGTTCAGGACGTGCCGGTCCAGGATATCGCCCGCCTGAAAAGCGCGCCGAAGATGCGCGTCACCTCCGGCGCCGAGAACCGCACCATCTTCTTCGGCATGGATGTCGCCTCCGCCGATCTGAAGGGAGACGACGTGCAGGGCAAGAACCCCTTCGCCGACAAGCGCGTGCGCCAGGCGCTCAACATGGCGATCAACCGCGGCGCGATCCAGCGCGTCGTGATGCGCGGCGAGTCGGTGCCGACCGGCATCATCATGCCGCCCTTCGTCAATGGCTGGACCAAGGAGCTCGACGCCGCGCCCGCGACCGACGTCGCCAAGGCCAAGGCGCTGCTGGCGGAAGCCGGCTATCCGAACGGCTTCTCGACCACGTTGCATTGCCCCAACGACCGCTATGTCAACGACGAGGGCATCTGCCAGGCGGCGGTCGGCATGTTCGGCCAGATCGGCGTCAAGGTGAACCTGGTCTCGCAGTCGAAGTCGATCCACTTCACGCTGATCCAGAAGAACCCGCCGGAGACCGAGTTCTTCCTCGTTGGCTGGGGCGTTCCGACCTTCGATTCCGACTATATCTTCTCTTTCATGTACCACTCCCGGACCGGCTCGCGCGGCTCCTGGAACGCCACCGGCTACAAGGACGCCGAGATCGACAGCATGATCCAGTCGCTCTCGCAGGAGATCGACATCGCCAAGCGCGACGCGACGATCGGCAAGATCTGGACGAAGCTGAAGGACGAGACGATCTACCTGCCGATCCACCATCAGGCGCTGAGCTATGCGATGAATTCGTCGCTCGACATCCCGGTCGACGTGTCGAACTCGCCGAAGCTCAAGATGGTCAGTTTCAAGGGCTCGTAGTCGCTCGCCGAACTCCTCCTGTGACCCTCAACCGTCATGCTCGCCCTTGTGGCGAGCATCCACGTCGTGGTCGTAGGGCGCGACGACGCAAGACGTGGATGGTCGGGACAAGCCCGACCATGACGGCGATGGCAGCCGAAACCAGAAAAGAAGAGCCCTGAATGCTCGCCTATATCCTGCGCTCGCTGATGCAGGGCGTCGTGGTGATGCTCGCCGTCGCCTTCATCGCCTTCACCATGTTCCGCTTCGTCGGCGACCCGGTCGTCAATATGCTGGGGCAGGAGGCGACGCTGCAGGACCGCGCCGAACTGACTGAGCGGCTTGGCCTCAACGACCCTGTGCCGCTGCAGTTCGCGCGTTTCGTCGTCGATGCGGCGCAGGGCGACTTCGGCGTGTCCTGGCGTCAGGGCCGCAAGGTTTCCTCGCTGATCATCGAGAGGCTGCCGGCTACGGTTGAGCTCGCCGTGCTGTCGGCCGTCTTCGCCTTCGTCGTCGGCATAGCGCTTGGCGTTTACGCCGCGATCAGGCGCGACGGCTGGATTGCCAATCTCGTCATGTCGCTCTCGCTGATCGGCGTCAGCCTGCCGACCTTCCTGATCGGCATCGGGCTGATCTATGTCTTTGCGGTCGAATTGCGCTGGCTGCCTTCGTTCGGGCGCGGCGAGACGGTCGCGCTCGGCTGGTGGACCACCGGGCTGCTGACGACGAGCGGGCTGAAATCGCTGGTCCTGCCGGTGCTGACCCTCGGCTTTCTGCAATTGACGCTGATCATGCGCCTCGTCCGCTCCGAGATGCTGGAGGTGATGCGCGCCGATTTCATCCGCTTCGCCCGCGCGCGCGGCATACCCGAGCGCAAGATCGAGTTCCGCCATGCGCTGCGCAACACCATGATCCCGGTCATCACCATCGCCGGCTTGCAGCTCGGCGGCGTCATCGCCTTCGCCATCGTCACCGAGACGGTGTTCCAGTGGCCGGGGCTAGGCGCGCTCTTCGTCAACGCCGTGCAGTTCGTCGACGTGCCGGTGATGTCGGCTTATCTGATGTTCGTCGCCTTCGTCTTTGTGCTGACCTCGCTGATCGTCGATCTGATCTATGTTGCGCTCGATCCGCGCCTGCGCACCGGCAACCCCGCCATGGCGAAGTGAGGCAGGTATGAGCAGCGCACCGCTTCCAGCACCCGCCAAACAGGGCCGCCTCGCGCGCTGGTGGGATTCAGACATCGCCTTCTCCTTCCGCTCCTCGCCGGTGACGGTAGTCGCGACCCTGCTGGCGCTGCTGCTTGTGCTGGCGGCGGTCGCCGCACCCCTGATCGCGCCCTACGATCCGTTCGATCCCGCCTCGCTCGATCTCTCGGACGGCTTCTCGAAGCCGATGGAGCCCAACGAGATCACCGGGAAGGTGTTTTGGCTCGGCTCGGACGGGCAGGGGCGCGACATCTTCTCGGCCATCCTCTACGGCTCGCGCATCTCGCTTCTGGTCGGGGCGGCGTCAGTGCTGTTCTCGCTGGTCATCGGCGTCGGCCTCGGGCTGGTCGCCGGCTATGTCGGCGGCCGCACCGAGGCGCTGATCATGCGGGTCGCCGACATCCAGCTCTCTTTCCCCGCGATCCTCGTGGCGCTGCTCGTCTTCGGCGTGGCGCGGGGCCTGATTCCGCCGGCGCTGCAGGAGCAGGCGACCCTGTTCGTGCTGGTCGCCGCCATCGGCCTGTCGAACTGGGCGCAGTACGCGCGCACCGTTCGCGGCTCGACGCTGGTCGAGAAGAACAAGGTCTATGTCGACGCCGCGAGGCTGATCGGCCTGAAGGCCTGGCCGGTCATGCTCAAGCACGTCCTGCCCAATGTCGCAGGCCCCGTGCTGGTCATCGCCACGATCAACCTCGCGCTCGCCGTCATCGAGGAGGCGACGCTCTCTTTTCTCGGCGTCGGCATGCCGCCGACCCAGCCATCGCTGGGCACCCTGATCCGCTTCGGCCAGCAATATTTGTTCTCGGGCGAATGGTGGATTCTGCTGTTTCCGTCGCTGGTGCTGATCTTGCTGGCGCTCTCGATCAACCTGTTCGGCGATTGGCTGCGCGATGCGCTCAATCCGAAGCTGAGGTGAATGGCGTGAGTCAACCCGTCCTCTCCGTCCGCGACCTCACGGTCGAGTTCGTCACGCGCCGCGCGACGCTGCGCGCGCTCGACAAGATCTCCTTCGACATCGGCCGCGGCGAGGTCCTCGGCGTCGTCGGCGAATCCGGCGCGGGCAAATCCGTCACCGGCTCGGCGATCATCGGTCTGATCGATCCGCCCGGCCGGATCGCGGGCGGGCAGGTGATCCTGTCGGGCGAGCGCGTCGACAATCTGCCGCCCGACGCGATGCGCAAAGTGCGGGGCAAGCGCATCGGCATGATCTTCCAGGACCCGCTGACCAGCCTGAACCCGCTTTACCGCGTCGGCGAGCAATTGATAGAGACGATCCAGACCCATACCGACCTTAACGCGAGCGACGCCCGCAAGCGCGCCATCGCCTTGCTCGACGAGGTCGGCATCCCCGCGCCCGAGCGCCGCATCGACGGATATCCGCACGAGTTTTCAGGGGGCATGCGCCAGCGCGTCGTCATCGCGCTCGCGCTCTGCGCCGAACCCGAATTCATCATCGCCGACGAGCCGACGACGGCGCTCGACGTCTCTGTGCAGGCGCAGATCATCGCGCTGATCAAGCGGCTCTGCAAGGAACGTGGCACCTCGGTGATGCTCGTCACCCACGACATGGGCGTCATCGCCGAGACCGCCGACCGCGTCGCGGTGATGTATGCCGGCCGCATCGCCGAAATCGGCCCGGTGCGCGAGGTCGTCAAGGCGCCGTTGCACCCCTACGCCAAAGGGTTGATGGGCGCGATACCCTCGCTCGAGGGCGACACCGACCGCCTTGTCCAGATTCCGGGCTCGATGCCGCGTCTCTCGGCGATCCCGCCGGGCTGCGCCTTCAATCCGCGCTGCGCCCAGGTCTTCGCGCGCTGCCATGTCGAGCGGCCGGAACTGATCCCGATCGGAGACCGCAAGGTCGCCTGCCACCTTTATGACGAGCCGGGCGCCAGGGCGGAGATCGCGGCATGAGTGAAGCTCCCTTCGTCCAGGTCCGCGACCTGCGCCGCGTCTTCGACGTCTCGAAGCCCTGGCTCAACCGCGTGCTTGAGAATTCGCCCCGGCAATATCTCAAGGCGGTCGACGGCGTGTCCTTCGACATTCGCAAGGGCGAAACCTTCGCGCTTGTCGGCGAGTCCGGCTCTGGCAAATCGACGGTGGCGCGCATGGTCGTCGGCCTGCTGCCCCCGTCGGACGGCACGGTCTCAATCGCCGGCGTCTCGATGAACGACGTCGCCGTGGCGCAGGAGCGCCAGCGCCTGCGCCGTCGCATCCAGATGATCTTTCAGGACCCCTACGCGTCTCTCAACCCGCGCTGGCGTGTCGGGCGCATCATCGCCGAGCCGATCCGCGCCTTCCAGATCATCGAAGGCGAGGCCGACATCCTCGCCCGCGTCGGCGAACTCCTGACGCTGGTCGGCCTGCATCCCGACGATGCGAAGAAGTTCCCGCACGAGTTCTCCGGCGGCCAGCGCCAGCGCATCGCGATCGCGCGTGCGCTCGCCTCCAATGCCGAGTTCATCGTCTGCGACGAGCCGACTTCGGCGCTCGACGTTTCGGTGCAGGCGCAGATCCTCAACCTGATGCGCGACCTGCAGCAGAAATTCGGCCTCACCTACCTGTTCATCTCGCATAATCTCGCGGTCGTGCGGCATATGGCGACGCGCATCGGCGTGATGTATCTCGGCCGGCTCGTCGAAGTTTCGGAGGGAAGGCAGCTTTTCTCCGCCCCGCGCCATCCCTACACCCGCATGCTGCTCGACGCGGTTCCCGATCTTGCCATGGTCGGCAAGGCCCGCGAGGGCGTGAAGGGCGAGATTCCCAACCCGATCTCGCCGCCCTCGGGCTGCACCTTCCACCCGCGCTGCCCGCTGGTCTTCGACCGTTGCCGGGTCGAGAACCCAGCCGTCATCGACGGCGTCGCCTGCCATGCGGTGAATGAGGGCCGGGTCGCGGCGGCCTGAGCGTCACTCGCTGGCGGGTGCGGTCCCGCCTGGCCCGGCCGCCTTCGGCCGCCCTTGCGCGCCGGCCCTCAGCGAGAGCGGCGCAACCGGCCGGTCGGTGCGGTACTGCCCGCGCGCGATCGCGCTGAACAGCAGCGCGACGGCCGCCAGCGTCATCAGCCACC